>Ga0316202_10000539_pt1 | contig 39769 bp, 56 predicted proteins | sample 3monrhotite_MG_FD_204934 | JGI IMG/M metagenome (GOLD analysis project Ga0316202, IMG submission 204934) | Microbial mat bacterial communities from mineral coupon in-situ incubated in ocean water Damariscotta River, Maine, United States -... | ecosystem: Environmental > Aquatic > Marine >...
TCCAAGAAGTCGATAGACAGCTTCAAGCCGAAAAGGTCAAAACGAAAAACCTCGAAGCACTCGTCCTATCCTTGATTACACGTGTACAAAAACTAGAGGCGCGTTGAACATAAAGAATTGCCACGTGTAGAAAGTACAATGTCCTGCATTGCTGCCCTCAAGCCTATCGTTACCGTAAAGCCCACCCCTCGGTCCAGGACCAGGTCCACCAAGACCCGTGCGTCCAGAGGAACACCTCTCACAAAGATTGATCGTCCAAATGATTACCTCTCCATGGCGGAGCGCGTGAACGGTCGCGCGGCCATGATCGGGTTTACGTCCGCGCTCATCGATGAACTCGTGACAGGACATTCTCTCAGTACACAGTTCCAGGAACACATCGGTCTCACCGTCGCCGTGACCGCGCTCACTTTTCTCGGCACTGCCGTGAACCCCGGTGATGAGGGGTATGTTCAGGGTCCCTGGAAGCCTGAGACCGAGCTGCTCAACGGACGTCTCGCTATGATCGGAATTCTATCGCTACTTCTGACCGAGTCGATCAATCCCGGAACGCCCCTATTCTGATACTTAAAAATAAAAACATAGTATAATATAAATGTCTGGTGGTATCGCCCAACTCGTTGCCGTGGGTGCTCAGGATGCCCACATCGTTGGTAATCCCGAAGTATCCTTTTTCCGTTCGACGTACAAGCGTCACACAAACTTTGCCCAAACTGTCGAAAAGCAGGTTATCCAGGGTAACCCCTCTACGAATGGTATGTCCACTGTGCGTTTCGAGCGCAAGGGTGACATGCTCGGTTACGTGTACATCTCTAACCGGTCCCCCCGTAACACGTTGACACGGGCCAACTGGAAGGGTGAGATTAAGAAGGTTGAGCTACTGATCGGTGGTCAGGTCATCGACACACAAACATCTGAGTTCTCTCAGGAAATCGCTCCCGTGACACTTTGTCAGTCGTACTCCAAGTCTCTTTCGGCCGCCACGGCTGATGATGCTGGTTTCTACCCCCTGCGCTTCTCGTTCTGCGAGAATGCTCAGTCGGCGCTTCCTCTCGTTGCGCTTCAGTACCACGATGTCGAGATCCGTATTTCGTGGGGTACGCTCGCCGCCAATGATTACGAGGTACACGCGCAGTTTGTTTACCTGGATACTGATGAGCGCACAGCGCTTTCGTCGTCTCCCCAGAACATGCTGATTACACAGACGCAGCAGTCGATTGCCTCTCTCAGTAAGACCCAAGAGCTTAACTACAACCATCCCATCAAGTTCATCGCGACGCATAAGTCTGCTGGTGTAGGTGTGGCCAGTGGCAACGTAAAGCTTCAGATCAATGGCACGGATGTTGGTGATGCGAAGAAGGCGCAGCCTCACTACACGTCCGCCTCGCTATACTACCACACGTCGTTCACGACTATGGATAGCAGTGTCGCGACCCATTTCATGTACCCATTCTGTCTTGACACCTGCAAGCTCCAGCCCACCGGTACACTCAACTTCAGTCGCCTCGATTCGGCTCGTCTCGTAACCGACGCTGGTTTGTTCGACACTGACATGTACGGCGTTAATTACAACATCCTTCGTATCGAAAACGGTATGGCTGGTCTTATGTACTCCAATTAAATCCCATATAATAGTAAATGTGGGGACTTCTTTTTCTCCTGGCATTCGTTTTTATGATCACCTACGATCCTAAATCCGGAACACTCAATAAATACATACCCGCAGAAAACGCACCCTGCAAAGAAGGTCATTATCAGGAAGTCCAGTTTGGACAAAAAGGATATGAATGTCCCCAAGGTGAAACATCTAAATTAGGTGCCATTGTATCTACTTAAAAACAAGACATGTACTTTATTTACAAAATGTTCGCTCTTGATAGGGAAACGGCTACGATTCTTGCTGTCGTAGTCTGTATCGCAGCCTCTGTATACCTGTACAGGGAACTTAAAGGTTCTAAGGATGAAATAACGAAAATTACATCGTTCCTTGACAAGGTTAAGGAAGAAGAGAAGCAGTTTATGGAACAACAAGAACAGATGAAACGTCAGATGCAGATGAACAGACAGGCTCAGGCGTCTCAGCAGGCACCGGCGGTGAGTCAACCCAAACCTAAAACACCTGAAAAGCGTGTTACGCGAGGGCAGAGTCCCGTGAACAAATCCCCCGAATAAACTTATCAGGGGATTATAGAAGCTAATGAGCAATGAAGAAACATAAAGCTATAGCTATACCTGTAACATTCGCTGGTGAGACACCCCGTTTTCTCACTGTACGAGATAAACAATTTAAGGAGTGGATATTTGTAACCGGTGGGTGTCGCAGAAGAGAAATATTTACCCCATTACGAACGGCTCTTAGGGAGCTCGAGGAGGAAACGCGTGGAGTTGTGTCTCTAAAAGAGGGTGAGTATACAAGTTTTACGTTTAATGTAAGGGAGAGTGCTGCGGTGGAACTCGAGTATACGGTATTCGTTTTCTTTGTCGATTATTCTAAATTTGAACAGGCTGATCTCGTTAGGAGATTCAATGAAGAGAAATATAAAATGCATACAAAAAAAATACAGATGAAGAGAACACACGATGAAAATGATTTCATGAGTTTCGATACGTTACCGGAATTTAATTCTCGGCGGCGTTGGGAACGAATCAGACACAATGTTATCGACAATCCAGAATTTTATGCTTGCGTGACTTCTCTCAATAGAAAAACATTCCGTATAAAATAATGAAGTCGAAGAATTATATTCTTCTACAGATTAAGCAATTGCTGATCGATCGTAAATCCTATATGGAGGAACGAGCGGATAAGTACATAGAAGAAATACGATCCAAGACAGTTTATGAATTACTAACACTTAAAAAACAGTTATCAGTCGAGGAAGAGGAATTTAGGGATGTTTCGTATAGAACCTCGATTTGGCACGAAGAAGAGTATTAAAAAAATAACACGATATACGAATAAGTATGTTTAGATCATGGTGCCGAAAACAAGGTTTTTCGAATAGCTCCAATCTATCACATGTGCTCATGGACGGTGGCCGTCTATCTGTTCCTTATGATAGATTGAACGAATTTTATGACGAATATGTCAAGGCTGTAAAATCCGGTGAAAAGGTGTGTGTCGTCGAACAAAAGTCGGATACGTATAACTTTTTTGTCGATTTGGATTACAAGGATGTCGAAGACATTCCATTCGATAGATTAAAGGAGTATACACAAACGATTTGTGATCGTGTAACACATTTCGGGGGTAAAGATGTTCTTGTTTCTGTCGCAGAGCCAAAACCACACGGTGACATGATCAAGTACGGAATTCATATGAACTGGCCAGGGTTCGTAGTTGATCATGGGTCTGCCATGGCCTTACATTCTCATATAGTATCGTCATTGTCATTGATGTTCCCGGGAAAACCATGGGACGAAATCGTCGACACTGCCGTGTACGGTGGTGGAAAACGAAACGTGAAGGGGAGTGGTTTTAGAATGCCATGGGCGCATAAATACGTGAAAGGTGAATATCAAGGAGCGTATATACCAGTACTGAATTATAATCACGAAAATGGTAAACTTTCGCATATTTATGACCAAGAACCAAACGCAGAAATTATGCGAATGGCAACACTGCGAACGGAACGCACAGACGTAGTCGTCGTTGAAGGTTCTACACGAGACGAAGGATCGTTTACACCGAGTGAGACGAAGAACATTTTTCAAAATGAAGCAGTAACCAGGGACATTGAAACGTTCATTCAAAAAAACATGGATGGCCAGGGGTGTGCGCTTGTCACGAAAATATTCAGTAATAAAAATTCATACCTCGTATCAACGACATCTAAATATTGCGAAAATCTTCAGAGGGATCACGGGTCGAACCATATCTGGTTCCGTATAGATGGACGCACTATCATACAAAAATGTTTCTGTACGTGTGAAACGATGAAAGGACGTAGATACGGGTTTTGTAGAGATTTCTACGGTCGAAAACATGTGCTACCGGATAAGATATTCGAAAAACTCTACCCAGATGGATATACACCACCTACATTTTCAACACCTCAAAACATGTGCATGTCATGTCCAGTAGAAAAAAAAATAGATCCGGTTGAAACTAGTACACTGTTACAACTCTTCATAAACAAACATATGGTAAGAGATACAGAGGTTACCGTGAAAAGTATTTCTAAGAAGGGTAAAAACGTACACCGGGTAAACACAGACTTGAAGTGTACTGTGTGTAATAAACCGAATATTCAATTTAAAATTTCGCGTGACAAGATTGTACAAACATGTGCGTGTAAATCTCGTGAGCATAAATTGTCAGATAAAATAACTCGATTACTGTAAAATGATGATCATTATAGTTATTGGAGTATTCGCATATATTGTGTCAAGGGTCGACACATCTTTAAACCGGGTAGACGCTGTGATCAGAGAAACATCCAAATATTCGGATATACATGAGGTGACGTATAAGACATTTTTAGCCTTGATACAAATAGCGAAGGAATACAGGACAAGTGTTGAAATGTCTCAGGTGTATCTCGAAAAGGCTGTGAGGGTTCTGTGTGATATGCCTACGATGGATGACAGAGTGTCGTATGAGATCGAGTGTATTTCGTACCGTCTAGGATGTGAATTTGAGCGAGTACTGATCAAAGAAGCACTCAATAAAGGCATTGAATTTACACCTAAATATATTTAAAAAGAACTCACTTAAACATTCTATATGAGTACAGTTAACGTGAAAACTCGCTCTGGGCGAGTATCTAAAGTGCCTACACGCATGAAGCCAACAGAAGACATGTGTGACGATGATTTCGGTGACGATGAGTATGACACGGATTATGAAATTTCAGACGACGATCTCTGCGAGACTGAAAGTGAAGATGAATGTGATGATAGTGACGAGGATGAGAATGGAAATTTAAAGGGTTTCATAGTAGATGATACCGATGAAGAAAGTGAAGCTTAAAAGATAGAATTATTAGTATGTATATGGAAACAGAACTTGGAAACCCAATCGAATATAATCCACAAGTTATTGACAAGGAACCTAATGATAGCGAACCTTTAATTAATCATATACCTCAACACGGTAATGAAGAGCAATATTACTATCAACCCCCTCCCGTACAGTATTTACAGCATCCACCGGTAAATAAAGCGTCTGATTTACTAGCTTCTCTTGACAAGTCCGCGTATATTGTCATATTCGCTGCGTTTATTTTGGGTTTCTTTATGGGAAAAACTATGCAACCAGTTATCCTTCGCCATGGGTGACATTCCTCTTACTTCTATGACAGGTATTTCAGATTCGACGATCTTCCTACTGGCAATTACTGGACGGACAACCTCTTCAGTAATTACTTTCGACGCCAATCTACTTTCATCATCTAAATCAGTTATATCCGTGACTGATAAATTGTGACTCGGTTTTTTATATGTGGATATATATCCAACGTCCATATTATTAAAAGTGTATATTTTAATAATATGAAATGTATGTTTTATTTTTGATTCTTATGCGTTTTACTCTTCAGTTTCATCTTCTTCATCGATCGTAGAGGGAGACATGGCCTTCATGGCAAGTTCACGCGCCTTGCGCCGTTCCTCGGCTTCAGCCGCGACGATCGAGTCAGCTTCCTTTACCAGATCTTCCATGGGTGTGTCAGGCTTTTCACGCTTTAGGCGCTCGATAATCTCACCTGGATGGCTGAGCGGAGCTTCGTCGACCCTGTTATAATATTGGGAGTTCACATCACCGGGTTTATGAAAGTTATCTGTACCATCAGCATTCTTAACCTTCATCATATCAGATTTACGTTCATTAAACATCTGAGCAGCCATCGCCTGATTCTCCTTATACCCAGTCATAAGTTCTTCGAGTTTGGCATTCGTGTAGTGTGAATCCTCAATCTTGGACGGGTCTGGTGGGATGAGAAGCCATTTATACAGATCAACGACGTAAATATCGAACGTGGAATCCTCCTTTTGAAGACGTTTGGCGTGATTGGCAGCTTCGTCACGCGTGGCAAACGCTCCCCTAATCTTAACACCGAACTTATCATTCTTCTGGGGCGCCTCCGGGCCAACGACAGACATACACGCAAACAATTGTCCGGGGACGGTGGTATAATCTTGTTCTAGAGACATTATATACTACGTACACTCATAAACTTTAAGCCATACAACTTAAGATGATGATATAATTAAAGTTTTATGAGCTAATAATACTATGGAAGATTTGAGACGGTTACATAATAACGAGAAGCGCTCACTGATTGAGAGTGTGTGTAGAAAAGGGGACAGTATCCTAGATGTCGGGTGTGGTTTCGGTGGTGATCTTCAAAAATGGCGTAATGTGGGTGTCAATATTAACATGTGTGAACCTAATTCAGATGCATTAGCAGAGGCGCAGGAACGTGCGAAAAATATGAAAATGCGTGTCAATTTCTATCACGGGGATATACATGCATGCCCAAATAGAAAATATGATGTCGTGTGCTATAATTTCGCGCTTCACTACATTTTTCAAACACGAGATCTTTTCGTGTCTACTATGAGAGAAATAAAAAAACGTGTGAAACCCGGTGGTGTATTTATAGGCATTATCCCCGATTCGGAACGGATCATATTTAAAACACCTATACACGATTCATCTGGCAACTTTTTTAAACTAAAGAACACAAGTAATGGTGATTTTGGTGAAAAATTGTTTGTACACTTAGTCGATACACCTTACTACGCCGATGGTCCCAAATCTGAACCACTCGCACATAAAGATTTACTCATCACACACATGGAGAATAATGGATTTTGTTTGAAAAAGTGGACCCCCCTCAAGGGTAATCAAATATCCGAATTATACAGTAAATTTATATTTGTATATAGAAATGATAGCACTGATCGTGTTATTGGCGATTAGTGCTGCGATAATTTTGAATTTCAAGGAGGATCCAACTTTGGTGGAAGTGAAAGAGAAATATAAAATGTTCAGGCAACATTTAATAACAAACGACGACGAAAAGTTTAAAATGTTACACAAGGAAGTACCGATAATAGCACACAGGGGATCATTTTTAACTGGTATAGGATACAATTCGAATAAAGGTGCTGAAATAGGTATTTGTATTGATGGTACGGTGAATCAGGTTTTCCATGTACTCCTTCACGAACTGGCACATTGTACCGTTGAGGAGTATTCACATAGTACCGAATTTTGGGACAATTACACGAATCTGAAAAACCAAGCGATAAGTTTAGGTATATACACAAATATAGACGAAATTACCCCTTTCTGTGGTAAACGGATTGTAGATAAATAATATATGTTATAGATATATGACTGAATTCAATCTCAAGCAACCAGGTATGTCCAGGATAGCTGGTGGACTTTTTATGTGGTTTATCATTATCGCCGGGACGTTCATTACACGGTTTCCTATGCATTATTCGGTCAATATGACGATTTTGACTGTTATAATCCCATTCATGATTTGGTATTTGGGAAATACAAGTCTACTTATAAGTATGACGGGGGTGAGTGTCGTGATGACATTGGTAATTGCTATATTGTCACTGGTTACTGTAACTGAAGGCATTAAATGGCAAAAGTTAAAGCAAGGTTATGAAAAACTCGGTAGGGCGGGTGCGGAAGAAGCATGGTTACCTACAGTGGCAACTATGCTCGCGTTAATTTTTGGGTTAATAGTAACCCATTTGTTAACGAGTGGTCGAGTGCTTGACATGTATTAAAAATATTTACGAGCGACATAGAAGACAATCGCAGCGACCGCACCCGTAGATCCCAGTCCAACGAGACTCCGGTTTCCCTGAGCATTTAAAAACTTGGGCACGGAACTCGCGAGCTTTTCTTGAATCGGTTTGCTAACAGCAATACCGGCCGCGAAAACGACTATGAGAGCTTCGAGCTGGTCATCCGTGAGATCGAATGGATTCTTACCTTTCTTCTCTGACTGGGATTTTTCCTTTTGTGCGACCACTTGGGCGGGCTGAGGCGCCATCATCACCTGTTGGTGCGCCATCTGAGCAGCCCTAGGGTCATTACCCATAAGAGGTGGTTCGAACGATTGCTCTTGAGCATTCATCATTACATCGGAAATTGGTGTAGAATCCATATTATCTTTATATTCACTTACATTTTTTTCAGGGTTTTCCGACACGAATGCGGTGGATCGCGATTGCGCGTCGATCGGAACCATCCCATCACTGTCTTCTGATAAGTTCATAGTATATAAACTATTCTCCATCTGAAGATATATAAGTTTTTTTACGCCTATAAATTTCGCATATTTTACATACACAAACAAAAATGAATGTAAAACATGTTCCAAACGGGGCTCGAACCCGTGACCTTGGCGTTATAAGCACCACGCTCTAACCAACTGAGCTATAAGAACGGTGCCGTTTGACTATTAACTAGTCATATGTATAACGGTGTGGCTACCCACATTCATCATATGTCGCATATCTTTAAGTGTATAAAGAAGATGTTACACATGTGTATATATGATACAGGAGTATGTAAAAGAAATATACACTAGCTTGGGGCCTGGTTTCAGTGAGCGTGTATATCATAACGCGTTTGAAGTTATTCTGCGAGAGAATGGTATAACGTATGAGTCGGAACGTATAATTCCGATTGTGTTTAGAGGTCATACCATTGGTAATCTTCGAGCCGATCTGATCATAAATAGAACGACTGTCGTCGAACTTAAAACTGTCAAAAACATAAACGATGTCATGATCTCACAGGCACAGAATTACCTGAAACTATTGAATCTAGAAGAGGCATACCTGGTCAACTTCCCACCGTCACAGGGTTCGGAAACAGAAGTCATCCGCGTTCTCGCATCTTAGATTGTGGGTATAAATTCCCAGTGTAAATCTTTACATATCTTTTTCCATATAACATCCTGTTGATGAAGTTTCTCTTTTGATTTCAATAACGGAAAATGCTTCAGATATGAATCTTCACTTAACAACTCACAAAATTTATACAATACATACGAATAACTCAAGAAGTTTTTGCGTTCTGCTGGACAATTATCATCAAATGGTTTTTGAATGTCTTTGAACATCATTCGCAATTGTTCTTCGAGTTGGACTGGCATTCTAGGTGGTGTTGACCCACTTAAAATATTCGTGATGTATGGTACATGTTCATAATATTTGTTGAGTTTTAACTTTTTCAACAAACCTCGTACTTTCGGGTGGGTGATTTCAGTCAGTGTTTTAATCTTCATTTTCTTAAACTCGTTGCGTAACTGTTCGATTACCTCTTTAGGTATAGTCGTCATTTCCTGTGCCTGGAACTGGGACAACCACTCGTTAAAATGATTGTCTCGTTTATATGAATAATTAATGACCTTCTCCGATGTCTCCTGCTCTTCCCTATAGGTGAGTTCTTGACTTATCAGCGTGTCTATAATCATACCACACGAGTCACATACCATGTCACTCGTGTCGTGGTAATACATTACATTACTGTCAGGGCATTTCGGGCATACATCTGTTACTGTTCTCTCACTTACACGGGGTAGTGATTTCTTCTCGACATCTATCAAGTAATCTGTATATATATCCTTCTTTTGTAATCCCGTAGTCACTTTACAGTTGAATGCATTGTCTGTACTAACCTCCGAATTCTTGTCATCGGTCATATATTGTTGAATATACGGCATACACCTGGCGATATAATCGGACATTTCACTTTCGTATATCCTTTTATCAGATGGATTTGTGTTTATTTTATCAATCCAATCACTTATCCTCTTATTATACCTACTTAAAAAGTTACCTTCCATGTATATCAATGGTAAAAATACTTCGTTCGTTTTTAATTAACGCAATCTACATATTTAACAACATCATCAGCTTTTTTTTCCATAAATATGACTTTACAGTTGTTAATAGACAAATTGAATACCATGTCAATCATGATGTAGAGTATGAAACGGACGATCCCTTTTGGGAAAATGAGCGCAGTGAAATTGACCCGGATACAGAATATTATATAGCACCACTGGATATGGATGCAAAAATTCCGAAACCTCCGGATGCGGTTGACGAGATTATCATACGTGTAAAATATTGGTATAAAAATAAGGTGTACAAGTACATGACGTATAATGTAGACTATGAGTGGCCTCCTAAAAAAACGAAGAGAATGTCATTCCATATCCCCCTTGTGAATGCGCAATTGGTGGATTCTCGTGGTGAACCAGTGAGGGATATACTCGAAAAAATCAGAAGGTATGCGGGACCATATTCAGATTTTTACGGTGAAAATGTTAAAATCAGTCATATGTTTTATTTTGACAGAAATGTTTTGAAACATGTATTCCCTAAAATTAAGATTAAAAATTGTATTGGTGGTGTAAAGGTGGTCGATACGTGTGAAGGTGTCATCACTGATCTTCAGCTACCTTAGTCGCTAAGTAAAAGTTAAGATCTCCTAGGTTTGCCACATTGTACTTCAAGATGAGAAATCGGTTCTGCTCCTCTTGCATAATCTGTACTGTTGAGCACATGCTAGTAGCCTTTGTAAATATATTCATGTATCGGAGCGAATATGTACCGGACATTGGTGAACATTCATCAACGCACTGAATTTCCGTTTCCTGGTCAGCGAAATCACCCCTGCACAGCAAACGTAACGTATTCCCACCTCTCGAAATTTCAATCTCATCTCCGATATTAGACATATCCCTACAAATTCGTTGGAAATCCACTGACGGCATCGGTGTGTTTATAGTCATGTGCATTTCGGGAACTTCTATCTGGTTTTCATTGATATCGAGTAGTTTGAGAGCGAACTTTGTAGATGTTTTCTTTTGTTCGCTATGAATTTCAATATTCATAAATTCCTTCGAATTTATAGTTATCACAAGCACGTCGTTCACTGTAATAGTTTTGAGTAGTTTGTACATGTTAGACATGTTAACTCCACAATCTACCTCATGCTCACATGTATACTCTTCGAAGTTTTCTGATGGGAGATGCATATCAATGAGAGACGTTCTTGCCGTGTCCAATGTTACTATATATACACCATCGGGTTTGAAGTATATATTCACGTCATTTAGTATATCCTTGAGAACTTCAAATGTAGACTTGATAGCCGCAGCTTGTACAGTGACAAGTTTCATACTCGATTAATCGCGTATTAATCCTTTATATCATTATATGGGGAATCTTCAACCTTACGACTTATTTTAGCTTCCAGTTCTGGGGTCATTGCCGGTTGTAGAGAAATACCGTAATCGTCGAGGCCGAACATATCTTTCGTGGATTCACCGTCAAGCGTTGATGAACCTATACCCCCAAATCCACACGTCTCTAGTTCCTGTACAGGTAGGAGCGATTCTAGCCAGTTGTGTATTTCTTTCCCAACCAGAATTTTACCATTTTTTGTCAACATCGTAGGGACGCGTGTAATTTTAGACCTGAACTCGGGTGGGATACCCGCTACGGTGACATTGTGATACTGTACTATCTGCTGTAGCTGCTTATGTTGTTTTATAAAATTTATCACCTCGACACTATGTTTGCATTGGGGACTGTACACTAAAAGAGACATCTAATGTAAAATGTCAAAAAAAATCTGACAATATCGCACGTTTTTTTTGTAATCTATAATAATGTATAATATCATACTGTTATTGATACTGGTTTACCTGATATGTGAACCTACGGGTGAGAAATATACGTACACTGATACTAAGAAGCCTATCCACAGGGTAGTATTTGACGATCCAGCACCTAATATGAGTGAATACCGAGAAGTTGGTAAGATCGAGTTGAATAATGATATAGTGGAGAAGTTAGTACTCGTGACAAATAAGTATATACGCGACAAAGCGGGTATAAATAATTACATTATTGAAACTACGGCTATCAAACAGTACAAACACAAAACGAAGAATCACACGCTATATCAATGTATGTTCATGTGTGTAAAAATTGGTGGATATTCGTTCGGGTTTTCGGTTACGTCTAATGTCATGCTCGTATCTGGCAATGTCCGTGTTATCGGAATCCAGTCACAGCCCATGAATATAAATGAACCTTCAGATAAAACACCGTTTGAAAGTGTGACTAGGGGATCGGAGTATGTTGACTATGACGATATCAGGAAGAGTGAGTTAGATTCTATTAAAATATAGTCGAAGTAATTATAATGATAAACGTTGATGAAATTTCACACATTGTCAATCACAGAAACCGTATGAAAAAGGAAACATACGTGGAATTATATAAGAGAACCACGCGTAAAATACGTCGCGCTGTGGAGACTGGTAATAAGTACGCGTTGATAGAAATACCCGCATTTGTCGTAGGGTATCCGATCTACGACAGGGTAAAAGCAACCTCATACATTAAACGACAGTTGGAAATTGCCGGTTTTGATGTTATAATAGTAGGTAACTTTGAATTTCGAGTAACGTGGAAAATTAAAAAGGATGTCAAGGTGTCTACTGATTCAGTCGATGAGTTCCCCACGCTGATGAATTTAAAAAAGGCAGCGAATCAGTACAGGAGAGATGCGCGAAACGCCTGATAAAAAAAGTTCACATAATCATAAATGGACAACTTGAACATTTTGGTCGAAGCCAAGCGCGAATACCTCGAGCAACTCTCTATTCTTATATGCCCAGTGATGATAGACACATTTGATGCCATGTACCAAGAAGCGCATACACTTTCCAAAGGTCGTAAAGTTCTTGTCATGTTTCAGAAACTTTTGAAAGATGTACCCGAGTGGAATGAAACTATGGCGAAACAACACACGGATAACATCGCCGATCGATGTGCGTGGTTTAAGGATTTGGTAGCGGCTGTTTTTGTAAGTTCTGTTAAAATTCTCTCAGCCGTCCGTTTGAGTGCGAATTCTAAAAAAATGGCGGTTAAATTGCCCACCAACGAAGTATTCATTCACACCTGCTATAAAAACGCCGCGAAAGACCTTTACAAGGATCCTTACGTCTTTAGCGATACACAATCTGAACATAACCGGAATGACAAATTATATGACAGGTTTACTCTGTGTGTTGAAAATACAGTCAAAGAACTGATCCCGGTTCAGCAAATTTTACAGACATACATGTCGGCAGGTGAGGATGAATTCATAGAGGGTCAAGACGCTGATCTTGAACCGGATGACATCGGTGAATATGACGAAACTGAACCACACGAGTCGATGGGTGAAGGGGAACTCCCACCGATGGAGGGTGAACCGGTCGGCGAAGAAATGCCCCCCGCTGATACACTTATGAACGATGCTCGCGATGATACTCTTCAGGCTGAAATGCCAGAAGAGGCACCTACACCCTTTCAAAATGAATTTAAAACGATCAATACCAGACCCCCACCCCCCCGACAGGAACAGGAGGAGGAACAGGAAGACTTATTTTCCGACGCAGCAGATACCCGAACTAAAAAACTTGGTTATTAAATATGGACGAGTACCTTAGAGAACCCGCATCCGCGGCCCTGATCGCCGCCGGAATAACCGCCTTATACATACATGGCAAAAGTCGTCTCAATGACGAAGGAACCCTCGAGACGAGTGCATACGCAAAACCAGCGGCACTCGTGGGTATTTTAGTATATTTTATCATATCGAACGGACTCGGTAAGCGCGAAACTATATCATCCGACCCTTTCTAATTCGCTTAAAGATTAATCTCATATAGTATATATAACATGACCTCCATCACTGCATTCAATGACATGATGGGACAATTTCTTATGGAACTGCATACGACTTTTCCAGAAGAAAAGGGGTTGAAAAAGTACATGGCAGCATTCGAACTCATGCGTGGTGCTAATGGACGATTGATTGTCGATGGGTTTATGTCTAACGTCGGACCTCACGTCGAGAAAATCAATTCTCGGGACGAGTCCTTTTTCATTGAAAATGCGTCGACTATTGACTTCCTAAAGGATATTAATCTTCAGGAATGTTGGCCGAAGGCGTCCGAAGGGACACGTAGTGCCATCTGGCAATATCTTCAGACGCTTTACATGCTTGGCATGACGATCACATCTATTCCAACAGAAACCCTCAGTATGATTGAAAATGTCGCCAAGCAGTGCGCAGATAAGATGCAAGGTGAAGATGGAGAGGCTGATTTCGACGAAGCTAAACTCATGCAATCCATGCAGGGACTTCTCGGCGGCATGTTGAAAAAATAAAACCATATAATATAAATGGCGTCACTGTTCATTGATCCAAAAGAAATTGTTAGGGCTGATAAAGTTGCTGAATTTTGGCCAACTAAATTACATACGTCAGAAGAACGTGTAAATGCTACAGCCCGGTTTATTATTTACGCTACGTGTATTTTGTATCTTATAAGACGCGATACACGCGTGTTCATATTAGGTGGGATGTCACTGGGTGTTCTTTATGTTATGGAAACGTCGAATATGATAAAGGATGGTGAAAATCACTCCGTGTCAGTAAGTGAGGGATACGAAACTGCGTGTCAGTTACCGACAGTAGACAACCCCATGGCAAACGTACTTATGTCGGATTTTGATGGGCGTCCAGATAGACCGTCCGCGTGTAACTATGATACCGTACGAGATGATGTGAATAAAATGCTATCGGGTCGTATTCCGTATGGTGCTCAAAAATCTCGTTCTCCTATGCCAGAACAGCAGCGCAATGCTTACTCCCGGCAATTTGTTTCGACAGCTGTAACAAATATCCCGGGCGACCAAACCGCATTTGCTGAATGGTTATACGGTGAAAAGAACGGTCAGTCATGTAGGACAGATGGTTCTTTATGTAGCCCTGATGCGCGTGGTGTTCAGTTGGAAGCTTTTGGTGGGTTAGATGCCAATGATGATAAACGGAGTGGTATGTCTAGAGGTTCTGGTTTACCGGCTGGGCATTCAACTTAATTTTCTCACGTAATAATAAATGGCGTACCAGCTTCAGCCAGGTATGAATTTAGTTGAAAATCCCGCGAGGCCTTCGACGTGTGCGACTGACGAAGTTTTTGTTTATCCTCAGCCCAGTACATTAAATTATGGTTCTTCGCGACCTAATACGATGCTCTATGGGACATCGCCTTATATGGCGGGTAAAGGTGCTCCTTCTCAATATGTCGATACAAGTGACCAACTACGACCCCAGTCTACGTCTCGCTTTAACAAAATTCTTACAAAAACACACGAACAAAATTTATTCCCTCTTCAAGATGTGAGCTGTAAACTGCCACTTCCTTCCATGACGTATGAGCCTGAAAGCACCCGTGCTGATACACAAAATGCGATGTTTATGACGAGATATCACACTAAATAAAAATATTTACAAGAAATAAGAATGGCAGACCCTATTTCGATAATAGCTATAGCCGGATTAGCGTACATGGGAAAAAAGATGAGTACCCAGAAAGCCGAAAAATATCAGGTTGTATCAGAAAGGGTTCAACCTCCTGTCTACATTCAGGAAGAAGTTCCGAACATAACTGCTCCTCCGCCGATTGGTCTTGACAATCTTCCGGATTCTAAAATTGAAACAAACAATTTCGCGGATATCGTACCTAATACAAGAACCAGTGGGGAAGGTGTTTTGGAAATGCGTGAGCGTATGTTTGACAATGGTCGTATGAATAACCTTTCTCCCATTGAAAAACAGTACGTCGGTCCCGGCATCGCCGTCGGACCAGAAGTCGCAGCCACTGGTGGATTCCAGCAGATTGTACGTGTGAACCCCGAAAACGTTGGAGCGCATCGTCTTACAACTCTACCTGGTAGAAGTGGCCCGGCGCATGACGTATTTGGTGGGCGCCGTGGTAAGATGGGCGATATAGCAAACAACCGACCCGAAAAAACAGCGTTCCTCCCCGAGCGACGCCCTGTTGCAGGTGGTAGGGCACAAGGGTTTGATGGTCACGTTACACGAGGTGAGCAGGTAAATAGCAAGCGGTTGACGAACCGTTCTCAGACGGGAGTGCGTAATGACGGACTCAATTTCCCGGGTGCTAAACGTGTAGTATCTGGTATGGCACTGGCACAAGACCCTACACGAAACAAGAAGGATGGTAATGTCGAACAGTACAGGTTTAATAACCAGGTGCAACCTGGGGTTTCTACTTTCGCGCATGGTTATCTCGCGTCGCCCGGTGTTCAGATTGGCGAATCGCGGACATTTGGCACAAGCCATACAGTCGAGGAATTATCTAAGTATGGTTTTAGGCCTGATGACCGCCGTGGTAAAGCGAATCGCGTGGGTAACGCTGGTCGCATGAATGTTCGTGCGGGTGCTCTCAATCAGGGTGGATTACCTACTTCGATGCGTGCTGATACGACACGAGTAGATGGACGTACAGGTCCTATGAGTGGTGGCTGGACACAGCAATATAAGAATGACATGTACTATAAATTTAACGCGTATAAGGGTAATATAAACCCCCGTTCCACCGATCATAGTTTGGACGTTGCGAAACAGCAGCTTCAGAAAAACCCTATAGCTCAGCAGATGATGTAAATAATCAATGAGTAACAACACCCATTAAAATATTATCCATGTATTTTAATGAGCGTATACACGTTAGACATAGATAGCAGTGAACGTGACCCTACTTTATACCCAAATCCAGGGGATTATGTCATTGAACTTAAAAACCCTATATATGATGTAAAAAAAATATCGTTCGCATCGGCTCGAATTCATGCGAGTCAATTATTGATCAATGATCGTAACAACACTTTTGATTTTGTCGTTCATACTACACCGGAAACGGCAGTGTCTGTTACGTTAACACCTGGCAATTATAATGGAAAAACATTAGCGTCTGAATTACAGACCAGGGTTAATGATGCGTTAGGTGGTGCGTATGCATCGTCGCCTATCACATTTACCTATAACAAGGATAAGAATGAAATAGCTATAGAGTCTCTATCATCAGCCGCTGCAGGTAGTGAATTCTCGTTTAAGTTTTATGACGGTACGAATGGGTATACATCTACCACGGGTGGGTATACAACCCCACACGATATTATCGGGTTACCACCGGATAATGCGAGATCAAATACACCAGCTACTGGGGGTGTTTCTGGTCTTTTGATTACGGGTAGTCTTAGTTTACAGGGACCTGACGCTCTTATCATAAAAATCAGTAGTGGTGCAGAGGAATTAAATAAGACAATATATTCGGACACACCCTTTTACACTGGTCGTATATTGATGTGCGGCGATGTCATTAATTACTCTGGACAAGATGATATCGTCGAACATAACTTCGATACTGGTTCACAAAACATAAGCAAAATGAGGATACAGTTTTTCTACAGTAGTAATAATCGATTGATTCCGTATGATTTCAGGAATGCGAATCATATCTTAAAATTGAGTGTTACGTGTACAACTGATAAGTTAAAAACCGTTCCTAACGTGAAAAAGGATATTTCATTACCCCCACCTATGCGTATACCCGAATTTGAAGATCCGAATAGGTGGAATGGTTTCATCTATATATTTCTAATAGTCGTCACTGGTATGTTTTTTATAATACTTACTAGACCTAAACGAATTAGCGAGTGATCGCGTACGTAGGAGACTTGGGCTTTACGACACGCTTAGAGATCCGCGAGATCACCATGTAGACGATGACGGAAAGAAGTGTCGTGAAAAGTGCTGTGAGAGTGTAGTTCATACCACCATTCTTCTGAACCTTGACAACCTGGTGGATCGTCCAACGGACGAGGTCCATCCAGGATAAAGCGGCGGCGAAGGAGAAACCAGCTACTACAGAGTTGAGAGACTGAGTTTCGAGCTCGCGGGAGATGGCGACGAGTGTTTCGGCGGCAGCGTCGATAGGCATTTTTATAGTATACGAATATTTTTTATTCTGGTAACAAATCTTCTACAAAAAGTATTTTTTTATATTTCTCATGTTGATACCCCCTGACACTATCGTCTGAACTTTCTGAATCGTCATCCGAATCGCTGTCATCAAGCTGTTTATAATTTGAAATTGTTGTCCATCCTTCAAGATCACTGTGACATGTTTCCATTACTATCAATAGCATTTTTTATCATTTCTTCTGACGGATTGGATGGGGACCACCCATCCCATGCGTCATATGCGTCGTTTATTCTCGTAAACTTTTCGTCATCGCCCGAATACGGTTCAAACGCGGATTCGTCGATCTCATCATCAATGGACATATCATCCTCCCCTGAGTCATCACTGTTATACAGATCGGGATAATAAGTTCCGATCTGATGCCCTACCGTATGCATAGCGCAATATTTCATACAGTACTCCATGTCCTTCGCTAGGATGGTGTCGCGACCACACGCCCTGGCGTAATGTCCTGAAAGTACTACCGCACTTTCCAATACAGGTGTAATAATATCAATCGCCGATTTGGCCATTTGGGAAGACAACCCGTCCTGTTCCATCTTCGATTCTTAATATATTACTACTGAGCGCGTAAACTCTAAGTTCTCGACTATCTACTATATCGTTGTTTAGTGTCATTTTCAGTCTCTGCTCTTTAATCATACTGAAATTTCGCTGCCCTGTAGGATACCATCGCTCGGGTTCGAGTGCGAAACTGTACGAATAGAATCGTCTGAAAAGCTGTGTCCTTGAATGATGGATACCACTCTGAACAGCGCGCATATTTATAACATTACCGGTGACCTTGTCCAGAACTACATCTCCGTCAAGGTCTAACTCCAAATTCACGAGATTTTCATAATTCGTATACCGTTCATCGGGTTCCCCTGGGGGAGGGTATATTTGACTAGGGTGGTCATAATCAAATGGATGGAACGATCTCGTAGCCGTATTCTTTCTCGCGATTACGAAATAAAGTTCCCTTACAGGGTTTGTGAAATTTAGTCTAAACTTTGATTCATCTTTTCCTTCCGCAGACGATACAGGAATCTGAAACGTGTTACGCTGAAGCTGGGTGATGATGTATTCTTGTTTACTGGATTGAAGTTTAATTCGTTCAAGTTCATCTAAATGTACCAGTTCCGTGTGTATGGATATATCATCAATTTTCAAACTCGACTTATCTAATGTGGGATCGATAATATTCAATTGACCACCCATTCCGGGGTGATTTTCACAATAATAGTACAGGTAATCCGGGGCATCTATCGGTACGGTGAATGAGTATACGCGCGGATTTGTGATTGGAAGGGTTTCGATGGGTTGAGTGGTGTACTCTACCCCTCCTCCATGAGTTCCATCGAACGTTTCAGAAATTTTGAAAGGGTGAACAAAATCCGTACCCTGATTTATAGAGAAATAGTACGTACTTCCCCGTTTCATTCGAATAGTGGGTCTGTCGTACCCGTTAATGTGGTACTTGTTCACTCCATTAACCTGTTGCACCGTGACAGTGTACGTTGTACCATCTGGGTTATAAGCGTCATCGAAAGCGAGATGACCGGTGTAAATACAATCTGTAACATTGCTCAGTTTAATTTCGATTTCACATTCTTGTTTTGTGAGTGCACACAAAGGTATAGCCAGTTCAGGGTTGTTATGGAAATAGAATGGTATATCGACAATGTACTTTGTGGGGGTCGTCGCATTACCTAGGTATCCGTTTATGGGGTTGGAACCAAGTTCGACTGCCGTCCCAGAACTCTCTTCGGGATACTTGCCTATTAATTTCGATAACGCCGTTTGTTTTGTTTGTGTGATGTACTGCTCACTGTAAATCTGCAACCAGTCACGGGGGATGCGTTGTATGAGCTGCCCCCCGATAACTAAATCTACGTGATCGATGATAGCATGTCCGATTGATTCGTTATATCCTCTATAGGCACTCAGGGCTGGAAGATCTATATGGACTCGAACACCTTTCAATAAATCACCCGCATCAGCTGGTATAGTACACTTTACAGTATTACCATACGCGATCTCACCCCTGACATCGTGTTTCATGTTCGATATCGCAAAATTCGTGTGTTTTTTAAATTGTTTAATGAAGTGGGTATACTCGGGATTTTCTGTAAAAAATACATCCTGGGTACCCGTTATGGCAAGCTGGACCCGACCTGCCATTTCTATTATTAGATGTTAAAATTTTAAACCTGCTAATCCGCCGTCTACACGTAAAATGTTATAGTTAATTGCGTAGACACCCACATTAATATTACGTGTCTTGTCAGCTACTGTCGCTCCCGATGTAGCGGTCGGTACAGTGTCAAGTTCTATATCCAGTTTTTTATGAATAATGCGACTCATGTTCAACTGCCCCGTGGGGTAATACACCTCTGGGTTAAGTGCGAACGAATATGTGTAGAATTCATACGCAGGGTCTGGACATCCAGTATGATACCGAAGTGCCTGTTGATACGCGAGGTACTGACCACTGTGATCGAAGACTGTCGCGCCGTTACATTGAAAGTCTATATTCTTAATCGTTCGGTGGTCTGATCGTTTCGTATTGGTAGATGAACCTATGGTAAATCCTTTCAAAACACTCGAAAATGTTTGATCCGATGATGATGTGTTAAGTAGGCGGTCTTCTGTGTTGAAGTTACTTCCAGTCTCTTCCTTCGCGAGAAACATGAGTTCTTTTACCGGGTTTGTGAATTTCAATAACACGGATTTTTTGAGTTCCCCGGGTTTAAATTGAATAGTCGATTTCTGTAACTGTGTAATTACATATTCCATCGGACGTGTGAGTAAAAAGTTTTTTTCATCTTCTGTTATGAAGTAGAAATCGGTTATGAGCGAGGCACTCTTGATAGAACCTTCAGTGGTTTTTTCTCTAGTCACCTGTCCATTTGATGGTATCGTGTATTTAAATGACACGTCATCATCTATATCTCTGAATGTTACACGGACTTCTACCTGCTGTTTCGTGAGTGCGCATACAGGAACTGCTAAACTCGGGTTCCTATGGAAATAGAATGGAAGATTAACGTAGAATGTATTATAACTATCGGAGACTGTCAGTGTTTCGTTATGGCCATTTAAATAGTATAACGTCTGTTTAACATCATCCCTGTTACCATGTAACTGATCATACATGTATATATAATCCCCTGTAAGTCTTTCGATAACCTGACCACCGATTACCAAATCTGCGTACTTTATTATACTTTTACCAAGTGGTATGTTGTAATAATACCTCTCATATGGAACAGAATTTTTAACATGTTCAGATAGATTTCCAAGTTTTACTTTGAGTGTTACACCTCGTATAAGATCACCGATGTTTGTTGGAATGTGACACTCGACTGAGCGTCCGAATGAAGTCTCACCCGTGAAGGGCATTTCGACCGCTTCAGTAGAAAAGCGTGTGTGTCGTTTATACACAGTGACGAAATACGAGAATTTAGGTTCTCCAGTAAGCCATTGATCCTGGATACCAGTGACAGCAAGTTGTGCGCGACCTGCCATTCTTATTACATGTGAGTAAAATTTTATGAAATAAAACGGGGCGGTATTATAGATGGATTTGCGTCTACGGAAATTCAACCCCGCGGGAATCGCAGATGACAAAGTCCTTGTATTCATAGGTAAACGTAATACAGGTAAATCTACATTGGTCACGGATATCCTATGGCATAAAAGACATTTACCAGCAGGGATAGTTTTATCGGCTACTGAGGAAGGTAATCATTATTATCAGCAGTATATTCCCGACCTATTTATCTACGGTGATTATGATAGGGAAGCGATAGAACGTGTCATGGATCGTCAGCGAAAACTTGTAGGTGCTGGTAAAAAGAACTGTGGGGCGTTCTTATTATTGGATGACTGTATGTATGATAATAAATTCATGCGCGATACGTGTATCCGACAATGTTTCATGAACGGTCGTCACTGGAAGATATTCTTCATGCTAACAATGCAGTACTGTATGGATTTGCCACCGGCTCTCAGGGCAAATGTTGATTACGTATTTATTCTTCGGGAAAATATTATCCAGAACCGCGAAAAGTTGTATAAATCATTTTTTGGTATCTTTCCGACTTTTGACATGTTTAACAAGGTTATGGACGCTTGTACAGAAAATTTCGAGTGTATCGTTTTGGATAATACATCCAAATCTAATCGTATCGAGGATTGTGTGTTTTGGTATAAAGCGAAATTACATAAAAATTTTAAGGTTGGGGCGCCAGAGTATTGGCAGACACACAAAAAAATGTTTAATCCTAAGCGGAATGGCAATAAGATCGACCCTAAGAATGCGAAGGGGCGGAACACACAGTTGAAAATTACAAAGACGCGATAAATTTCTGTGTATATTCCAGATGAGCACTAAGCGTAAAAAGATCAATAAGCCGACGAATATCAACTTCAGCCCAGGACCAATGAAAGTTGTGAAAACTTCCAAGGTTGTAAGATCAATACCCCGATTACCACAAAATTTGGGTATGTCATGCACAAGGCCAGGGTATATCAGATATATCGACGAATTGAGATCGCGTCTAGACAACGTGCGTTATAAGGGTAAAAGGATAAATGTAAGGTTTTTAGAATATGACGACAGTACGAATGAAGGTATTGTTGTGAATACATCCGAACAGTTGTTAAATAAGAAGCCTAAATTACAATTCAAGAATAACGGGACAACGGTCCCCACTCTCAATGCGTCATCGGGAAGTATTCATTATTTTCTAATCAGTGTCACCAAACGAGACAATCCAAATATGGGACACGCTATTAATGTGCTGATGGATACAGGTAACCCACGACCGCGTATATGGGTCTTTGATCCACACGGACGTAATGCGATGAATAGAAACGGGTTTGGGAGTATATTCCGAAATCGAATATTACCAAATATGAAGAAGTTTTTTGGTACTGTATTCAATAACACGACCGCAAACTATTATACCGGTCCCAACTTACAAGCAAATAATTCGCGTGGCGTATGTACAACGTTTCATCTAGACTTCGCACAGGCGATTCCAGGACTGTTAAACGAAACCGTGAATATACGAACATTCAGTGGTCAAAATGTGAATATAGCCGGTCGTATAGCGTTCTTAAATAACCCTACATTGTTTTCCAATGTAACTGGTAAACGTATAACTAAACAGAATACAAAAACGCCACCTAAACTTACGATGACGATGGGTGCGACGACAAAGAAAAAAACGAAGAAAAAACGGTAATGCTTAAAAATAGTTGTATAATATATCAAAGGTAGTGTATGAAGGTTAAGGTCGTGACGCCATCTATGGCTATAAAAAAGACGCGTGTGAAATTATCTCGGCGAGTTGTTCAGGATTTAAAAGAAGTCAGTAAATTATCTTCAGTTAAACAGTGGGAATATGCCGGAAACGTGAAATACATGGGTGAGGGTTTATTCAGTAAACCAAGTAAAGTGACTTCTGAAAAACGGAATCGTGTCGACACTGATGACATTACAAAAGTATGGTACTCTGAAATTTCGTATCACACACATCCAGGAATAGGATATAATGAAGATGTCACCTGTCAGGGTACACCCATATTCGCCACACTTCCTAGTAATGCAGATTTTGAAGCGTATATAAAGGGGTTTCCAGAAATGCAGGTTAATATCATATGCGATTCACATGGGTATTATGTCATCGACATTCTACAATCTACATATGATTTCGCGGTACCTTTACCCGCATCTATTAACATGTACATGAGAACTCTTCGTTCTACACCTTTCATGCGTATATGTGCATTCTCCGATGACGGTCTTGAATATTTTCACACGACTACGAAAAACTGGAAACGACAAATCAATGAAAACGTCAATAAAGACCTTATGAAACTGTACGGAGTTTCGATTATGTACTACACGTACGAGGAAGAACCACCAGAAATCACTTTATATCAGGGTATATACGTAGCATAGAATCTTCTAACTCATCCACTTCATACCATGCCCAATGGCATTCCGACGACCCCGCGTTCATTTCACATATTTCCTGTGCTTCTTTTATCGCCTCTGTGAAACGTAAACGAAGTCTCAGATTTTCTCTAATTTTAACCGGTTCCGTTATAGATGGTTTATTGTACAAATTATTCAAAACATTTACACGCGTCTTAGCCAACTTATACTTGTAAAGACTATTTTCTGAAAACGCCGAAACACATTTCATTTATATTACGTCAGTGTTATTTTTTTAACCTAAGTCGATACAAATTTCAATAAAACTATATTAAAAAAATGAGTTACAACGTTACCGCATCATTCAACACTCTCCATCAACAGGCATTCGAATCCGCTCGCGAATTCTTCGAGTGGGCGACAGAGTTTGTTAACCATGAATATAACGATTGTGATTACACAACCGACCAAAAACTTGAGATGATCAAGTGTATCGTTTCAAGTGCGACCACAAACTGGAAAGCTTCACAGGAACTTGTCGCGGCACAGGAATATAAAGTGAATCCAGACGTTTAAAGATATTACTCGCGATTAGATAAATGCTGTCGTGCTATTCAAAGCGAGTGTTATCAGGGGTTGATGATTCAGTCCCCGTTTTCAGCTTGAATGGGTATGAAGGTTATGCCAAAATTACAAGTGTCTACGATGGAGATACATTTAGGGCTGCCATCATCAAACATGGACGTGTTCTCAAATTTACGTTTCGGACTCTCGGTTACGACTCTCCCGAGATGAAACCTGTATTATCCACGTCGAGACGGAGTGACCATATATACGTGGCAAAGCTCGCACGGGACATGTTCAAAGAAGAATGCGGATTCGATGACCGCGCACACTTTGAACAATGGAACCCATTTTTGTGTAAGAATAAGGTGAATGGTCTAGTATGGATAAAGTGTGATAAGAATGATAAATATGGTCGTACTCTCGTCACTGTGTATAGAAATAAGAAAGATACGATTTCAGTAAACGAAAAGATGCTCTCGTCCGGGATTGTAAATGCTTACGATGGTCGTACAAAACCCAAATTTCATATTCGAGTATAAAGAATAGTCTACATACATATATACAAGATGTCTACCTATAACGTCGAACCGTGTACTTTCATCTACCGCGTATCTTCGCTAGCTAAGGTCGTGGATGGTGATACGATCGATGTTAACATCGATCTCGGTTTTGATGTGGGTACAAAGCAGCGCGTCCGTCTCCTAGGTATTGACACACCCGAGTCACGCACATCTGATAAGGAGGAGAAAAGGTTTGGACTCCTTTCGAAGAAGAAGTTGAAGGAATGGTGTTTGAAAGCCGTCGCGTCTGAGAAGGATGATATCGAAATCGAACTCAGATGCCCAGAGGCGGACTCGAGAGGTAAGTTTGGTCGTGTTCTCGGTGAAGTTTGGGTTTCTGAGGATGGTGTGTGGACGAACGTAAACAAGTGGCTATGTGACGAAGGGTACGCTGTACCTTACAGTGCGCAAAATAAGGCCGAAGTAGAGGGTCTTCACATGATCAACCGTAAGAAGTTGATCGATAGGGGTGAGATTGAAGCGTAATAGAACATATATACATATACATCGAACGGTTAAGCTAAGATGCCCGAGCAGGTCTAAGGGGTGCGACTTAAGATCGCCTGTGCTTTGCACTCGTGGGTTCGAATCCCACTCTTAGCAAATACCCCAGTAATGGGGAATCCGTTCGTGTATTGTATTTGGTAGCAGCATAGACTTTGAAATTTAAATATTTATATATAAAAATGATAATAGCACTCATAAAATTTATTGTCATTCTTCTGATACTCGCAGCGGTAGTCGCGACCGGTATGTATTTTACGGAACCAACATCCGAGTTTCATGCCAAGGTTAAAATCTATATCGATTTACAACTGTATCAAATCAATAAATGGTTGGACGAGAAGGAGAAGAAGGATGGTGACGCAGGTGAATCTCAGGGTGATATGCCAGCTACACAACTTCCTGAATATGACAATGCTGAATGTAACGACAAGTTTGGAGCAGATTTTGAATACTTGTCAGTAGCAAACAGTGTAAGTTATGGAGGTGATTCCCCTGAAGTCGCTTATACCAACGGTTTCCAAGCTGCGTGTAAAGCGGCTGCACAATACCGTAAACAATGGAATGACGCACAGGTGGTTGAAGGTGAGACCACTTCGACCGTTCCGGAGAATTCACAGGTATACGTAGACTTGATACAGGGTGTATGTACAGACGCCGAAGTTGAGCGGGTCGCGACAACTTACCCAGAAACTAACAATATAGACGAATATATCAGGGGTGTGAAAGATGCTTGTAAAAGTATGACCGATATAACCCTTTAAGTCTGACACGCCACAAACTGAGACACCAATGTCTTCATTTCATCGTAACAGTTCTCGTGTAACGTTCTTACAAAAAATAAAGTCATTTCAGCATCCCTATATGACATGTACGAATGCCCGTACTTCTCATATATCTCTACAATATCATCAAGGTTATTGTCACACCATGTATCAACATCGTCCTTACTCATATCGCGATGAAGACCCTTTTCGATGAAATCGGCAACCTCGTCGCTGAGAGGCATGTCGGTAGTCACGGTACAGTCGTCGTCTGGGTGAGTCATTTTTTTAGATGATTTTTTCATTTTAAAACGAGTTACTTAAGTTTCTTTTTTGCCGCTTTACGAGCCGCAAGTTGAGCTCTCCTCGCATCAGCTTTATTCGACGCTATCTGTGATATTCCAGTGGCGCGAAACTTGTCGTTTCTAGCAATATATGCTTTCGCAGATACGGCCGCCCTTTCAGCAGCTCTCCGAACATTCGCATTTTGTTTGAATTTTGCTTGATTAGTGTATGCTTTTCTCGCTATAGCGGGGTTCCCAACTGCCTTACGTTTATTCATGCTTATCTGAGCAGCTCTAGCCACTGCGGTTGGTTTGGTGGGTGGTATCTGAGCCCGTGCGATGGCACGGAAACGTCCATTTGGAGGTTTGACACCGGGTGGTGGTATGGGCGCACGTTTCATGCTTATCATTACATTACTGGCGGTGACCATACCGTTGACTTTTGAACTCTTTGTGTTTCCGAAAGCTGGGTTTTTATACACTTTGAATGCGTTGTTATACTGCTTTTTATGCTCGTCGTATTTATCACCTCCGCCGACATACGGTCTCATGACTTGTGTGAGCAATGAAGTCCTCGCAGCTACACCACTCCCAGGTACCTGCCCCTTTTTAAACGCCGCACCTGGTAACTTCTGGATACCCTGCTTTAATGTGTATTTTTTGTTCAATTTAGTTTCAATTTTATTAAGACTCGCCTTATCTTTCCCGTCAAGATCGATCATAGTGCCCCATACAGCCTTGTATCCTTTCGATTCTACCTTTTCTTCAACCTTATTTTTCACCTTATCCCGGTTTGCATTAGTACTCGACTGATATATGGTAGTGACTGGACCGGACTTAATGGCTTTTGTGAGAGCACCAGATACGAGATTAGAAACGACTTTCTTATTCGAAGCATTCTTCATCGCATCGATCGCTTTCTTATTGGCCATCGCATTTTTAGACCTCTTAGCGTTAAGTTTAAACTGAGCCAAAGCTCTATCAGCAGCCACCTTCTTCCCTTCACGTTTCTGGATCTCTATCCTCGCGAGGCGGGCCTTCTCTCTATTCTCGATCTCTTTCTTCTTTCTCATGTCAAATTGTTCAGCGGCCCTAGCTGTTTGAGCGGTTATTAATTTTTCAGTCGCACTGTCATCGTTTTTCTTTTTCATATCGCGAACAAGTTGTGCGATTGCTGGTTCAATCTGTACCAGATCACCCTTCTGAAATTTCTGTATCAGCTCTTCACCCTGTTTCTCAGTGGCGGACTTTCTGAATGGATTGGTAGTCTTGTACGTTGCAAGGATTTTACGCGCTTTCGCAATCTTTGTCATCCTATTTTCGGCTATTTTACGGTTGGAAGCCAGCTTCGCGTTAGCCATTCGTTTTTGAACATTCTGACGCTGCCGTTTGAGTAGTTCCGCATCCGCAACAGCCTTGTTCGCAACAGCTTTATTTGCGGCAGCCTTGTTCGCCGCAGCCTTGTTTGCGGCAGCCTTGTTTGCGGCAGCCTTGTTTGCGGCAGCCTTGTTTGCGGCAGCCTTGTTCGCAACAGCTTTATTTGCGGCAGCCTTGTTCGCCGCAGCCTTGTTCGCCGCAGCCTTGTTCGCAACAGCTTTATTTGCGGCAGCCTTGTCATTTGTCTGTTTCTGAACAGCGTCACGAGCTTTTTGCGCCTTCGCTCTTAATGTCGCGTTTATTTTTTCTCTAGCCACCTTAGCCTTCTCAGCTGCGGCTCGCATATCGGCAACAGTTTTCTCTCGTATCCGCATCGCTTCTGTAGCCTTTTTTTCCGCTGCGTTCTTCTCTGCTTGTGTATTCGCGGCAGCCTTAGCCCTGGTGGCTTCTTCTGTCATGACGATAGCCTTTTTTCGTTCAGTGTTTGCTAGTAAGAGAGCATCTTCTTTTTCTTTGCGAACCTTATCCAACTCGACTTGGGCATCTCGAGACGCGACTACGAGCGCTGCGTTCTTATTTTGCTGCGCTTTCGCTAAAGCCGCTTCTCTCTCACTTTTAGCATTCGTCAGAATTTGTACCCTATTCGCATTTGCCGCGTCGATCTTAGATTGAGCCTTTTTTAGCTTTTGTTCAGCGAGAATCTTACTAGTTACAGACTGAAATTTACCCACTGCAAGTGCTTTACGGGCATTATTCGCAGCCTTGAGGGCGGTATTCTTTTCACTCGCAAATTTTGCTAGAGCTTCCTCTTTTTCACTTCTGATTCTGTTCAATTCCAGTCGGGTAGTCTCTAAATTAGCAGCCTTATTATTCACTACCTTTTTAAGAGCTATGTTTTTTGAATTCAATTCGGATCTAGCCGCTTTATACTTAGCATTAAATAACGCGACTTTCTTTTTATTAGAAGCTGAAGATGTAATAGCATTGTTCCTATTCTTAATCGCCTGTGTCAGCTTTGTGTTAAAATCTTTCGTAGCATCAGCGACCATCTGTGTTGTATTATTCGTCAGGGTAGTCACTTCTTTCGTTAGGGCTTCTATTTTAGTTTTAGCTTCGTTTAGTTCTTTATTCAGTCTACCAACTTCGACTTCATTTACATTTCCACCTTTAGTTTTAGTTTCCAGACGTGACTGTAATTCCATTACAGTATTATTCAATGCGATTCGTTCTTTTTCAATTTCTTTGATTCGCTGCTCACTCTTCTGGACCTTCAATTTCGTGGTATATAAATCCGATTGAAGTTTCTTACTGACGACACGTTCTAAATCTACACTTTCAGCCTCCTTTTTCAATTTGCCACTGAGTGTCTCTACTTTGGATTGTGAGTTTCTTAACCGTGAAAAAGCTCGCTTTCTATTGAGATTGTACATATTTAACGTGCGTTTTGTCTTGTTTCTGAGATTCGCGTATTTTTTCTCTAAACTTTTCGCACGTTGTGAATTTGTATTTGATTTTAACTGGGCACGCATTTTATTTTCATACTCTTGGTTTTTAGCAGCCTCTGCTTTCTTAGCTCTACTATTCGCACTGAGTTCCGCACGTCTCCCGTTTCGTACCTTGGTCTCGATTATTCGCGCTTCGCGCCTCTTACGACGCTCTTCAATGATCTGCTTTTCAGATAAACGTCGATTAAAATTTAGTTTCTGTTCTCGTAAACGTCGTTCAGTGTTGAGTTTGATTTTATTCACCTGTGTATTCGAATTCGTGCTCCGTGTATTAGTAACATTACCCGATATACGTTTCATGCGATCCACGTGACGCTTACGCGCTAACGTGTTTCGCAGGGATTTTCCAGATGAATTCACATTGACGACCTGGTTCCGACTCTGGTTCTGGTTTCCCTCGCGGTTCCGGTTTTCGTTCTCGATCCGGTTTCCCTCGCGGTTCCGGTTTTCATTCTCGATCCGGTTTCCCTCGCGGTTCCGGTTTTCGTTCTCGATCCGGTTTCCCTCACCGTTCCGGTTTTCGTTCTGAGTATGCATTTCCTCGTTTATGAACGGTTCATTCTTGATCTTTGAATATACACGGGAACCGGGTAATAAAATCGGTTCACGAACTTTCATGCTCGATAGTTTTCGACCGATAGCACGCTTCAGGTCCGTGATAGTCTTACCAGTTTCCGTCAACCCAACTTTAATCGCTAATCTCTTCACGACTTTAGACGTTACGTTAGATTTGAATAAAGTTTCATAATCCTTGCGAGTGAGTGGAGATTTTGAATCTAATAGGTATTTTTTATCTCGTGTGAGTACGAGTGGTGGAAGTGGTAAATTACCCTTACGAATATCGCGCATGAGTTCACACGTCTTCTCGCTGGATATAGATATGGTCCTGCCTGTGTGGAGTTTAATCAGTTTCCTGATATTTGTCGATTTGGCATCTGGATCACACGCATCCATCTTGTTATATCTAGATAAAATAAATATAACATATGGGATTTAGTCGTTAAACCCTAAGAAGAACATACGCAATTTATCATCATGCGACATGTCAAACTTAAATAAATTGTAGTCACCTGTTGACACGAGTATAGTTTTACAAAGTCTCTGTGTGTCTATATTTTCTCTTAGACTTATCACTGAACCTAATAAAGTGGTAATAAAGGTATTAAATGAGTCTATTTTATCTATGTACCTCTCCCTGACTCTAAGCTTAAAGCATAGCACTTTATGATAAGGTTTTCCCAAAAACGGTGTAATAGGAACGTCTTCCTTAGTACCACCATCCAAGTACACATTACCATCATACTGCTTCGTAGCTGCTATGAATGGTACTGACATACTCATACACACCGCATCTACTACACACATATCAGGTGTTACGTCATTTGAAAAATATTCCGTTCGCCCCCTATTCAAATTATATGCAGAGACGTGTAATTTCTTTTTTAAATCCTTGAATTTAATATCCGATCCAAAAACACCTACCAATGCGCGTCTCACTGGTTCCATATCTACAAGACCATAGTTTCTAAAAAATGTCCTTAATTTATATTTCGATAATCTTTCTATATCAATTTCTAGAAACTTTCCAAGTACATCATCAAGTGGTATTTCGAGGGCTAGACACGCACCTAATATAGCACCAGCTGATGAGCCTGATATCTCTCTTATATTTTTCAGTTTGTTTTTGTGTTTTTTTAATGATCCTATAAAACTAAACAATCCCATAGAAGACGGACCCAAAACAAGATATTCCATACTGTGTCACTTAATACAGCTTAGGAAATTGCTTCCGCAAAAGAGCGAACACAACCGCGAATACGACCGAGTGAGTGATAATCGCAACCTGGGAAGTCTTACCGGACATCACCGACCCAGGGGGGATCGTGAGAAGCATACCAGGGCTGAGAGCCATGAACAACGTCGTCGTCGCGAGGAGGTCTGTCTGCGTAAGAACGAGACCCATAGCTTTCGCGATGAGCGAGTACGTAAGGAAAAATACGAGACCGTGGAAGAGAACGGACAACTTGTCTGTGCTGACATTCTTGAATGTGAGTTTAGAGCCATTCGTCTTAAGGATCATACCTGGGCTGAGCGCGAGGAATAGGATCGACGGTATCGCAACCTTTTGCGACGTGAGGAGGGGTAACATTTAATATACGTTCATATATTTTTTCATGTAGTCTGTAAAATCAACAAATGTCGCACCTCGCATCATTTCTCCATAAAGTCTGTTATTATGTATGATACGCCTGAGACTTCTCCAAATGGGAGAAAGTCGCTCTTCATACCAAAAGGTATCCTCCTGACTTCCCCATGTTGTGGGTTCCAGATCCGCATCATGTTCTTCATAACAGAATTCAACAAAATCAGCAAAGTTGCCATGGTGTTCAATGTGAGCGTCATACAGTAAGGTATTCAGCATACCCCACATAAACGTAAGCTCTTCTGAATATACATCCTCCCATTCATCTATAGTCTGCCCTGGTTCCTCATCAACGAATTCACCGTCGCTATCAAAATCCACGTCATTTCCTGTCGTTGCTTCATATACATACTGATTCCAAACCATTGTATTAATTTTTAGTAGATTTCACACCCGTGATGGATATCGTAGATGTTTCCTTTGATGGTAGACTATCGATTATAACCTTTAACACAGACTCCGCCTGAGATTCGTCTCCTTCAAAGAACACACTGAGACCGTCTTTAATCGAAACTTTATTAAGACCAACCTTGCGAATACTCTTCTTTACAGCGATTTTACCAGTTCTGGTGTTGATGACGTCGAGGCCGTTATCTACCATTAACTTTTTTATGTGCAACTTAAGTGCCTTTTCTGCCTGTGCCAGGACTTTAATATCTGATCGGGCTTCTTTAATCTGTTGATTCAATTCAACCAGTTTAGAGACGCTGAGTGTTAGATCGTCAGCTTGAATGCTGGACATGTATTATTAATAATGTGAATACCTTTAAGTTGTTTAAACGAGTGGGCGCTGCATGTTATCTGGGCTGATGGTAGAGTTGTTCCACGTGAAAGCTTCCTTAGGATTAGGAGGCTCGGCGCGGAGGGACTGATTGGCGTTACGGAGCGCACCACCGGTAGTTTCGGGAATACCTATCTGATCGCGAACTTCGAGGAAGTTTTGACCGGCGAGTATATCTTCGGGGGCGAACTCTCCGAAGTCCTCCTGGGAGGCAACCTCACGGGGAAGGAGAGACGACGCGAGACCCGTACCAGCTTTCATCTCACAGTCAGAACCGGCCACTGGGGCAGCGACACCGGCAGCCTTCTTCTTAGGGGCGGCGGTGGGCGCGATAATAGGGGCGAACGCCTTCTCCTTAACGGCATAGGTAGACACAGGGTTAAATTTTTGTAAAACAACGAGGGCGACAACGGCGACCGCGAGAAGGATCAATGCGCGAGTCACATTCGACTTCAACATCTTGTTGGGAAACATCTTTATATACTACGAACAATTTTTTTTCATTGATCATCCCCAAACATATAGTCTGCTGGATACGTATCGTCGAATTTTTCCTTTTCAGGTTCGTCTGGCTTGTTGAGCCTGACCTGTACAATATTCCATGCTGGACCAAATGCCTTTTTCGCGAACCACAATCCCTGAAATTCGACAATCACAGAGCATTTCATCCCCGACTGAAGAGATTCGATAGTGAGAGGCTCCTTGTCAAAATTAAACACTTTCGTCTGGTCAATCAGTTCAGTTGTAAGACTTTCATCTCTCATATAGGCGGCTCGGATTGTCTTCTCTGAAACTTTTTTACCGAACCAATCCTCACTAGAGTCGACGGCGTTCTGGATATTAGTTTCATGAATATTATCAATCTTCTCCGACGCTACATCGATCGTGATATCATTCATCGTGTCTGCGATCGTGACATTATCCAGCTGGATAAAGTTACGTTTACGTTCGTCTGTGAACGCATGTACATGATACAACCCATCTTCACCCTTGGAAATAGTATCGTAGATCATTTTGTATATGATGTACGCATCATCTCTTTAAACCAACAAATGGTATAGTCGCAGAACGTTCGAGAAGTGGTTTTGGAACCCAACCATCTCTTCGTGGCCTGAATCCATATAATGTGGATGACATATTAACGTTCTTTGGAATATTCTGATGTTCGATCGGGCGCAACGCGAATTCATTTTTCACATATTTATTATTCGTTTCACGTGTCCATTTAAGAGTTTTCGTGTTAAATCGTTGATTACCATTCGATCTATTGTAACCCTCTATAATAGTGTTACGCACCACAGGGTTTACACCGTGTACTATCTGCTTCGAGAGTCGCTCCCTTGACGGTTCAGTCGTATAGCGTTTGTATTTTTGAGGGTTTACACGAAGTGCTTTTGTTATAGAAACGTTTCGACTCTTAGTGATCCTGGACGTATATACCCGTTTCAGTTTAGGTTTCACCCGCTTGAATATAGTTTCTATAGAATCAGTCGATTTCACTGTCTTTACGAATGTCTGCGCAAGTCGTATGAGACGCTGCCTATCTTTCTCTTTCTTTTCTGGACGAAGTTTGAGCGAGTGCATCAAATATATATCATCTATCAAAAACTCTCTACTCGCGATAAATATCTTCTTATTGATGATCATTTTATTCGAATTGACGTTTCGGTATGTTATACCCTTTTTTAACGTCCTGATGACATCATATCCAAATTCCCTTGGTCGCATGAATGGTATATCGAGCAGCCCTCCAAGAGTGAAGTCTATTATCTTGCCCTTTTCGGGGGAGAAGTATCGGATAGACGTGTCCAGTGCGAATAATTCAACATCGATGAATATGTCACCCTTACCAGCCTTGTTATTCGTCCTGGTCTTTTTCTTCTTTATAAGTGTATATCTCCGTGTCACGGTTGAGCCGGTCTTTTTAAACCCTATACCCAAATACTTCAATATCTTTGGATCTATAGAGAGTATCCGATTCTTTATTCTATTACTCAGTCGTTGTGCGATCTGTCCTAATTTATCCCACAAAATGAGCTTAATAGCCTGGAGTTTACCAAAGTATTTGGCATCGTATGTAATCCGTGGAACGAATTTTGCATCGATATCACTCGTTACGATTCGTTTATCATACGGCATATACATATTGAACGCCTCACCCCCACTTATGATAAGATCACCCATGGATTTCATAGATTCACTTATCTCTCCTATTGTAGTAAGGATGATATCACGTGTAGCGTCTGTCACACATACATATACAAACTTTTCGAAAGATTTAGAGGCGAATTGTGTTTTCACTCTGTTTCTAAATTTTCCTAAATCTCTCGCTTCATCCCTGTCGAAATATTTTTTCAATTTGGCGTCATTGAAAAAAAGATTATCATTCATATACTTATCAATAGCAGCTTTAGAATAGATCTTCCTGTCCATTAGTATATATAAACATTTTTACTAGATACATACTTAAAGATGAACAACATAAGTAAGATACAATGTCCATTGAATCTGTACTCACCGAAATCACCGCGCTCCGTAACGAACTTAAGTCGCTCACCAAGATTGTTAGAAAGATCAAGGCTAAGCAGGACGACCCTACTGGCGAGAAGTCTGCTAACCGCGCCAAGAACAACGGTTTCAACCGCGAGCAGAAGATCTCTGAGAAGCTGCGCGTATTCCTCAACCTTCCTGAGGGAAAGCTCGTTTCGCGAAGCACTGTGACTCGTTCTATTAACGAGTACGTCAAGGCTAACGGTCTTAAGCATCCCGACAACGGGCGAGTCCTCGTTCTCGACGCGAAGCTTCGTGATCTTTTGGAGCCACCCGCCGACGTTCAGGTTACGTTCCTGAACCTGCAGAAGTTCCTTAGTCCTCATTATACCAAGGTTGAGGCGAAGTAAATACTTAAAAACTAGTCACATTAACTATACATGAGCATTGATAGAGTTACTATCGAAACCCTTGTTGGTACAAAAATATCTAACATAGATTTGTACCAAAAAGCTTTTACACATAAGTCTGCGCTGAAAGAGGATCCGACATTGACAGGCTCTTTTGAAACATTGGAATTTATAGGGGATTCTGTACTAGGGTTCGTAATTACTAAATTTTTGTACGACAAATATGAGGACAGACAAGAGGGATTTCTTACGAAAGCGCGAACAAAGCTTGTCAGGGGTGAGACCCTGGCTGGGATTGCGTCTAAACTTGAACTGTATAAATGGATACGCATGGATGAAAAGGGTATGCGAAACCAATGGATTCATAACCCTAAAATTTTAGAAGATGTATTTGAAGCGTTGGTCGGTGCTATCTATATGGATATGGGATTATTACACGCGAAGGAGTTTATTCTACGCATATATAACAACCCTGAGTATGTAAATCTTCAATCTATCATGATAGATGACAACTTTAAAGATCATTTGATGAGATATTGTCAATCGAACGCACTTGAGTTACCAGTGTATTCAATCATCTCACATGATAATGGTATATTTTGTATGACTGTTTGTGTCGGAGGGGTCTGTCTGGGTACCGGGCACGCCAAAAATAAGAAACAGGCGGAGCAGAACGCTGCGAAGGCGTTTTTTTATCCACCTAAGTCACCATACACATATTAATTATGTAAGATGGAATATGATAACTATTCACCTAGGAAACGTGTCACTAAGAATGATAAAAAGGAAAAACGGTCAATTTATTCGAATAAACATATTCGATTGACACTTAAACGTTTAGAGCAACAGACAATTAATGGACGAGAAAGTGAAACACTTGATAGAGAGGGAGTATGCCCCACAAAAATCGGAGGAATGGCTAAACCAAAGAAAAACAATGCTCACCGCAAGTGATGCCGCGACTGCGATTGGAAAGAATAAATATGAAACACCTGACGGTCTACTGCTAAAAAAGTGTGGATTGGGTGTTCCATTCTTCGGGAATGAAGCTACGCGTCACGGTGAAAAATATGAGGACGAAGCCCGTATTTTATATGAAGAGCGCTATGGGGAAGTAGTTCATGAAATCGGTCTCGTAGGCCATCCCGTCGAAACATGGTTAGGTGGAAGTCCTGATGGTGTTTCTGAATCGGGTAAGCTTGTCGAAATTAAATGTCCACCACAACGCCAGATTATACCGGGTGAAGTACCAGAACACTATATGCCTCAGCTACAACTATGTATGGAAATTCTAGATCTCGAAGAGGCGGATTTTATTCAGTATAAACCCGCCGAAACAAATTGGCCTAAACCCGAAGAGTTTGACGTCGTAAATGTCAAACGGGACCGTGAATGGTGGAAAACATATCTCCCCGTAATGCGAGAATTTTGGGACAAAGTGCTATACTTCCGCGAGCACATAGACGAACTCCCGAAACCAAAAGAAAGAAAGAAACGGGTGGTAAAAGAAAAGGTTCATGTTTGCGTGGTAGATCACGACTCGGATGATACTTATCGTAGTGAATGAATAACCAACCTAAGTCACTAGCAAAATACAGTTATTTTATATCAATATGAGCAAGTATACATTACACGGAAAACTTCATTCACCGTATCAGGAAGATGGTGTCAAATGGATGCTCGCGATGGAAAAGCAGGTAAGTGGGCCGAAAGGTGGTTTTCTATGTGATGAGATGGGACTGGGTAAAACTATCCAGATTATATCGACAATTCTTGACAACCCCAAACCACGTACGTTGATTGTTGTGCCAAAATCGATCGTCACACAATGGAGTACAGAGATCGCGAAATTTGCACCGGGTCTCTCTGTTCTTGTATATGATGGCCCTGACCGAACCAAGGATGTACAATCTATGAATGATGTAGATGTGGTTATATGTCCATACAGTATGCTGCATAATAAGACGACACTCTTACACCGTGTAAAGTGGAGCAGAGTTGTTCTCGATGAGGCGCATGAAATACGTAATCGTACCACAAGGACGTTTAAATGTGCGTTCAAACTTGATACAGAAATACGCTGGCTCGTCACGGGTACACCGGTATTCAATTCGATGGAAGATTTTGTCTCACTGTGTGCATTTCTCGGGTTTTCTAAAAATACCGTTCAAGCGATGCACAAGGAGATCAAGGATATATACATCATGCGTCGAACAAAGTCGGATGGTTTAATTACACTTCCGTACTGTCATTTCGAAAATGTTGAGTTGAATATGTATGAAACCGAACGGTCATTATATGAAATTGCGTTTGTAGATGCACAGGAGCGAATTCGTGATATCATGCGGACAGCTATCAGTGTCGAATCTCGAAACATGCACATTTTAGAGTGTCTTTTGCGAGTTCGGCAGGTTATGATATGGCCACAACTTTATCATGACGGCGTCGCAAAAAAAGAGGGGTGTGAACCTGTAATTTGGACCGGTAATACACGTAAGATGGACGCGCTAAACGAGAGTATTATGGAACATCCAGATGAAAAATCAATCGTTTTTTGTCAGTATAACGGTGAGATGGATAAAATTCAGAGCATGTTTACAGATAATGTCTATCGAATTGATGGATCGGTCGATAAAGATGAAAGGAATGTTCGCCTTCAGAAATTTAAGAATGCGCGAGGTGGTGCGGTACTCATCATACAGATAAAATGTGGTGGTGTTGGGTTAAATGTCCAATGCGCTTCACGTGTGTATATAATGTCACCTTCGTGGAATCCCTCGACCGAACTCCAGGCGATCGGTAGGTGTCACAGGACTGGTCAAACCCGTGAAGTACATGTCAAGAAATTTCTGTATAACGATACGAATCGCGTGAGAAGTGTCGACCTGGCAATGGTGTCATTACAGGGGCATAAATCCGTGTTATGTGCCGACGTTCTTAACGATAAACGTATAGAGACGCAGATTCCGAGCAAACAGGAAAAGTCGATTGATGCCATCAGGAAAATTTTCCGATGATATAGTATAGCAATATGTATATGACAACCGAAGGTTCTCGCGCCGAAGTTTTCCACGGCACCGCGGCTCATACAGCCGGTGGCCTCGCGAAAAAAGATCTCGTACAGGACAGGTACGGTAATATCAAAAGTAAGGCTGCTGTCGCGGCGGCTAAGAAGCGAATGAAAGATGAGGGTAAGAAGGCTATGGTCAAGGTATTCAAGCCTGTCAAGAAGGGTGATTTCAAACTTGCCCCTAAGAAGGGTACTAAGAAGTACAAGACACTCATAAAAAAAATGAAGTGATATATTAAATACGATGACACTTGCTAAGTGGGATGAGGCGGTCCGCGTAGCAAAAATCAAGTTAAAAATTGACCCAAATGGTTTTAGTATAGTAAAAGGTAAACTGCTGAAAGAGGCACAGACGATTTATAAATTTTTATTGGAAAGTAAGAAATAATATCACAACACGAATTGGAAACCCTTAAGTTGTTGTGGCTCATGCACAACAAGTTGATACAATTTCCACGTAATCCCGAATTTTCTATTCATAAAATAGACACTACACATCTCGGCAATACCTACACCAGAATTTCGCGCATACAGTTTATCGACAATGTCATCTTTTAAATGCTGCTTTTCACTGTTGAAAACGCCCGTTTTAATAACCCCTTCCCCAGTCACGTCAACTTTGACCCTAAACTTTGGCTCTCTATCTGGTGAGTGTTTCATATTTGAGTTAAACATTGGGCGGAGATCTTCCACACTCATATGTTTTTTAAAAATACTTAAACTCTGATCCGATACAGATTTGATGACAGCTTCTTCAGTTGCGAGGATAGTTTCATAGAATGATTTAACGTAGTTCCCGTCTTCGTCATACCCCTTCAGCGAAAAATCTATATTCCATTTAGTATTCCCTAAAGCTGGTGTGAAACACGACATACCGAATGGCATATACATCCGAGGCATCTGGATACGCAGTGACTTTCCGTCATGATCACACAGTGAAATTTTACGCCCGTCGTACTCTAGTACATTTAGGGACTCTGGTAACGTACTGAACTTGGACATCTAATAGTTTATATAGTCAAAACTTTAAGCCGAACACGCTGTACATTCTGCTTCCAGACTGTACTGAATAGGCCTAGCCTTGGCCTTACTGCGCAAATAATACATACCGGTTTTGAGTCCCGATTTCCAGGCGTACATATGCATTGATGATAGTTTGGAAAGTGTTGGGTTTTCGACAAATAGATTCATACTTTGCGACTGATCAATATACCTGCCACGGTCCGCCGCCATATCTATAATAGTTTTCTGACTGATTTCCCACACAGTCTTATACAGGGACTTGATATCGTCGGGAATGTCGGTTATGGTTTGAATCGAACCACCAGATTTCACCATCAGGTCTTTCATCTCCTTCGACCAGATACCAACCTTTTTTAAATCTTCGATCAAGTGTTTGTTAACTACGACAAATTCACC
>Ga0316202_10000540_pt1 | contig 39679 bp, 39 predicted proteins | sample 3monrhotite_MG_FD_204934 | JGI IMG/M metagenome (GOLD analysis project Ga0316202, IMG submission 204934) | Microbial mat bacterial communities from mineral coupon in-situ incubated in ocean water Damariscotta River, Maine, United States -... | ecosystem: Environmental > Aquatic > Marine >...
TTCCTGCCCGGCGACGAGACCGACCTCAACACGTGCGACTACCTGTTCAGTGGTCGCACCGTGCTTGCCGCCCCGGTGGCCCGCATCATCGAGGAGGAGGTCGTGACCGGCCTCCTTGAGTCGGACACCGACGTGCCCATCGACTTCGACCAGTTCGACCCGGCCAACGGCACGCTGACCAGCGTGGAGGTCGGGCTGAAGATCACCCGGACCAACAGCTTCGACCTGGGGAACACCAGCTCGTCCACGAACTCCATCGGGATCGGCGTGGCGAACGGCACCGGGAGCTTCCCGTTCGGCTTCGACATTTGGGACGCCGGGCACACCCAGGGATCGAACTACCAGCGGGTCGTGATGAGCCGCGCCGGGGAATTCAGCTTCGCCCACTCGAACTATCACCCCCTGCTCCTGCAAAGGATCGCGGGTGGGGACAGCCTGCTGATCGAGCAGACCGATGCCGAGTCCGACTACACCTGGAGCGGGACGATCACCGATTCGAGTGTGCTCTCGGCGCTGACGGGCACCGGCACCGTGGAGGTCGAGTTCGACTCGAACTACGTGAACGGGTACCTGTCCTCGGGAAGCGGGTTCTCCCTGAGCACTACCTACGAGCTGACCGTCGAAGCGGCGATCCGCTACAACTACTGAGACGGAGGGGGGAGAAGGTGGGGGGGGGCTTCCCAGAGCCGCTTCCAACTCAACCCCCCGCCCACCGCCCGGCCCACGTTGGGCCGGTGCTCTCACTCCCAGAGCGCGTTCCACCAGTAGGCGATGCGCTCCCGCCTGGTCGGCGGCTTCGGGGGCTCCGGGGGCTCCTCGAACGCGAGGACGATGGCCTTGTAGAACTCCATGTCGCGGCGCTTCTGGGCCACGTGGAGGTTGTGCCAGTAGTCGATCGCGATCACGCGCGGCTCCTCGGGCTCCTCCTGGCCGCTCACGGCATCTCCTCCCCCCGAAACGGGCTGGTGACGTAGGCGTCGTACGCGCGCTGCGCGCCGGTTCGCGTGTCCTGCCTCTCCGGCTGCCCCGTCGCGGCGCGGTGGATGCGGCAGACCCAGGAGTGCCCCGTAGAGGGCTCGGGCTGCCAGTTGTCGAGGTTGCAGTTGCAGCGCAGCGTCTTCGCCAGCTCGCGCGTCCGCGCTTTCAGATCCGCGCTCACGGCTTCACCTCCAGGGCTTTGAGGAGCGCGTCAGTGAACTTGACGGCGTCCTCGGCCATGTTCTCGTAGTAGCGCCCGCCGGGCGTGAGGTCGTTGGCGGCCAAGAGCCCCTGCATCGCCAGCCCCGCGAAGTGCTCGCGGAGGGTCATGCCCTGGCTCGCCTGGCTGGTCAGCCACCGCTCCACCTGGTGGTCCCAGGTTTCTACCGCTTTCGTCGGGAACGCCGGTCGGTCTCCTTGCGCGCTCACGGCAGGAACCTCATCTCGGTCGTGTCGCCCGTGCCGTCCACGGTGCGGTGCCACCCCTGGTAGAAGGTGCCGCTCGGGGGCAGCTCGGGGAAGGCGTTGCCCTCGGCGTCGAACATCGAGACCGACGTGCGGCCCGCGCCGGGAACGAAGGGCTGGACGCACAGCTCGCCCCCGGTGAACGGGACGCCAGGCATCGAGCTGGGCGAGTAGACGAGGAGCGCAGCGCGGCCCTCCAGCGCGGGCGTGCCCTGCATGATGATCCCGTTGAAGGCGGGGAGCAGGGTGACACCGCTCGAGCTGGTCGAGCAGTCGGAGGCGCGGCCCCAGGCGGCGAGCGCAGCGAGGGCGACGGACAGGGACAGGATGCGTGCGGTTCGGTTCTTCATGGTGATGGGGTGGGGTTGGGGTGTTCGATGATCTCCCAGGACTCGACCTCGGAGGCGGGGTATCGGCTGAGGGCCTCGAAGCCATTGCCATTGTGGCGCAGGACGTAGACCAAGCGCCCGTCGCATTGCGCGTCCATGGCCGACAGCCAGTGGCCTGAGATGTGATTCGACCGCCGCACGGTCCACCTCCTGCCTCTGCTGTCCCGCAGCACCGTACCGGGTTCGAGGGGGTGCTTCACGACGGAGCCCCCTGGGCGTAGCGGCGTCCGCGCTCGGCACGGTCGCTCGCTTCCAGCTCACGTCCGGTCGCTGCCCAGGACTTGATGATGGCGGTGGCAACGCGAGCCTGGAAGCCGACGACAGGAACGTCGATGCCGTCCACCTCGACGCAGACGATGTGGTGCAGCGGATCCTCGGCGGGCCAGTAGTTGTCGAGGCTCACGAAGGAGCCCCCTGCCAGTAGCGGCGTCCGCGCTCGGCACGCCTGTTCTCCTCCACGTACCGCTGGAGCAGTCGGGCGTTGGTGGCAGCAAGCGGCGGCAGGCAGTTCGCCATCGCGTCGGCCATGTGTTGCTTCGCGGGGTCGTGCGCCCGGACGCGGAACGCAAGCTGCGAGCGGTCGGGCGGGTTGTCGTAGGGGTCGGGGTCAGGCATCGGGAGCCTCCTCGTAGGTCGCCTCGAAGATGTCGGGCTTGCACGGGTAGAACTCGCCCTGCACGCCCCGGAGGATCCAGTCGCCCGGCTGCGCGGTCATCACGCCCTCTAGCGTCTGGATGGCGAGCCCGTCGATCCTGATGACGGACCCCCCGACGGCCCACGCGGCCACCTGTTCGGCGTTCGTGCCGTCGTACTGCATCGCCTCGATAACGACGGGGCGCTTCCTGAACTTGCGGGGCTCAACCATCGGTCTTCTCCTCCTTGGTGGGGGTGCAGCCGGGACAGTCCATGTACGGGCGACCTCCCGCCGCGCTGCTCAAGTCGTCGGCAACGGCGCCCGGCCCCCAGGGGCCGCCGCTGCACAAGCTGCAACCACCCTCGTCCAGGATCCGCACGATGGTTGCGGGGTGCGGTGGGTGAGGCAACTCGGGCTCCTCCTTGGTGGGGGTGAGGGCTTCGCGGATCTGATCTACGACGAGTCGGACGTTCGAGTCGAAGGGGAAGTCGGTCTCGAAGGCGTCCACGACTTCCTCGATCACTTCCCGCAGCCTGTCCCGCTCCCCCTCCAGCTCGGCCACGCGGGCCTCGAGCGCGTCGTGGGAGTTGACGGCGCGGACGATCAGGTCGGCGTCTTCTGCGGGGACGATCTGGACGTAGCCCTGCGGGTGTTCCCAAGGGACTTCACCAGGCACGCGGCGCACCAGCGTCTTGCCGCCTTGGCTGCACTCCTGAAGGGTCCACGGTCTCGGCGTCGGATCAGGCATCGGTCTCCTCCTTGGTGGGGGTGAGGGCGGCGCGGATAGCGCGGAACTGCTCCAGTGACAGGGTCGCCCCCCACTCCGTCCCCACGTGGATGCTGTAGAACTCGTCCCCCGCGCCACCGAGGGGCTTCGCTTCCCAGCAGGCGAGGAAGTGAAGCACCGGAGCCACGGCGGCCTCCAGCTCGGCCACGCGGGCCTCGGAGGCGGCGAGCTGTGCATCTAGCTCGGCGCGCACCGAGATCAGCATCTCGGAGAGGTGCTGCCGCCCGTACTTGCTGGCGTCCGACGGCTCGGAGGCGGGCTCGCCCTTGAGGGCGGCGCGGGCGCGGTCCCTGATCTGGTGCGCTGGCGACTCCGCTTGTCCGCCAGCACCCTGCGGTCGGTCGGCTCCGTAGGTGCGGTCGATGAACTCCAGCGCCCGCTCCAGCTCGGCCACGCGGGCCTTCAGTCGCTTCTCTGCGGACAGGGCCACACTCTTCCACTTCTCGAACTCGGCCTCCAGTTCCGCCACGCGGGCCTCGGCCTCCTTCAGCCGGGTGTAGTAGACCTTCGCCTTGGTGTCGTCGTCCACGGGGCACGCCTCGGCAGCGGCGCGGAGAGCGTCCAGCGGGTTGTCGTAGTCCTGGCCCATCAGTCCCACCCCTGCGGCAGCGCGTTCGCCGCGTTGTCGGCCATCCAGGAGAGGCGACCCTGCTCGGTCGCCACCTTGTCCGCCGTCCGCTGGCCCATCAGCCAGGAGTACCAGTTCGGGCCGTCAGGGTCCGACCACTCGGGCTTCCCCAGGACGCGCAGGTGCGAGCGCAACCCCTCGTCCTTCAGGCCGCGCCTTAGCTCTGACGCCAGGTGCTGCGCCTTGGTCCCCAGCTCGAAATGCCCCTTCTCGCTCAGGTGGGCCGCGCACGACATGGCGCGCAGGATGATCCAGGACTCGAACTGCACCTCCAGGTGCGGCGTCTGCCCCTCGGGGATGCGCTCGTCGTACTGGGCCAGCTTCGTGTCGTAGGCCGAGACCTCGTGGCCGAAGAGGGGGCACCAGCGCGGGATGGCGAAGATCGCGTGCCGGTCCTTGTCCAGGACGTGCTTGCCCAGGTCCAGCATGAGGCCCAGGTCGCTCTCGTAGGGCAGCCCGCGCTCCACAGCCTTGGCGAGCGTCCAGAGCGCGTGCCCGTAGGCTCGTCCCGTCCAGTAGCAACCCATCCCGCCGGGGTAGTGCTCGATGATGCCGTGCGCCGTCAGGTACAGGCTCTTCTCAGCCGACGGGGTCTCGTCCACGGCGTTCCACCAGGTCCAGGCGAGCCGAACGTCACCGGCCAGGAACATCAGGTGGACCAGAGCCTCCTCGTACCCCTGCTGCGCGCACCAGTGAGCCATGTGCGTAGCGCGGCCCAGGTGTTCGTGGTCGAGCTGGTCGTACAGCTTGCCGTCCTTGCCCAAGACCTTCGGACACGCCTTGCCGTAGTTCGCGCTCCTCCAGCCATTGGGGGCCTCGTTCCTGGAGCGATCCAGCCCGTACCAGGTGCCGCGCGGCAGCGTCCACGGTGTCACGCGCCCCTGCTCCCACTCCTCCTGATCCACCCGCCAGTAGGCGTTGCGGTTCGCCCAGCCGAGCTGCTGGTCGAGGGCCTGCTCGAGACCCAACCACGTCCCCGCGGCCCACGCGATGTTGTCGTAGATCCCAGCGCCGCCCCCATCGTTCGCGCGAGGGGTTCCGGCCACGTCGGCTCGCGTGTTCCGTAGCACCACGAACGATGAGTCCCACCTCTCAACGTTCGCCTGACCCTCGGGGGTGCCGAGACCCGGATCGACGGCCTCGCCAGGTTCAACCACGTAGGTCGCGCAGTACCCAGGCTCGAGCACCACGTCCCCGTAGCTGACCCTGCCAATGTGCAGGTCGCCGTAGATGCGCCGCCCGTCGAAGGCGATGCAGTTCAGGACGCGCACGACGATGCGACCACCCGGGCCGAAGTGGGCCATGAACTGCCCCACCTTCACGTTGTTCGAGCTGATCCAGGTGTCGTGCAGGTTCTCAGCCTTGCGCCAGTGAACCAGCTTCCCGTTAAACGTCACGTCCACGTCGGTGAACGTCACGTCGGGCAGGTTCGCCGGCGCGGGGCGCGTCGGCCTCCCTTGCGCGGGGCGGGTCCGCAGCCCGCGATTTTTGGCGTGCTCCTCAAGCAGCTCCTCAGTCAGCGGGACGGGCTCGTACGGAGGCTGGGGGTCCAGGTTGGGCGCGGGGGTGCCTGTACCTACCACCCAGCCGCCGACCAGATCCTTCACGCGCAGTTGCTTCGCTCGTTCGAGCGCCTTAGTGGCGTCGTCCAGCGCGGACAACATCGGGTCTCGTTTGTCGGTCATGGTCTCTCTCTCCTACTTGATGGTGATGGTGATGGGGTACAGGTCTTCGACCTGGCGCTTCTTCAGCTTGAACATCTCGGTCTCTCGACCCTTCACGTCCACGAACAGCACAGCGCCGTCCGAGTGGAACTCCACGAAGTCCACCACGTACCGGGTGTTGCCCGGCAGGTGGAACGGAACCTGGCGCAGGAACATCACGACCTCGCCCGCCTGCTCGCGCAGCTTGAGATCCTGGTAGTAGCGCGCCTCCTTGCGCGAGTCGAAGCGGAACCCGTCCACCTCTGTCGCCTTCGCCCCGTACTTGTTCGGGCGGCGCAGCTTGTGGAAGGGTCTATTCATGCGCGGTCGCCTGCTGCTCGCGGCGCTTAGAAGCGCCGCGGCCCTTGCCCGGAGCGATGTACCCGTGCGCCGGGTTCACGCACGCCTGGTTCCCGCAGTTGCGCTTGAGGTACTGGCGTCCCAGCTCGACGCCCGTGTCCAGTTCGTAGACCACGCGGGCCGGGGCCAGGTACATGCGCTTGCCGCCCACCGCGACCGGCAAGGCTGGCTGCCCGGTGCCGCTGTACGACCCCGTCCACAACCAGCAGAACTCGCGCCCCTCGCGGGGCGGCCAGGCCAGGCGCTCCCAGATCAGGTCCAGAACCTCGCCCTTCTCCATGCCTCCGAGGTCGATCACGACTCCAGCTCCCACGCCCGGCGCAGGACGAACGCCAGCTGGCGGCGCTCCTCGGCGTCCTTCCCGTGAGCCATCGCCGCCATCTCAACCTCGGCCAGGGTCTCGGCCAGGTCTTGGCCGTTCGCCTTCGCGGTGCGCACCACAGCCCGCCCGTTGGCGAGGTTCCGGCGTGCACCGGCGGCGTGCTCGCCCAGGGTCTTGCAGCTGCCGAAGATCAGACCAGCTCCGCCGATCACCAGGATCAGCACCACGAACGCAAAGAATGTCTCCATGTCCTCCTCCTCAGTCGGTCCACTCGGACCAGTCGTCAGCCGTGTGATCGTGGACCGCGCTGTGGCATGGCCGACAGAGCCAGGCGCGGTTCTCGGGCGTGTGCTTCCCGCCGCGAGAGCGGGGGAGGCGATGATGGGCGTCAACCCCACGCTCCCCCAAGCATCGCTCACACCTCGCTGGGGGGTCCAGTCGAAACAGGCGAATCTCCTCCGCTTCCCGCTTCGCCCTCGCCCCGATCTGCGACAGGGGCGACCTTCTTCCGAGACCGCTTTTTCCGCGGAGGGGCTTCCCCTGCTTCAGCCTGCTTGACCGCTTCATGCATCTCCGAGAGAGGGATCGGCAGCGGCAGACGGGTCGCCGCGTCACACAGGTACTTGCCGCCGAGCCCGTCCTCGACATCCATCTCGCGTTGGTGCATCCGCTTGATCAGCAGCGGCCCCACGTTCTTCCCGACCGGCCTCGAGAACCCGTAAGCCGGGGGCCAGTCCGAGGGGCTGCCGTACTGCTGGCCGCCGCCCCGGGCACGCAGGTAGAACGCGTGCACCACCTCGGCGGGCGCGGCGCTGTGCTCCCGGTACACGTACCAGCCTTCCTGCGTGGGCTGCTTGTCGCCCCAGAGTGTCTTCGTGGTCATCGGTCTCTCCGTGGTGAGGGGTTGCGCGGGCGAGCGCCGCCTGCGCGTGCTGCGCACGCTACCACATCAGGCGGGATCCATCCGAGCGGCGGTCGGCGCGTCTTCCGTAGCGGCCCCTGGCCGCCGTGGTGCTCACCTACTGGCGTTCCCACTCGTCGGCGGTCGGCGCGTGTGCCGTAGCCTCCCGGCGGGCCTCGGACGAGCCAGTGGCGTGCTGGGTGCCGTCCGCGCCGCGGGGCTCTCACTCACTAGGGGCTCACCGCGGGGTGTTGTCACCGGACGTTCACGCGCTCGGGCGGTCGTCGCTCTCTCGTAGCCTCCCGGCGGGCTTTGAGACTGGACATCGCCGTGCTGTGGGAGCCACCCGGTGCTCGCTGGTCGCGGGGGGCGTCGGTCGTCCCCTGGTGGTAGAAGAAGGCGCGCATGCGCTACGGCAGACGCGCCAACCTCCCTGCGTGCCCGAGCCCGCTGTTGTCCCTGGCCCGCAGAAGCGGGCTGCGGTGAAAGATGCGCCCACCAGCCTCTCGGTGTGAACCCCCGTTCGGTGGGAAGCCCCGCCTCTGGATGGGCTTTCCGGTCTGGACGATCCGCCCGCCTTCCCAACGGTAAGGCCGATGTGGCGAGATTCGCCTGCACGCGGGCCTGCTAATTCGGCAGGCCCGCGTAAGCCGCGGCGTCAGGCGGACCTAGCGCCACACCACGGGCAGACTTTGACATCGCACGGCCAAACCTGCACCGACTGGCTCGAGCGGCGCGTGTAGACGTATCCCTTTTCCTGCAGCTTGCTTACGTGCTCCGAGACCGTCTTCGCGCTGCGGCGCATCCGCCGGGCGATATCGGACAGGCACGGCAGCGGGTCTTCGGTTTTGGCGCGCGACATCATCGCGCGGCGGAGGTGGCGCATCACCTGTTTCTGTTTCGGGGTGAGATCTTCCATGCGAATAGCCTACCCCACAGCCGGGGGGTGGAGTACGTTCGGGGTGTTCGATTTCCCACGGACCACAGGAGGAACCCGTGACTCAGAACCCGTTCGGAGAAGCCCTCGCCAAGCGTGACGAGGCCAACTACCACCGAGGCTTCGAGGCTGGCTACCAGGCCGGGCTCGCCGCCGCCGTCGATGCGCTGAACGACGCGCCGACCCCCACCAGCGCAGCGCCCGAGCCGAAGCCCGAGCCTGCGAAGACGACGCCCGCTCGCAGATCGAGCAGGAAGGACGCCCAGGTCGTGAAGCGCGGCTACCTGCGCATCAGCGGACGCCCCACCCGGATGGCGATCCTTGAAGCGATCGACCTGCTCGGGCCGCGCGCATCAGGACACGACGTCGAGGAGCTGTCCGAGGTGAAGTACGACACCGTGATGGGGGCCGTCGCCGTCATGCGCGGCAAGGGATGGCTGACCGGCAAGTGGCGCGACATGACCGTCACGCCCGCCGGGATCCGACAGCTCGACGCCTGGCGCGCACGCCCCACCCAGAACAGCATCAAGCAGGAGGCCACCGATGCACTTTGAGCCCACCCCCGGAGCCGTCTACGACGGACTCGACGCCGAGACCTACCACGGCAGCTCGGGACTCAGTTCCAGCCAGCTCAAGAAGGTGTACCAGTGGTCGCCGCACCACTTCAAGCACGCCCCACCGATGGGCGACACCGAAGCCCTCAAGGATGGCAGGCTCCTGCACTCGATGGTGCTCGAGCCGGACACGGTGGACGACCTCTACGCCTTCCCTGCGGACTGGACCGAGAAGAAGCCCAACGGGAACAAGAAGGTCGAGAACTACACCGACGAGGAGAAGGCCTACGTGCAGCGCCTGGCCGCCGCCGAGCGCAAGACCGTGATCAAGGACTCCCGGCTGCACCACCAGCGGATTGCGGACGCGATCCGCGCGCACCCGCTCTGGGAGAAGATGCAAGGGCCTGAGCCCATCGTGGAGCGCAGCTACTGGTGGGTGGACGAGAAGACCGGCCTGCTGCTGAAGTTCCGCGCCGACTCGATGAACACGCTGACCTGGTTCGACGGGAAGCGCGCCCTCATCGTAGACCTCAAGGGTGCCCGCGACCCGCGACCGTTCGCGTTCTCGAAGCAGAGCCACGATCTCGGCTACGACTTCAGCGCCGCCATGTACTGCGAGGGCGCGCGCCAGATGCTCGGCAAGCCGGTGGACTTCTGCTGGTTCGCCTTCCAGAAGGAGGCACCCTACGGGGTGACGATCGCATTCCCCGGCGACAAGATGCGCGACCGCGGAACTAGGCTGTTCAGACACTGCGTTGACACGGTCGCCCGATGCGAGAAGTCCGGCCACTGGCCCGGCATCGGCAACGGTCGCCCCGTGATCATCGACCCCCCCGCTTACGCATCGCTGCCGAAGGAGGAAGCCTGATGTCCCAGACCGACACCGCCGTATTGCCCATCGCCCACTTTCTGGGGCTCGCCCCGAACATGCGCAAGATCGAGCAGTCGCTCGGCGGCGCGCTGAAGGTCGAGCGGTTCATGCAGCTGGCGATGAACACCATCCGCCGCACGGACAAGCTGCTGGAATGCACCCCCGAGTCGGTGCTCGCCAGCCTGACGCAAGCCGCGGAGCTGCAGCTCTACCCCGGCAACAACCTCGGCCACGCCTACCTCGTCCCCTTCTGGGACAAGAAGGCGGGCGCGCAACAGTGCACCTACATCCTCGGCTACAAGGGGATGGTCGCGCTCTGCCACCGGAGCCCGAACGTGCTGAAAGTCGAGGCGCACCTGGTGTACGAGGGCGACAAGTTCTCCTGCGCGCACGGCGACGGCGAGCACCTCGTCCACGAACCCGACTACTTCGGGGACCGCGACACGATGCTCGGGGCCTACGCGCAGGCGACCCTCGCCAACGGCACCAAGATCACGAAGGTGCTCAACATGAAGGAGCTGGAGGCCGCGAAGCGCCGCTCGAAGGCCTCGAGCTACGGCCCCTGGGTGACCGACTTCGGGGCCATGTGCATGAAGACCGCCGTCCGACGCCTGGCCCCCTGGCTCCCCCTGGAGCCCTCGGACCAGGTGGCCGTGGCCGAGGATATGGAGAAGGAGTACGGGGACGCCGTCGAGGAGCCCCGCGAGGTGGCCGCCGAGGACGTCTCCCCCGAAGACCTCATCTCCGAGCTGGCCGGGGACGTGGTGGACATGATCAACGAGGAGCCCGAGCAGACCCCACGCTGCACCGAGGAACAGCGGAACCGCCTCCTCGACTGGCTCCAATCAGAACATGTGGACCCGCACGCGCTGCGGAGCTACATGCGCGACTGCTTCGGGGAAGCCGAGATCGAGTCACTCTCGGAGGAGCAGGCGCAGGAGGTGTTGAACGGGGTGGAGTCGGGGGACTTCGCACCGGCAACGGAATAGCCTAGTATTCAATCCTCCTCCTGGGTGGGGGGTCGGGCGCAGTCATGCCGCTCGGCCCTCCGCCTTTTTACATGGCCCCCGTGAGCTTCCGGTAGCGCTTGGCGAACGCCATCTGCAGCCGGTCGATCTCCGTGTCGATCTTCCGGCCCGCCGCCGGGTCATCCAGAGCCTTCTTGCGGCTCCGCAGCTGGCGCAGGCGGGCCTCGGTCTTCTTGAGGACCGGAGCCAGGGTCAGGAGCGGCCTGTCGCTCACGCGCAGCTCCTTCACGCGCTGGCCGTCGCGCCGCTCGCGGGCGTCGTCCAGGCGGTCCACAGCGCGCCTCACGCGAGACCGCTGCTGGTAGTACCGCTCCCGGTCGAAGCGGTCGTCGTGCTCGCCCACCAGGCGGCGCACCAGGGGCCAGTCGAACAGCTTCGTCTCGCGGCCCTCCTGGTTCGCGTCGAACAGCCGCTTGATCCGGTTCGCCTGGCGGCCAGGGCCACCCGTCAGGAACTCGAAGGCGTGCTCGAGCGTCTCCGGGGAGACGTCCACCTTGCCCGGCGTCACCGCGTCCCCGCCGGTGATCTCGTTCATCCAGGTCGCCAGGTGCTTCCACTGAGCACCCACCGAGCCCCAGTACCGGCTGGAGTCCGGGGGCGGCGGGTCGCCGTAGGCCGTGGGCATGACCGGGGCACCCGTGAACGTCTTGTTTTCGCCCACCTGCGCGATCGGGTCGAGGAGCGTCGGGGTCACCGTCTGCAGCAGCGTGGCCTCGGAGCCCAGCGGGTAGAAGGACTCCCACGCCACCGCGAGCAGATCCTCCGCCGCGTCCACCTTGCTCTTTCCGCCCACCATCACCGACGCAGCCTGCTGGCCGATGCCGTGGAAGATGTTGTACCCGTAGGGAAGCGGGATCTGGATGCGGTCGCCGGACCCGGAGGGGTCCATGATGATCAGGTTGCGCGACTTCACCCACTCGGGGATCTTGTCGTAGAACGGCACGCCGTCCTCGTCGTCGCCACCGTTCGCGCGGTTCCACAGGTCCAGCATGAACGTGGCCGCCACGATCCCCGCCGCCGTCCGCTGCACGCCGGGGTGCTTCATCGCGGACAGCAGGCGCATCGTGCCCTGCACGCTCGCGTTGTAGAACATGTACAGCGCGTTGAACAACTGGTCCTCGCCCCGCCGGTTGAAGTTCACCGTCAGGTTCTTCGACAGGTTCGCAGCCTCGATCGGGGTCGCGCCGTTGTCCCGAGCAGCGGCGTAGGCGGCCAGGCGCACGTTGTTCTCCACCGCCTGGTTCGCGTGCTCGACCCAGTCCTTCGCCTGCATCAGGACGCGCTCCGCCTGCTGCAGCGGGGAGTTGCCCAGCCTCCGGGCCTCGCGCTGGATCGCGCGCACCTGGCCCTCGAAGTCCGGCATCGTCCAGAAGCCCACCGTGCCCCCGTTCTCCTCCATCTCCTTGAACCAGTCGTCCCACTCGTTCTCGCGCGCCTTGCCGCGGAGGCCGCGCCACACCGCGCGACCGGGCTGGCCGAAGATCGCGTCCTTCATCACGCGGGCAGCCATCGCCCCCGACTCCTCGCCGCTCAGGTTGATCCCGGCGGTCTGCAGGTCGCGGAAGAAGTTCGAGAGCATGAAGCCCGGATCGAGGCTGGTGTTCAGCGAGGCGATCATGCGCATGACCGAACCCGCCGCGCGCAGCGCCGCGGGCGTGCTCTCCTGGCCCAGGTTCCGCAGCGAGGCCAGGAGCCTCGGGTCGGTGACCCGGATGTAGTGCTGGCGGCCCTTCACCTTCAGGCTGAACTCGTCCTCCGCGGCGCGGGGCTCCGAGGGCAGCAGCTCACCGTTCGTGTCCTCCTCCGTCGCCCCCTCATCGCGGACGCGGAACGACTTCAGGAGGTCCGCGTGCTCCTTGATCAGCGCCAGGAAGCTCTGTCCCACCCGGTTCTTCTCCGACCGGATGATCGCCTTCTGCGCGTCGAGTAGCGCCCAGGTCAGGGGCGAGTGCGCCAGCGTGCCGCGCCCCTTCGCCTCCTTCGCCTCCGCGCCGCTCACGTTCATGCCCGAGCCGGTGCCGTACCCAGCGCCCTCGAACAGCGTCCGCAGCGGCACGTAGTGCTGGTACTGCGCGTCCCACGCGGCGCGGGTCTTCTCGCTGATCAGCCCGCCCTCGACCATCGTGTCGCGGGTCTCCGCCGTCATCGCGCGCACCAGCTCCGCCGCCTGCTTGTACTGCTCGTACCCCTTGCGCTTCCGCACGCGGTCGAGGATCTGTCGCCGCATCTGCGCGGGCATACCCGAGCCGCCGACCTCGGCGTCCTCGAACCGCTCGGGGAACTTCTCAAGCAGGTGCTCGTCGCGCTCCTTCGCGTGCAGCGCGTACAGGTACTCTGCCAGTTGCTCGTCGGTGATGTCGCCATCCGACATCAGCTTCGCCAGGCGGTCGAGGTAGCGCTTCTTCCACTTCCGCAGCCGCGAGGTGGTCTTCCCGCTGAAGCGGTCCATCGCCAGGTACAGCGAGTCGTCGGGGGACAGCACCCCGCCAGCCGCGCGCAGCGCCTCCTCGAGCCTGCGCACGCGCAGATCCTTGTCCTGGAACCGGCGGCGCAGCGCGTCCACCAGCCCCTCGCCGCCCATGTCGAAGCCGCGCAGCTCCATGTGCCGCTGGGCCGGGGGCACCGAGAACAGCGGTTGCCCCTTCTCCAGAACGCTGGCCTTCATCTCCTCCGTAATCGGCATCGAGTGGACCGCCTTGAATCGCTCGATTTCGCCATTCTCGTACTCCTTCAGCTCGGCCTCCAGTCTCTCGATCTCCTCCCCGGCGAGCTTTGCTTCCATCTCCGCCTGCTCGATTTTCTCCTGGTGCGCGGCCTTGCGCCTCTCGACCACCCCGGGCGCGTACTCCTCGATCGGGGCGTTGAACATCGCGGGCCTAGTTGGGTGCGTCAGGGGGAGTCGCTTGAGATCCTTCACTCTCTCAAGAGCCACTCTGCGGTCCCTCTCAAACCCACGGATATCCCGCTGCAGGGAGTCGGGAGCGGACTCGGGGCCAGCACCGATCTCCTTCGACCGCACCGCGCTGCCGAACTTCTTGCCGAGCTTCTTGGCCGTGTCCACCAGACGCTTGTCGTAGAAGGCCCGCATGCCCTTCCCGCCAACGGCGATGTCGTCGCCCTTGACCATGCCGTCTTCCGCCGCGGCGATCTTCTCGGCCATCTCCCTGCCGAGGTAGTCCGCGATCGTCTTCGAGGGGTCGTCCATCTGCTTGCCCTCCACGTCGAATCGCTCGTGCCAGGTGACCAGGCCGTCCTTCATCCCGACGACCGTGACCATTCCCTCCTGGGAGACCCCACTAGACGACTTGGCGAGCATCTCCTTGGTGATGCGGTGCGCCATCATGGCGCTGGTCGCCTCGACGGTCATCACGCGCTCGCCGTTGACCATCACATCGAAGTCGCGGAGGCCAGAGCGCCCGGCCTCGTCCTGGAACGACGAGGCCCCACCCTCCTCCAGCCGGTACGGCTTGTTCACGTAGCTCGTGTCCCAGGTGATCTTGTCCACGACGCGCCGCGTGGCGCCCTGGTAGCGCGCGATCTGGATCACGCCGGTGGACCACGACAGCTCGTCGTGCCCGCCCTCCGCCGCCATGCGGATCATCCGACGCATCACCATCGTGGGCCAGGAGGTCTTGAACGGGGCGTCCGGCACGCCGCTGGTCTCCGCCTGAACGAGATCGCTGTGGGCGTCAGACGCCTTCTTTCCCGCCGCCTTGGCCTTGACGGTGAGAGCCTTCAGCTTCTCGCCAAGGATCGCCTCCTCCGCCTCGTTCAGAGTGTCGTTCTCGACCTTCCACTTCACCTCGTCCCGCGCCGCCTGCGCCGCCTCGTAGGCGGACCAGGTGCTGCGCTCCGCCTGCTTCATGCGGTCCAGCGCGGGGCCGGGCATCAGTCGGTAGCCACGATCGCGCCCGGACTGGTGCCAGTCGGATTGGATCTCATCGATGTACAGCGCCCTCTTGCCGTCTGCGGTCAGCCGGTCGCTGACGCGAGCGTGGGCCACGATGTCCTCCTCCGACCAGTGGCCGCCGCGGAACCTCGGCTTGTGCACGCCGAAGTCGCCGTCGTTCCAGATCGAGACCTCCGTGGCGAACCATTCGAGCCACGCGGCCTTGTCCTCGTAGCTGCTCGAACCGCCGTACAGGTCTTCGGCCAGCTTGAGCACGGCATCGTGCACTTCCTCGGTGGCGATCACGCCATAAGGGCGTCCGTCGAACCAGTTCTGGACCCTGTGCAGAAGCAGGCGCTGGTCCTCCTTGCTCGGGAGGGGGTGCTTGATTCGGATCCCCCCATCGGCAAGCGCCTCGGTCGGGATGGCAATCGTGGCGCTATCTTCGTGGTTCTCGGTCGCCCCCCAGGCCATGCGCTGCAGGTCATCCATAGAGGGACGGGCCGGTTTCGTATCCTCGTCCGGGAGCTGCAGCAGAATCTCCCGGTAGTTGCTCCCCCCTGCGAGGGAGAGGGTCTCGTCCCCGTACCGGACCCGCCTGTTCGGGCCGGTGGGGACGTCCGCCTGGTCCGGTAGAAGCTCGAGGATCGTGTCCTCGGACTGAGCGTTCGCCCAGGCCAGCGTCTTGTCCTCGCCCGCGCGAATGGCCTCCTCCTGCGTCTCGTAGAAGATGGGCTCGGGCATCCACGCCAGATCCAGTTCGTAGCCCTTGCCCATCGTGTACGAGATGCTGCCGGGCACGTCCGACTTGAACTCTTCGTAGAGCGCTTCGCGCATCGCGACCAGCCTCTCGTCAACCCCGGAGTCCGGCAGATCCACGCCGTCGACCTCGAGCTGCGTGGCGAGCTGCGCGTCCGACAACCCGCCGTAGAAGTTCAACATGTAGTCACGAAGGTCGTCCTCCGCGTCCTCCTCGTCTTCGAAGTACTGCTGGGCCGTTTCCCCGTTCCAATCCCATGTCCACCCTTCAGGCTCGTCGTGCGTGACGTCCTGAGAGTTGTTCATCATGTGATCCACCAGGGCGTTGATCGCTCCCCAGCGATCTTGCGCCACGCGTGCTGCGCTGATCGGCTGGTCGCCAGAGACCAGCTCGTTGATGATCAGGCGCGAGTTCTGGATGAACTCCAGAAGCTCCTCGCGGTCGATCTTCTCGCCCTTCGGCTTCGCGGCGAGCCAAGGCTCCAGGCCCATCCAGTCCAGCTCCTCCTGCTTCGCCCCGCCCTTGATGAGCCGCGGGATCACCTGCGCCGGTAGGAACCGCTTCTGCTCCACGGAGTGCAGGGCGCTCTCGACCGTCGAGTAGAACCCGAGCTGGTCCACGATCGGGACGCTGTACAGGGTGCCCTCGTCCCACTCACGAAGGGCGCGCTCCTCCGCGCTCTCCGTGTCGTCGCGCCGCTTGCGCGCGACCGGAACCTTGGCGGCCTTCCGCTCGAGCTGAACGGCCCGGGTCTCCTCACCAGCCTGGCGGGCAAGGTCAGCCCTCGCGCGCAGGCGGTTCGATCGCTGACGCAGACGCTTGGTCTGCGCCCCGGTCAGCGCGGACTCTGCTTCTCGCTCTCGTCGGTCGGGACGTTGAGCACGTCCATCATCCGCTTGCGATCCCCCTCCAGCCCGTCGCGTTCTTTCCCGACGAACCCGGCCCAGAACGTCTCGCTCTGCGCCTGCTTCTGCAGGTCGTCCGGCAGGTTGTCCCACATCGCGCCCGCGCTCATCGCGAGCAGCGCCACTTCTGCTTCGTCCATGAATGACTCCCAGCACCTCGGGCTGCTTCTTCGCGCCACGGTTCCAGGTGCTGACGGTCATGTTACCTCCGAAGGCGTCCCGAAGTGCGTCCTTCACGCCCTGGGTGCCCTTGTTGTGGTAGATGACCGTGTTCCCGGGCAGCATCTGCGCACCGACCTCGGCATTCAGCTGCAGGAAGTCGGCCCCCGCGAAGGCGTAGTCCTTCCCACCCGCGCTGTAGGTGCCCGCCGTGGTCTCGTGGTACGGCGGGTCCAGCAGCACCAGGCCGCGCCGACCGCCCTGCGTCAGCGCCACGGCCTCGGGCGAGACCGCGTCCACGCCCACGACGGTGACCTTGATCCCCTTCGCCTTCGCCGCGTCGAACTGCGCCTTGATCCGGTCGCCGTCCTCCTTCGCCGTGCGCAGGATCTTCTCCCAGGTGGACACGCGCTGGCTGAACATCACGTCGCGCACCGCGAGCACCGCGGTCTTCGAGCGCGCCGAGAGCCCGCGGACCTGCTCCACGTACCGCGCGAACCGTTCGTGCTTCTTCGACTCCCGCTCGCCCGCGGCGACGTCCAGGGCCAGGGCAGCCGGGGAGCTGCTCTTGCCCCTGGTCAGGGGCTCCAGCTCCGCCGCCAGCTGGCGCAGGACCGGGTCCGTCTCCCAGGCCTCCATGAACGAGCCGCCCTCGCGGCCCGCCCGCTCGAGACGCGCCCGGCGCTCCGGGTCGATCTCGTTGATCACCACCTCCTCGACCTCCGCCGCAGCACCCGAGGTTGCGACCGACAGGCCATAGGTGCCGCCCCCGGCGTAGAAGTCGAAGATCACCTTCACCGCGGACGGACCCCCGAGGATCGCCGCCGCCAGGCGCTTCGCGTTCTTGAACAGGAACTCCCGCTTATTCCCCATGTACCGGGTCTGCTGACGGGCCGCCGCCTGGAGCGGCTGTACGAGCGGCTGTGTGCTCGTCCGCGGCACGGCCTCCGCACGCACCGCCTCCGGGGCCGGGCGCGCTCCTGGCGCAGCCGAGGCGGGCGTGGCGGCCTCCTGGGCCTCCGCGGGCTCGCCGCGCTCCATATCGGCCTGGAACTCCGCCTCCCAGGGAAGCCGCTTCCGAGGCCCCTTGTCGTCGTCGCCACCGGACCGCACCTGGCCCGTTGCCGCGGTCGGCGGGAGACCAGCGGCCACGCCCAGCGCCTCCGCCAGCGCCATCCCCATCTCGGCAGCCTCGGGAGACCAGACCCATTCGGCGCTCCCAAACCCTTGTGCCATAAGGCTTTGCTGCGCCTTCTCCAGCCGCTTCTCCTGCGTCTTGCGCACCTCGACGCCGACCAGCTTCAGGGCGTCCGAGGCCAGGTCGCGGAGCTGCTGCAGCCCCGTGCGACCGCCGTTCTTGATCAGGTTCGCGACCGCCTGGCCGCCCTCAGGCGTCAGCGACAGCCACACCCACGGGGCCAGGGACTCCGCCTTCACCGCGCGCCCCTCCTTCCCCAGCGTCTCGGCGTCCTCCAGGGCCGGGAGCCCCGCGGCCTCCAGCCGCTCGTTGTACCAGCCCGCGAACTCCTGCACCTGCGGGCCGTGCTTCTCGAGCACCGTGTCCAGCCACTCCGACACCCCGGGGTGCGTGCGCTCCAGGTTGTGCCGCAGCTCATGGGTCAGCACCTCCGCGGGGTGCTGCTTCGAATTCACGTCCCACAGCACCACGCCGGGCCGCGGGCTCGCGCCCTGCCGCTTCTTGAGCGGCTCCCCGTCCTTCGAGCGGACCGGGATGATCTCGATGCCAGAGCCTTCGAAGGCCTTCCGGTAGACCTCGACGCGCTCCTGCTCAGGAGACAGCGGCTCCCTTTCCGTGGGCTGTTCGGGGGTGCCCCCCTCTCCCCCATCCGTGTTGTCTTTGTCGGAAGTGGCCCCAGTGGCCCCATCGGCCTCTGGCATCTCGACCTCCTCGATCGGGACGCCCACCTCCTCTTCGAAGCCTCGGATCAGCTCCTCGCGGGCCTCGGGAGTCACCTCCTCCGCAGCCTGGCCGGGGCGACCGACCGTGGCGAAGCCCTGCTTCGGCACCGCGGCGTTCGCGCCAGGCCCCGCCGCAGCCACCAGCCCCGCGCGGCCAGCCGCCGGGACGCTGAACGCGATCAGCTCCGCCGCCTGCGACTGCAGGTCAGGCCACGCGTTCGCCAGGATGCCGCCCTCCTCCGCGCCGGTCGCGCCCTTCAGCGCGCCGCCGAAGCGCTCCTCGAGATACTCCTCGATCGGGCCGTCCCAGCCGCCAGCCTTCCCCAGCTTCGTCAGGGCGTCCACCAGCGGGCCAGGCGCGCGCTCGCGGAAGTGGCTGAAGACCTCCTTCTGCATCGCGTGCAGGTACGCCACCGGGGGGATCCGCTTCGCCCCATCCATCAGCGCGCTGCCCGACCGCTCGGAGATCAGCTCGATGTACTCGGACAGGATCGCGTCGGGCAGGGCGTCCATGAAGTCGCCCGTCGTCCCCTGCATCACGATCCCCACCTGCCCCGACTCGTTCTCGGTCAGCTCCATGCCGGGCAGCGTCCGACGCCACGCGCCAGCCTGCACCCGAGAGCCACCTAGCACCTGGCCGATCGCCTCGTTCGCCGCCAGCTGACCAGCCGACAGGACCGAGCCGTCCACCGCGCGCCGAACCAGCGAGCGCTCCGCCTTCTTCGTCGCCGCCTTCTCCACGGCCTCGCGCACGGCCTTGCCCATCAGCTTCCGGCCAGCGACCGAGCCCGCCTTCGTGGCGATCGCGCCGCCCGTCAGGAACTCCCCGATGAACGCGGGCATCTCCGCCAGGATCGACACGACGTCGTACCCCAGCGACGTGTTCCGCTGCGCGTCCTCCAGCCACTCGGCCATCACGCGGCCCTCCTCCTCCGTGGCCTCGCCCGACTCCATGCGGGTAGAGATATCGTGCAGGCTCGCGTACTTCAGCGTGTCCGAGACCGCGCTCTTGTAGGGCGCGAGCTTCCACGGGTCCGCCTTCAGCTCCTCCCACGCGTCCCCGGCGGTCTTCTTCGTCGTGTCCACCAGCGCGCGCACGCGCGGGCTCCACTCCTCTTCGGGGGCCACGGGGGTCTCGGTGACGGGCTCTGCAGGCCCGCGCCCCAGCAGGGCCAGGGTGCGGGGGGAGTACTGCTTGTCCTGCATGGTCGACCTCTACGGCTTGTAAACGGACCCGCCTTCGAGGCCGGGCTCCATCGCGGGGGATCCAGCCTTCATCAGCGCGTCGATCTTCTCGACCCAGCCAGGAAGGATCTCCTTGACGGCCTGCTTCGCGCTCTTCCTCTGATAGCCCTTGTGGCGCCCCTTGAAGGCCCGCGACTCCAGCACCTTCGCCTTCGCCTCCTCCAGGATGTCGAACATCAGCGCCTCGGTTCGCGGGTTCGGGTCGTCTCCCAGGAGGAGCGCCGTCGCGTTCTCGGCAGCCGCCGGGTTGTCGTCCAGCATCGCCTGCACGGCGTTCGACAGCACGGTCACGTGCTTCGACTTGGTCGAGAGCCACTCGGGGGCCTTCCAGTCCGGCTCGGGGACCGAAGCGGTGTCCGGCAGCGAGGCCCGATACCCCTCGGGGGTGTTCGGGTCCGGCGCGGGTGCCCCCTGCGCCGGTGCGCCCTGCGCCGGGGCCTGGCCGGTGCCGAAGAACCGCCCGCCGCCAGGCATCTGCTGGCTGGTCATCTTCGCGCCCATCGACAGCACGGTCTCGAGCTGCTTCGGGTGCAGCTGCAGGATCGACAGAGCCTCGTCCGCGGTGATCTTCCCCTCCTGGAACGCCCGCTGCCAGCCGTTGTAGTACTGCGCCAGCTCAGGGCTCGCCAGGCTCACGCCGTCCGCGCCGTAGGCCTCCGCGATCTTCGCGGAGAACGCACCGAACACCATGCTGCGCTCGATGTCCCGCTGGCCCGCCTTGAAGACCGCGTCACCCAGCTCGTTGAGCTTCTCGTTGGCCTGGTACGGGGACAGGATCCCCGCCTCCAGCTCGGCCATGATCTCCTGCGTCTTCTCCTGCGCGCCCTGGAGCGTCTGCTGGTAGTTCAGCGAGCCGTCGCCCTCCGCCTGCTGGGGGCCGTACATCCCCTCCGCAGACAGGATCTGCTGGGCCTGCTGTTCCACGTGGAACATCGCCGCCTTCGCGCTCTCCGTCGCCTGGGCGATCTGCCAGTCCTCGCGGATTCTGGCCTTCGTCTTCTCGTCGCCGCGGACGTACAGATCCCACAGCGGCTTCGGCATCTCCATCGGCGCGCGCTTCACGCCTTGGATCCCCGTCTCGCCGGTGTCGTGGAACTCCGCCGCCATCAGGCCGCCGGGGCCGTACTTCTCGAGAACGCCCGCCGCGCTGTCGCGCAGCTGCATCTGCTCCTGCTCGGCGTCCAGCTCCATCTCCGCCGCCTCGATCTGGAGGCGGTTCTTCTTGATCTGCTGGATGCCCTGCTCGTACTCCGAGCGCGCCTCGACGCCATCGACCGTACCCGCAGCCCCAGCGCCCAGCGCCTGCGCGGCTACGCCCAGCGCGACCGGACCGTGTTCGATGATGCCAGCCATCAGAAGCTCCCGTTGGACTGGAGGGGGCCGTAGTCGCCAGGCCCGTAGCCGTTGGCCGTCTGACCCACCGAGGCTGTGCCTGTGCCGTCCGGGTTCGACAGGCCGAACATCAGCAGCTTCGACAGGTTGCCCATCATCGAGGCCACCTGGGGGCCGATGCTCGACGCGACGTGCTGGTTCGCCATCTCGGTCTTCGCCTGCATCCCCGCGTAGCCTCCGTACATGTCAGCGAGGCGGGAGTAAGCCCTGGCCGTCGCGACCCCCTGGTTCTGGAACAGGCTCGCGCTCTGCGCGCCCACGCTCTCGTCCACGCCCGCGAGGGCGAGGTTGGTCTGGTCGTGGACCGATCGGCGGTTGCCCATCGCTCGGGTGCTGCTGTAGAGCCCCCGGTTCGACATCTGCGCGTCGGAGGCCCCGAGCATCTGGGACTCGCGCTGGAGGATCCGCGCTCTAGCTGCGCCCCCCTGGCCCTGGAGCGCGCCCTGCGCCTGGCCGAAGCCCTTCTTCAGCGCCCCGATCCCCTTCATGTGTGCGCCTTCGCCCTTCGCCCACCCCTCCTGGAGCCGGATCAGGGCGCGGTTCATCGCGTCCGTGTTGGCCGCGTTCGCGCTGTCCTGGCCCTGCTTGCCGAAGATGCCGCCGAGGACAGAGCCGCCGAGGTTCATCGCCCCAAGCCCGAAGAGTGCTCCTGTTCCGATCATCGTTGCTTCCCGTCGTCAAGGGCTCCGCTCTCGCGCAGCTCGTCCACCAGTTTGTTGAAAGCCGCCGCCGTGTTCTCGGCCAGTTGTTGCGTGTCCTCGGATCCGGCCACGTCCACCTTCTCGACGCGCCGCGCGGGGGTGACGCGCAAGCGACCCCTGGAGTCCCGCTCCACACCCTTCCCAAGATTCAGGTGGGACGCCTGGGCCGCCTGCGCGTTCCGGTAGCCACGGGGGTCCGCAGCCCCCAGGCTCTTACTCACCCGGCCCTGTCCGACCGGGACGTTTCCCTTCTTTCGGGCCATGGCTACATTCTGCGCGCCCCAGCCTCGCGCGCACGGGCAAAAAGACTCTGGAGTGCCCACTTCTCTCCGAAGGCACCGTTCCGCAGCCGCACCCACAGCTCGTTGCCGAGCGCCGTGAACGCCAGGTCGCCGCCGTAGCCTGCTCCAACGTAGTGCTCGAACACCGGGTCATCGCCCCCCTGGAAGTCGGGGGTCGCACCGGTGTAGACCTCGAGCCAGACCCCGCCGTACCCAGGCTTGCCGACCAGGACGGGCTCGAGCGCCGTGAACAGCACCTGGCCCAGCTCCCCAGGGGTCAGCGGCCCCAGCACCACCTCGCTCTCGATCCGGTACGCGCCGTCGTCGGTCGCCCGCTCGTCCTCGATGCGGATCATGCCGTCCTCCGAGCCGATCACCACGCCCCGGTCGGTCGGCTCGTCGCCGTCCCAGACGGAAGTGCAGACGGGCTGGACGGCCTCGTCGGACCAGTCATCCGGCCACCAGCCCCCGGTCTTCGCGTCCCACCAGTAGCTCTCCGTCTTCTGCGGCCCCTCGACCTTCGGGGTCACGTACACGTGGAGCCCCCGCTGCCGGAAGGACCAGGCCATGACGACATCGTAGGTCGCCAGGTCGATGTCCTGCATCCGGCGCTCGATCCAGCCTTCGGTGATGAGGTCCACCGCGCCGTTCGGCGCGAGCCTCCAGATCCCCGTGTTCTGGCCCTTCACGTACACCTCGCCAGACGGACCCACGGCCCAGGCATCCCCGAAGGCCATGCCCTCAAGCTGGCTCACGTTGTCCATCTGCCCCTGGCCGCCCGGATCGCCCGTCAGCCGCGTGAACGACTGCGCGCCCCCGATGTAGAGCAGGTCGTCGCGCGCCGGGATGATGCAGTTCACCAGGTCGTGCGAGCGGAAGTGCAGGTTCCCCGTCGAGTTGCCTGAGAAGGCCGAGAGCGGCGTCAGCACCGTGGGATCCGTGTCCCAGTCGTCTGGGCTGCCACGCCCGCTCATGTGCAGGTTGTGGGGGTCGTCGTCCGTCCGCGCGAGCACGATCCGGTCTCCGAACACGCAGGCCAGCTTCGCGCCCTGGGGGATCTTCCCCGCGCCCTCCGCTTCCCACTCCTCGACCCGGTTCGTCTTCGGATCCCAGACCACGTAGTTCAGCCCGTCGAGCCCGTAGAGCTTCTGGCGGTACACCCAGAGCTTCGTGAAGGGCGACAGCGGGTTGAACCGCCGCGCCCCCAGCTCGACCACCGAAGGAGCCCCGCCGCGCGGGGTCTGGTACAGGTGGCCCGCCGACACCGCCACGTGCGCCGTGCGCCGCGGGCTCGCGTTCTCCCCGATCACCTGTCGGCGCTTCACCTGGGCCAGCTTCTTGATCGTCGGGTCGTCCTCCGTCCCGTCCGTGAACAGGCCCACGTACACGTTCTCCGCCGTCCCCTCTCGGTCGTCGTCTTCCGGCCACAGCGGGATCACCGGATCCGTAGCCACCGCCAGCGCGCGCGCCTCCCCGAACTGCTCGTCGTAGGTCAGCGAGCCGTCCTCCGCATCGCGCAGCTCGAGCCGCGCCTCCTTCTTCGCCTTCAGCGTGAGGAGTGTCGCCGCGGGGAACACGGCATCAGAGGGCCACTCGTCGAAACTCATCCGACCGAGGCCGGGGGAGATGAGGATCGAGGTCGCCACGAACGCCCCCCTGCGGGTCAGGCGCACGTGAGGCGTGCCGCCCTGGTCCTCGAAGGTTGCCACCCACTCCGTATTCGCGTCCAGGGGGAGGTACTGCGCGTTCGCCCCCGTGTCGTTGCCCGTGTCGTTGATCGCAGCGACGAGGTTCAGAGCGTCCTCCTCCGCGTTGCTGCCACGCTGCACCGAGTTGGTCCCGCCCACCACCGACAGGGTGGCCTGGAAGAGATAGCCCGTCGTCACACCGCCGACCGTCGTAGCGATCACGTCCAGGTCGTTCACGTGGGCCGTGAACTCGATCAGCACCGTCGCTCGCGCGTCCTCACGCGGCCAGTACAGGCTCCCCTTCACGTCCGTCGCCAGACCGCGCACCGGAACCCGCGCCGGGTTCGCAGCCTCCTCGATCGCCCAGGTGTCGTCACCCGTCGCCCGGTAGGTCGAGCCCAGATCCTTCAGCCGCTTGGCGACCGTCGTGTCGCTGCCGTCGTGCCGACCCACCGTGAGCACCGAGCGATCCGGCCCAGCGAGCACGCCGAGACCGTGCCCGTTGCCGGACAGCGCCCACGCGACCTCCCCGCTCGCGTTCATCTTCGCCACAATCTCCTTCGGGGAGAGCAGCGCCACGCCGGAAGGCCCCAGCGTCACGCCGCCCGCCGCAGCTCGTCCAACCGGGGGCCGGGGGGTGTTCCACGGGGAACCGCTACCATCGACCTCGCCGTAGGCGAACGGGTGCTTGTTCTGGAAGATGTTGCCCAGGCCGAGTCCGCCTGTCCCCAGGTGCCCCACGGACTCGTCCACGCCAGCGCCGGGCAGGATGTCGCCGCACCCGTGCTTGTACGCCAGGTAGCCCTCCATCTGCTCGACCGTGCTGGCGTTGGCCGTGTACTGCTCGCGCGTGTCCGGCGACGTGCCGTAGCTCCCCGCCGTCATGTCCGACCACTGGTGTTCCGTGAAGGGATCCGCAGGCGTGTCCGATGCCACCACGCCAGGCCACCGCACCTGGTTCGGGTTCGGGTCGCCGCTCGATGCGCCGCTCGTCCCGCCCACGATGCCGATGGCCTCCATCAGGTCGCCGTGCCAGGAGGACAGGTGAGTGAGGCCGGGGTGGCCGTGTTCGTCCGTCGAGCCCCCGAAGATCGCGCCCGTGTAGATCGCGTCGGCCAGGTCGCTCGCCATCTTGAGCTTGCAGACCAGCCGCCCGTTGATCCGCACCATCGAGTTGCCGTCCGACTGGAGCGTGCCCCCGCTATCGTCCACCTCGCCGGATCCGTGCTTGCCGTTGTGGACGATGGAGATCAGCGCGACCCCCCGGTCGTTCGAGAAGTCGTCCCAGTAGTCCGTCGAAGTCGTGCTGGTGGCCGCACCAGCCGGGTCTCCGTACTCCCCCGTCGCCAGGTTCACGCTGGGGATCTTGAACGCGGTCGTGTCCACGACAGCCGTGCCGGTAGTCGCTCCTGTGTAGCCCGTGGGCGTCCCGATGAGAGGCGAGCCGAAGTCACCAACGCGACCGATGAAGACGCTCAGATGGTTCTGGTTGAGCGAGACCTGCGTGTCGTTGGATGCGTACCCGTTCAGCGTCTTGTCACCTGTGGCGTAGGTCGAGCTGCTGTGCATGTTGTGGAGGATGGCGAACTCGTCCCCAGTCCTCGAACGGTGGTGGAAGATCACCTCCCCGTGCGTGGACGGGTTGCATCGCACCAAGAAGAACGCCGCCCAGGGAGTGTTCGGGCCGCCAGGGATGATCGAGCCCTGGCTCTCCATCAGGCCGTCCGAGTCCGGCAGGTCGTCGCCAGACGTGTCGGACTTCTGCCCGCTGTTCGTCTTGTTCTCGCCCAGGCGCAGTTGACCCCCGGTGAGGTTGTCCACCTTCCAGTTGTAGATGTTCTGGTTGAGTTCGGTTCCGTCCCAGAGGAAGAACACGCTGCCGTAGTCGTCGTAGCTGCGCCAGGGCGGGCGACCCTCCGGGCCGATGAAGTGGATCGTCGGGTTCGGCCCCGCGCCGGTCTGCTTGTAGATGGGGCGACGGAAATTCGAGTAGAGGTCACCCTTCGCCGGGCGCGCGGTCAGGTCCGTGGGAGCCACGTAGGACAGGTCGCCGTCCGGCTGCGCCATCCCGTCCTTCAGCTCAGTCGGGTCGATCTGCGTGTGCAGCCAGCGCCGGTCCTTCACCCGCGTCACCGAGTCGTTGTTCACGTGCTCGTTCGCAACCGTGTCCGCGTCGATCCAGAAGTGCGCGCGCTGCGAGAACGAGTTACCCGTCGCGTCGATGCTGCCGCCGCCGTTGCCGATCTCATGCGGGGAGAACAACGTCAGCCTGGCCGTCCACCCCTCCTCTGTGATCGGGTTGCCCCCACGGTTCGCGTTGGCGTCCACGCTGAACAGGATCTCCGCCGCCTCGTTGAAGTCCACGCTCGTCACCGGGCTCGGCACCGACGACTGCCCAGCCTCCACCGGGGCCGTCGCGTAGAGCTGCGACAGCACCGTGATGTTCTCCTCGTCGCCCTCCTCGCCCTGGCCGTAGAACCGCGCCACCGCGCAGAGCCCCGCGCGCACCGCGAAGTCGCGGATGCCCCAGAGCCCCTGCCAGCGCCACGCGAGGTCGTAGGTGTCCGACTCGTCCTCGTTCTCCACGCGCTCGTACTTCGACAGCGTGCTCGAGAACCCGTCCCCGTTCGTCGTCGCCACGTAGACGTTGCCGTTCGAGTCCACCTGGATCCGCTCGACCACCTTCTCAAGCTGCGGCACCCAGATCGTCGTCCGGTTCCGCTCGGCCCCGTCCGGCCCGTACACGATGAACACGCCGTCGCCGTCGATGGCGTAGACGTTGCCCTCGAAGTCCACGGCCAGGCCCGGCGCGCAGTTCTGGCACGGCGTGATCCGCTCCCACTTGACCGTGATCGTGCCCTCGCCAGGCCCCACGAACTCCGTCTTCGGGTGGTCGTAGGTCACCGTCGCCGCGGCCTCCACGCGCGCGGGAAGGGCGCACGCCAGCGCGTCCGTGTAGCCCGCTCGCTGCGCCATCTGCACGCGACCCGTCTCCGGGTCCAGCGCGCGCACGTTCCGCGCCTTCGGGCTCGTCATGGGGAGCTGGTTCGCCTCCCCCTGGTCCTCGCTCACCCCGCGAAGGGCAGGTCGGAGCTGGAATCGCTTGTTCATGACGGGTTGGTCACGGCAGAGTCCCACCAGCCGGTGTCGATCTCAGCGCGCTGGGCCGCGCCACCCTCCATCTCGCCCAGCTCGTTCTGGCCCGCGCCGTCCACTTCCTTGAGACGCATCAGCCACTCCGACTGCTCAAGCGCCTGGAGCCGGTGTTCGACGTCCGCCCCGTCCCGGTGGAAGTACGCCTCCGCGTAGATCCGCGTCAGCCGACGCAGCAGGGGCTCCAGCTCGTCGATCACCTGGAGGTAGGTCGTGTCCGCAGCCTGGCCCGTGCCCGGAGCCACCAGCTTCGACGTGTACCGCAGCAGGAAAGCATCGGCCTGCGCGTTCACCGGCTGGGGGTACAGGCTGATCGCCTGCACGGGCCTGCCGCCGCTCGTCGGGGTCCGGTACTCGATGGTGCCCCAGTAGCCGCCGCTGAAGTCCTGGTCGTCGTCGTCCGCAGCGCGCAGCTCGGTGAGCCTCGCCGGGTCGGTCCACCTGAACCAGTTCACGATCCCCTGGTTGTAGCCGATCACCGCGCTGTCCCGGTAGTCCTCGGGCAGCGTCAGGTAGTCCTGGCCGGACACCAGGGACAGAGAGGCCTCCGCGCGCATCATCGTGCGCCAGGAGTGCATCGAGTTGAAGTACTGGAGCGCCTGCTTGACGATGGACAGGTCGGAGATTCCAGGCAGCGAGTTCTGCGCTCCGCTCGCGTGGCGCACCTCGGCCAACAGATCGGCAACGGTCAGCATGGGTCAGGCTCCAGGTTGTAGGGAGTGCCCCCCGCCGCCGATGGAACGCGACGACGGGGAGCGGGGGGAGAGAGTTCTCTCGCGGATCAGCTCGCCGCGTAGGTGGAGATGCCCACCCCGTCGAAGTAGATCTGCATAGCGACCTGGCCCGGCTCGTCGATCGCCGCGAAGGCAGCCGCTCCGTCCGTGGTCAGGATGCCGCGCTGGATCGCGCCGACCCCGAACGCGGGCGGGTTGATGACGTCCAGGTACGTGTCCAGGCCAGCCTCGACCCACAGCTTCGTGCCAGCCGTGGGCGCGGTCAGCGTCGAAGACGTGCCGACGTGAGCCATCGTGATCCCTCGGATCATCACCTTCCCGTACTCGCGAGCGGCAATCGGCACCTGGCAGATCGCCGTGATGCCGCTGCTGCGAGCGCCGCCCGTGAGCGAGTTGATGTTCGCCCAGCAGGAGTTTTGCGCTCCGACCGTGTTGGTGGTGGTCTCCGAGTCGTTGAACACGATGTCCAACATGACGTGATCCCACTGGAGGAAGTCCACAGTTCCAGAGTTGAAGACGATGGCTTCCCAGGGCTCCGGGCCGCCCCAGCCATACGGGGGTTCGAGTCCAACAGACATTTTCAGTTCTCCTTGTTCAGGTGTTCAGGGTGCGCCTACGAGATGTTGGCGGAGGGGTAGACGCACGCCTGGCGGCGCAGGTCACGGCAGAAGTTGTTGTGCCACGAGTCGATCGGGAGGATGTTCGTCGTCGCCTGGTTGCTGGGCCGCTTGTTCGGCAGGTAGGTGAAGAACCGCTGCGAGTGGCAGATCTTGTGCAGCGTCATGAAGTCCAGCACGTGGTAGCGCGGACCACCGGTCGTGTTCGTCGTCGAGTCGTACGCCCCGTACGTGGTGTGCGTCGAGGTGTCGGCAGCCGCCGTCACGGTCGGGTAGATCGGAGCCGTGTCCAGCGCCTTGATCCACTCGATCTGCGTGCCGTCGAACTGGGCTCCGTACTTCGGGTCGTCGGGGCCGTGGCGATACCAGTCCTGGTTCAGGCGCAGGCTGCGCTTGAAGAAGATGACGCCGTCCTTCTGCGTGGCGACCACGTAGGGCTTGCTGATCGGGTCCGTGTACTCGGCACCGATGCCCGGCATCTTCTCGTACTGGACCTCCATGAACACGTCGTCGAACGCCTCGAACAGGTGGCTCGTGGCGTGCTGGCCGACCGCCGCGTAGCTCGCGCGCGCGTTGTCCCACGCGCTGTAGGTCGTCTTGTCGATGCCCTGCACCGTGTCCGCACCGCCGTTGCCGCTCTGGTACGAGGCGTAGAGGCCCGCACCGTTGGCTCCCGAGATCTCGTTCGAGAACAGCGGCAGCGACTGGACGCCAGAGCCCGCCGTCAGCTCCATCTCGTCGTAGTCGGGCAGCGCCCACATCTCGTCTTCCATGCCGTGGATCAGCGAAGTGACCCCGCGCATGTTGACCTTCTTCCGCATGTCGATGAAGGCCTGGATGCGAACGTCGTCCTTGTACTCAGGACCGGTCGCGTTGTTGAGCATGATCTCCTGGTCGGTCCAGGAGATGTGGTCGAGACTGAACCGCCAGGGGCAGCTGTAGTTCTCGGTCACCTGGGGGTTCGACCAGGTCTGCTTGTCTTGCGGCTTGTACGTGGTGTACGTGCTGACCTCTCGGATCATCACGTCGCCACGAATGCTCGAGCCGCCCTGGCACATTTTGACGCCAGGGCCGCCCTGCACCATCCACTTCAGCGAGTAGCTGTTGCGGGAGATCAGGTTCTGAAGGCCCTGAGCGCCGCCGATGTCGGCAGGCCCAGTAGCCAGAATGAAGTCGGTAAACAGGTCCACGAGTCACCTCTCTTGAGGCTGCGCGGCCCGACCGTTCGTGGTGGGACCGCTGTTACAGTCCCGCGGCGCGGTTGCCCGCCTCGGCACTCCCGGTCGGGAGCGCTGCGGCAAGCCAGGCCTTGGCCTTGTCGTCTGCCGACATGGGCGAGGCTGGGGCAGGTTGCTTCTTCGGGGCAACCAGCCCACCGTTCTGCGGGGGAGATTCCGAAAGCGAGACGCCCGCACCACCCAGCTCGATCTGCGAGGCTCGACCCATCACCGCGTACACCTGGTCGAAGGCGCTGCCGCCCTCCACCTGGACTCGCGGCTGGATCTCAGCCATCGCCTGCTTGACCTTGCCGAAGGCTGCGTCGTCTCGGAGCTGGGGGTATTGACCAGCCAGCTCCCGCCTCACGACCTCCTGCATTAGGTTCTGGACCTGCTCCACCACGGGGCCGACCGCTTCCGCGATCCGCTCCTCGGCGTAGCCAGCCATCACCTGGGCAGTCATCGTCAGGGCTTCAGGGATCCCCTCGTACAGATCAGCGTCCACGGGTTGCAGAGCCTTGGACATGTCCGGCCCCCCAGCAGGGGCCTCCGTGGGTTGCGCAGCGTCTTCGCTGCCCGCCTCGGTGTCCGTGCTCTCCGCCGCGCCACGCGCTTCGAGGGCTTCCAATCGCTTCATCAGAGCGTCCTGCTGGTTGAACTCCCGGTCCCGCTCGCCGCGCAGACCCTTGAGGGTCTCCGCCTGCGTGAGCAGCTGCTCCGGGGTCAACGCTTCGATGATGTCCTTGTGGATCTTCGCGCGGTTCAGCTCCGCGCGCGCGTCCTCCAGCGCCTTCTCGTCGGGCGTGCTGCCCTCCGAGGCGTCTCCGCCCTCCGTTGCCGGGGCGGCACCCTCCGTGGCCTCCTGGGCCGCCACAGGCGCGGCACCGACCTCGTTGGTCAGGAGCCCCTGCAGCAGCTCGGCGTCAGCGGCATCGCGCGCCTGGGCCTGCTCCGCGGGCGTCGGGGCCTGCTGGCCCTCAGTCGTCTCGTTCTCTTCCATGTCGTCTCCCCGATTAGAGTTAGATCAGCCGTCGAATTCTACGTCCATCCCCACGTCCCGCATTCTGGCCGCGTAGTCCCGTGCGTGGGAGCGGCCCTGGAACATGGGTGTTCCTCGCTTGTCGCGCCCGTCCGCGTGCCTGGTGATCGGGTCTTTCCGGTCCACCTGGTAGTTCTTGAACATCCCGTCGAACTTCACGCAGACCTCATGCTGCCGCCCGCCGTCCCCGGAGGGCAGCCGGACGAGCTTCCGCCCGTTCCAGGTCGCCACCTCCCCGATGTCGTGGATCTCCTCGTCGTCGGCCAGCTCCATGAGCACCTTCTGGCCCGTCTCCTGGTCCTCGTAGCGGTAGATCCGCCGCAGTCCCGCCGTGTCCTTCGCCTTCTTCATGCTCTAGAGCCCTCCGAGCCCACCGGGGGCCACCGGGGCCGCGCCCTGTGCGCCGCCTCCGCCGCCCGCGTACTGCCGTCCCTCATGCATCGGGCCGCTCGGACCCGTGCGCCTCGGCGGAGCGGCACCGCCGCCAACGCCCCTGTACTCGCCCACGTCCCGCGTCAGCCGCGGCTGGTTGTCCGGGGCCGGTCCCTCGAACGGGGCCATCGCCATCGCGGCCTCGTTGTCCACCAGGTCGTCCAGCTCCGGGATCCCGAACCGCTCCGCCATCAGGTCGTCCATCTTGGCCCAGTCCGCGAAGGGGAACTGCTGGCGCATCGGCAGTGACGGCAGAAGGTAGCCGTTCATCGCCGTGTCCACCGCGCGGCCCCACTCGCCCTGCCCCATGCGCTGCATCGAGTACGCCTCGATCTCAAGCTCGAGGTCATCGAACGTCGCATCGCTCGACTTGTCGTGCAGGCCACCGTGGAACCACGGCTCCTCCATCTCCATCTCCGCGGCAGCGTCCGCGCCCAGGGGGAAGACCACCGCCGAGTCGTGGTACAGGTAGTACGCCACGATCCGCAGCACGTCGCTCATCGCGTCACCGAACTGCTGGCGCAGGTACGACAGACGGCTGGCCGTCGAGTCCGCGGCGATCGTGTGCTCCGTCGCCGTGCCCTCCCCGGTCACCTTGCCCTGCTGCGCGTCGTCCATCGCAGACACGCGCTGCAGCGTGTCCACGGTCCACATCGCGCCCTTGTACTGCGTCTCCGTCGCGCCACCCAGCTCCGCCTGGGCGAACTTGTCCTTATCGAAGCCGGGGATGCCCACGTAGAAGTCATGCTGCGCACGCTTCAGGATCGCAGCGCTCTTCGCGTCCCGCTGGTTGTAGAGGATCACCCGCTTGTGCCGCTCGTTCGACCGCTCCACCGCGCGAGCCTGGCGGTTCGCCGCGCGGATCTGCGCCTCGACCGCGACCAGCGGCGACAGCGGCCACAGCCGGTTCGGCATGTGGTACGCGCCGAACACCACGTAGGGACCGCGCGCCGGGCCGTAGAACGGTTCGGGATCCTTCGCCAGCGTCCACTCGTAGTGCTTCGGGCCGCTCGCGGCCTTCGCCATCGTCATCAGCGTGCCGTGATAGCCCTGCTGCGTGCCCTTCGACTCGTCGCAGTTGTACCCAGCCACCCAGACGGTGATCATCTCCACTTGCTCGGCCTTCGTGTCACGGTCGCCCGCCTGCTTCCGCAGCGGGTCCACGAACTCCGACTCGCCGCCAGGGGCCGCTCCGCCGTCGCGCAGCCTGCGCAGGACTTCCGCGCGCCACCCCTTCTCCGGGTGCGCCTCCGCCTCCTTCATCAGGTCATCGATCCGCGCGTACCACCCGTGCCCCATGTGCTCCGCGTCCGACAGCGTCAGCGCCTGCGAGTCCACGAAGAACAGCTTCTGCGGGATCCGGTACACGGTCGGCCACATCGCCTTCTTGACCGCGGGCACCACGCCACCGCTCTTGTCAAAGAACGCCCGCTCCGTCGTGTTCCCCTCCCAGCGGTTCGGCTCGCGCGTCACCATCGCCACGCCCCAGGCGTAGCAGAAGTCCGTCGCCAGCTCCTGGCCCACGCGGCGCAGGTTCACGTCGCGCACCCAGCGGTTCAGGCCGTGTCCGATCGCGTCCGCCACCTGCTGCTGCGTGCCAGGGCGGCGCGTCTTCACGCGCGTCCGCGGGTTGTCGTACATCAGCCGCCCCACCATCAGCGAGGTGTAGCTGTAGTAGTGGTTCCACGGCATGTACGTCGCCGTCACGCGCCGCGAGTAGTGCGGGCCGTGCGCGGCAGCGATCATCGTGTCCATCGACCACAGGTGGTCGTCGCGGAACTCGGTGTCCTGCTTGATCCGCGCGGACCAGCGTTCCAGGGCTTTCGGGTCTGCGTAGTCCATCAGTTCACGTAGCCGAGCGGGTCGATGTCTTCGTCGGGCCAGTGCTCGTCGATGGCCGTCGTGTCGTTGAAGCCGAGTAGGCGTTCGTCGTGCTCGTGCACGGCGTTGTGATCCAGCTCGGAGCCGTAGCTGCCCGGGGCGTGCTTCGGCCCCCAGGTCGGCGTCAGGTCCGTCCCCCACAGCCAGCCCAGGAACATGTGGGTCGCGTCGATCGCGTGGTCCACACAGCGCGGGTCAGGCGTCTCGCGCGCGGGCTGGCCGTCCTTCAGCACAGCCCACCTGAAGTCCGGGATCTCCTCAAGGAGCCCCTGCGGCTTGAACTGCTCCGCGCACACGGTGCACGGCTCTTCGAGGAAGGCGTCCTCCGCGAACAGCAGCGTCCCGTCCGCGAGGTGGTCCTGCATCATCTGCAGGTTGGAGAGCGCATACCCCGGCTTCTTGTCCGCCGCCACGATCAGGTCGCCCTCGTCGCGCCCACCCAGCGGGCCGAGGCGGTCGTTCAGGTAGTGGATCGCCGTCAGGTCCGCGCCGTCCGCCACGATCACCTTCAGGTCGAACCTGTCGATAGCCCGCTCGATCGCGCCAGCCCACCAGTCCGGGCGCATCTCGCGCCGGTAGATCTCGCCAACGCGAACCGCGGTCTCACCGATCATCCCGAACACTTCGAGCGCCTGGGCGTGCCGGTAGCCGAAGTCCAGGCCTGCCCCGTACCAGTCGAACTTGAGGCCCGCGCTCGGCTCCTCGGGGTCCAGGAGCCATTGGTCGAGCCGCGTGTGGTGCTTCGCCGGGTCGTAGTTCGAGAGGATCTGCCCCTCGGCGCTCACCCAGAGCCCATCGCGGAGCCGCGCGCGCCGCGCGCCCGAGAGAGCGTCGAGGCGGGCCTGGTCGCGCTTCGTGAACACCGGGTTGTCGCAATGCCGCGCTCGGATGCGCCGCATCTTCCCGTCGAGCGCGCGCTTGTTCAGCCAGTGGTTCGAGTGCGACGGGTTGCAGTCCGCGACCATCTGGTCCCAGTACAGCGCCTCGCCGTCCTTCCCCGTGCCGACATGGATCGCCTTGTTCCGCACGCGCGTGCCCAGCTTCTCCCACTCGTCCTGTTCCCCCTCCGTCGCTTCGAAGTAGCAGACGAAGTCGTACTCGGTGGACATGATCCGGTCTGGATTGTCCATCCCCCCCAGCACGACGCGCGTCCCGTTCGGGAAGTCGTAGAAGTCCCGGTGCGACCGAGCTGGGCCAGACAGGCACGGGTGGCCCTTCGGCACGACGTGCTCCTCCCAGGTCACCAGAATGGACTCCGTCATCGACTTGCGCGTCTTCCGCACCCAGAGCTGCCGCATCCCGGCGAACTCGTTCGCCAGCATGTAGCACTTCTCCAGGAGCGTGCGCGACTTGCCGGTGTTGGCCGGGCCTTCGTACAGGATCTCGGGCTCGCACGCCGTCAGCATCTCGACGGACGCACCGTGGGCTCGGAACTGCGGCTTCGCGCTCCGCTCCTTGGCCTGGATCTCCTCGACCCCGGCGATCGGCCTGCCCACCCGCGCACCCATCAGAGAGCGAGCCCCCTCATGGAGTCCACGGTTCGCGCCACCTGGCGAAGGCCGTGGACAATCTGCTTCGTCACCGGCTGCACGCTGCGCACCCAGTTGGTCTCGACCCAGGGCTCGGACACCGGCTCGTCCAGGTAGGGCTCCAGCAGCTCCTTCGTGCGCTCCTCGCTCAGGTCGCGCCCGGTCGCCTTGGAGACCACCTTCTCATGCATCGTCACCGCGTTGCGGTCGGCCTTCTGCTCCTTGCCCACCATCCGGAGGCTGATCGGCCCCTCGGGATCCTGGAGCGCCTTGCGGATGGCCGCGGGCCAGTCCTTCGCCTCCTCGCTGCTGTACGTGAACCTCATGCCGTAGCCTCGGCCAGCTTCTCGGGGGCCAGCTCGCGCAGCCACGCGACTGCCTGCTTCACGCGAGCCTTGTCACGGTCGCGCTTCTCATAGCCGGACAGGGGCAGCGCGTCCCGCTCGCGCAGGAAGCGGCCAGCCTCCCGCTCCTCCATCCACTTGATGCGTTCGATCTCTGACTTCAGTTGTTCGGTCATGTCGTCTCCTTGGTCTCGGTCTTCTCTCCACGCTTCTTCCTGCGCCGGTCGCGCAGCTGGTCGAGCAGCACCCCACCCGCGCCGGTGACGCCCACCGCACCCAGGAGGGCCATCTCAAGCACCCGCATCGCGCGGTCCTCGGCCTCCTCCTCGATCACGGCCAGGCGCTCGGCGTGCTGCTTGTCCGCCGCGTCCAGGCGGCGGTTGTAGGCGGCGGCAAGCTCGTCGGTCGCAGCGGCCTGCACCTTCTCCCGGCCCGTCCAGCTCGCGCGCATGTCCTGGAGGTCGCCCACCGTCGCCGGGGCGTACCGGCAGCTCGACGCGATGAGCACGATCAGCACGGCGATCGCAGCCACGAAGGCCAGGTCGAGCAGGTTCAGGGGCATCGGGTCGCGTCTCATCATCTCAGCTCCCGAAGTAGGCTCGCGACGTTCGCCGGGGGATGGTGTCGATCTCCAGGTCCACGCCGCACATCCCCTTGGTCTTCGTCTTCACCGTGTACTCGGCCCGGTAGGTCCGCCCTCCCTCCGTCAGCAGATCCCCCTGGATCCGGTGCGAGAAGCTGTACCCCTGCGCGTCCGCCTTCCACGTGGCGTCCACCACCAGGGCCGTGCCGATGAAGTCGTCCACCACCAGCTCCTCCTGGTGCACCGGGTCTGCTGAGTCGTCCCTGCTCTCGTCGAACAGCAGGAAGATCACCGCAAACACGTCTGTCTGAAGGACTTGCGACAGGTCTGCGGAGGTGATGCGCCCTCGCACCCACACGTCCTGGCCCTCCTTGCTCTTGTACCGCTTGGTCATGGTCGGGTCGTTCCCCTGGTCAAAGAAGTGGCGGCCCGCGAGGGTCACCTGGACGGTAGGCACCAGGCCCGTGCCCTCGGCCTCTGGCCCGAAGGGCTCGATGAGCTGCGTGTAGATCGGGCCGACCCTATCGCTCACCACCGGGGCGAGCTGGTCGTCCAGGCGCACGTGCACCGAGACCGGCACCCCCACGCGCCGGATGCGCGTCTGCGTCACCGGCATGAGCCCGGCGTCGACCGCGTTCACGCTGCTAGGCGTGCCGAGACCGTTCAGAATGAGGGTGACGAGGACCACTAGGTCGCTTCGTAGAAGTCGATCACGATGCCGAGCGGCTGCGAGTTGCCCGCCCGGTTCGTGAGCCGGATGAGGTAGGTCTCGCTGTTCTCCAGCAGCCACTCCGCGAAGCTGGAGCCCGTGCCGCCTCCAGATTGCGCCTTCGTCCCGCCAGGGATCAGCCCGGCAGCGATCTGCGTCCCGTCCAGCGTGAGCGTGGGGGAGTGAGACACCGTGGTCGAGGCCACGTTCGCGCTCGTCCGGTTCTTGTTCGTGGGCGTGATCGAAGTCCCCGCGTTCGAGAACGTGGTCCCCTCGAACAGGTACGCCTCCGAGTCGCCGCCGACCGCCACCGACATCAGCGTGTGGGCGTGCAGAGAGGCGTCGATCTGGATCAGCAGCTCGATGGATGCGTTGTCCGCGACAGCCATGTCGTGATAGCCCGCCGCGTACATCGTCCCTTGGTGGATCCGCAGGTGGATCGAGTCCTCGGTCACCACGGGCAGCCGGTTCTCTGCGGTGATGTCCGTCGCCGTGCCGTCAGCGCCCCAGGCGACCTTGACGATCTGGTACTTCTTCGCGCTCACCTCGTCGGCGGCGATCAGGTCGCCAGCCACGCCAGGGTTCAGTCGGATGTTGTCAGCCATTACTCGGAGTCCGTCTCCCAGATCACCAGGCCGCCGCCCGGATCCACGGTGTAGTCCGTGCCGTCAGGCTGCGCGGCAACGTCCACGCAGATGAGCGGCACCCAGTCAGTCTCAGCCGCCGCGCCGGTCAGGTCGATCGCGTACAGCACGTGTTCGATGTCCGGCACGTTCGCCGCGAGCAGCGAGAACGTCACCGGGTCGTGGTTCAGGTACACCTGCGACCCCGTGGTCGTCAGCGTCACGCTCGCAGCCGTCTGCTCGGTAACGGCCTTGGTGTACGAGAAGTCGGCCAGGGTCGTCGCCGTGTTCCAGAGAGCGTCCGTGATGTCGCTCGACTCCTCGATCAGGATCACCTTGAGGTCGGTAGTCAGGTCGAGCTGGGCGGCGATGCCCTGCGGGCTTGTGCGTCGGATGGATGCCATCAGAATCTCTTTCCCAGGCGGAAGTCTCGGGGGTAGTGGTGCTCGGCGCGGTAGTACGCCGCGCGAATGCGCAGTTGCAGGTGCTCCGTGATCGGCTCGTCGCGCAGGTGGAACACGTGCTTGCGGTACTCGTCCATGCGGAACTCCTCGCCCCAGCCGGGCTGCATCGAGGCTTCCACGAACTCGGTAAACTTGTCCATGTCGTCGTCCCAGTCCTTCTCGAAGCGGCTCTTCATCAGGGCACCACCACGGGTTGTCCGAAGAAGGCCTGGTGCAGGGCGAGCAGCTCGATGCGCGCCGCGTCGTCGGCGCTCGAACCGCCAGAGACCACGTTCGTCGTCTCCTTCGGGTCCGTCGCCAGGTTGAACAGCTGGTAGCTCTGCGCCGTCTCGCCGGTCTCGAAGATTCGCCGCAGCTTGTAGCCCTCCCCGTCCGTGCTCGACTCCGTGCCCACGATGCTGAAGTCGTACAGCGTGACCTCCTGGGCCACGTCATCCACGTACCCAGGCTCGAAGACGCAATGGGTCGTGAACTGCTTGCTCGGCGCGGCCAGGTTCCAGAACGACTCGTAGAAGCTCTCGCCGTCGATCTTCGCCAGCTCCGTCGCGCCCAGGGTCGCGCGCCAGCCAGGGGCCACGATGTCCAAGATGGTCGGGTAGAAGTCGCAGGCGTCCACGTACCGATCGCAGTCCTGCCCCCGCACATCGCTGGACAGCGGCCCGCCCCAGACGATCAGCGGGGTGAGGATGCCCTCGTCCTTCGTCGTGCCCTTCGCGTCGGAGTACACGTGGTACAGCTCGCTGACGGTCGCGCTCACCTCGCCGGTCGTCGTCGGCGGGATGCAGTTGTAGTACGGCGTGCCGGGGCCGCTTGACAGGTCCGTGAACTCAGGCGTCTCAAGCGGGGTCGCCGCGCGTTGCAGCTCGCCGTTGTCCGAGTAGTGCATCCACAGCGTCCGCGCGTACTCCTGCGGGTGGTTCACCTTCACGTAGTCGTTCAGCATCCCGGCCAGCGTGTCCACCACCTCAAGCGCGGCCCGCGCGCGCCGCCACTCGACGTGCACCTGGCCGCTCGGGCCGTAGACGCCCGTGGTCGGATCGTCGTCCGGCTGCCCGGTCCGGTCGAACCCGCCGTCCGTCGTCTCGCCGTTGTTCCCCGCCGCGTCCGGGATCAGCTCGGCTTGCGTGTAGCAGGAGAACAGCGCCACCTCCACGCCGTCCGGGTTCGCCGGGTCCACCATGAGCTGCACCGGCTCCATCGCGGGCAGCAGGTCGTGAATCAGGTTCATCTCCCAGTCGATGATCCACGGCTTGCCCGCCGCCACGCACTCGTCGATGTAGTACGTGGCCTTCTTGTACATCAGCGCCGGGCTGTACACGTCGCCCTCGGGCAGCGGCAGCGCGCCAGGCGGCAGGTCGCCCTCGAAGTCGCCCGCGTAGTACACCTCGTGCACGTCCGCGTCCGTGTAGCTGTACGGGAAGTTGAAGAAGCCGTAGAGCGGCTGGCCGTTGCCCAGGCGCAGGCATTCGTGTGCCACATCAAAGCCAGCCTCGTCCACGATGGCGCGCGGGTTGAGCCTGGTGCTCAGGATGCCCTCGCCCGTGACGACATCCGGCTGGTACTCGTACAGGTGGTACTTGCCGAACATCCCGGTGCCGTGGGGCGCTCCAGAGGCGCGGACCAGGCCCGGCCAGGGGTTCTGCTCGGCCACGATCCCGATGTGGAAGGGGTCGTTGCTGTCCGGCGTGTTCGCGATCACGTCTCCGACGCCCGTGCCGTCCGGGTGCAGCGTGGTCCGGTGCCCCTGCCTGCCGGTGAAGATCGCGGCCCTGGTCGGCGCGCACCTGGCGTCCACCCTTGCCTGCGTGAACCGGATGCCCTCCGTGATGAACCCGGCCAGCCTCGGCATCGAGGCGTGGGGGTACGTCCCCGGCCAGCGGTTGAAGTCGTCGTAGGACGGCATCTGGCTGCGCCCCGTGTCGTCCATCATCCACAGCACCAGGTTCAGCGGGGGCTGCGCACGGATCTGCTCGCGCCCACCCACCTGGACGGGCTGGCGCTCCGGGTTGCCTCCTACGCTGACGGGTAGCTTCAAGGGGATGCGTCCTCGGGCGGTGGGGTCACTGGGGCCGGGAAGGGTCACCGATCAGGTAGTGGCGGTCTTGTGGAGCTGCGCGGGGCTGGCGACCAGCTTCAGGCGGGCCGGGGCTTCCGCCGTGTGGTCGGAGTAGAGCCCGAACAGGTCCGCGTAGCAGCGCCGCTGCGTGTCCGGCGCGGTGATGAGCGTGTTCGGCAGGTCGCCCGCGTCCATCGTGAGCGCGATGCCTCGCTTGCCGGTGCCACCGGTCAGGGGCTCGTCGGTGAAGTCGGCAGCCGCAGGCAGGTAGCCGCCCGTCGTCGTGACCGCGCACATGTTGCCCCAGGTGCCGCCGTCGCGCGCCTCGATGACCAGCGTGTCCGTGAGCGAGCGGTACGCGACCAGCTCCTCGCAGCTCTGCGTGCCTGGGCCTGCGGACATGATGTCGCCGGGGTCGAGCGTGCCGTTGATGGCGTTGACCAGGCGGTCGATCACGGTGCCGATCCCCGCAGACCCGGAGAGCGCGCTCTCGACGCGGATCTGGTCCGCACCGGAGAGCGCGGTCGGCGGGTCGGTCGCCTCGAACGTGTACGTGCGCTGCGTGATCGTCGGCAGGTCCGGGTTCGAGAGGTTCACGTACTCGATCACCATCGTGTCCGTATCTGCCGGGATCGTGTCGATCGTGATCTCGAGCCCAGCTCGCACTCCCCGCTGCGTGGCTGCGCCCTCGGCCAGCAGGTTGTCGCGGTCGCTGTCCCACAGCTCCCAGGTGAGGCCCAGGCCCGGCGTGGGGGTCGTGGCCGTGTCGAAGGGCCGCAGGTTGGTCGCGCCCACGTCCAG
>Ga0316202_10000541_pt1 | contig 39629 bp, 25 predicted proteins | sample 3monrhotite_MG_FD_204934 | JGI IMG/M metagenome (GOLD analysis project Ga0316202, IMG submission 204934) | Microbial mat bacterial communities from mineral coupon in-situ incubated in ocean water Damariscotta River, Maine, United States -... | ecosystem: Environmental > Aquatic > Marine >...
ATTGCAGCCGGGCGCAGATCTGGATGAGGCGCGACTGTCGGAGGTATGGCATCTGTCGCGTACACCGCTTCGAGAGGTGCTGCGCCAATTGGCGGGCGAAGGGTTTGTTGAAATCCGCGCCAACCGTGGCGCCCGCGTTGCAGAGATGAGCCACAAGACTCTTCGCGATTTTTTCCTTGCTGCACCAATGATTTACGGCGCGATCCTTAGGTTGGCGGCGCAGAATGCAACCGCGCGCCAAATTGCTGATCTAAAGACGGCGCAGACCGCCTTCAAAACCGCCTTACGCGGTGGCGATATCGCGGCGCGGGCCTTGGCGAACAACCACTTTCATGACGTGACCGGACGGATGGCGGGCAATGTTTATCTGCTACCCAGCTTTCAGCGTCTGCTGATTGATCACGCGCGCATCTCGATGACGTTCTTCCGCCCGCAAGACGCCGAGATGGCGGAGAATTTGAACGCGGCCAGCGATCAACACGATGCCATCATCGCCGCGATCGAGGCGGGCAATGATGATGCCGCCGCTGATCTGGCCATCGCACATTGGAACCTGTCACGGGACCGTATCGAACAATTTGTCATGCCCGCCGGGCTTGACCTGCAACTGGGAACCGGCACCGCGCCGGAGTGAGGGATAATGACACCGATTTTTCAGTTTGAGGGCATTTATACGCCCATCGTCACGCCGCTATTGCCCGATGGCAGCTTTAACCGGGACGGCCTTGCCGATCAGGTGGAGCATTTGATCGGGGCGGGGGTGCATGGCATTATCTCGGGTGGATCGACGGGGGAAAACTATGCCCAAACCGTCGAACAACGGCTGGATCTGGCGCAGTTTACCAAGGATCGGATCAAAGGGCGTCTGCCCCTGATCGTGGGCACAGGCACAATGCGCACAGAGGATTCTATCGCGCTGGCCAATGGTGCGCGGGAGATGGGCGCGGATGCGATATTGCTAGCAACGCCGCCTTATGCCGTTCCGACAGAGCGGGAAAATGCCTTGAACGCTCTGGCGATTGATCGCGCTGCGAACCTGCCGGTGATGCTGTATAACTATCCAGGCCGGATGGGTGTGAACATGGGCGAGGAATTTCTGGACCGCGTTGGCCGGTCCCGAAATATCTGTGCGATCAAGGAAAGTTCGGGTGATATCAACCGCGTACACCTTCTGGCGCGGGATTACCCGCATATCCAGATGTCTTGCGGCATGGATGATCAGGCGCTGGAGTTTTTTGCATGGGGCGCGCGGTCCTGGGTCTGTGCGGGGTCAAACTTCCTGCCGGAGGAACATGTTGCGCTTTATCAGGCCTGCGCTGTTGAGGGCGATTTTGCCAAGGGACGGCGGATCATGTCAGCGATGATGCCCCTGATGCGGGTTCTCGAACAGGGCGGCAAATTTGTGCAATGTGTGAAGCATGGCACCACGATGGCCGGGGTGAACACGGGCGGGGTGATGCCGCCGCTCAAGCCATTGAACAAAGACGATAAACGCGAATTGGATCAGGTGATCCGCGTGTTGAAATCCACTGTTGCCGACATTCAGAAAGGTTAAGATCATGGGATTGCTTACAAAAGAAGAATATCGCGCGATCGCCGCCAATCTCGACCTTCCGGCGGCGGCATTTGTGGATGGCAGCTATCGTCCGGCAGCGTCGGGCGAGACCTTTACAACGGTGAACCCGGCCACGGGAGAGCCCTTGGCCGAGATTGCCGCCTGTGGTGCAGAAGATGTTGATTTTGCCGTGTCCAAGGCCCGCGAGGCGTTTGAAGATGGCCGCTGGTCACGCTTGCATCCGTCAGAGCGTAAGGATGTCTTGATCCGTTTTGCCAAGCTGCTGACCCGCAACGCCCGCGAATTGGCTGTGATGGAAAGCATCGACAGCGGCAAGACCATCTTTGATTGCGAAACTGTAGACCTGCCAGAGACCATCACCTGCATCAAGTGGCACGCGGAAGCCATTGATAAGATGTATGATCAGGTCGCTCCGGCCAGTGACGATCACATCGCGATGGTGGTGCGTGAACCCATCGGCGTGGTGGGGCTGGTGTTGCCGTGGAACTTCCCCTTGTTGATGCTGGCATGGAAAATCGGCCCGGCGCTTGCTGCGGGTTGTTCGGTGGTGGTGAAACCGGCAGAGGAGACATCGTTCACGGCATTGCGGGTGGCGGAAATGGCGCATGAGGCGGGCGTGCCGCGCGGCGTGCTCAACATCTTGCCGGGCGGCGGCGCAGAGGTGGGCGAACCCTTGGGCCGCCACATGGATGTGGACATGGTCAGCTTCACCGGATCGACTGTCACAGGCAAAAAGTTCCTGAGCTATGCCGCCGAAAGCAATGCCAAGGAAGTGGTGCTTGAGATGGGCGGCAAGAACCCCTGTGTGGTCATGGAGGATGCCGAAAATCTTGATGCCGTGGCCGCGCATATCGTCAACGGCGCGTTCTGGAATATGGGTGAAAACTGTTCCGCCATCAGCCGTCTGATTGTGCACCGCGATGTCAAAGAGGCGCTTCTGGACCGGATCGAAGCCCATGCGCGGGAATGGCCTTTGGGCGATCCGCTTGATCCTGAAACGCGGCTTGGGGCGATGGTCTCCAAGGCACATTTTGATAAGGTTTCCGGCTATTTGGACGGGGCTCCTAAAGCAGTGATCGGCGGCGGCACGCAGGGCGGTGCTTTTGTCGAGGCAACGGTTCTTGAGGTGCCAAGCAACACCCATACCCTTGCGCGGGATGAAATCTTTGGCCCGGTTCTGAGCGTGATTGCGGTCAGCAGCTTTGAAGAAGCCATCGCGGCGGCCAATGACACCGATTATGGCCTCTGCGCGTCGATCTTCACCGCCAATGGCAAACGTGCGTTGCGCGGCGCCCGGATGCTGCGGGCTGGCACTGTCACGGTCAACAGCTATGGCGAAGGGGACATTTCCACCCCCTTTGGCGGGTTCAAACAATCGGGTTTTGGCGGGCGGGACAATTCCGTGCATGCCCATGATCAATATACCCAGCTCAAAACAATCTGGATTGATCTGTCCGATGACAACGACGCCGAGGTGTCCTGATGCGGGTTGGGTTTATCGGAACGGGTGAGATCACCGCCGCTATGGTGCGCGGCCTTGCGGGGCGCGGGCATCAGATTATGGTGTCAGAGCGTAATGCGCAGGTTGCGGCGCAATTGGCCGCTGAGGTTGAGGGGGTATCCGTTGCCGCCAATGTCGATGTGGTGGCGGGGTCGGACGTAGTGTTCCTGTGCCTGATGGCGGATGTGGCGCGGCAGATTTTGCCAGACCTGCCGTTTCGGGCCGAACAAGCGGTGATTTCGGTGATGGTGGATGTCAGCCATGACGCCCTGCAAAAGCTGTGCGCGCCAGCGACTGACATCGCGATGACCATTCCGCTGTCCGCAATCAGCACGGGCGGCTCGATGTTGCCGGTCTATCCGGCCTCCGCTGCATTGACCGCGCTCTTTGGGGACAGCGATCATGTGTTTGAGGTCGCCAGCGAGGCCGCGTTGAACGCGCATTTTGCGGGCAGTGCGCTGTCTGCGCCGTTGATCGCGCTGATGCAAACCGGGGCGCAATGGCTGGGCAATCAGACGGGTGATCAGAAGGCGGCTGAGGATTATGTCGCGGGTGTCTTTGCTGGATTCCTGCGGCAAATGGCGACAAGTGGTGCGGATTTTGATGTGTTGTTAAAAGGGCTTGCCACCGAAGGTGGGCTGAATGCCAGCCTCAAGGCGCATGTGCAGAACGCCGGAGCGCATGATGCATTGCTGTCCGGGTTGGAGGCCCTCAAGCCGCGGCTCGGTCTGTGAGCGCCTACCGCGCCAAACGCGCGCCGCAGTTTGATACACCAGCGGCTTGGGCGGAAATTCTTGGTCCATACCCCGAAACTGCGCCATTTGTGGGGACCGAAACCGCAGACGTGGTGGTGATCGGCGCGGGTTTTGCGGGCCTGTCGGCGGCACGGCGATTGCGGCAGTTGGATAAAGAGCTGAGTATTGTTGTGCTGGATGGGTTGCGGATTGCCGAAGGCAGTGCAGGGCGCAATTCTGGCTTTATGATTGACCTGCCACATGATCTGGCCTCGGACGATTATGCAGGGGCGGGGGATGATGCGGCTTTGATCGCGCTCAATCGGCAGGCGATTGCCTTTGCCGCCGATGCGGTGGCGCACTATGGGATCAATCCGGCCTATGCCGATCCAGCGGGCAAGGTAAACGGTGCTGCCACGGCCAAGGGCGAGGCACATAATACCAGCTATGCACAGCATCTGTCGTCTTTGGGCGAGGCGAGCGAGGCATTGGACGCCCAGCATATGCAAGAGCTGACGGGCAGCACGCACTACAGGTCGGGTTTGTTCACGCCCGGTACCATGACCCTGCAACCTGCGGGCTATATTCGTGGTCTGGCGCAGGGTTTGCGCCGCGAGGATGTGCAGATTTACGAAGGCTCCGCCGTGACAGGGTTTGCCCGTCAGGGCAGTGACTGGTCCGTGACCACCGCGCAGGGCCAGATCACCACACCGCGCATCATTCTGGCCAACAACGGCCATCTGGAAAGCTTTGGCATCGCCAAGGGGCAGTTGATGCAGTTGTTTCTATACGCCTCCATGACGCCGGATCTGGATGCAGAAGCGCTGGCCCGCTTGGGCGGTGCGCCGCGTTGGGGCATCACGCCGTCCGATCCAATGGGCACAACCATGCGGCGGATCGATACTGCGCAGGGCGGCAACCGGATCATCACACGGACCTGCGCAACCTTGCGCCCCGGTATGATGGCAACGCCCCGCGATGTGGCACGCGCCGCGCAAATCCACCGGGAAAAATTTGACACACGGTTCACGCAACTCGCCGGTTTGCCGATGCAATACGCTTGGGCTGGGCATCTGTGCCTGACGCTCAACGGGGTTAGCTTAACAGACGAGATTGAGACTGGCGTCTATGCCGCCTGTGCCCAAAACGGGCTTGGCACGGCGCGTGGTACCTTGACGGGGATCGCCGCCGCCGAGGCTACGCTGGGCCAGTCATCGGAGATCACCGCCCATTTCAAAGCCGAAGCTGCACCCAAGCCCTTGCCACCACAACCTTTTGCCACCTGGGGCGCAAATGCATACCTGCGCTGGAAAGAACATCGCGCGGGCGCAGAATAGTAGACCCGGCGCTGCCGCTGGCGTATCACGCGCCTATGAAAAGCCCGATCCACTTGATGCGCCGCGCCCTGCACAAAATGCGCGAACGCCGCCGCCGCCAGCAATTTGCACGCTCCCTGCGGCATCTGCATGGGCCTGCACAATTGAACGTCGGTGCCGATGAGGTGGTGCTGATCGCGCTGGTGCGCAACGGCAGCTATTATCTGGAAGCGTTCTTTGCCCATTACCGCGCCATGGGCATCCGGCATTTTGTGTTTATCGACAATGGATCAACCGACGACACACTGACCCGGATCGCCGCCGAACCGGGCACGATTATTGACCAAAGCGCCTTGCCTCTGGCCGGTTTCGAAGACCTGATCCGCCAATATCCGGCCAACACCTATGGGCAAAACCGTTGGTGTCTTTATGTGGATATGGACGAGATTTTTGATTTTGAGGGGCGCGAAAGCTTGGGCATGGACGGGCTGATTGCCTATCTCAACGGCCAGGGGGCCACCGCAATGGTGGCACAGATGCTTGAGATGTTTCCCAAAGCGCCGCTGCGCGAGGTGGCGCATTTGCCTTACGCGCAAGTGCTTGAGGAGTTTAGATATTTCGATATCAGCACTGTGGACAAATATGATTACCACAGCACCGATATCCCGTTTTCAGAGCTGCTCCGGGACAACACAAACCCGCACCGCGATATTCAGTTCTGTTTTGGTGGGGTGCGCGGCAAGGTCTTTGGCGAGGCCTGTTGTCTGACCAAACATCCGCTGATCTTTAACGGCCCGGATGTAACGCCCGCACCGCACCCACATTTGTCGATGGGCGTGACCTGCGCCGACATCACCGGGGTGATCAAACACTACAAATTTGCCAATGATCCCGGTGCGCGGGATGCGGCATCTCTGGGCGCTGGGGATGTGGCGCACGGAGAAGATGCCCGCCGCGCCGCAGTGATGCGCAATGTGCCGGATGTGACGTTGTTTTCGCTTGATGCGCGGCCCTGGAACCGGGTTGAATTGTTGATCCGGGCAGGGTTCGTGGTCGGCTCCAAGGCGTTCTCGGAATATCTGTCAAAGGCCACGCGATGACGGTCGCGGCGGTTGTCATCGGGCGCAATGAAGGGGCGCGGCTGATTGCCTGCCTTGCGGCGCTTGAAGGGCAGGTGGATCAGGTGATCTATGTGGATTCCGGGTCGACCGATGGGTCTGCTGAGGCGGCGCAAAGCCGGGGCGCGCTGGTGGTTGCATTGGATATGACGCAGCCATTCACCGCAGCCCGTGCGCGAAACGCCGGATTGGAAAAGGTCGCGGAGGGCGTTGAATTTGTTCAGTTCCTTGACGGGGATTGCGCCCTGCGAAAAGGTTGGATCGACACCGCCCGCAGCTTTTTGGAGGGCCATCCCGATGTGGCCGTGGTCTGCGGCCGGCGGCGCGAACGGTTTCCGGACGCTTCTGTCTACAACCGGTTGATTGACCGCGAATGGGACACGCCCGTGGGGCAGGCCTTGGCCTGCGGCGGGGATGCCTTGATGCGGGTTGCGCCGCTGCGGGATCTGGGCGGCTATCGTGACAGCCTGATCGCGGGGGAGGAGCCGGAGCTTTGTGTGCGTCTGCGCCAAGCAGGCTGGCAGATCTGGCGGCTTGATGCAGAGATGACATGGCATGACGCCGAGATCACACGCCTCAGCCAGTGGTGGAAACGCAGCCAGCGGGCGGGCCATGCCTTTGCCGAGGGGGCGGCGCTGCACGGTGCGCCGCCGGAGCGGCATTGGGTGGCTGAAAGTCGCCGCGCGTTGATCTGGGGCGCCGTGTTGCCCCTGTCGATCTTGCTTTTGGCTTTGTTGATCAGCCCCTGGGCGCTTTTGTTGCTGGGGATCTACCCTTTGCAAATCCTGCGACTGTCCCGGCATGGCGGGCTGGCATGGGCGGCTCTGACGACCTTCTCAAAATTTGCCGAAGGCTTGGGTGCGGTGCAATATCAACTGCGCCGGATGTCCGGGCGCAAGTCTGAGATCATTGAATACAAGTAACCACTAGCGCTGGCGCAGCGCGTCGATCATCAGCCCCGGCAGGATCGCAAAACACTTGGCATAGCGCGGCACCATCCGGCGCGGGCTTTGCAGGGCGCGCCAAAGCCATTCCATCGCCACCATGCGCATAATCTTGGGCGCACGCACCTGATGGCCTGAGAAAAAATCCAGCCCCGCACCGATAGAGGCAAAGCCGACATCGGGCGCGATCTCGCGGCCCCGTGCGGCAAAAATCTCCTGCTTGGGGGCGCCAAGGGCGATAAAACATAAGCCTGCGCCACTGCTAGCCAAATCCCGGAGAATTGCATCAGCAGCGGCGCCTTGGGGGTCAAACCCATAGGGCGGAGCATGGATGAAGGACACTTCAAGGCCCGGCACACGGGACTTGAGCGCCTCCGCCGCGCCCGACAGCGCTTCATCGCTGCTGCCGACAAGGGCGATGGACCGGCCCGTTTCTACACAAAGCGCACAAAGCGGCAGGATCATGTCGGACCCCGGCATCAGCTCAACCGGTTGCTGCGCCAATTTGGACATCCAGACCACGGGCCGGCCATCGGCGACCACCAGATCATGTGCGCGGTAGGCGGCGAGAAACGCAGGTTCCTCCGGCAGTTTGGTGAGGTGATCGAGGTTCAACGTGGCCAGCGCGAATCCGGTTTTTTCTTTTAGGTGACTGCGCACAGCCTGAAACAATGCAGGGCGCGTCGGCACATTGACCTCAATCTGATGGGGATCTTTGCCAAATTTCATGTGGTGCGGCCCTCGGGGCGGTCTGCAAACGAAACGTGAAGTGGCGCGGATGTGGTAAATTTATATAATTTAATCATGTGGTTACCTGTATTGTAGTGACGCATCGCGCCACCGTGAAAAGAATCTATCGGGATGACAGGCGTCAGGCCAGATGATAATTTCCCCCAAAGCCACCACGCCATAGGACCAACATGCCAAACGGTTTTGCATATCTGATGCTGTTGATCTGGCCGCTGGTCTGTCTGTGGCTGTTCCGAAAGATGCCGCTGCAACGGGCGTTGATCTGGTCCATTCTGGGCGGCTATCTGTTCTTGCCACCGCTGGCGGAATTCAACCTGCCGCTGGTGCCCTCGATGGACAAAGTGTCTATTCCGAACCTCAGCGTTGTCCTGATCTTGATGTTTTCCCTCAAGGAAAAGCTGCATATCTGGCCGCAGGGCTGGATCGGGCGGGTGTTGGTGGCGGGGCTGGTCCTGTCGGCCATTCCAACGGTGATGACCAACCGTGATCCGATCTTGTTCGAAGTGCTGCGCGATGCCGATCCGATCATTTTCCTGGTGGATCAATTGCCCGGACAGTCGGTGCGCGACGTCGGGGCTGTGGTGCTCTCGCAGGTACTCACGCTGGTGCCGTTCCTGCTGGCGCGGCAATATCTTGCGGATGAAAAGGGGCTGCATGAGGTGTTGCTGGCCTTTATGGTGGGCGGTCTGATTTATTCGATCCCGTCACTGTTTGAAATTCAGTTCAGCCCGGTGACAAACATCTGGATTTACGGGTTTTTCCAGCATTCCTTTGAACAGATGATCCGCGATGGGGGGTATCGGCCGATCGTATTTTTGCCCCATGGCCTGTGGCTGGCGATCTTTGTGGTGACCAGTCTGATTGCGGCTGCGGCTTTGGTGCGCAACGGCCCGGCAGAAAAGCGGTTCAAGGGCTATCTGATTGTTGGCTATCTGGCGGTTCTGCTGGTGCTGTGCAAAAGCCTTGCGTCCTTTGCCTATGGCGTGGCACTGACCCCTGTTGCGCTGTTCATACCAAGCCGTTGGCAGATCCGACTGGCGGTGTTTTTTGCTGTTGTGGCTGTGGGCTATCCGATGCTGCGCAACCTGGATGTTGTTCCGACAGAGGCCATTCTGGCCCAAGCTGCCGAGATCAGTGATGAGCGCGCGCAATCTCTGGCTTACAGGTTTAACAACGAGGACCAACTGCTTGTTCGGGCGGCGGAAAAACCGGCTTTTGGTTGGGGCGGTTGGGGCCGTTCCTTGGTCCGCCACAGCGAGACAGGCGATATTCTGACCGTTCCTGATGGCCGCTGGATCATTGTTTTCGGCACTTTTGGCTGGGTCGGATACATCTGTGAATTTGGTCTTTTGGCGCTGCCGTTGTTGATGATGGGGCTCTATGTTTCAAGGCGGCGCCCGCAAACGATCTCTCCATTTGTGGCGCCGCTTTGCCTGATCTTGGGAGTCACGTTGATGGACATGCTGCTCAACGCGACCCTGACACCGCTCACCTGGCTGACCGCTGGCGCGATCATGGGACACGCCGAAAAGCTGTTTGCCGGGGTTTCACATCCGCCGCGCTATCAGATGCGCGATACGGTCTTTGACAAAACAAGGCAAAATCAAGGCAAACGCACCGTTTTATGAGCAAATTGGCCTTATTTGGCGTTTTGATCCGGCACATTTGGCCAAAATTGTTTCGCCTGCGTCAATAATGACCGCCCCTTTTTGCCTTTATTATGGTAGCTTTAGGTGGGCAACGCCTTGTTATTAAGGGAAACCTGTTGAAAACCACGGATATTCGGGGAAAAGCCCTGAAATCTTCCCAATTTCTCCAAGTTCCACAGGCATATATTCCTTAATTACTCAGACGGGTGAAGTCCGTCCTGGGGCAGGCAACGGGAATATTGAACGAATGGATACCACCAAGGGCCGCTCGATTTCAGGCGAAGATATTGCAATTGTTGGCATGGCTGTGAACGTGCCGGGTGCAGAAGGTGTGGATGCCTATTGGGCAAATCTGCGCGATGGCGTTGAATCCATTCGCCGGTTGAGCGAGCAAGATCTGCTGGACGCTGGCGAAAGCCCCGAAAACATCGCCCGCAAGAATTACGTGCCCGCCGCCGCTGTGCTGGAGGGGTTTGATACATTTGATGCGGAGTTCTTTGGCTTTTCCCCCAAAGATGCCGCGATCCTTGATCCGCAACATCGCAAATTCCTTGAAGTGGCCTGGCAGTCGATGGAACAGGCCGGTCATCCACCCGAAACTATGGCAGGCCCCATTGGTGTCTATGCAGGCTGCGGGATGGGCAGCTATTTCTATTTCAACATCTGTTCCAATCCGGATCTGGTGGATGACGTGGGAATGTTCCTGCTGCGCCATACCGGCAATGACAAAGATTTCCTGTCGACCCGTGTCAGCCATGTGTTTGATCTCAAAGGTCCGTCGATCAACATGCAAACGGCCTGTTCGACCTCCCTTGTGGCGATCCACTATGCCTGTCAGGCGCTCAGAGCGGGCGAAATTGACATGGCGCTTGCGGGCGGTGTGACCATCGAACTGCCGCAGGGGCGCGGCTATGAGTTTAAGGAAAATGAAATCCTGTCACCGGACGGGCATTGTCATGCTTTTGATCACCGGGCGCAGGGCACCGTGTTTGGTTCTGGTGCAGGGGCCGTGGCCTTGCGGCGCCTCTCGGACGCGATTGCCGATGGCGATCATATCTGGGGTGTGATCAAAGGATCTGCGGTCAACAACGATGGCGCGGCCAAAGCGGGCTACTTGGCCCCATCTGTCGACGGGCAAACCGACGCCATCGTCAAGGCCTTGGATGATGCGGGCGTTGCGGCGCAAAGCATTGGCATGGTCGAATGTCATGGCACTGGCACCTATTTGGGGGATCCGATTGAGGTTGCCGCGCTGACCGAGGCCTATCGCAAGACCACCACCGATACGGATTTCTGCCGGATCGGATCGGTCAAGACCAACATTGGCCATCTGGATACGGCGGCGGGCGTTGCGGGGTTTGTGAAATCTACACTTGCCTTGCACCACAAACAGATGCCGCCATCGCTCGGCTATGAGGCGCCCAATCCGGCGATCCCGTTTGAGGGCAGCCCGTTTTCGGTGAACGACACATTGCGCGACTGGCCCCAAGGCATCGCGCCGCGCCGTGCGGCGATCAATGCGCTGGGCGTGGGCGGCACCAATGCCCATGCGATCGTCGAAGAAGCGCCTGCGCGCGCCCCGTCTGAAGAAAGCGATTGGCCGTTCCACGTGCTGTGCGTGTCCGGGCGCAGCAAATCCGCGCTGGATGCAAACACCGCCGCGCTGGCCGCACATATGCGGGCGCATCCCGAACAACCTTTGGCCGATGTGGCCTTTACCCTCAAAAACGGGCGGCGCGGCTTTGAAAAGCGGCGCGTTGTGGTGGCTGAAACCCATGAGGAGGCCGCGGCCTTGCTTGAGGGCGGCGATACCCGCCGTGTGTTTACCCATGATCTGCTGGGCGATGCGCCCGAGGTTGTGTTCATGTTCCCCGGCGGCGGGGCGCAGTATCCGGGCATGGCGCGCGATCTTTATGAAACAGAGCCGGTCTTTGCCGATTGGATGGATCGCGGCCTGGCCCATCTTCAGCCGCAGCTGGATTATGACATCCGGGCGCTTTGGTTGCCCGAAGCTGATCAGATGGACGCAGCTGCAGAACGGCTCAAGCAGCCGTCCGTACAACTGCCGCTGATTGCGATCACCGAATATGCGCTGGCACAGCTTTGGATCAGCTGGGGTGTGACGCCCGCTGCGATGGTGGGCCATTCGATGGGTGAAAACGTCGCCGCCTGCCTTGCCGGTGTGATGAGCTTTGAAAACCTGATTGATCTGGTGCTTTTGCGGGGCCAGTTGTTTGATGAGGTGCCCGCAGGTGGCATGATCAGCATCTCCGCACCGCTCAGCGCGATTGAACCGCTTTTGGGGGGCGATCTGGATATCGCTTCGGTCAATGCGCCTGAACTGATTGCCGTGTCTGGCCCGCAATCCGCGCTGGATGCAATACAGGTCCGTCTGGCCGACGCAGGGCTGGAATACCAGCGGATCGCCATCGACATCGCAGCGCACAGCCGCATGTTGGAACCTATTCTGGACCGTTATCGTGCATTCCTTGCCGGGCTTGACCTACAGGCGCCGCAGATGCCGTTTATGTCCAACCGCACGGGCCAAGAGATCACGGTGGATGAGGCGACCAGCCCCGATTATTGGGTTGGGCAGCTGCGCAATACGGTGAACTTTGCCGATTGCATTGCCACGCTGAGCGCCCCGCGCGATCGCGTGTACCTTGAGGTTGGACCGGGCAAGGCCTTGTCCGCGCTGGCGCAGATGAGCGATGGGGTCAAACCCGCGCAGGCGTTCTCCACCCTGCGCCATCCCGATCAGGATATCGCGGATGATATGTATTTCATGTCCGTTATCGGGCGGCTTTGGGCTTGCGGCGTTGAGGCCGATTGGGCGCAAATCTGGGGCGAGGCGCAGCGCAACCGTGTGGTTTTGCCGACCTATGCCTTTCAACGCAGCCGATACTTTATCGAGCCGGGCACTGCGGCCGTTGCCGCGCCCGCCAGCGCCTTGGTGCGGCAGGATGATATGGCAACTTGGGGCGCTGTGCCCACATGGCGGCCGCGTTTTGCCAATGCCGACATTGAAGCGATCACCGATCTGGCCGCGACACCGCTGTCCTGGCTGATCTTTGCGGATGGTGATGGGCTGGCCGCGCCGGTGATGACGCGCCTTCGCGATGCAGGTCACAGGGTGATCGCCGTGCGGGCAGGGGATGCCTTCGCCCGTCAGGATGAGAACACTTATACACTGGCGGCAGAGCAGGGACGCCGGGAATATGACCTGTTGATTGCCGATCTTGCCGAGCGCGGGCTGATGCCGGACCGGATCGCACATTTCTGGCTGACCGACGATCACGTCGCGCCGCGCCCCGGCAGCAGCACCTTTGACCGCAATCTAGAACAAGGCTTCTGGAGCCTGACATGGCTTGCCCAATCTCTGACCGAAGCGGGCCACGATGCGCCGCTGCATCTGAGTGTCTTTACCGCAGGTGCGGTGCAGCTGAAGGATGAGGCGCTGGCCCATCCTGAAAAGGCGCTGATTGCTGGTCCTGTCGGTGTGTTCCCGCGTGAAATGCCGGGTGTGACCTGTGCCCAGATCGATATCGAAGAACAAGTGGCGCCTGCGCCGGCAAAGCGGGGTTGGTTTGCGCCAGCTGCGCCATCCGAACCCGATATTGCGGATGATCTGACGGATCGCTTGCTGGAAGACTTGATGGCCGTGCCTGCAAATGTGGTGGCTGCCTATCGCGGTGCAAAACGGTTTGAACAAGGCTTCAAACCCGCGCCATTGAACGCCACCGATGATGTCGTCTTTGAGGAGGGCGGTGTCTATCTGATCACGGGCGGGTTTGGCGGTATTGGCCAGACTTTGGCTGCTGATATCTTGTCGCGGCAGTCTGCGACCGTGGTTCTGCTGGGCCGCGACCCCTTGCCGGATCGTCAGGCGTGGAATGGCTACCTTGCCCGTCACGGCACGGCAGACCGCACCGCACGGCGGATGCGCAGCGTGATCGAACTTGAGACACTCGCCGCCGCCAAAGGTGGCCAGGTCGAGGTCGCTGGGGCCGACGTGGCCAATCTGGCGCAGATGCGCCGGGTGATTGAAGATTTGCAAAACCGCCATGGCCGGATCAACGGCGTTGTTCATGCGGCTGGTGCGCTCGACGATGGGCCGATGTTGGGTAAAACGGACGCGCAGATGGATGCGGTTCTGTCGCCCAAGGTGCAGGGCTTGCGGGTTATTGATCAGCTGTTGCCTGATGGCGATCTGGATTGCCTGATCCTGTTTTCTTCCACCAGCACGGCGACCCGGTCTGCCGGTCAGGTGGATTATGTCGCCGCGAACGCCTGGCTCAACGCCTATGCCGCCGCCCGCAGTGGTGGTGCGACCCGCGTGATGGCGATCAACTGGGGTATCTGGGCCGATGTCGGTATGGCCACCAACAGCCTGAGCGGCGGCGCCAGTGATGTGCTGCCCGCCCGCCCGATCAAAGCGGCGCTGTTGCAGACCATGGGGTCCGACGTGGCGGGTGATCCGGTTTTGTCCGCGCAGATCAGCAGCGCACATTGGTTGCTGGATCAACACCGCACCAAAGATGGTCAGGCGATCATGCCGGGCACCGGCTATATTGAGCTTTTGGCCGAAGCCGCCACAGCCAAGGGGTTGACCCAAGGCTTTGAAATTCGGGATCTCTATTTCCTGCGGGCGATGCCGGTCGAGGATGAAATGCCGCGCGACTTGCAGATCAACCTAAGCGCAGATGGGGCAGGCTTTGCCGCCGAACTGCGCAGCGATTGCACCTTGAACGGCAAATCCGGCTGGCAGCTTCATGCGCAGGCGCAAATTGCGGCGGTCAGCCATTCGCAGCCTGAACCTTTTGACCTTGAGGCCGCGTTTGGCCGCTGTTCGCAGATCAACACCGCGCCAGAGGGCGGGCGTTTGATTTCACCGCAAGAGGCGCATCTGGACTTTGGGCCGCGCTGGCATGTGCTGCGCGAAACCGCGGTTGGCACGGATGAAGGGATCGCCAAATTGGCCTTGCCAGATGCCTGCCGTGATGATCTGGCTGAGGGCCACCTGTTGCACGCCGGTTTGATGGACCTTGCCACCGGCTGGGCGATTGATCTGGTGCCAAGCTATGATGCCAGCCACCTTTGGGTGCCGGTGTCCTATGGTGCGATCACCGTTTATGGGCCGCTGCCCGCAGAGATTTATTCCCATGTTGCACTGTCGAAAACGGCGGCGGGTGATGGCTTTGCCAGCTTTGATGTGACGATCTGTGATGTGGATGGCCGGATTTTGGTCAAGGTCGAGAATTTCGCGATGAAGCGGCTTGAGGGCGGCTTTGCCGCTGCACCGCTGGATCCGCGTGAGGTGCGTTTTGATGATGCTGATGCGGATCAAGACAGCCTGACACCGGCAGAAGAACGTCTGGCCTATATGGTCTCGCAAGGCATTCGCGCCGCTGAGGGGCCAGAGGCATTGCGCCGTGCAATTGCGCTGGGCCGGTCGCAGGTGATTGTATCCTCACTGCCGCTGGATGGGCTGATCGCGCAAGCGGATCAGCCACCCCACGGGGCCAGCACCAGCGGGCAAAGCTTTGAACGCCCTGATCTGGACGGTTCTTTTGTCGCGCCGCGCAATGGCATCGAAGAACGGCTTGCTGCGATCTGGGAAAATTTGCTGGGCGTCAGCCCGGTTGGGGTCGAAGACAGCTTCTTTGATCTGGGCGGGCATTCGTTGATCGCTGTGCGCCTGTTTGCCAGTGTCAAACGCGAGTTTGCGGTCGAGTTCCCGATTTCGGTTCTGTTTGAGGCCCCGACCATCGCCAAATGTGCGGCGCTGATTGCGGTGCAAACCGGTGATGCGGGCGATGTTTCGGGCGCTGCGGATATCGGCGCTGCACCGGTGGTCGAAACCTTTGACTATCTCGTGCCATTGAACCAATGCGACCAAACGGATGCCGCGCCTCTGTTTGTTGTGGCGGGGATGTTTGGCAATGTGTTGAACCTGCGCCATCTGGCCTTGCCGTTCAGCAAGGAACGCCGGGTGATGGGCATTCAGGCACGTGGATTGATTGGCGACACGCCGCCCCACACCGATGTGGGCGAGGCGGCGCGAGACTATCTGGCCGAGGTGCGCCGCTTGCAGCCGCATGGGCCGTACTTGCTGGCGGGGTACTCCGGCGGCGGGATCACCGCCTATGAAATGGCGCAACAATTGCGCAGCGCAGGCGAGGAGGTTGCTGTTTTGGCGATGCTGGACACTCCATTGCCGGTGAGGCCATCGCTGTCGCGCCCTGACAAGGCGCTGATCAAATTGGCAGAGCTGCGCCGCAAAGGTCCGCAATACCTTGTAGAATGGGCGCAAAACCGACTGGCATGGGAAAAGACCCGCCGCGCGGGTGCGCAAGCAGATGCGGGCGATGGCAACGGGTCCGAGTTCAACAACCTCAAGATCCAGCAGGCCTTTCTGACCGCTGTCGGGGCTTATGACACACCAAGTTGGGACGGTCCGATGACCCTGTTCCGGCCACCGCTCGATTTGCATTGGCGGGTGACCAAGGGCCGGTTCGTCAGCGCGGAACGCGAATATGTGTTCGAGGACAACGATTGGCGCGGCTATGTGCCAAACCTTGAGGTGATCGAAGTGCCCGGCGATCACGAATCCATGGTGCTTGCGCCCTTTGTGACCGTGTTGGCACAAGAGCTGCGAGAAGTGATCAGCGGCGCCCTTGAGCCCGATCCAGAAGACAGCAACTGGCCCCGTGCCACGGCGGCGGAGTGAGAGATATGGCAGCAGCAAAAGTTCTGGTTCTTATTCTCAACTACCGCACAGCCGAGATGACCCTGCGGGCGGCAGAGGCGGCCTTAGCCGATATGCCGGTCGGGGCCGAGATGATCTTGATCGACAATGCCTCTGGCGACGGATCGGCGGGGGTGTTGCAAAGGGCCATCACCGAAAGGGGCTGGGATGAAAACGGCCTGGTGCGGTTGATCTTGTCGGATGTGAACGGCGGTTTTGGCGCGGGCAACAACCTTGGCCTCACCTCGCGGATGTCCGATGGCAGTGCGCCGGATTACTTTTATGTGCTGAACTCCGATGCCTTTCCCGATGCAGGATGTCTGCCACAATTGATCACCCATCTGGAAAGCCACCCCAAGGCCGGTTTTGCAGGCAGCCATGTGCGCGGCGAGGATGACGTGACCCATTGCACTGCCTTCCGGTTCCCCTCCATTGCGGGTGAATTCGAAGGGGCGGCCCGCACGGGTGTTTTCTCGCGGATGCTCAAGAACGCCATCGTGGCGCCGCCACTGCCGGACCACACCGCCCGTGTCGATTGGGTGGCGGGGGCCAGTGTGCTGGTCCGGGCCAAGATGCTGGATGAAATCGGGCTGTTTGACGAAACCTTCTTTCTCTACTTTGAGGAAACCGATCTGTGCAAACGCGCCGCCCGCGCCGGGTGGAGCTGTTGGTATCTGCCTCAAAGCCGGGTTGTGCATATCGGGTCGGTGTCTACCGGGATGAAGGAATGGCAACGCATGCCGTCTTACTGGTTCGACAGCCGCCGCCATTACTTTGTGAAAAATCACGGTTCTGTCTATGCTGCCGCGGCCCTTGTGGCGCGGTTGGCAGGCGGGGCCATTCATCACCTGCGCTGTGCCATTTCGGGGAAAAACAGCCAGGATCCTGCCTATTTTCTGCGTGATCTGGCACGGCATGGCTTTGGCCTGTCGCTTGACCGGCAACCCGCAACATCACGACGCCCCGCAACGGAGGACAGACCATGACCGCAGCTTTTATTCCCGCCGGTTTTGACGCCATTTTGATGGGGGATGAATCCCTCACGATTGCTTGTGGCGACATGTTGTTGACGGGCGGGCATCGCCTGCCTGCCGTTGTGACGCGCGATCCGGCTGTCCGGACTTGGGCTGAGGGCAAGGGCCTCAATGTTGTTGAACAGCCCCGCGATTTGATCGCGGCTGGCATCACTGCCGATTGGTTGCTGAGCATTGCAAACCTGCGGATGATCCCGTCCGATGTGCTGGCATTGCCCGCCAAGGGCGCAATCAACTTTCACGACGGGCCACTGCCGCGATATGCCGGTTTGAACACCCCCGCCTGGGCCATCATCAATGGGGAAGACAGCCACGGCATCACCTGGCATGTCATCGAAGGCGGCGTGGATGAGGGCGATATTCTGGCCCAACGGATGGTGCAGATTGCCGAGGATGAAACCGCCTTTAGCCTCAACTCCAAGTGTTATGCCGCTGGTATGGAAAGTTTTGCTGACGTTGTTGCACAACTGGAAAGCGGGTTGCTGCAACGCACGGCCCAAGACCTGACACAGCGCAGCTATTTTGCCCGTGACGACCGCCCCGCCAATATGGGTGTACTGGATTTCACCCAAGATGCCGCCAGCCTGTCGCGCCTGATGCGCGGCCTCGATTTTGGCGGCTATTGGAACCCGCTGACAACGCCCAAACTGATGGCGGGGGATCAGGCACTTGTGATTGGCGGCCTGTCCGGCACGGATCAAACAGCCGATTGCGGCGTGGTTCTGACCGTGTCTGCGGATCGGATCACCATTGGCACCGCATCTGCGGCGGTTGAGCTTTCAGGCATCACCACAATTGATGGTGCTGCTGTTGACCTCTCTCGTTTGTTCTCGGCAGGGGACAAAATCGTCCCTCCTGCGCTTGCGCCCCTGCCGGTCAAGGATGAAGCCTTTTGGCGAGGGACCCTTGCGGGTGCTGATTGGATGTCTTGCCCCCTTGCAGGCCCGGCGTCTGCTGAGGATGGCGCAGATCTGCAATCGCGGTCACTGGCCGCACCAAAAGGACAAGACCGCACCCAACAGGCGGCAGCATTGGCTCTGACGGCACTGAATTCCTCGGGGCAGGACACCGGCACGCTTGCCCTGCGCCAAGACACGGCGCATCCGTTGCTGGTGGACCATGTGCCGCTGACACTCATTGCAACGACGGTGACAACGGTTGCAGACGTCGTGGCGCAGTTCGAGAAAGATCTTGAGCGGGCGTCGAACAGTGCGGGTTTTGCCACCGATTTGGCGCTGCGCGATCCGGCCATCGACCATAGTGAGCGTACCGAGGTTGGCCTTAGTTTCACCGCTGATGCCGTGCCGGGTGCCGCGCTGACCCTTGCTGTGACCGATGAAGGGTGCAGCATCATCTATGACCCTGCCCGTATCGGAGAGGCCGCTTTGGCCCTGTTGGTGGCCCGTTTCGAAGCGGCGCTTTCGCAGATCGGGACAGCGCAAACTTGCGCTGATCTGTGGGCCTTGCCCAAGTCTGAGCGTGATCAGTTGCTTTTGGGATGGAACGCAACAGGCCGCAGCTATGACCGCACGACCGTTCACGCGGCATTTGAGGCGCAAGTGGCCCGCACACCGGATGCTGAGGCATTGGTGTTCGAGGGGGAGGCGCTGAGTTATGGTGATCTGAACAACCGGGCCAACAAGCTGGCGCATGTTCTGCGCGAATTGGGCGCGGCCCCCGGCACGCCCATCGGTCTTTATGCCGCGCGGGGCGTTGATTTGATCGTGGGCGCTTTGGCGATCCTGAAATCTGGTGGCGCTTATGTGCCACTTGATCCGGCTTATCCCGCCGACCGGATTGCCCATTACATCACGGACAGCGCTGCACCTATTATCGTGACCCAATCGGCGCTGGCCGGGCAGCTGCCCGCGCATAACGCACAGGTGGTGCAATTGGACAGCGATGCGCGTATCGCAGCAGCCTCTGCCGCCGATCCGGCGTGCGCGGCAACCGCGCAAGATCTGGCCTATCTGATCTATACCTCCGGCTCTACCGGCACACCCAAGGGCGTGATGGTCAACCACGGCAATGTCGCCAACTTCTTTGTCGGCATGGATGACCGGATCGACCACGAGGCGGGCGCGGTCTGGCTGGCCGTGACCAGCCTGTCGTTTGATATTTCGGTGCTTGAGCTGTTCTGGACCCTGTCGCGGGGGTTCAAGCTGGTGTTGGCTGGCGATGAAAGCCGCACACAGGTGTCGGACGGGCCCATTGGTCTGTCAGATCGCAAGATCGACTTTAACCTGTTTTATTGGGGCAATGACGGCGGCGTCGGCCCCAAGAAATACGAATTGCTGCTGGAAGGGGCAAAGTTTGCCGATGCCCATGGCTTCAACGCAATCTGGACGCCAGAGCGGCACTTTCACGCCTTTGGCGGCCCTTACCCGAACCCGTCTGTCACCGGCGCGGCGGCGGCGGCTGTCACCCAGAACCTCGAAATCCGCGCGGGGTCTTGCGTGGCCCCCTTGCACCATCCGGCCCGTATTGCCGAAGAATGGGCGGTGATCGACAACCTGACGAATGGCCGCGTGGGCATTGGTGTGGCCAGCGGCTGGCAGCCCGATGACTTTGTGCTGCGCCCGGAAAACACACCGCCAAACAACAAACCGGCGATGTTCGAAACCATTGACCAGCTGCGCCGCCTGTGGCGCGGTGAACCGGTGGAGTTTCCCAAACAGGATGGCACGCCTCATGCCGTTGTCACGCAGCCGCGCCCAGTGTCCAAGGAACTGCCCGTTTGGGTGACCACGGCGGGCAACCCCGCCACATGGCGCGAGGCGGGCGAGATCGGCGCAAATGTTCTGACCCACCTGTTGGGCCAGTCGGTGGATGAGGTCGCGGATAAGATCAAGATCTACCACGACGCCTTGCGCGGAGCAGGGCATGATCCGGCTGACTTTAAGGTCACGGTGATGTTGCACACCTATTTGGCATCCACCCGCGCCGAGGCCGAAGAGGTCGCGCGTGAACCGATGAAAGACTACCTGCGCTCTGCCGCGGGTCTGATCAAGCAATATGCCTGGGCATTCCCGGCATTCAAGAAGCCCAAAGGCGTGACCAACCCCTTTGAGGTCAATCTTGAGGATCTGTCGCCCGACGAAATGGAAGGCATTCTTGAATTTGCATTCCAGCGTTATTTCAATGACAGCGGCATGTTTGGCACCGTGGCCGATGGTCTGGCACGAACAGAACAGCTCAAGCGGATTGGCGTGGATGAGATTGCCTGCCTGATCGACTATGGCATTTCGACACCCAAGGTTATGGAAGGCCTCAAACCGCTGGCCGATGTTTTGGCGCAATCCAACAAGGAAACCGTGCTGCGCGAAGATGATTTCTCGCTTGCCACGCAGACCGTGCGCCACGGCGTGACGCATCTGCAATGCACGCCGTCAATGGCGCAGATGCTGGTGACCAACCACGAGGCACAGGCGGCGCTGTCGCGGGTCAAACATCTGATGGTTGGCGGCGAAGCTTTGCCGGGATCATTGGTCACGGCGCTGAAATCCTGCACCGGGGCCAGCGTGCAAAACATGTATGGCCCGACCGAGACCACCATTTGGTCAACCACAACTATGGTCGCAAATGGGGCTGAGGCCACCGCGCCCATCGGCACACCGATTGCCAACACGCAAGTCTATGTTCTGGATGCAGATTTGGCGCCGCAACCTGCGGGCGCCGCGGGCGAGCTTTGGATTGGCGGCGATGGGGTGACGGATGGCTATTGGAACCAGCCGGACCTCACCGCAGAGCGGTTTGTCAAAAGCCCGTTTGGTGCGGGCCGTTTGTACCGCACTGGCGATCTGGCGGCTTGGGATGCAGACGGCGTGCTGCACTTTATGGGCCGCGCCGATGCACAGGTGAAAATTCGCGGGCATCGGATTGAACTGGGCGAGATCGAAGCCTGCCTTGCGGCAATGGACGGGGTCACGCAATCGGTTGTTGTGCCGCGCGATGACGTGCCGGGCGGGCCGCAACTGGTGGGCTATTTCACCGCCAGCCGGACGATTGCCGATGCTGAGCTGACGGCGCATCTGTCGCGCGATCTGCCGGCGATCATGGTGCCGGGGTATTTTGCGCAACTTGACGCGATGCCCCTGACCCCGAACAAAAAGATCGACCGCAAGGCGCTGCCACGCCCGGACCGCCGGAAAACGGCGCGGCCGGGTAATGCCGCCACCAAAGCCGCGCCTGCCAGCGCGACACAGGCTGCCATTGCCCAGGTTTGGACCAAGGTGTTGGGCGTTGGAAACATCCGTGCCGAAGACAATTTCTTTGGTTTGGGCGGGCATTCCTTGCTGGCCGTACAAGCGCACCGCGATATCAAGGCGGCGCTGGGCGCGGATCAATTGTCAATCACGGACATCTTCCGTTTTCCTACGTTGGAAGGGTTGGCGGCGCATCTTGATAAGGCTCCCGGCACAGCGGCAGAGCCTGCCGCAGAACCTGCTGTTGCGGCGCCTGATCCGGCCAAGTCGGAAACCATGTCCAAACGCCGGATGATGCGGGCAGGCCGGACCAAGGCTGGCGCATGATCGAGGCCTGCGCCGATGACGATGCTGCCTTGATCCAAGCGGCAGTTGCGGCCCTGTTTGACGGGGCCGTTGCTGTGGCAGTTGCAGATCCACATCTGGTGCAGCCAGCGATCTGGCCGAAAGAGGCGCAATTTGTGGCGCAGGCGGTTCCCAAACGGCGGGCCGAATTTGCCGCCGGTCGCAGCGCGGCGCGGGCGGCCATGCGTATGTTGGGCGGGCCAGACATCGCCATTCCGGCAAGCGCGGACCGCGCACCAAGCTGGCCCGCAGGCTGGCATGGCAGCATCAGCCACAATGATCGGTGGTGTCTGGCGGCGGTCACGCGCGGGGCGGCGCATTTGGGTGTTGATATTGAGGCCGCAACGCCGTTGAACCCCGATTTACTGTCCACAATTTGCAGTCCTGCCGAAGTGGCGCGGATTGCAGGCGCCGATCAGGGCATGCTCGCCAAGGTGGTCTTTTCCGCCAAGGAAGCAGCCTACAAGGCGCAGTATCCTTTGACAGAGACCCTGTTTGGATTTGATCATCTTGACGTTGTTTTGGCACCTCAAACCGGCCAGTTTCAGGCACGGTTTGTGCAACCTGCCGGTCAATTTGCGGCTGGCGATGTGCTGCAGGGCCGCTTTGCCATGGTGCGGGGGCAGATTGTTACGGCGGTCACCATTGACCCGATGAAAGAGTAAAGAGGCGCTTTGTGATGGCCAGTATGAGCCGACGTTTGACCCTGACCGGGCTTGCGCTTGTTGCGGCAGGCGGGGCGTTCTGGATGATGCGGCGGCAGTCGGGCAAAGCCGAGGCCGAGGCGCTTTATGCCGCGCCCTTGCCCGCGCCGAAGGGGGCGCTGCGGGTCTATCATCTGGGTCATTCGCTGGTGGGGCGTGACATGCCTGCGATGCTGGCACAACTGGCGGGTGCTGGGCATAACTATGATAGCCAACTGGGCTGGGGCACATTGCTTAAGGAGCATTGGGAGCCGGACCTGCCGATCAATGGCTTTGATCAGGAAAATGCCCATCCGCGTTTCCGCCCCGCGACCGAAGCGATCACGTCAGGCACCTATGATGCGGTGGTTTTGACCGAGATGGTCGAGCTGCGCGATGCGATCAAATACCACGACAGTGCCCGCTATTTGGGGGAGTGGGCCAAGCTGGCCCATGCCGCCAACCCCTCTGCGCGGATCTATCTCTATGAGACATGGCATCACATCAATGATCCCGAGGGCTGGCAGAACCGAATTCGGGACGATCTCGATGCGCTTTGGCGTGAAAGGGTGGTCTATCCGGCACTGGCCCAAAGCGGCGCGCCGATCCATCTGATCCCGGCGGGGCAGGTCATGGCGGCCTTTGTGCGTGCAGTGGAAACGCGCGGCGGTGTGGAAGGCATCAACGGGGTAGATGATCTGTTTGCGATCTCTGATGACGGCAGCCGCGACACGATCCATGTCAATGATCTGGGTGCCTATCTGGTGGCGCTGACCCATTATGCGGTGCTGTATCATCGCGATCCGTCTGGGCTGCCCTATCGGTTGCAGCGGGCCGATGGCAGCACTGCCGATGCGCCCAACGCCGAGGCGGCGGCGCTGATGCAGCAGGTTGTCTGGGATGTGGTGCGATCGATGCCCGATAGCGGAGTGGCGGGATGAGCCTGATCGACACATTCTTTTCTGTTCTGATGGTCGGGCACAGCCTTTTTGGTCAGGACGGCCCAGACAGACTGGGGCACGCTTTGATCGCAGGCACCGGCGGCGCGCAGGTACAGGCGCAGATCATCAACGGTGCGCCTTTGCGTTACAATTGGGACCATGGTTCGGAGGCCGAGGGCGTCAATGCCCGTCAGGTTTTACCCGAGGGAGAGATCACCCATCTGATCCTGACCGAAGCCCTGCCGCTGGCCAATCATGTGACATGGTCTGACAGCAGCTTCTTTGCGCGATCTTACGCAGAACTGGCGATTGCGGCCAATCCGGCGGCGCAGGTCTTTGTCATGGAGACATGGCACAGCCTCAAAAGCGGAACCGGCGAAGCGGTTGACCACGACGAGGGTGCCGACGTGCCGTGGCGCAGCCGGATTGATGCGGACCTGCCGGTCTGGGAAGGGATCGTTGACGAGATCAACGCAGGCCTGCCAAGGGGTGTGCCTGCTGCGCGTCTTATCCCCGCAGGTCAGGCGATGGCGCAACTGTACGATGCGGTCAACGCTGGCGAGGTTGCGGGTGTGACGTCGATCACTGCGCTGTTTTCTGATGACATTCACCTCAATGATCTGGGGCATTACTATGTTTCACAGGTTCAATTTGCTGCGCTGACCGGGCAATCCCCCGAAGGGCTGCCGGGGCCAGGTAGGGGGCGCTGGGGCGGCGATGTTCAAAAGGTTGATCCTGCGTTGACGACTGCGCTGCAACAGATCGCCTGGGATACGGTTGCGGGCTATCTGGGCGAGGCTGTTGTTCGCGCACCGGCGACCAAAGCATCGGCTGAGAAAGCGCCGAACATGCCCACAGGCCCGCCATTGCCCGAACCTGCCCAACTGGTTGCAGCGGATCTGCCGCTGCGCGGTGCAGGGGCGATCGGGCTTGCGCCTGTCACCGATTGGTCAAGCCAACAGCCGTTCCTTGATCTGATGAAAACCGCCCGTCCGTGGTTTGGCCACTTGCCCAAACGATGGGGCGGAGTGGATCATGAGGTGCTGCGTGATGGCGGCTATCTGGATGCACAGGGCTGGCCGATCCGGATGCCGGATGATCTTAGCAGTATCGGCACCGTGGTTCTGACCGACATGCCGGAGGCCGCGACATCACTGGCAGGGCGGTATCTGCTGCGCTTTGACGGGGATGTGGTGATTGAAGTCGCAGGGCGGGCCAGAAACATCCGTTATGACATGGGCGAGGTACGTTTTGACTACACGCCCGGCCCGGGCAGCGTGGATATCCGGCTGCAACGCATCGGGACCGCCGCGCCATTGGGTGAGATCACATTGGTACGAGAGGACCGCGCGGCGCTGTTGGATCAGGGGGCGCTGTTCAACCCCGACTGGACGGCACGGCTGACCTCGTTCGAGGTGCTGCGGTTTATGGATTGGATGGAGACCAACAATTCAGACCTAGCCGCATGGGAACAGCGCCCGTTGCCGGGCAATGCCACCTATATGGGCGGCGTTCCGATTGAGGTGATGATCCGTCTGGGCAATGAAATAGGCAAGGACATTTGGTTCAACGTTCCGCATCAGGCCACAGACAACTTTGTGCAACGCTTCGCCACCATGGCCCGCGTTCAGCTTGATCCGGGGCGAAAGGTCTATGTCGAATATTCCAACGAGGTTTGGAACTGGCAGTTTGATCAGGCCCGCTGGGCAGATGAACAGGCGAGGAACCGTTGGGGCGAGGACAATACCTGGATGCAGTATTACGGGTTGCGGGCGGCAGAGGTTGCGCAGATCTGGTCGGCTGCCTTTGAGGCGGAAGCAAAGGATCAATTGGTCAATGTGATCAGCAGCCAGACCGGCTGGCTTGGGCTGGAAGATGCGGCCTTAAACGCGCCCTTGGCACAGGCCGAAGGGCGACCCGCGCCCAAAGCCGCCTTTGATGCCTATGCCGTGACGGGGTATTTCGGCGGCGTTCTGGGGTTGGAGGACCGCGAGGACATGGTCAAAGGCTGGCTTGCAGACAGCCTTGCCAAAGCGCGGGTGGACGCATCTGCGCAGGGTTTGAACGGGCAGGAGGCCATCGCATATATCGCGGCGCATCGCCATGATTTGGCCAGCGCTTTTGCGGGGCGCGAGTTGCATGATGGGGCCGTCAGCGGCCATCCTGAGGATACTTTGGCTGATCTCATCGGGCGGGTTTGGCCTTATCACGCACAGGTCGCTGCGGATCATGGGCTGGAGCTGATCATGTACGAGGGGGGCAGCCACATAGTGGGTCTTGGCCCGCAGATTGAAGACGCCGAGCTGACCGCGTTTTTCCACCATTTCAATTACACCCAAGAGATGGGTGACCTTTACCGCACCCTGCTGGCCGGTTGGCAGTCGGTGGGCGGCAAACTGTTCAACGCCTACTCGGACGTGTATAGCCCGACCAAATGGGGATCATGGGGGGGCTTGCGCCATCTGGATGATCAAAACCCACGTTGGAACGCATTGACAGGCAAACTATGACCGGCACCTCGATCCTGATACCCGCGCATAATGAGGCGGGATACCTGCCAGCCTGTTTACAGGCGGTGCTGGCCTCTGATCCCGCCCAAGGCCCGGTCGAGGTGATTGTGATCGCCAATGGATGCACGGACAACACCGCCGCGATTGCACAGGGGTTCGAGGAACAGACCCTTCTCAAGGGATGGCGGCTCAAGGTGTTGGACCTGTCCGAGGGGGGCAAGCTGAATGCTTGGAACGCCGGAGAGGCTGCCGCGGAAGGGGATGTGCTGATCTATCTGGATGCGGATGTGAATATCTCGCCGCCGCTGGTGGGGCAGATTGCCAAGGCGCTTGCTGCTGAGGCGCCCCGCTACGCCAGCGGGCGGCCGAATGTGACGGTGCAGCATGATACGCTGACGCGGCATTACACGCGGTTCTGGCTGACCACACCGTTTATGACCCACGGCGTGCCCGGCTTTGGGGTGTTTGCGATGAACCGTGCCGGGCGCGCACGTTGGGGCCATTGGCCCGATATCATTTCAGACGACACCTTTGCCCGCCTCAATTTCCGCCCCGAGGAAAGGCTTTCTGTGAGCGCAGAATATGATTGGCCGATGATCGAAGGGTTCGCGCGTCTGGTTCAGGTGCGTAGGCGTCAGGACATTGGTGTGGCGGAGATCGAAGAACGCTATCCCGAGTTGTTGGTCAATGACGATCCCAAGGACAATGTTGTACCGGTCTGGAAACGGGCCCTGCGCGACCCCGTGGCTTTTGCCGCATTTGCCGCGGTGCGGATTGCCATCAAGCTGCCGATCCTGCGATCGTCAAACCGCTGGGTGCGGGGCCGTTAAAGCCTAAATGATGTGTGAGGCCAGTTTCGCCGCCTCAATCGCCACGTCATGCCGTGCCAAGGCGCGCACGCGGCCTGCTTCGCCCATTTTGGTCAATTTTTGCGGCGTCGCCTTGGCCAAATCATCCAGCGCTCCGGCCAATGCATCTGCATCCCCCGCGGGCACCATCCAGCCGGTTTTGCCATCCTGCACCAGTTCCGGTGTGCCAGCGATATAGGTCGCAATCACCGGGCGGGCAGCGGCCATCGCCTCCATAATTACCATCGGCAGACCTTCGGCAAAGCTTGGCATGACAAAGCCATGGGCGGCGGCCAGTTCGGAGCGCACCCGCGCCTCATCCACCCAACCGGGCAAGGACACGCGCGATTGCAGACCATGCTGTGCAATCCGCGCCTCAATCATACCGCGCATTTCGCCATCGCCCAGAAGGGTAAGATGCAAATCAGGGTCTTCGGTTTTGGCCAGGGCGTCGATCAACAACAGCTGGCCTTTTTGTTCGACAAACCGCCCGATGGAGACCACCCGCCGGGGCCCTTTGGGCAGGGGGGCGGGATCACCAAAACGGGCCGGTTCAATGCCGCAATGCACCACCTTGATGCGGTCCCAGTCTTCAGCGGCGGCCCAGCGGCACAGCTGGCTGCGGCCAAAGTTGCTGATCGCGACGGTAAAGGCGGCGTGATGCATCTTGGTGCCAAGGGACAATGCGCGGGGCGCGTCAAATTCTTCGGGGCCATGCACCGTGAAGGAGTATTCCGGCCCGCCCAGCAGATGCGCCAGCATCGCAACAGCGGCGGCATTGGTGCCAAAATGGGCGTGCATATGGGTGATGCCTTCGGCATTGCACCGCTCCAGCACATAACAAGCTTCGGCCAAATAAATCAGATGGCGTGTGCGGCTGCTTTCGGAAGCGGCCCCCAAATCCAACGCCACTTTCGCCGCAGCAAAAAACGCGGCGGCATCCGATCTCAAAACCCGAAACAGCGCACGGCCCAATTGACCAGCCCCTTGGGCCAGCACATGTTCGGTCTTGGCGTCCTCGGCCTGATCAAGCGGATCAACCAACGCAGCAGCAGAAGGGCGCATGGCAATGCGATAGATGTCATGGCCCTGCGCCTCAAGCGCGTGGATCTCGCGGCGGATAAAGCTGTGCGAGGGCTGCGGATAAGTGTTGAGGATATAGGCGATCTTCAAGTGGGCTGTCCTTTGGGTTTGTGCCATCCTAACGTCAAATCTTGGCGCTGGTACACGGGTCTTGCAGGGCTTAGTCTGCGCAAAGGGCAGAAGTGAGGCAATTTTTCGAGTGTTTGCGCGTATTTGGGAAAAACTGGGGGACAACCGGCTGATGGCGCGGGTGTTCCGCTCAGCATCGTTGATCATTCTTGGCTACGGCGCGTCGCAGGGGTTGCGGCTGTTGTCGAACCTGATCCTGACGCGGCTGTTGTTTCCCGAGGCGTTTGGCCTGATGGCGCTGATTTCGGTGGTGACGGTGGGTTTGACCCTGTTTTCCGATGTCGGCATCGCGCCCTCCATTGCCCAAAGCAAGCGTGGCGATGATCCGGCGTTTCTGAACACCGCATGGAGCATTCAGGTGGTGCGGGGCGGGTTGCTCTGGGTTGCGGCCTGTCTTTTGGCTTATCCGCTGTCGGTGTTTTACGACCAGCCAGCTTTGGCCAGCTATCTGCCGCTTGCGGCGCTGTCGCTGCTGGTGAGCGGGTTCAACCCGACACGGATCGAAACGGCGCACCGGCATTTGCTGATGGGGCGGCTGACGGTTCTGGATCTTCTGTCGCAGGTGATCGGGTTGATCAGCATGATCGCGCTGGCGTTGATCTTGCAATCGGTGCTGGCACTGGTGATTGGCGGGGTGATCGGCGCGGCGGCCAAACTGGCGCTGACCCATTTCTACCTGCCCGGAGATCGCAACCGGTTCCAATGGGAAGGGGCGGCAGCCAAGGAATTGATCACCTTTGGCAAATGGATTTTCCTGTCCACGGTGTTTTGGTTCTTTGCCAGTCAGGGGGACAAGGCGGTGCTGGGCAAGTTCCTGACCCTTGAGACCTTGGGCATTTACAACATTGGTTATTTCCTCGCCAGTTTTCCGCTGTTGCTGGGGCATAACGTGACCGCAAGGGTGATGATCCCGGTCTACCGCGAGCAGACGGAACCAGCACGGATTGCCCGGCTGCGGTATGGCCTGTCGGTGGGGGTGATCGGGCTTTTGGTGGTGATGGCGCTGTCCGGCCCATGGCTGGTGGATTTGCTGTATGATGCCCGCTACGCGCTGTCGGGAGCGATCATTGTTTTGCTGGCAGTGGCACTGATCCCGCAGGTGATTGGTATGACGTATGATCAGGCGGCCTTGGCAGCGGGGGATTCGCGGCGGTTCTTTGTGTATTCTGCGATCCGGTCGAGCTTGCAGGTGGGGATGCTGTTTATCGGTGCCCTTTATGCCGGATTGATCGGTGCAATTATCGGTATGGGGCTGGCGATGGTGCTGTCACATGGGGTGCTGATCTGGTTGGCGCGGGCGCATGGGGTTTGGGACGCACGGCATGATGCACTGTTTGCTGTGGTTGGTCTGGCCACGGCTGTGGCGGCCTGCTGGATGCATTGGGGGGCAATTGCCGCGCTTTGGGCCGCGTCTGGTCAGCCCTGACGCAATTTGCGGGCTTGCCGCGCGGCGCGGCCGCGCTGTCCGGCTTCGCGGCGGCTTTGCCACCTGCCTTTCAAACCACCACGGCCATCTGTATCGACCATCGGGATAGAGACCACGGGCCGCAACCCGGTTTCCCGCTCCATCTGGCGGGCCGAACGCACGACAGGGTTCAACAGTTCCAGCAGGAAGGCGATGCCAACCGCAACCATGACAGAGGCCACGGCACCGACCATCGCAAGGGTCTTGCGGCTGCGGGTGATGGCGGCCTCGGGCACCTGTGCCTCTTCGAGGGTGATCATGCGTTCGCTGCGCGCGCCAGCCTCAAGCGAAAAGCCGACCTCGGCCTCGCTGCGGCGGGTGCTGACGACATCCAACTGGCCTTGGATCTGGGAAATCCGGCGGGTGTATTGCGCCAGCTCCAGCTCCACCTCGGGTGAGGTTTCCAAGCTTTTGCTCAGCGCTGTACGCCGTTGATCCAACAGCCGCCGCTGTGTGGTCAGGCTGCTGAGTTGCGCTTCGATCTCGCGTTCCTGACGGGCTACTGTTTCGGCGCGAGCAGTGCGGTCGATGCGGGTGCGGGCCAGCTGGGTCGAGATAATCTCGCGGTCCAGTTCCAACAGGGATGCATTGAGGTTGCCAATTTCATCGCGGCGAAACTCCAAGCTGCCCTCGATGGACAGATCGTTCGCCTTGCGAAAAGCAGTCAGCTCGGCCTCAAGCGCGGCCAGCTCAACGATCAATTTGTCTTCTTGTTGCTCAAAGAAATCCAGCGTTTCACGGGTGCTGACCTCGCGCTGTTCCGCGGCCAAAAGGCGGGTGCGATCGGCGATTTCATGGGCGACAGCCTGTGCGTTTTCGGGGCTGTCCATATTGGCGGTGATGGTGATGACCGAAATGGCGCCGTCATCGGCAAACCCTTCGCGCACCGCGGCCATTCCGGTGATCGAAATGGCGCCGCGCAAGCGGCCAACTTTTTCGATCTGCATCAGACCGGGCATATTTTTATACAGGCCAAATTTGTCGATAATCTCAAGCAGGCTGTTGCGGGCCATGACCTGTTGCTCGATCAACTGCAATCGCCGCGCCGACGAGCCATCAACCGTCGAAGGCGCCAGATCGTCCTTTACGATGGGTTGTTCGATCTGGATGACTTCTGAGGAGCTGTAGACATGCTGTTGCGAGAGCGCAAAGAACACCGACGCCACGCAGCCAAGCAGAAACACAAACAGGATCAGCCCCGCGCGACGGCGGAGCATGTCCAAAAAATCAGCCAACGTATAGATCGGACCCATGCGTGCTCTACTCTATTCCAATAACCTCACCCTAGATCGCCGTTCCGATCAGGGGCCTGTCGTTCTAACCAGAAAATTCAGGCTAGAATAGGGCAATTTAATGTAGAAGGTTAGCGTTCTGTGACCGTGGATCAGCGGAACCGGCGGATGCTTGATTTGCGGGCGCGGTTCAGCACGACACCCAACAATGGCACCTGACCGTCCAGCATCCGTTCACATTCCAGCAAATCGCGGCTGATTGTCTGGGTGCCATCAGACACCACCAGAACAGCGTCAAGCTGCGGCAGGAAGGCCGAAACATCGTCATAGGCCAACATCGGCGGCAGGTCGTAGATCACCAGATCAGGGTTCAGATCCTGCTGCATCCGCGCCAGTGTGGCGTGGGTCTTGGGATCTTGCATAACCTCGGCGGCATTCCGTGAAGGCGATTGGTTGAGGCCAAGCGCCAAAGTGTCGGACACCCGCAGCAGATGATCTTGATCGGCAACCGCGCCGGACAGGTAGTCTTCCATCATGCCGCCGGATGGCAGGTCAAATGCCTGAGCCACGCCGGGATCACGCAGGTTGAAATCCATCAGAACACAGCGCGAGCCTGCGACGCGTGACAGGCTTTGTGCAAGGTTGGTTGCGGTGAATGTGCTGCCACATCCGGCGGTTGGGCCGGTGATTCCAATGTTGACCCAACCGTTTTCCAGCGTGGTCTGGCGCAGCCGGGTGCGCAGCAGATCGAAGGCGCGGGCAGATGCGTCGTCACGCTCGGCGGGCAGGGTGCTTGGCGCGGGGGCCATGGCATTGCCCAGCCCTTCGGTGATCATCGGAATGTCGTTCCAACCCAATGCGGGGCTTGGCGCGGCTTCTTCGAGGATCATCGGTGCTGGCGCTTCGGCCTGCGCTTCGGGCAGATCAAACTCAAGATTTGGCGCGGCAAGGGATTGATCCAGCAAACGGCGCTTGGCCTGTTCTGCCAGCCCCCGGCGCGGACGCAGGCTGTGCCCCATATCAGACGGGGCATCAATCAAAGCATCATCCATGTCAAAATCGGACATGTCTTCTGAAAAATAGCTATCTTTCATTGTCTTGCCTTTGGGTTTCTTGGCCATGTGCCACTTCGTTTTATAAGGTTGCCGGGATCGGGTTGTTTCTAACAGCCCGTCCGGCGCAATACTACGCCAACCGTTTTAAATAGGATTTTCAGGTCCAGCATCAGCGTCAGGTCACGCTCATAATTTGCATCAATGGACTTGCGATGACTAAAGCCGTTGTCGTTGCGCGACGAGATTTGCCACAGACCGGTGATTCCCGGACGCAGCGCCTCATAGGCGGAGGCATCACCGTACATAATCAATTGTTCCGGCAGCATTGGGCGCGGGCCAACAATGCTCATCTCGCCGGTCAGAACGTTGAACAGCTGTGGCAATTCATCAAGCGATGTTGCACGCAGAAACTGACCCACGCGGGTCACGCGCGGATCATTGCGCAGCTTTTGCAGCTCATCCCATTCGCGGCGCATCTCGGGATCGGAGGCCAGATAGGTCTCAAGAACCTCGTCGGCGTTGCGCACCATGGTGCGCAGCTTGAGGATTGAGAACCGTGCGCCTTTGCGGCCCAGACGGTCCTGCGTATAGAAGGGCGAGCCACCTTCAATCCAAAGCGCCAAGGCACACAGCATGATGATGGGCAGCGAAAATGGCAGAGTGATTGCCACAAAAGTGATATCCATCAACCGCTTAGCGAAATCTCGGTACATGTAGAATGGTCCGGTCTTGCGCGCAACAGCGGCGTCCCAGACCTGACTGCGCGCTGCGGCACGCACCGCAACAGGTGCGGAGGTGCGGCGCGGCGCTGAAATGTCAAACAGGCCAAACTCAGGCCCATCCGCGTTAAACTTCTTCATGCCAAACCCCCCAGGGTTATTTGCAAATCATTCAGGTCCAAGTGACAGAGCATCCGCCAAACGGGGCTGGCCTTTCCTTGGCGCTTGGGCAGTTCGGGATGCAGCGGCAGCAGGCATCACCGGTTCGCTTGGGCGGCAATTCTGTCCATCCGGCCCTTGGCGGCTTTTTCTCGCCGCATTTGCGTCAGCAAAAAGGTAGGTTGGACAACAGGCGCAGTATTCTTGGCCCATCTATAGCATCTTTTAGACACATTTGATGCGAAATCTGCGAAACAAACTGTTTCCCAAACGGAGGAAACGGTTTTTCCGTTACGTCAGATTGTTGATTATTATGAAGGGGGTAAGTGGCAGCCCGTAGGGGAGTCGAACCCCTCTTTTCAGGTTGAAAACCTGACGTCCTAACCGATAGACGAACGGGCCACTGTCTGTGAGCGGTTCTTTAAGCAAAGGCGTCTGGACCCGCAAGCAGAAATTTCACACAAAATGAAAAAAACTTGAGTGCGGCCAGACTTTAGGCCCGTGCCGCATCTTCCAAACGCAGTTGGACGCTCTGGCGGCCGCGCCACGTATTGATGTCAAGGCGCCCTGCGAGGTGGAACCTCGCACCGCCGTGATTCTCAAGTGCAGGCCCAAGGGGGCCGTCAAAGGCACCAAAAGCGATGGCGTCCATCTTGGTGCCCAACCCATCGCCAAAGCTTATCTTGAGGTGGCTCTCGCCAACCCGTTTGGCAAAAAAGATCTTCATTTCGGCAAAGACAAAGCGCGGGGCAGGGGCGGCAGATCCAAAGGGACCGGCCTGTTCGATCATCTCGGTCAGCTCCACGGTTGCGGCCTCCGGCATCATCAAGCCGGTCACCGACAGATCCGCAGGTCCAGCCAGATGTGCGCCCTGCTTGGCCAGCAATTCGCCAAGGCGTTCCATCGCCGCGTCCAGCTTGTCTTCCGCGACCGTCAACCCGGCGGCCATTTTATGACCGCCGCCTTTGATCAATAATCCTTCGGCGGCCAGCCGTTGAATAGGTGCGCCCAGATCACTGCCGGATACGGACCGGCCTGATCCTTTGCCGATGCCGTCCTCGATGCCGATGACAATAGAGGGGCGGTTGGAGGCTTCTTTCAGGCGCGATGCCACAATGCCCACAACACCGGGGTGCCAACCGGGGCCGGAGGCCCAGACCAGTGGCGCGTCAAACCCACGGTCTTCGGCTTGGTCCAGCGCGGCGGCCCTCACAGAGGCTTCGACCTCTCGGCGTTCGGTGTTTAACGTATCCAGCCTTTCGGCCAAGGCGGCCGTTTCATGCGGATCATCAGAGGCCAGCAATCGTGCGCCCAGATCGGCTTGCCCGATCCGCCCGCCGGCGTTGATACGCGGCCCCAACAGGAACCCAAGGTGATAGGCGGTTGGCGCCGTGTCCATCCGCGCCACATCGGCCAGGGCGGCCAGTCCGGGCCTTTCGCGCCGTGCCATCACACGCAGACCTTGCCGGACAAAGGCGCGGTTCACTCCGGTCAGTGGGGCGACATCGGCCACGGTCGCCAGCCCCACCAGATCCAGCATCGCCATTAGGTCCGGACCTTTGACGTGTACCTCGCGCAGTTGTCGCCCGGCCTCCACCAACATCAGGAACACCACCGCCGCCGCACATAGGTGCGCACAGGCGCCGTCTTCGTCCTGCCGGTTCGGGTTCACCACGGCCAGTGCATCGGGCAATGTCTCGCCGCCCAGATGGTGATCCAGCACAATCACATCCGCGCCTTTGGCTGCGGCAATCGGGCCATGAGACAGCGTGCCACAATCGACGCAGATGATCAGATCGTGATCCGCCGCCAGCGCCGCCATGGCCTCGTCGTTGGGGCCATAGCCCTCATCAATCCGGTCGGGCACATAAAGTGTCGCATCATGGCCCATCTGTCGCAGCCAAATCAGGAAAAGCGCCGCCGAGCTGCCACCATCGACATCGTAATCGGCAAAGACCGCGATCTTTTCGCGGTTCTTCAGGGCTGACAGAAACCGCGTTGCGGCCTGTTCCATATCTTTCAGGGATCGTGGATCCGGTAGCAAATCGCGCAGGGCCGGGGCCAGAAACGCCTCGGCCTCTTCCGCGGGCACGCCGCGCCGCGCCAGAACCTGACAGACCGCCATGGGAAGGGCGCTGCGCTGCAAGATCAGCTCGGAAGCGCGTTCCACTTCGACGCCGGGTCCAACCCAGCGTCTGCCGGTCAAAGAGGCCTCAACGCCCAGAAAACTCACGCGCTCGCCTCCTTCAACTTCATTTGGCCCTTAAACATCCCCGCGGAGCGTCCCAAAGCCGCGCCCATCACAGGGGCTCAGTGGGTCTCGACAGGGGTGCGGTAATTGATCCGCCGCACCGATCCGGTTTTGGACCGCATGATCAATGTTTCGGTGGTCATCCAGCCCGGCTCGCGTTTCACACCAGGCAGCAAAGTACCGCCGGTGACGCCCGTGGCGGCAAAGATCACGTCTTCGGTCACCATCTCATCACGGCTATAGACCCGGTCCAGATCGGTGATACCTGCCTTGGCGGCACGGCCCCGTTCGTCATCGTTGCGGAACAAGAGGCGGCCATACATCTGTCCGCCCATACATTTCAGGGCCGCCGCGGCCAGAACACCCTCAGGTGCGCCGCCGTCGCCCATATACATATCAATGCCAGTGTCCGGATCGGCGCAATGCATCACACCGGCCACATCGCCATCGGTGATCAGACGGATTGCGGCGCCTTTGGCGCGGACTTCGGCGATCATCGCCTCGTGGCGTGGACGTTCCAGAATGCAGACAGTGATGTCTGCCACGTCACAGCCTTTTGCCTTGGCCAATGCCTCAACCCGTTCTCCGGGGGACATGGACAGGGTCACAACATCAGTTTCATAACCGGGTCCAATCGCCAGCTTTTCCATATAGACGTCTGGCGCATGCAGCATGGATCCGCGCGGGCCCATGGCGATCACGGTCAGGGCATTGGGCATGTCCTTGGCGGTCAGCGTGGTGCCTTCGAGCGGATCCAGCGCGATATCGACGCCCGGCCCGTTGCCGGTGCCGACCTCTTCGCCGATGTACAGCATCGGCGCCTCGTCCCGTTCGCCTTCGCCGATCACCACAACACCGGCGATGTCCAGCAGGTTCAGCTGCTCGCGCATGGCATTCACCGCCGCCTGATCCGCCGCTTTTTCGTCGCCCTTGCCAACCAGCTTGGCCGAGGCCAATGCGGCGGCTTCGGAAACGCGGGCAAGGCCCAGCGACAACATGCGGTCTTGGAATTGGGCGGAAGCGGTCATGAGCGATGTCCTTGATGGTCAAAAAGTCAGCTCATGCTCTAACCGCCCATGCCCATTGGCACAAGCATCCAGTGGCCGCGCGGCCCTATTTGAGGCTGTAAAAACCTGCTGCGGTGCCGCCAAAGACCGCCTGTTTGGCGTCTGTTGGCACGATCGCCTCATAAGCATCGATCAGAGTTTCATAATCGGAGTAGAGCGAATCTACAGGAAAGTTCGATCCGAACATGCAGCGGTTCGGGCCAAATTGATCAAGACATGTCTCGATGATCGGGCGGATGCTGTCTGCGGTCCAGTTGTGATCAAACATCCCCAAACCAGACAGTTTGCACGTCACCTGCGGGCGCTCGGACAGACGGCGCAGGGATTTGGCCCATGCGGCAATGCCCACGGCACTGCGGTCATGGGGCGATCCGGCATGGCACAGGGCCACAGGCACGTCTGGCGCGTGATCGAGCACCCGTGCCATGCCATCATAAAGCTCGGGGATGAGTTGCAGATCGAAGGACAACCCGCGTTTGCCTGCCAGCGCAAGCCCTTTGGCAAACGCGGGGTTGTCCAGCAGATCGTTGGTGCCGGTTACAGCGTCCTCGCCGGGGGCGCGGCCGACGATCTGCCGCACACCGCGCAGGGTGCTGAGCGTCTGGAAATGATCCAGCTGCGCGTCCAGATCGGGCGCGGTCAGATCGCAAAACACCACCTGCGCCAAAGGCCAGTCCGGCGCATTGTCTGCCACCATCTGCACCCAGCCAGCCTCGGCGATGCTATCGGCGGCGCCAACCTGAATATGGACAGAGGCGTCAAATCCGGCGGCATCCTTGCGAAACTGGTCCAGCAGATAGTCACGTTGGATCGGGGCGGGGTCGCCAAAGAACCGTTCCACCCCCTTGGCTATAAGCCAAGGGTAATGCACCGCGCCGAGATCCCAAAGATGATGGTGCGCGTCTATTCTCATGTGCTCTGCCCTGTGGCTTCGGCCAGAAAGTCGCGACCTTGGGTTTTCCAGAAATGCAGCAGGTCGATGAAGATCCAGTTCTCGGCCAGTTTGTCACCGTCGCGGCGGTAGATGTCGATCACCCGAAATTCGCCGCTGGTGTCGCTGCCGGGCAGTCCCATAAAGCCGCCTGTTGGGCGGGCGGTGAAGTTGGGCCAACCGAAAAAGCCGCCATAGTGGCCCTCAGCCAATCGGGCGATATGTTTGGTCTTGGCGCGGTCGGTAAATCCGGCGCGGAACGGGCCCGCGTGTTGTTTGGCATAGCGTTCAATAGTGTAGGTTGCACCGATCCCCTCCGGTCCCCACCAGATCATATCGTCGTGCCACGTGCGGGCCAGCTCGTCCTCAAGGGTCAGGCCGGATTTCCACTGGCCCAGATCACTGATCATCGCGTTGATGGCGGCAAGGGTGGCTGTGCCAGTCTCTTCTGGTTGATCGTCAAGCAACAACCCATCGTGGGTCATCGGTCCGGGCTGGACCAGATGAAAGGCCGTTTGTGAGGGGAAGGGGCATTGCCCGGCCTGGGTCATCAGGTGTGGAATGTCGAAGTACATGGCTGTTTCGGTGATTTTGCCATTCTCGACCCGGTCAAAGCTGCAATACCGCAGGAACGCCATCTTGTTGGTGGGTTTGATGCCCAGCCACGGCTGATCAAACAGCCCTACCAAATGGCCCATCGACACCACCCAGACCCCTTTGAAGCCGTCCATTTCGTTGGTGCCGGCAAAGAAGATATCCTCGCGCCTTTGCATCCGGGTGAGGGCAGTGCGCAGGGGCTCCCAAAAGCGGGCGGCGACGGTCTCTGCGCCGTTGATAAGCCCAAAGGGATGGAAGCCGCGCCAGAGATAATCTTCGGCAACATCACGCTGCATCGATTCGCCGATTTTCGCCGGATCTGCCGAAATGAGGGCGGCATGGTGGGCGCGGACGAGGCGCTTTTCTTCTTTAAATGTTAACACGTTATAAGCCTGTGGTTCAGTTTTTTGCATACGTTTGCGAAAAAGAACTTGCCGTAAGGTAGGTCACATGTCTACCCTTGTTGCAAACGTATGCAAAAACATCATTGCGGGGGGAGATCGCTTTGGCCGAAATCAAATTGTCCGGCGTTTCAAAACGATGGGGTGCCTTCATAGGTGTCAATAAATTCGATCTGACGATTGCGGATCGTGAATTTCTGGTTCTGCTGGGGCCTTCGGGCTGCGGCAAAACAACAACCATGCGCATGATCGCAGGTCTGGAGGATCCCACCGATGGTGAGATCCTGATCGACGGTCAGGTGGTAAATGATCTGGAACCCAAAGATCGCGACGTGGCGATGGTGTTCCAGAGTTACGCGCTTTATCCCAATCTCAACGTCTATGAGAACATCCGCTTTCCATTGCGGGTGCGGGGGGTCGATGCCTCAACCCACAATGAAAAAGTGATGCGTGCCAGCGCGATGGTGGAACTCGACGAGTTCCTGCACCGCAAGCCGGCCGAACTTTCAGGTGGTCAGCGTCAGCGTGTTGCCTTGGCCCGTGCGATTGTGCGTGAGCCAAACGTGTTCTTGATGGATGAACCTCTGTCCAACCTCGACGCCAAGCTGCGGGTGTCTACCCGTGCGCAGATCAAGAACCTCAGCCACGAGCTGGCGGCGACCACCATTTACGTGACCCACGACCAGATCGAGGCGATGACCCTCGCGGACCGGGTTGTGGTGATGGAAAAGGGGATTGTTCAGCAGGTTGGCAGCCCGACAGACATCTATGACCGTCCGGCCAACACCTTTGTTGCCAGCTTTATCGGCAACCCGGCGATGAACCTGATCGACGGCGAGATCGCGGGCGGCGCCTTTACGGCCAAGCACACCAACATTCCGGGCCTGACGGCCAAGGATGGCCCGATCACTCTGGGCTTCCGCGCAGAAGATGCGACAGTTTCGGCAGAGGGCGGCAATATCAACGCGCCGATCTACACGCTGGAGCTTTTGGGCGACGCGACCATGGTCAGCGTCCGGATCGGCAGTGCGCTGGTCAGTGCCCGTGCGGACAAGACATTCCGCGCCGAGATCGGCGATATGGTGTCGATCACGATACCTCAAGATCACTGCCACTTGTTTGATGCAGAAACAGGGGCACGGCTGGAGGATTGATCCTCCGGCAAACCGAACCGCGCCCTAAAAGGCGCGGCTTTATCTACAGGGAGAAAACCAAATGAAACTCAAGACAATCCTCATGGCAGGTGTAATGAGCGTTGCAGGCAGCATTGTTGCTGCTGATTGTGCGTTTGAAAACACTGTCGAAGTACGTTCGCTGTCTGCGGGCTTTGAAGCATGGAAAGCCGTCACAGACGCGATGGCAGAATGCGGCAACGTCGAAGCAAACCTCGACCAGGACTTCCGCGAAAAGCAACCAGAAGCTTTCGCTGCGAACCCATCGCTGTATCACATTGGCGGCGTTGCCAACTCCACCATGATCCCGCTGCTGACAAGCGGCTCGATCCGTCCGCTGGATGATCTGGTTGCCAAATACGGTCAGAACCTGACGCCAAACCAGAAGATCACTGTGGATGGCAAGATCATGGCGATTGCCATGATGGTGAACAACCAGCACCTGATGTTCCGTGAAGACATTCTG
>Ga0316202_10000543_pt1 | contig 39481 bp, 61 predicted proteins | sample 3monrhotite_MG_FD_204934 | JGI IMG/M metagenome (GOLD analysis project Ga0316202, IMG submission 204934) | Microbial mat bacterial communities from mineral coupon in-situ incubated in ocean water Damariscotta River, Maine, United States -... | ecosystem: Environmental > Aquatic > Marine >...
GGGTGACCCCGCACAATTTTAGGGCTCCAAGACTTTTTCAGGGCCCCAGGACCATCCGATGCCCATTGACCCCTTCCAAAAACTACTCGACAGAATACCCAAGCCAGACCACAACAGTGACGAATGGCGCACCGAAAACCCATGCTGTATCGCGTGTTGGGGGTTCAAGCCTCAGACGACCATGATCCTTTGCCCGAAATGTGGCAACAAAAGGTGTCCCAAAGCAACCGACCACAACAACCGGTGCACCGCATCGAACGAGCCGGGCCAAGACGGCTCCGCATACTAGGACCACCGATGCCGACCAAAATTCGCCGTAACGCGACCAAACGAACCCGCAAGGCCCTCCGGGCCGCACTAAAAGCGATGGGCCGAACGAAACGCCCCACCGTCAACCCCGAAACCGAGGAAACGAACCAATGAGCGACTCCCGAACCCGAGCCGAGGACCGCGCAGCCGAGGCCGAAGAAAACCAACGCCAGATGTTGCAAGCATCCGACCCCCCAACCCTGTTTAAGGCAACTAACATTGCCCAGGAGATGGGTAAGCGCCAGGCCGAGACCCCGGAGGTTCGCACCACCTGTGGACCGGTCGAAATCATCGGCAACCGCGTCAACATTGGCGGACTCCACATGACCCCAGCCGACGCCCGTCGCGTGTTCGATGCGCTCGGGGCCCTCATCGATGCCCAGGTGTTGCCGTGAGCCCGGAAAAACTGAAACACCAGGCGGCCCACGTCGCCTATCTGAACCGCGAATTGTGTGCCCGTGGCGAGCGTCCGGTATGGGACGCGTCCCGCCTTGCGTTGGCCGTGGCCATGGGGAGTTCCCATGGTAAGCGCTAGCCTCCGAACCTTGACACGGAATCCAGCGTTCCTGCGCAATTTCGCATCGTCCACCCGCAAAACCGCCGACCTGTGGCACCAATGCGGAGCTCCATCGAGGCTAGCCGCCTTGTTGCGGGGTGTGGCCGACGAGACCGACGCATGGGCCCAATCCATTGAAAAACAAGCGGAAAACAACGGGGCCGACGTGTTACCGTTCCGAAAAGAGACGCCATGATCAACCCAAACATCCCGAAATATCAGGCACGTTTGTGCTACGTGTATGCGGCCGAGCGTCTGAGGCGCCTTGGGCCACTAAGCGCCAGATTCCCGGCCATGCTGAAAGAGTATGCAGCGTGGGACCTCCGGCGCATCGAAGCCGGGTTCCAGAACTGGGGCCCATGAGCCCGACCCACCGACCCCAACCAGCCCCGGCACGATGGCCGGGGTTTATTTTTGGCCAGATATGTGGTAAAATCACCCCAAATCCCCACAATTCGAGGTCCACATGCCCCAAGATCCAACCCCATTGGCTGAATTCCGCGTTGCCATCGGCGACGCCGACCAAAACGGCCAAGCCGACATCGACGCCGTGTTTCTTTTTAAGGGTATGCCCGTCTTCGATCCCGACCCAATCAACGCCGACCCAATCCTCGTCATGCGAGCCCTCAGTTTTCTGGGTGGCTTCGTGTCGAAATTCCGCGGCCTCGTGGGGCTCTAGGCCGTGGCCTGGGAAAAAGGGAAATCCGGCAACCCAAAAGGCCGACCCAAAGACCCCGAACGCGCCAAATTGCGCGAATTGGCACGGACCCACACGGAATCGGCGATCGCAACCCTCGTCGAGGCCATGAACGACACCAGCGCCAAGTGGGTTTCGCGCCTAAAAGCCGCGGAAATCCTTTTGGACCGTGGCTGGGGCAAAGCAACCCCAATTGTCGAGGAAAAAGGCGACGAAACCGAAAAGGTTACGGTTCTTATCGACGTGGCGCCGCCGTCCGAGGACCCCTGATGCAGTTGTTCCCAGCCCAACGGATGCTATTGGCCGCCACCGAGCGGCTAGTGGCGTTTGTGGCTGGGTACGGCTCCGGAAAAACGTTCTCGGCCCTGATCAAACTGGCCCAATTGGCCGGCAAGAACGCGGGTGTGGAAGGAGCTTACGTGGCCCCGACATACCCGATGGCCGAGGACTTGGGATTCCGCGCGTTCCTGGCCCTGTGTGACGAGCTCGGGATTCGCCACAAGGAGAACAAAGCGAAGCTAAAAGTCTGGGTCTATATGGGAGAGGACCCAACCTGGACCCTGATCCACTTCCTTAGCGGCGACAAGCCCGACTCGCTCAAGGGCCTAAACCTAGGCTGGGCTCTCGTCGATGAAGCCGGCATGTGCGACGTGGAGGTGTGGAAGCAGCTGCTAGCCCGTGTCCGCGTCCCTTGCCCCCTGAGTCAGCTAATCGTGATCGGGACCCCAGAAGGTGGGCCGGGCTCCTGGTTCGGCCAAGTCGCCGAATTCGGCCCCGAGGGCGAAAAAGCCCAGCGTCTTATCCGTGCACGAACCGCGGACAACACCACGTTGCCCCCGGAATATCTCGCTAACATGAAATCCCGCTACACCGAGGAGGAATTCCTAGGCTATTGCGAGGGCTATTTCGTGGCGGCCGGTGGCCAGATCTACCGATTCGATGCAAAACGCCACGTCCGACCATGGCACGCGGCCGACCGGACCGGGGACATCCAAATTTTCGCCGACTTCAACGTGCAAAAGGTGGTCTGGCTCCTGGCCCACGTGCACAACGGTGTAGCCCACGTTTTTGACGAGGTCGTTAGCCAGAACAAATACACCGACGAACAAGCCGCGTCCACCAAGGAACGCCTGTGGCAATGGGGATTCGACCCCACCGGCCTCCCGATGTTCCACGACTCCAACACGTCGAAAAAGTCGGCATCCGCGCGACGTGACGAGGTCTCGAGCTCCGACGTTATCGAGGTCAAAAAAGCGGGATTCCGCTCCAAAGCCCAACGCCAAAACCCCCCCGTCCGCGATCGCATATCGTCCGTCAACGCAATGCTGAAGGCCGGGACCCTATTCGTAGACCCCCGATGCAAAGAACTCATCGCCTCCCTGTCAACCCAGGGCCGCGACTCCAAGGGCCAACCCGACAAATCAACCGGGCTCGACCACGCCGTGGACGCCCTAGGCTACGGGATCCACTACCAGTGGCCCACCCGTCACCGTACCGACCCAGACGCGGTCAAAAACTACCTGAACTAGGACCCCTCTATGCTGTTTCAAGAAATCACCGATCGCATCTTGCGGGCCCTCCGTTCGGGGGCCGCGGGAAACGCATCCTCCATCGTCGAGGACGTCAAAGCCGCCTCTCGTCGTCCCCGCGAAATCACGGACCTTCCACGCGACTATTTCGAGGGCCGCCACCTGGGCCATTTCAAGGCGTTCCTGGGCACCCACTATAAAAGAGCCATGCGCAAAAACGAGATCCTGCCGGTTGCCCCAGCCCTGGTGCGCACGTGGTGCGAAACCGAATCCGACATCTATCGGAACGGCCAACCACACCGAAAGGCCCAAAACGACGCCGCAACGGCCCGCATCGAAGCACTATGCCGGCAAGCCGAAACGGAATCCGCGTTGCCAGAAGCCGAGGTCCGCGCCGTAGCCGGGCGCCAGATGTTTTTGCGCGTCGGACGCAACCCGTTGACCGACCGAGTTGAAATCACCCGCCACTGGCCGGATGCGGTTTGGGTCGTAGCAAATGGCGCGGCCCCCACGTCCCTGGAACACGCCCACGCGGTGATGATTCAGCGGGGCCCCGAGCTCTATGAAATTTGGCGCAAAGTCCCTGGGGGCTGGTCCGCGGAACAAATCGACCACAACGCCGACAACCCGACCATCAAGCCCGTTTTTGAGGCGGATGCGGTCTACGCGGGGCGGTTGCCTATCGTTGCCCTCCGCACGGGGCTTCTCGAGGGCTCGCCCTACCTATGCGACAATGCGGACATGATTGACGTTGCCAACGTGCATATGTTGCTGTGGACCGAGGCCACCCACGTAGCCCGCCACCAGGCCCATAACCCCATCATCTACAGCGGGAATGACGACGACATCACCCCGGAAGCCGGGCCAGGCGGCATCACCCGCATTTCAGGCAACGCCACCATGACCGCGTTGCAGGTGAACCCGCAAATTGACCAGCTACGCGAACTAACGAACGATTTCGGCGGAGCCATCGCCCGGAGCCGCGGCCAGTCCCCCCGTGCTAACTCGGTGAATCCACCACCATTGAACTCGGGTGTCGCGTTGCGCGTCGACAACCAAATTGCAGAAGAAAAACGCCCCCAACGCGTGTCCCTGTTTCGCCGTTTCGAGCGCTTGGAGCTCTTGCCCGTGTTGGACGAGGTGGAGCGATTGCAGGCCCCCCAGGACCCAACCAACCGCATCCCAGCGGCGGATATCGATTGGGACGCGGTCCGGGTCACGTTCCCACGCGCGCCGACAATCGAGGACCCAGCCCAGCGGAACCTGCGCCTGGAACACGCCCAGACCACCGGATGGATTTCACCGGCCCGCGCGGCAACCGAGGCAGGCTATTACGAAAACATCGAAGAAGCCGTAGACGCGGGACTCAGCAACACCGCGCAGCCGTCGGAATCCGTGACCACCGACCTCGGGACGTCCGGCGAACGCGGCCCCGCGCCTAGCATTACGCAAAACGGAAACCGCAACAATGACTAGGCGTCCCAGCCAATTCGCGAGCCCGAATTTTTCGGTCAAGGTGAACCGGTGGCCCATCCTCGACGGCCGCCGAGTCACCAAGGCGTTTGGTAAAGAGGCGGTCAAACTCATCAAGGCCCGGCTCAAACGAGGAAAACAGGCCGACGGGACCCCGTTGCCGCCGTATTCCGACCAATACGAGGCAGAATTGCGCCGCTCGGGGGCCTCAACCAAACGGGACCTGAGCCTATCGGGGTCCCTCGTCGACTCTATCCGCGTCCTGAAATCGGGCCGCAATTCGGCCACCGTCGGATGGAACAACCGAACCCGATCAAAAAACGTTATCCGCGCCGATGGTGGACTGTTGACCGGACGGGGTCCGGGCCAAAAGCACCGCGACATCGTCAAGCGTTTGGCCAAGGGCACCCGCAACACGGACCCGCGCGAAATTCTAGGACTCACCAAGGCCGACCGTAAACGGCTTGCCAAGTGGCTAAAGGCCCGGCGTGCATGGATTCTCCGCGTCCGTTGATTTTTTCATTTGCCTGTGGTAAAATAACCGCGTCCCGGCCAGTGGGCTAGGGCAAAAACACCACACCACATACCACGCAAAAGCGCACTGTTTCAGGGGAAACGATGAGCGACCAAACGACCACCACCGAGGCCCCGGCGGCTTCGGCGGAATCAACCACGACGTCCGCACCAGACCAGGCACCCGACCCACGCGATCAGCGGATTGCAGAATTGGAAAGGGCAGCCAACGCCAACGCGGAACAAGCCAAGAAATACCGGCAAGCAAAGGCCGCCGAAAAAGAGGCCAAAGAAGCGGCCCTCGTCGAGAACGGCAACTTCAAAGCCCTGGCCGAATCGCTCCAAGCGGAACGGGATGCCCTGAAAAACCAATTGGGCGAACTGGGACCCCTTGCGGCCGAATTCAAAGCCGACAAGGAAGCCCGTAGCGCGGCCCTCGAGCAACGCATTTCGGGACTCAGCGACGACGACAAGGCCCTGATTCAAGGTGCCGGGAATCTCGCGAACCAGGAGGCCCTCGCCTCCCGTTTGATGGGCCTCAAGCCCACCGTGACGCCGAACGCGGACACCGAATCCGGCACTAAGCCCCCATCGGGGCCCCCCAAGTCGCTGGCCGACATGACCGGCGCAGAAATCGCGGCCCATGCGCGCAAATCGCGCTCGGACGCACCAGCCACCACGTTCGGTGGACTGATCCCCCGCAAACAGTAGCGCCCCACACCTGGGGCCCCTTCACTAAGGAAAAATCCCCATGGCAGTTACCTCCAGCTCAACCCAAAGCGACCTTTATTTTAGCGAAGTACTCGGCCGCGGCGCACTTGCAGCCGCCCAGCCACGTCCTATCGCAATGCAATTCGTCAACCAGTACAGCATCGCTGGCCGGCGCGCGGACAACCTGAAACTGAACCGATACACCGATATCGGCCCAGCAGGCACCGCTACCGAGGGCACCCCATACACAACCATCACGACCATGGGTGTGGAAACTCCGGTCACCCTTACCCCGACGGAAGCCGCGGTTTTGATGGCCGAGCTTACCGACGACGCCATTGAACTCGTGGGCGGATTCGAATCGGCCCGCGCCATCATCGAAGACGGCTCCCAAGATGACAAATTGGCCCTTCTGTTGCCTACCGCTGGCCGCCTGGCCCGTAGCGCCATCGAAAAAGCCGAAACCGACCTGGTGGCCGAATACGGCAACCTCACCACGTCCGTTGGCACAACCACCGTGGACCTCGACCTCGGCGTGTTCGAAGAGGCGATTTACAACCTCGACATCGCGGAAGCGCACACCCAAGCCTACGTCGCCAACCTTCACGCTCGCCAGGTCTCGGACCTCCGTCGCGCGATGGCGGTTACCTCTGGCGGCCTCGCGGGCTCCGTGCACGTCGGTTCCAGCGTGGACCACCTTGCATCCCCCAACGGATTCAAGTTTAACTTGCTCGGCGTCCCCGTCTTCCAATACGACAAGTCGGCCGAACTCACCGCTAACACCGGGGCTGACGTCGTCGGCGCTATGTTTATCCGTGGCATCGGCAACCCCGAAGACCCGATGGGCGGTTCGGGCGAAGTCGGCGCGTTCGCCATGTGTGAAGCTCGTTCCATGCAGTTCGGCTTTGAGCCCGACCTCGAGGGACGCAGCATCAAGGTGATGGTGAATTGGAAATACGACACCGCGGTCCGCGATGCTGACTTCGGCGTGAAAATCGTCACCGACGCATAGACCTCATGAGACCCGGCCTCCGGCCCCTAAGTGTGGGGGGGCCGGGGGCTCTTTTTTAGACCACGCAACCCCACGCACCACGCACCACCATCAGGAGCCCGCACACATGGCACGCCCTCAAACCAAATCATTCTGCAGAATCGTCACCCTGAAATCCGTTATCGACGGGTTCACAATCGAACACAAAGACGAGGGTCATTCCCCGAAGACCCACAACCCAGGCATCGGCCGCCGTCGCATCATCCGAGCTCTTGACACCAAATCCAAACTGGACGGGCTCCCCGCATTCAAAGTCGTGGCCGTTGGCCCCGTTCCGAACCGCCTGGACTTCGACATCCCTGCGTCCAAAGTGCCCTCGTTCCCCGATTTCGGCGCCCACCTCATGTGGGGCCCCGAAGACGACGACCGACGCGAGGCCCACGCCGACTATCGCAACAAAGTCAGCTCGGAAGCCCAGGCGGCCGGCATCGCCGAGGCACGACGCGAGGCCGACAAGCAAACCAACGTTAGCGAAATGGCCGCAGCCGTGGCCGTTGCAATGAAGGCCGTTAAAGACGCCGAAAAAGCGGAAGCCGCCGAGGCCCAGGCCGCCGAGGACGTATCCAAAGCCAAGGCCGACGCCAAAGGCACCGCGAACACCAAACCCAGCGCACGCAGGCCCAAGGCAGCACCCAAGCCAGAAGCCGCCGCACCGTCGGAGGAATCGTGAGCGACTCCCGACCCAATGACCAGAAACACCGCGACGCCCGTGCCAAACTCGAGAAGCGCTACCGCGACTCCGGCATGAAACCGGAGGCTGCGCGCGAACGGGCCCGCAACACCCAAGACCGGGCCATCCGGAAAGGCAATTCATGAGCACCGCCAAGAAATCCAGTTTATTCGCCGTCGCTTTTCTGGTGTTGGCGATTGTGACTTCCCTTGCCGTCCCCCAAGCCGTTGCCCTGGCGGGACCCGTCACGCCGGACTCTTGCGCCGTTACCTGCGGGACCAGCGCAACCCCCATCGTGTGCGACGGTATCGCGGTCGGTGGGTTCAGTAGCGTCTATATCCAGAACCTTAGCACTACAACCGTTGCCATCGGCGACTCGGCCCTTAGCACCACCACGGCCCCACTCATCTGTAATGATGCGGCGTGCGCCAACGTAGCTCAGTGGTCCGGCGACGCCCGCGGCCTGTATTGCCGGGGATCCTCGAGCCAATCCATCCGCGTTATCGCGGGAAAGTAGGCCCCATGCTGCGTGGAATTCTAGCCGTTCTAGCGGCAGGTGCACTGGGCTCCGGTAGCCTAGGCAACGGCGCAATGGGTGGCGGATCCCTCGGAGTACCTACCACGATGCAGTCGGCGACGACGGACTGCCTAGCCGGGGCCCTGTTGGACTACGACGCCTATGCCCTGTCATCGGGGGCCCTGTCCGCATGGGCAAACGACGGCTCAGGGGGTAGCGGTTGGGATATGGCACAGGGCGTTGGGGCAAACCGACCGACGGTAACGGGGACCTGCGGCTCTGCCTCTGGCAACTGTGTGCATATGGTGGATGCGAGCGACTACATCACCCAGTCCGCCGCGTCTGCGGCATCATGGGACGAGACGTTTATATGCGCAGCCTTTGTAGACGATGCGACTGGGACAAATTACCTGATGTCATGGGATGACGTGACGTCGTCTAACTACATCGGTACAGATGAGACGTTCGGCTATTTCATGCGAGGCAATGCCGGGACAACTCTCCAATCTGGAGGTACCCAATCCTCGGGATGGCACACGGTGTGCTTGGACATGACAGCCCCAGCGACGGCAACACTATGGGTTGACGGGGTGGCAACGCTATCATCCGTCGACATTAGCCCCGCAACCGACCCGGTTAGAATGTCAATTGGCGCCATCGCGTCCTCGGGTACCACGGACGCAACCGGCGTCAAATTTGGACGGGTCATGGCGTGGAACGGCTCCCATTGCACGGCATCGGAAATTCACGACGCGATCTTCGCTCAACGGGGATTGCCTTAACCAGTCCATAGCAATCCCGCCAACGTATCACGCGTCCACAGGATCTACCCAGTGAACGCCTATGATGATCTAGGGGACTCGGTGGCGTCGTTTCTTCTTTGGCTGGGACAGCAATAGGGGCAGCACTGATGAAAGCCTGGCAACAAATCGCAATCGCCGTAGCCGGAACCGTGCTAGCGTCCATCCTAATTGGGGGCGTCACGTTCGCTAACGCCATGGACAACCGGACCCAGGCCCTCGAGGCGTCATCTAAGGCCCAGGGCGAAAAAATCCGAGACCAGCGGCTTAACATCCGCGACATGCGCCAAGACCTACGCGCGATGCGGTCCATGTTGACGTTTTTGGCAGCCAAGGCAGGCTACGCACCAGCGGAAATGGGGTCCACCCAATGATTCCCGTTGAATGGGCCCTAGAATTCGAACGCCTCGGAATCGCCGAGACCGCCGGCAACAATGACGGGCCCCCGTCCATCCTGTTCATGCGCGGCGAGAAACTGGCTTGGTGTGCGGGGTTCGTTTTGACCTGCATTCAGCTAGGGTTGGAGCTAAGCGACGGCGACGTGGACTACTGGCATAACAGGAACGTGGGCGCCTTCGAAGCGTGGACCCAACGCCAACGAAAATGGTTTCAGGCCGGAGAATCCCCATGCCGCGGCGACGTTGTCTTTTTCGGAGATCGCGGCCTATCCGATACCGGGCCGGGCCGACACTGTGGGTTTGTGACTGGGGTTGGTCTCGATGGCGACATCTTGACCGTTGAGGGCAACGTCGGAAATCGCATCCAATCCCGACGCTATAGCCCCACCGATCGACGTATCACCGGTTATGCGAGGTTTGGACGATGAGTACACAGCAAGTGCCGCAAGGCCAGACCGCGACCCTCGTCGCGTATCCACCAGAACACCTACGCGGGACCGTTAGCGCGGCAACCGTTAGAATCGGCACACCCAACGTCAGCATGCCAGACACCGGCACCGCGGCAACCGTGAGCACGTTGGACACGTCCACCGACGCGGCATCATCCCGTGGGTCCCGCACCATTAGCGTAGCAAGCGCAACCGGGGCCACGGCCGGAAGAAAAATCCTGATCGGGGACCTGGAATCCGAACTAGAATCCATTTCCGGCACCACGTTAACCCTACGGCTCCCCCTGCCGCTTGACGTGGCATCCGGCACCACCGTCAAAGGGCTCGATATTTCGATTGCCCTCGACGCCACCGACACGGCCCAGGCGGGAAACGCTCTCGCTATCTGGACCGTCGGCACCGAGGATTGGACCCAGCCATTTGTGGTGGCGTATCGGTCCGTAGCGTACGGCCTGGACGCCGTGGGCCTCCGCATCCGCTACCCAGTTATCGACCGGCTAAGCGGCCGTGATGCGGACCTCAGCGACTCCATCGAAGGGGCCTGGCTCACCGAATTGGAACCTCACCTTCTGGCCAACGAACTGCAGCCGGAAAACATCATTTCATGGGCAGCCATCGACGATTGGCACGCTGCCGCCGTGGTCTATCGCACGGCCCTGAATGCCCCTCGGCTAACGCAAGAGGCAGTCGACACCTGGCACACCAATTTGTCCACCGCACGTAGCCGGGCCCTGGATTCGCGCCGTTTCTGGTACAGCGAGACCGATGAAATCAGCGGGGACCAACCCGACAACCCGGTGGGCCGTTCGCGCCTATCGTTCGAGTTTTAGCATGGCGTCCCAATTCCCCACCGTCCGCCGCAAGATCGTGGACATCGTCACAGCGACCACCGTGGACCACGACACCGCGTTTTCGGGCCGTCTGGGGTTCCGGGAACTCGGGGATGGCTGGGTTGACGAGGATCATCCGCTCCCCACGTCGCGTTCATTCGTGCTCGAGGCCCAAGGCGGCGCGGTTCAGGACCCGTCCAGCTTCAAGAACAAGGGCCGGATGCGTATGGTCTGTTCCCTTATGGTGTTCTATGCCGAGGACGTGGCCGACGCCGTTGCCCTCGACGAGGTCATTGGGTCCGACACCGAAAACCTAGCAGCCCAGCTACTGGACCCCACCAATTGGGACCGAGGAACCACCGGAATCGAGCTCATCGGAGGCCGTGACGGTGGACATGAGGCCCTAAAATTTGATATAATCGCGGGCGACGGGGTCCGCGTCCTCGAGTTCGCTTTTGACGTTGTTTATCGTCGTGGCGTCGAAACCAATTAAACCAAGGAAAAGGCCCTATGTCAATCACCGACTCCCATCTGCTGCGCTACGCAAAACAAACCACCGGACTCGACCAAAACGTAACGTCCGGCCTCTTGAACCTGTGCACCGAGGGCACCCCCGAAATTGTGGGCGGCCTTACTCAGGGCAAAAATGACCGTAACCTGGTTTGCGGCGATATGCAATCCACTGTCCGCGTCAACGGTGCCAAAGGGTCCGCGATCTCGTTCACAACCGAGGCCTACGGATGCTACACGGCCGGCGCATCGGGCGTTGCGGCAGTTTCAGCAGAATCCCTGAAACCGCTTTTTGAGGCGCTTTTCGGGGCCGCTGAATCCGTGGCAACCGGGGACACCGTGTCCGGCGCCTCGGCCCTTGAACTCACCGTGGCCGGGTCCAACCTGGCCGACAACGATTATTGCCTGGTGGCCGGCGCCGACTCCGGCGACTGGCAGGCCCGCCAAATCGTATCTGGTGGAGGAACCACCACGCCGGACATCGATCGCGCGTTGACGAATTCCGGCTCCACCGAGGACCCGGCAACCGGCATCGTGTATGGCGGCGTGACCTACGCACTCGACACCACCAACGCGGACCACGACACCCTCATGTTCGATTTCGAGGGCGACACCACGCGACACCGTGTCCGTGGCGTGACCCTCGGCACCCTCACTATCACGATTCCCAGCGACGGCGGGAAAGTGACCTGCGCGTGGGCCGGCGAGGGTAACGACTTCGACGCCGACCAGGCGCTTGCAAGCCCATCGTTTAGCGCCGAAAACGACGGTTCGCCTATCGTGGCCCTGGATTCCCCTGTGTGGATCGGTGCCACGGAATACGCGGTTCGGGACTTGGTTGTCACTATCACCCTTCGCCAGACGCGCCGGACCACCCAGCTCGGAATCAACGGTTACCACGGGCACGGTACCGTTGGCGCGGACGTCACGGTTTCCGGTGGGCTGTATCTCGGGTCCGATACCTACGAAGCCGCCAAGGCATTCAAAGAGACCCTGAATACCAGCCTCTCGACTCAAGATCTCCTGATCCAGGTGGGCCGGGACGCTGGGGCCGCGATGTGCATCCATATCCCCGCTTGTGATTTCACGGCCACCCAGACTTCTTTTGATGGCCTGGACGGGCTCCAGATCGAGGGCATGGCCACCCGTACTAGCGACGGCGGATCCCAACCCGTCCGCGTTACCTTTTTCTAGGACCCTAGGGCCCCCACTTGGCCCGCATCCCACACGGCCCACATGTTCGTAATCGCTCCGGGGTTTCAGACCCCATTTATCCCGCTGAATGAGGCCATGCGCCTCGCACGCGAAAACCAAATCAAGGAACACCAGGCCCGCGCAGAAAAGCGCAAAAAAGCCGGTGCGCCAGCGTCCGACTCCGTAGACTATGCCCAGGTAGCGGAGGCCCTCGGGGCCGCCAAGGAAGCCGCCGAGGCGGGGGACGACGAAGCAATTTTCGCCGCGTTCGATGCCGTGGCCGATGGGATGAGGACCGCAAGCCGGGCCCCCGACCCCTTCGAACCCGTGGCCGAGTGGGACGGACTCACCGTGTCTTGTACCTTGCTAAGCCGGGCCGAGTGGTCCGACGGATTCGCAGATATCGCGATCGCTGACGATAACGAGGCCCTGAAAAAGCTCCTGGGCCGTTGTGTCCGCGTTGAGGGTTTCGACGTGTCCGGCCAAATGGAAAACGGCCCCGAGCTCTGGGAGCACGCCGGAATCCACGGGCATCTGTTCGCGATTGCGCGTCACTTTCAGACGATCACGTTTGAAGAAAAAAAGCTCTATGGGTCGCCAACGCCGTAGACCTCGGCCCGTATGACTGCGACGTGTGTCCGCAAAAACGGCGCAGGCGTCTAGGGTGCCTAGCCCCGAAACAAGGCGGGCCCCACAAATTCGGCGATTTCGAGTGGGACCGGTGCCCAAAAAGGGCCGTGCTCGATAATCCGTGGATCGGTGGCGTCTGGGCCGCGTCGGACCTGGTGACTCTGGAACACTCGAACCGGGCCCACGACGCGGTTTCCACGGCCAAGGCCGCCGAGGGGTGGCGCCACCGGCAGGAATTCGAGGCCCGAGAACGCGATTCCAAAGCCAAGGCAGCCGCGGCCAAGGCCCGAAGGTAGGACCCTATGTCAGACGTCGAATTGAAAATCTCACTACAACTGGAGGAATCCAATCGAAAATTGGACGCCCTGGCCGGGAAATTCGACAAGGCCAACGCTCGTGGCAAAAAGTTCGCGGACGACCAGGCCAAGGCATCCGCCAAAACCGGGAAAAGCCTCGACGGACTGATCACCAAGGTCGGGGCCCTCGGCGCGGCGTATCTGACAACCGCGGGGGCCGCCAAAGCGTTCGGGATCGCAGCATCGTCCGCGCGTGTTCAAGACAGCATCAAGATCCTCGAGGCGTCGGGCGGCAGCATCGCCGAACTCCGAAAGCAAACCAAAGGCTTCGTTACCGACGCCACGCTGGCCAAGAACGCCAACCTTGCACGCATCATGGGGATCAACGCCGAGGAATTTGGACGCCTGGCGAACATGGCCCGCGCCGCGGCCAAACTTACCGGCGAATCGACTGAGTTCATGTTGGACTCCGTTGTCAAAGGCACCGCCCGCGGGTCCAAGTTGCTCCTAGACAACCTGGGTATTTTGGTCGACGTCAAAGGGGCCAACAAAGCCTACGCAAAACAGCTGGGCCTCAACGTAAAAGCGCTCACGGACGAACAGAAAAAACGCGCGTTCAAGCTGGAAGTCCTCAAAAAAGAAGAGGAAATGGTTAAAAGCGTCACCGACGCCGGGGCCACCCAATCCGACATTTATGACCGACTCGAGGTGAGTCTCAGCAACCTGGCCGACACTTTTGGTCAAGCCCTGGGCCCGGCCGTTACGTCCGTGATTCAGCCTCTTAATGACGTGGCAAACTGGATGCGTGACATCCTAAACCTCAGCAATGAGATGGAGGGCGGGACCGCGATTAGCGGAAAGGCCCAGGCCCGCGCATTCCAGCTTAAGCGGGCCCAGAATCTCGGCAGCCGGCTCGGGCTCCCCGCCGCCGCCACCTTAGGCCAGCTACGGGCCAAGGCGGGGTCTCTCAAGGCGGAGGATAACGCGGGGGCCAGCGAGTCCACGATCCGTGGAATCAAGATGCTTCGGGACACCCTCCGGGCTTACGACGCGCTGAACAAAGAAGTGGGGCAAATGGCCGTGGTCCAGAAACGCGGAAAAAAAGGCCGCCGCGGGCGGGGCAGAGGAGCCGGAAAATCCAGCTTCGTGGAAGATTCAGCCCTGGACTTTGGCCGTGCCGAAGACACCGCTATTACCGATGAATTGGCCGCGGCCCGTGCCGAGGAAGCGCGAATTGACGCCGAAGCCGCCGCATACGCCGATGAACAACTGAGCATCCAGCGACGGGAAAACCGGGCTATGGAACGTGACCAGGAAATTGGCCTCGAGGCCGGCCGTATGGATGCCAAGCGCGCCGAAATGGAATTGGAGCGATTCAACCACGAAGAACGCCGGGCCATGAACGATGAGGCCCAGGCGTGGACCATGCACGGCATCAACACCGCGGTCAACCTGGCCCAGTCCGGCATCCAAATGTTGGCCGACGAACAAGACCACATCCTGGAACGGCTCGGAATCCAAGCCCTGGCCGAGGTCGGCAACATCCTCGTGGCCGAGGGCACGCGATACGCCGCGGAGGGTGCCGCGCTCCTCATCAAATCAGGCGGAACCGACCCCCGCGGCTACGCTATGGCCGGACTCGCAACCGGGGCCATTGCGGCCGGTGTCGGCATGGGCGGCGCGGCCGCGTTCGGATCGGCGCATTTCGCACGCATGGACGCCGGGTCCAGCGATTCGGTAGGCTCCAACGCAACCCGCGTGCGCACGTCGGCATCCCGCGCCACGTCGTCCGGCACCGACTCCGGCTTCAATTTGACGGTGGTTTACAATGGCGTGGGTCCTGGGGCCGACGAACAGGCAAAGGCGTTCGCTAAACTGGCCGACACCGCCAAACGAAAAGGGTACCTGCCATGAGTGTGCAAATCCATTTGTTGGTCCCCGAAATCCGCATCGTGGCCGGCGTAAACGATACGTTCCAAGTCGACGACGGTGGTGGCAACGATACGTGCACCATCGCGGCCGGGTCTTATTTCATGACCGGTATCGGCGACGCTACGGACCTCCTGGACGGGGTAACGGATGCCATCGCGTCCAGCGCGTCGACTGCCGCACTTAGCCCAGCGCTCGAGATCCAGAACACCAGTAACGACGTCAAGGGGGTCAACGCCCTGTTGGAATTCGGTGGAACCACCGGAATCACATGGGGGACGTTCGACGGCACGGCCCTCGGCCACACTACCAACAAATCCGGGTCCGATAGCTACGACTCCGACGCGAATCCTAATGGGTGGTTTCTGCCATCGTTCCCAGCCGAAATCGTGGAAACCCCCGTCCGCGCCGAGGGCACCCAATTCCACACCGTCGGGGGCCAGACCTACACCCATGACCGTAGCGGCCAGGTGTTTGACGATCTGGTTCTTCAATTCTCGTGGATCGACGAGACCCAGGCCAAGGCATCCGCGAACACGACGGACCCACAACGCACCCTGCAACGCTGCTGGGGTCACTGGCGCGATGGCCGCCAAATCCGCGTATACAGCGTGCCCTACAATGAGACCACCGGGGTCCCAAAGGAACCCACGAACTCCGATTTGGTGGGCACCTACCACCTGGGACCGGGGGACCTTGAATCCCTGCCTCTGACTCGTCGTGGCCCCGAGCTTCCATACTATTCCACTAACCCCCTTCGTTTCCGCCAATACGTGGCAAAGTAGGCCCAATTGTCCGCATTCCGTTACGCCGTAACCATCGAGGGAATCCCGGTCGCATTTGCAGAGCCCGGATTCCCATCGTCTGAATTGGTGGCGTGGGCGTCCATCCTGCCAACGCTACACGATCTTAGCGAATCCGAAACCACGTTGGACCTGGGGGCCCGTCGTATGCTCGGGGCCTCGTTCAATTGGAAAGTCCGCGATGACGCGGATCGCGCCGTCCGGGCCCTGGTCAAACCTCGCCAAGACCCGGTCGCATGGCTCGTGGAATCATCGATCCCAGCAACCGGAACCACCGTGGCCCTAGTCGAGGTGAGCGACGTCAGCAACGTTCCACAACCATTCTATGCCGGAAACGAAACCCTGAGCTACTCCGGAACGTCTGGCACCGATCTAACGAGCGTGACGCGGGCCCTGTACGGGTCCACGGCCCAGAAACACTATGGCGCGTCTAATGATGGCTCGGCTGTCGAGCTCTACGGGGCCCCTCGGCGATGGACCGGGCGCAAGGTAACCCTGTGGGAATCGGAACGGGATGCGGCCGGAAACTGGGGCGCCAAGACGTCGATCGGTGTGGCCCGTATGTCGGATGCGCCTGGGTTCGATGGCGCGGACGTGTGGTCTTTTGGGTCCAATAATCTGGCCGAATGGATCGCGGACCGGCCGTTGGTTCAAGGACTGGAGCCCGTTTTCCCTAAGGACACCGTGCAGCTGGACGCGCTGTCTACCACCGTGACCCTAGACGCGGACTCTGTGACGCGGTTGTGGAACGGGGTGTCATTCGACGCGGCCCGCGTTATCTGGAAAATGGATTCAGGGGCCCAGTGGATCCTCCCTATCGAGTCATCGACGTCAACCACGTTAACCCTTGACTTCGATAAACTAGACACCCCGATGAATGCGCCGCTTCGTGTTGAGAATTCCGGCCCGTTCGGGTCCCCTATCCCTGTTGCCAACACCTACACATGGACCGAGGCCCAACCGGTGCTCTATTGGGAAGGGGATCCCGTCGACATCACGCTAGCGTTGCTGGTGTCTAAGTTGGGGGATTCGTCCCTAGGCACATGGGACGTGTTACCCGGTCTCGAGGCCGAGGAATTTGGCGGAATCAATTTCCAGGCGGGCGCCGGTATCATCCAAACCGACATCGACACCGACGCATTCAAAGCCCTCCGTGGCGGGTCCGGTTGGCGTATCGTCCTCACGGACCGTATGACCGTCAAAGATCTGTTGGCCGAATTCTGCCAAACAACCGGATCCTATTGGTATGTCAACGCGGCCGGCCTTCTCACAGTCCAACGGCTAACGGAACGCCTCCCCCCGTCGAGCGCCGCGGCATCCATCACGGACGCCCTGTGGGGAACGTCAAGCCCGGATAGCCTCGGAGCCACCGAATCCACCGTTTTCCACACGGTCCGATGGTCCGGCAACTGGGACCCGGCCGCCGAGCGCCACCGTGTCAAATTGACCGTCGTGGATGCCAAGGCTCGACACGAGGCCCCGAACGACGATAAAGCCCTAGAAATATCGACCAAATTCGTGAATTACGATGTCGGGGACTCGCTGGGGCTTGCGGACCCGTCCGGCTACCGTCCAGCCAATCCCGTTAGCCGCGTGGACCTGGAAACCAGCCTCAGACGAATCCAACAATACAGCAAGCGTCCCGCGGCCGAATTCGTGGTAGAGGTCCCAGTCACCGACGGAACCAAGGCAGTTAGTCCCGGCGTAGTTGTCGACGTGACGAATTCGCGGATCCCGGACCTCGAGGGGGCCACCCTAGACACGGACCTCGCCCTGTGTCTGGGGTCCCAACGAAACTACGACGAGGGAACCTATAGCTGGCGCGTCCGGCTATTGGACAACGGCTATCTGTTTGCCCCGGCCCTAGAAATCACCAACGTGGTCGGGTCCACCGTCACGGTGTCCACCTCGACGCCATACGGAACATCGACCCCGACGGCCCAAATCGCTGTGGGCTGGACAATCGAGGACACCGAATCCACGTGGTCCGCAACCGTGGCCACCATCGCATCGGCAGCCGTCTTTACCGTGTCCGGCGTCACCGGGACCCTGGCAATCGGGGACGTCCTGATCCCCAAAATGGACGGCACCCTAAGCACGGCCACGAACGCGGACGGCTACGCTATGGGCGATTTTTGTGCTATGGTGTCGGACACCGGGTCCACGCCTAGCGCGGCCCTTACCCGTTGGAGCTAGCCCTATGGCCCGCAATGTAAACGTATCATTTTCCGGCGTCGTGGTGTCCGACGTGGACCCCAACGCCCTAACGCGGACCCGGTGGCTAGATGAATCGGTGGCTGATACGGCCCTGGTTCACGATCTAATCACCGGGGAAAACACGCCACCAGCAACCCTGGATCACAGCGGACCCGGAAACGGTTGCGTCCTGGGGATACCTGTGGCGAATCAGGCTACCCCCCGATACACATTGTCAGGGCACCTAGGGAATCGCATCCTCTGGGCGGTGCCTTTTATGCAACCGGCCGGCGAAACCACAATGGGGGCCCGCGTTACGTTTGACGTGGGCTTTCCCAACGACACCTTTCTAGAGATCATGGACACATCATGGGCCGTAGTAGCATCCGCACCTCTGATTAGGCTGGGTGTTAGCGGTAGCTTTGAGGCGACGGCCACCGGGCTAACGGAGAACACCGCCTACTTTGCGCGTATCGCTTCACTGGAAACGTCCCCCACCGGCTACATTGGAAGCTATAATCTTACGGGCATTGCTATGGGCTATTTCCGCAAGGCACCAGCAACCCGAGCCCTTATTAGGCGACTAACGTCCGACGTTGAGGACTCCACCGAGCTCAGCACCAAGACCGCATCCAGTGCAACCGTTATTGATTTCGTGGACCTTGACACCGCCGAAACCCAGGACGGCCAGGCGATCTCCGGATACCACACAACCACCCTAGCCCAGAATCAACACGCATTGGCTGAGATGTTGACCGGGGCCCCTGCTGGCACCAACTCGAGCCGGACCCTAGCAGCGTCCGCAACCCAGGCAACCCACTACGACCATGGCCGCCTAGGGTCCGAGTGGGCATCAATGCCCCTGGTTCGTCGGATCCCTCTTTTTGCGTTTGGACTAGGGCTGGCGCCGTACGACGGGGGAAACGGTACTGATGGGGCTGGGGGTTTTAGTAGCAATAAGAAATGCCCAGGATGGACCGCGGCGGCATCTGTCGGCACCTCCTACCGCAACCTATTGTCCACCACATGTTGGATGCCCTACCACACACAGAGCACGTTACGGGTCCAAGTGTTGGCCTACAGCCCGGACGGTGCCCTCGGCGGCCTAACCACGCCGGACGTGCAAATCACCGTTATCAATGCCAATTCTGGGGCAACGGTGGACACCCAGGCCGCGGGAACCACACCCACCCAGATGGGGTCCACGAATTGGTATTACTGGGACGTAACTGGAATCGATTTCGTGCAAGCCGGGGCCAACCGTATCGAAGCCGCATTTAGCATCGCGACGCCGGACGCACCCAAAGTCAATGGCGGAACCCTACGGATCGCAGGATGGTCCGCATGCCTCGAGGGAGCATAGACCATGAGCCTTGTATCATCATCTTGGCCCCATAGCCTGGACACCGCCACCGTGGACAATCAATCCCCGGCCGTTGCCGAGACCGCCCGAATCCTGGCGGGCCGTGCGCGTTGGCTCTATGAAATGGCCACCGGGGAATCCGGGGACTCGGCCGAATCACCGATTATCCCGGTCAACCCGCAAGGGCTATATGGTGTGGACCATAGCGGCCCGCCCTATGGGGTCGCGTTGCGTCACGGTGTAATCCACGGTGGCAGCTCCATCGATCCCACAAGGAACTCTAGCTATTGGACGGATGCGGACCGGGACACGGTGGCCGATGAGGCCCCGTTGACGGTGCAGACGGTTGTATGGGTTAAGCCGCACGTTGACGGGGTGGGGCCCTATGCCTACGGCTACCTTGATTTCGTGGCCGCTCGGGTTGGCGGCTCCACCGTGACGGTTACCGCCACCGTCGAAAATATCAGCGCTGGCCAAGAATCCGCATCGGGCACCCTGGCTATCACATCGGGTGCCTCCATTAATGAGTTCGCTGGCACATCCGTCAAGGTGCCCATGGTATCTGGCTGGAACCGCATTCGGGTCACGTTTGAGGCTGATGGGACCGCATATATCGCCGGGTGGTCCATCAACCAGGTTAACCCGTTTAGGGACGACTAGGCCCATGGGCGAGGACTCAATCCGGCGTCTGGGTCGTACGTACCTGCGTCGTGGTAATCACGCGGCGGCACATCGTCACAAGCGGCCGAAAAGAGGGTCAAGAGCACGGCGAACAGAATAGTGGTCTTTTTGGTCATAGTGCCACGGTAGCAGCGGGCCCCCAGGGCGTCAAGCGCCCTTGTGGAGGCGAACGTCCCTGCCCACGGCCCAAAGCCCAATGCCCACCGCGTCCACAACGTCGGAACGCTGGTCCGGGCTCATCGGCGCTAGGATGCCGGCCAACAATTGTTCCTCGGTAGAGCCCAATTCGCGGGCCACCCATGCCGCGATCATGGCCTTCGTGTAGGTGGATTTCCAGTCCTTGACTTGGACTAGGTAGCCGTTGTCCGCGGCCCCACAAGCCCATCCCGACACCGCGTTCAATTCCAGTAAGGACGTCGTCTTGAACGAGCGCCCCCGAGCCTGCATGAATTCCGCGCAACAATTGAAACGGCCCCCCCGATCCCTGGCCCATTCGACCACGGCCCTTGACGTCATTTCGGTCAAAACGTCGTTAGGCTCGCGAACCCCGTCCCCTGGGTCCGGCCGCCCGGCGTCCCATAGCGTTTTCCCGCGAAACAAGGCAAGACCGGCGTAGCGCTTGCCAGGGTCCACGGCCAAAAGAGGCAAATCGGAGTCATGAAATAGGGGGGTTGTGCGGTGTTCCATGGTCCCGAGGATAGCACAAGGGCCACCGTTTTGCCATCCATAGCAGGCCGTTTGGGCATTCGCACGTTAGCCGGAACAGGACACTCTTTTCGCGCATCACGTCCACCGCGACCCGTCGTCCTCGTATCACGCGGAAACCGCGGCCGGGCACCCGCTCGACGACCGGTTGCCAGGTCCACCCTAGCGTGGCGCAGCGTCCACACCGGGGGCCCGTTGGCGTTGGCGTCCTAGGACTCACAGGAGCTCATTTCCTACGCGGTCCCACCCGGCCACAATGTGACGAGAAAACAATTCAATCCGGGGCCGGTCCCCATAACACTCGACAATTGAATCTCGAATCTGTGCAGGTTTCTCGCTATGTGCACCTCGAGGCGCCGGCACCACCTGGCGCACCTTGGACGACACCAGCGGAAACGGCCGGCCCTTCTTACAGGTGGTGAACAATAGACAGAGCTCCGACGTAGGTTTCACGGCCGTTGGCGGGACCCCTTGGGCACCGATAAGGGCCCCGTCTTTGGTGGTCTTAACCCAATTGAAAGCGACACCGCGATAATGGAGCCCCCAGGCACGCCCCGCGTCGATGGCCAGCGGCAAGAGCGGGCACGTAGCCCACACGAACGCGGCGCCCCGTTTTGGGTCCCGGAAAAGGCTGGCCACCGGCAATGCGTTGATCTGTTCGGGAGTCATCGACGCGGCGTACTCCTTGCCCGCGGCCCCCATTTTCGTCTGGGACCCGTAGTAGGTCCATGCGGGATCGGCATAAACGATATCGTATTTCCCGAAATAGGGTTCTAGGTTCACGGTGCACGTCCTTCGTTGAAAAGGGCCAGCGTACGCGGAAACGACGTCTCGAGCAACGCGGCAACCTGGTCCGAGTATTGGCGAATCTCCCACTGGGCGTGGCTATCGGACCGGAGCCCCACGAATTTAAGCCAGTTCAGCAAATTAGCCTTGGCACGGAAAACGGTGTAGCGCGACACAGGCAAAACGCACCTGGCAAGCTCCTTCGGAACCCCCGACTTAAGTAGTCCCCGATAAACATCCGCGGCATACTCGAATGCCCGATCAATATCGTCCGAGCAGTGCATGGCCTCCGTCTCGTCCAACGCGGCACCGGTTCCCTGGGCTTGCTTGTTGGCCGTGTCGACGTTCAAGAGCCGTTCAACGCTCGGCACATAGTCTTCCGTCGCAAGCGGCGCGTATCGAGCGCTGGCCTCGTTGTAGCTTTGGGTCCGGTGTCGCATCCATTGGCGGGCCACGAAAATCGGTGCCTTGATTTCGAAAACGGCTTCACACATTTCGAACGGGCTAGTGTGTCGGTTGGTCCATAGGTAGCGCAAGAGACGCTCGTCGCCATGGCCCCAGCGGTGTCCGTGCTCCTGGGTAGCGGGACAATCGGTTGGATAGGCCCCGTATTGCTCCCCGCAATCGCGGCAAATCGGACCCCACCCCTTGAATCCGCCACCGGTCGACATCCTGGCGGCTTCAATGATCCGCTCATCGGACCCCATGGTTTCTATCAATTGAATGTAGCCGTGGTCCAGGACCTGGCGTTTTTCGGTTTCGGTTGTTCGCATCTAGGGTGCCTCCGTAGTGGCTGGATCGGTGTTATGGTCCATTGCGTCTATCTTCCTTCGTCCTAGCGTCATCTTACATCTTGGGCATGTTTTCATCTGTCGAAGCTCCTTGCGGTTGCGGGATCCGGAACAAGACGGCCTCTATTACGGATCTCCCGCGCCTTTTTACTCCATGCCAGCATCGCATGAGCACCCGCCCTCATTGGCACATCTGGGATCCAACGGGAGGCGCCACGCTCCATCGACTGCACAAGCCAGTTAGCGGCTGCGTCGACTTCCGCAACAGGCACCTCCAGAATAATTTCATCGTGCACGTAGCACCACAGACCCCAGGAGTCTCGCTTCTCGGTTTCCACATCCCACAAAGCCTGTTTCGCGGCATCCGCGATCAGGCCCTGAAACATGGTGTTAGCCCGTTGACAATAGCCCGTCCCACCTCGGCGTCGGCCGCTGAAAGTCTGGGTCACGGCCCCCCGATGGTCCGACGCCCACCGGAAATAGGCAGCAAGGCCCCAGCTTTCTTTGAACCTGCCTAGGAGCTCCTTTGCGCGGCCCTCGGATACGTTGATCCCGTAGCCCGCCAAATAGTCCACCATCGCCGAGGCGCCGAGGCCCCCAGGGGCCCCGAAGTTCACTCCTTTGGCCGATTGGCGAGCGTCGGCCCACGGACCATCCAGGGTTCCCGCTTGGTGGGCCTCGAGAATCTGGGCGTATGTGGTCCCGTCGTCCAGCACATCGGCAGCAAATTTACAATGGGGGTCCCCGGCCGGGTCCTCCTGATAGAATTCCGCGAACCGCGACTCACCGAACAAGTCCAAACACACCTGGCCCAGGCCCCTGAGTTCGGCCGTGTCGTAATCCGCCGCGACGAGTGCCATGCCCGGACGCGCACAATAGATCTCGCGCATTCCCGCACGCCTAGGCAGGTTCTGGACGTTGGGCCCCGAGCTCGACGTGCGCCCCGTCTCTTTGAGCGTGTGGTAGCGCGACTGGATGGGGTGGTCCTCGGCGTGGGCCGCGATAACCGGCGCGATGTAGGTCTTTACCATTTTCTCGGCCGTCGTGAGTTTGGACCACCGGACCAGGGCGTCTGGGGCCGATTCGAAAGCCGCGGCAACGGCCAACGTGCCCGCGTCCGTTTTGGGCGTCCCCTTGTCTGTGCGTGGGACCGCTTGGCCCTCGGCATCGAATGCTGCAGCAACCAGGGCCCGGCATTCTTTGGCGTTTTTGGTCATGACCTCCGGGTTTTTGGTCTTCCACTTGCGTTTCATTAGGCCGGCTTCGAGCAACGCGGCCCGATGGCCCTGGGCTTCCGCGTCGAGCTCCTCTTTAAGGCGGCTAGCGTGGGCCGCGTCGACCCCCATTCCCCGGCGCGACATCGATTCAAGCGCGTAGGATGCGCGGACCTGAAACGCTTCGTCGGGGCTAATTCGAAGGTCGTTTGGGCCGATGGACGGGTGTCGCGGGGCCTTGCGTCGCTGTGCACGCATTAGCGGAACCAGGTGTTTCACGTCGTCGAGCGCATAGGCGCGGGCACGTTCGGGCCACTGGTCCACGGGAAACGGCAACAGTTCGCCGTAGCGCATACGCCACCCGTCGTCACCTTTGTCCATCGGCTCGGTGCCTAGGTAGCGTTGGCATTGGCCGTCCAAACCGAATTGGCGTTTCGTTACCCCGAGACCGTGGATAACGTAGCCCATATCTAAGGGGCTCGCGATTCCGATCAATTCTTCCCTGCGCTGGGTACACACGAATTTGCCGGCCCGGAGCCCGTCGATGATCCACGACGCATCGGCACCAATCGAATGGAGATAGTCGCGGATAACGATGAGGTCGAAGGCGACGTTCTGGGCCACAAGGTAGCCGCGTTGTACGGCTTTCTGCAAACAGGACACCCAGCGTGCAGCGTCGTTTGCGTGATACAGGTCAGACCCAATAGCCACACACACTAGGCGTTGGGCTGGGCTCGCGTCGGTTTCGGTGTCCCATCCTGTGAATTCGGCATTGTGCGGGATCGCTGGTTCGGGGTGCAATAGAGTCATGTAATCGCTTTTGTTCGGGTTTCGTGGGCCCTCGACGGGATCGAACCGGTTCGGGCCTTAGGTGCACCCTGCCCATTGCTAGGGCCGCGGTGTCTGTCTCGTGTTTCTGGTTCATACTCGGGTAACAACACGACTCCGCTACACACGCTGAGCCTTGCCGCGATTTACGTAACTTGACCCAACGTGGGCCATGTGTGGACCGTCTTTTGTGGGGTCCTACCGGTGCCCAGCCCGCGGAATCCCACCGCGGTGCGTCTACCTGTGTCTACGCTTGCTCTCGTACTGGACATAGTGTCCGGTCCGCCTCCCAGGACGTGCCTGGGGCTTGGTGCGACGCCGGACGCGCCGAGACGTGATCACCGTCCTCTCAGGCCCCTAGGTACACTGCTAGGGGGTTATGGGCCGCAGCCCGTGTGAGAAGTGGTGTCCGCGTTATTCGACGCGGCTAAACTCGAAATCGGTAAACTTTTTCGCGTTGCCGTCTTTGTCGGTGGCGTTGGTGATGACCGCGCGAATCTTGACGCCCTGGAAATAGTCCGTGTTGTCTTGCTTGAGCTTGCCATTTTGGATCACGTCGAACGAGTCCAGATAAACCTGGCATGCCTCGGTGTCGTTCGATTTTTTGGGGTCCGGAACCAATGCCGACGGCTTCACGTCGCGGCCCAACTTGGAGCCGATAACGGCGGCCATGCCGTTTTTGGCCATGATGATTCCGGAGTCATACATGTAATCGCGGAAAACCGTGACCACCTCGCCGGGCTCGAGTTCGTTTTGATCCTCGTTCACCGGATCGCGTGGAAGCCCTTGGTCCAGGACATCGACGACGCGCAATTCGAACACCGTGTAGGGTGTCCCGTTTTGCTTCTCGCCGTGTTTGATCTCTTTGATCGCGGCCACGAATTCGGACGGTGGTGCATATCGGTCTTCATAGGCTTGGGACTGGGCTTGCAGATGAGGGTTGGTCATTTTCTTTTGTCTTTCGGTTCGGGGTTTCGGGGAATCCGGCCCCGGCGCAACGTAGCACGCGGGGCCGGGATTCGTCAAGCGTATTGCTGCTACTGCGCTTGGATGTAGCGGGCCACCTCATCGGAGCCTGGGATAGTCTCGGCGTCCATGATCGCACGGGTCTCGTACACGTAGATCACGGACACCTCCACACCATCGAGTACATCGCAAAAGGTGTCGATGATCTCGGCGTCAGGGTGGCGGGTGGCAGCTTCTTCGATGGTGATGGTTTCGAGTTTCATTTTCTGGTCTCCGTTTTCCGGGCCAACGTGGCCCACGGACACCATAGACACGGCCGCCAAGACCCGTCAACCCCCTAACCCGAATTAAACGTGATTCGCATCACGCATCGATAACCCGTAACAGGTGATCGGCCCTAGACAGGTGGACCGCGGGCCCAAGGCGCGCGAAATCCTTGCACGGATCCCCGTTGTAATCGCATCCCCAGCGGTATTTGGTGCATGCTGCCGGGGCGTTGCCCTTGGGGGCCCGTTTGCGTCCTGATGCGCGAATCATCGGCTCCCAAGCCGACAGCCAAAGGGCCGTCAACGCTAGGTCCGACTCGGACCGCGTGAACAGGCGCGACGGCTTGGGGCCCAGAATCTTTTTCTTGTTCCTGCTGTGGGCATAGACCCACGTTGCGCGGACCCGTTCGAGTTCCTCCGACTCGGCGAACCCGACCCCCACATAAAGCGCCACCTGGGGATCCCCCGGCATATCAGCCACCGTCAAAGCCCGGCTAAAATTACCGGTCGTCTTGAGGTCCATTACCTCGATCTCCTGGGGCCCGTGGCGCCACTCGGTATCGATGAGCCCCGACAGCTGACACATAGCCCGGTCACCGACGTACAGAGTCACCATGAAGCGCCGTTCTGGAATCACGTTTTCGGCTGGACCGGGGAACTCGGTGCGGATGGCCCGCGCCATAACGTCGGCCCTGCGCAATTCGTCCGGCCCCAGGAACCCCAGCGCGTCCCGTTTCGTGGTCGCTGGCACGTCGTCCGGCACGTCGTCGGCACCCTTCTGCCATTCCTCGAGGCGGGCGTGGACCTCGGTTCCTAGGGACGCAGCCGCAGACCCCTCCCAAGGCCGCGTCCTACTGTGGAACCAAGCCGCAGGGCAGTGGAGAAATTTGGCCGTTTGGGTCGCGGAAAAGCGGGGAAGATCCTCGTTCCGGGGTTCGTGAACCAGGGTTACGCGGCTAGTCATCGTCGTCCACCTTGACTGCTGACATGATCGTCAATTTCGTCGACAGAAAACCGCCATCCGCCCCGAGCACCATACGCGTGTTCGCGTCCATGATATGGTGGATCTCGTCTTGCCACGTCTCCAGCGCCTCGACGTCCTCCGCCTTGGCGCGGGCCCAATCGTCCTGGGCAATGGCTAGGCGCGTCTCGCGCTCCTTCAGGTCCAATTCCCACGACTCGAGGACCGCGCGTTTCATGGCACGACGCAACGGGCCTCCTGGCTTGAGGTCCATGGTCCTCATGTGGGCTAGAATTTGGTCGATGATACGGCGCGTCATGGCGCGGCCTCCATATTTACTACCAACGCAATGACGGCAATCCACAGAACTAGAAGCTGAATTCGCTGCATCAGAATCACGGTCCTGTAGTATTTCAGGCGGTCTGTGATCGTCGTCAAGGCTTCAATTGCGCGTTGGGTCTGGTTTTCTTGGCTCATGGGGTATCCTGTCCGTTCTGTGGGCCACGCTATCCTGGAAGATTCGCTGCCTATCAAGGTATTGCCTAAAGTACCTCGTGTCATCGATAGCCTGGCCTAGTGCCTGTATGCGCTCGTTGTCCGTTGCACCGTACATCTGGCCCAATCGGTTTAGGTATGCCTGATACAATAATTCGTTATTCATGGGGCTCCTTGTCCAGGGATGTCTTTCCGGCTCAGACCATATCGCACTTGGCCCCCGGTTGTCACGCTCCGGATTGCGTTTCCGCCGGGCATGGCCCTCAATTTCCGGATTAGTTGTTTCGGTCGGAGTTCCCGTGGTGGGGAAATCGCATTCGACGCGCACCATGTGACCAGGGAATCCATCAATTCGCGCGACGTGGGCAAACGGGCTTTGGTGCGGCCGTCCTCCGGGTCCACCGCGGCCCACGTATCCCCGAACCAGTCGCTGATGGGGTCGGCCTCAACGCGCCATTCTTCCAGGGCATCCACCGCGGAATCGGGCATCGTGTAGGCCCCCTGGGCCAGCAGCCGCCTCAGGCCCTCAAACGCCCACGCATAGATTCCCGGCAATTCGGCGCGACACCGGCCCACAAAATCGGTACGCCGGCCCGCTGGCGTGGACTCCTCATCGAACGCACGGTTGAAGCTGAGGACCAGGAATTTGCGCCAGTAGCCCTTGGTGTTGTCTCCCGATTCCCACGGACTGTTGACTGCCCAGACGTGGGCCGCCGTGGGCCGAAACGAAAACGGGGCCTCGCGAATCGGCCGAGCCTCGATCTTGTCGCCTGAGATGATCGCTTTGATGACCTCGGGACTCATGGCCCTATTGGTCGGGGCCTCGGCACACAGATTCACCGCGGCCGACGCTAAAGCGGCCTTGGCGTAATTGCCACCGGACCCACCCCACGACTGGGGCGTCTGGCTAACGGTGGCGCCGTCGGGGAAAAGGAGCTCCAGGATCTTGATCACGGTCGATTTGCCGTTGGAGCCCGAGCCACTTAGGACCAGGGCCCGGTCATATTCGGTCGCTACGCCACCAATGGCCGCCCCTAGAAATTCTTGGAAAGCCTTAATCTTTTCAGCCTTGTCACGGTCATCCCGGAAAACCGCACCCATCACGTCGAGCCAGGCCGGACACGTAGCCTCCGGGTCCCAGTCGACAGGGACGGTGAATGTCGCTTTGTTTCGCGGTGAATGTGGCCGGAGCTCCAGGCTCGATTCCGCCGACTCCAGGCTAACGAACCCGTTGCCGAACGCAACGCCGGGCGTCCGCACGTTGAAAAACGATTCGTCGAACAGGCTCCATTCGACCGCCTTGGCCACGTCGGACGTCTGGCGCGTCGAGCGTCGGAAAACCCGGCGTTTCTGGCCCGTGCCGATGATGCCGCCGTCGAGGGCCTCCAACGTGTCCCAGACATCGGAGCGGGGACGCGGTGACCAGGTGCCCCGGCCCTCGACATAGGACCAAAACGCGCCGCGCGTATGGACGCAGTGGTCTTTGGATCCCCAGCGGTCCACGACCCAGTCAACCAATTGGCTGTCGCTATCGTCGTCGAGGGTGATAGGCTGGGCCTCGAGGTCACCAAGGTCCGCGTAGGATTCCGGAATCCCGTGGCGTTGAAGCTGTAGCCGGGTTAGTTTCTCGGCCAGCGACTCGCGACGCCGGGCCACCTCGAACGGGTGGGGGTCCATCGCGGCGTGCGACTGGTCAAAAAGTGCCGCCGTGGTGTCAGGGTCCAGGCCAGGATGCTCCTCAACGATGGCCGTGGCAATTTTCAGGCGCCACAGGTCCCGCTCCCCTGGGTCCGAATATGGACGCCCGACTAGCGCATCCCCCATGCGCCGGCCGATTTCCGCGGCTACCATGTTGGTACGTTTCCGGGCCAGGCGGTCCGCGATGTCGCGCAGCGTTAGTTCGTCGGCCTGTTGCGTCTGGATACCGTAAACGTCGGCCGGTTTGGCGTGTCTCCACATTTCGGACACGTCGAGGGGATTACCCGGTTCGACGTGGAACGTGTGGACGACATCCGATCCCGAGGCCCACCCCGGCAAAAAATAGATCCTGTCCGCATTTTTGCACGCTGGATCGTTGGCCCCCCCGGATGCCCGATTTAGCGCGGTCCACGTCGAGGGCCACGATTTGGCGTCGACGGGGGTTGCCAGGGGGCTAACGACTCGCCAACATCCCCGGCCCCCCTTGGCCTCGGTCATATGGGACGCGGTTGTGTGGACCAGATACGCGGCTCCCTGGGCCTTGAGCCACCCCGTAACACCGAACAGGGTCTCAGGAGTTTCGGCGTCCAGGTCCCATACCGCACAGGTCACGTTCGCGATATTCGCTTTTGTGTGGCGGGTTTCCGGTGGCCGCGATGCCGGGCTAAACGCTTCGTGACTCAGTTTGATGAAGTGGTCACGCTCGCGATGGGATGCGCGGAAACGCGCGACGAGGGCCGACCACGTGGTGGACTCGGTTGGACTCGTCTTGTCGGTGGCACCGTTCAGGTATGTGATTTCAAGGGCTTGCGTCATATTGGCCGCGTCCTGGGTTCGGGTCTAGCCTCGGTTCTACGCCGATTTCGGGCGGGCGTCAAGAGCCGAGCGGGAGTTTCGAGAGTTAGTTTCGGGCCCCCGCCAAACACTATAAGAGAATATAACATGTTTCAAATCCCTATAGCGCTTTAAGAGGACCCCCGAATCTACCACCGTAAGTCACGCAACGTGACGCGCGACACACGAAAAACCGAACCGCGGCTTGACACGCAAAACACAGCCCCCTACAAATGGAGCATGATAGAGCTATTTATTCCAGGAACCCGAAACGACGGCTCCGGCGAAGGCTCCGGCGAAGGCTGGGGCTCCGGCGACGGCTCCGGCGACAGCTACGGCTCCGGCTGGGGCTACGGCTCCGGCTGGGGCTACGGCTCCGGCTCCGGCTGGGGCTACGGCTCCGGCTCCGGCTGGGGCTACGGCTCCGGCTGGGGCTACGGCCGCGGCTCCGGCTCCGGCTTCGGCTCCGACTAACTAACTAACCCACACCCAGGAACGACCCACCATGAACCTCTTCGACGATCCCGAATCCCCCGTGGACGCCTTGGACCAGGACCCCGAGGAATGATAGAGCTATTTATGCCAGGCACCGAAAACGATGGCTCCGGAGACGGCTTCGGCTCGGGCCGCGGCTACGGTAAAGGCTCGGGCCGTGGCTCCGGTAGAGGCTCCGGCTCCGGCTCCGGCTGGGGTTACGGCTCCGGCTCAGGCTGGGGTTACGGCTTCGGATTCGGCTCCAGCTCCGGCTACGGTAAAGTCTCCGGAGACGGCTCCGGTAGAGGCTCCGGTAGAGGCTCCGGTAGAGGCTCCGGCTCCGGTAAAGGCTTCGGCTCCGGCCAACTCAACCCAGGATACCAACCATGAAAAACCTCTTCGACGACCCAGAACAACCCGACCCCTTCGCCGACGCCCTAGACGCGGCCAACGAGGCCCAGGTAACGGCCGAAAAAGCCTCCGAGCGCATGGCCCAGCTGGTGGACCGTATCCGGGAACTCGAATCCGGCCACGACGCTTTGCTGTCCCAGATGCGGGACATCCGCCAGACGACCGCGGACATCATGCGCCGCTTCGACCAGTACACCGACCGTGTGGACCTGTTGTCTGGGCTGGATCCCGACTGTAATACAGCAAACCCGTGCACGGGATGTCCCGATTGCGGTGTAACGCGGCACAGCGTACCCCCTCCAGCCAGCGCCATGCGGGCGTCACGTGAAAGGGCTCATGCCGCGGCCGTGGACGCCTTGGAACAGGACCCCGAGGGATGATAGAGCTATTTATTCCAGGAAACCGAAACGAGGGCTCCGGCTCCGGCTACGGATACGGATGGGGCTGCGACTCCGGCGACGGCCGCGGCTGCGGCGACGGCTGGGGCTGGGGCAACGGATCCGGCTGGGGCTCCGGCAACAGCTCCGGCAGCGGATCCGGCTACGGCTACGGCTCCGGCTTCGGGGATATCGAATGAATGCCAATCCACCGTGGCGTTGGACGTGCAACGGCGACGCCTTCGAACTGATCGCGACACGTGACCTGAAATCGGCCTGTCCCGGAGCCGTCGTAATCCGCGTAACCGGCCGCAATGGCGCCTATTTGGTGCGGGGCTCCGGTCTGTTCGTGACGCTCCGCATCGGGGCGCCCTGCCCCGTGCGTCGAAGCCGCAACCCGAACCGTCCCCACTATCCCCGCGAACCCAAACGCATCAAATCATTCCAGGACCTACTAAAATCGGCCGAGGCCATCGCCCGGCATCACGGCCTACACCGACCACCCGAAACGAGGATAAACCGATGAAACCCGTACAAGGCCCCAGCCACCTAGACATCCACCAACGTGCTAGGCTAGAACACCTGGAACAGGAACATAGGGGAGCGAGAATCGTGATCTGGTATCTGTTGGTCGCATCCGTGGCCGCCGTAGTGACCATTGCATACCAACGGGACCAGATCGACACCATGCGCGCGGTCCACGGGTCCGAGTGTTCCGACGTCATCCGTCGAGCGATGGTGTTCGATTGGGGTCCACGGAATACGTGGCGTATGACCGCGTGTGGGTTCCGCGTTACCATGGCCGTGGCCGACCGATGATAGAGCTATTTATTCAAGGGAACCACAATAACGGCCGCGGCTCCGGATGGGGCTCCGGCTCCGGCTCCGGCGACGGCTCCGGCTGGGGCTCCGGTGAAGGCTACGGCAACGGCTACGGCTGGGGCTCCGGCGACGGCTGGTGCTCCGGCTCCGGCACCGGCTCCGGCAACGGCTCCGGCCGCGGCAACGGCTCCGGCCGCGGCAACGGCTCCGGCTACGGCAACGGCTCCGGCTTTCGACGCTAACAGAATCGTGATACAATGGGCCCCTGAGCCCTAGCCGGAGAAACCGTGGCCCCAACCGTAACCCTCGACGTGATTTCAGATATCCATTTCGGAGCCGGGTCCGAATCCCATGCTGCTACCGAATCCTATGCCCAGTTCGCCGCGGTCCACCCACCAGACATCCGCGTGTGGCTTGGGGACATCGCCGAAATGGAATCGTGTTCGGCCCATGGTGGGGCCCGCGAACCGCCCACCCTTGCCGACGACATCACGGCCACCGTGGACGGGATCGACCGTATTCAGGACTGGGCCCCCGTTGAACGCGAAATATGGGTCCCTGGCAACCACGAAGACCGATATGCCCGACGACTAACCCAGGACGTTGGCAACCTGGCCAACGGACTCCCTACCCTCGAGGATCTGCTGGAGCTTGGCCGCCGCGGATTCCAGATGCCAGGCGACTCGTGGTCGTTTCGTGGCGTCCTGTTCACGCATGGATTCGTCCGATCCCAGCACCACGGGGCCCGCATGCTGCAATTGTTTCCGGATTCCGCGGCCGTAGTGTATGGACATCATCACCGGGCTGGCGTGACATGGCGCAAGCGAGCGAATTACGGCGGCCCCACCCCTCTGACTCCGGACGCCCAGTCCAAAGGGAGCCGGATGGCCATCGCGAACCCATGTCTAAGGGACCTGGACCCGACGTGGATCCGCGGCCCATCGGGCTGGGTTAACGGGTTCACCCGGCTCGTTTTTCATGAAGCCGGATTCAACCACCAAACCCATCTAATGCACGGCGAACGTTGCGCGTTCTATGCCGAGGGCCAGTTGTGGGACCGGGAGTCGTTACTATGATAGAGCTATTTATTCCAGGGTCCACTAACGACGGAGACGGAGACGGCGACGGAGGGGGCAACGGCTACGGCTACGGCTCCGGCAACGGCTGGGGCAACGGCTACGGCTACGGCTACGGCGACGGCTACGGCGACGGCTACGGCTACGGCTACGGCGATGGCGACGGCTACGGCTCCGGCTCCGGCTGGGGCTCCGGTGCACCATGCTAGAGGACATCCGGGAATACCTGCCGTTGATCCTGGTGGAATTGTTCATGGCCATAGCGTGGCGCCTGATCGTCGTCGAGGGGCGTTGGTTCGGGCGCACCATGCCGGACGAGGAGCCCGACGCGGACGCGGACGCGGATGAATGGATCGCAAACCCCGACGCCGTTGTCGAGCTACAAGACGACGTGGCCCAATTAACGCAGCGCGTCATGGAACTAGAACTAGCGCAGGAGACCGAATGAGACCTAATCCCCATGTACAACGGGCCCTGAGTGCCCTATCCCAATCCCACGGTGTCGACGGCCGCGCGGCCAGTGGCAGAACCCTAAGCACGCTGCAACGTGCCATGATAGCCGTAGCCGGAACCATCGTGACCAGCGGGTGTTATGTGCCGGACCAGTCGACGCTTGCCATTATCCCCGAGCGTTACGGATTCATCGGCGAAGAGCACTATATGCAGGTTAGCTCCCACGTAACTGATGGGGTCGAGGTGGACCTACACACCGACATCCAGACCAGCGCGACCGACGACGGTGACTGGGTCGGCGTGACCATGGACTCAACAACGCCCCGCGTCTATGTGGTGGCCGAGTCCTACGCCAGGGAAGGCGAAGACCGCCAAGCCTGGCACGCGGGCCTCTTCACCGGGGTCCAAAAAGCCACCGTGGACGGCGGCGCCACCGTCGTGAACATGGGAGACAGCATCACGGCCAACGGCTCCATCACCGCCCGAATCCAAAGCCATCTAGCAGAGCTCGGCGTCACGGTCCACAACCACGCCGTTAGCGGCAAAACGTGGCAATGGTATGCGGCCGATGTGGAGGGAATCGCCGAAACGGACGCGGCCATTGCCCGAGCCCCCGACGTAGTGACCTGGATGCTAGGCACCAACGGCCTATTCACCGCCTACCCGAGCGCATCCGGGCTGACCGGCTACCCAGCATACGTTGCAGCCGAAATCGACGCAGCCGAGCGCCTTTTTGCCCGGTTCCCCGCGACCACCGTGCACCTGGTTGCGCCACCACCTCCGGGAAACGACGTAGAATCAACCTACCTGGTGTATGAGCCATATGACGAGCCCCACCACCCGAACGCCGGCATCAGCACCCGACAACGCTGGTTGTTTCGGACGCACGACGTTATGACCGAGTATAAGGCAGCCTGGGCCGACCGGGACGACGTTGTCTTGGTTCCAGCTCGGTCATCGATCCACCGGACCGACGGATACGGCGGGGACACCGTGCACCCTGGAGTCATCGGGCTAAATCAGTTAGGCGACGCCTTCGCGCCTGCTATTCTGTGGGCTATCCAGCGACAACGGGGGACACCGTGAACCGACGAATCAAACGAGCCATCCAACGCGCAGCCTTTGTTGCCGACGTCTTGACCAACCGGGCCCTAAAATGGTCCATCCAAACCCTGTTGCCCACGCTAACGGCCACGGCCTTTGGCGTCCTGGCCTACGGGGCACTCATCGCGGCCATCGTGGTGCTGAGCTCGTGTGCCGCGCCTCAGGAGCCCGACCCCACCGAGCCGGACCCGGCGTGCTCCCAAGTCATTGCGGCGGCGTGCACCAACGCGGCCCAGTGCGTCCCGGTCGATGATGCTGGGGCCGAGTATGCTCGGTGTGTCGCGTTTTTTGGGTCCATTTTCGCGCCCAACCCGTTGTGCGTCGGGGTTCGGGTGACGGGAAACGTGGATCCGTGCGCCGAATCGCTGGCATCGTGTGCGCCGGAAATCGTGATTCGTGCGCAGTGTGATAAGGTCGAGTGGGGCCCTTGACACCTCCCACCCCGTCCAATAGGCTCGCCTCATGAAAAAAGAAACCCGAAAACTCCCTACCTTCGCAACCCACGCCGGATTCACACGGGAACTCATCGTCCCGAAGCTTCGGGTCCTCAACCTTAGCGGCGGACGCCAATCGACCACCATTGCCGAAATGATAATTCACGGGGACCTACCCCCAGTAGACCTGTGTTTGACCGCGGATACCGGCATGGAGCACGAAGCCACCTATGCCCATATCAAGGACCTACACAAGCGCCTAAACCAAGCCGGAATCAAGGCCGCGGTAGCACCGGGACCTAACCTATGGGATGATCTGGTGACGCTGGGGCCGCGCAAAGCGACTCGCCTAGACAATCCGCCCTATTGGGTACAGAAGGAGAACGGGGGCCGCGGCCGTCTGGTCCAGAAGTGTACCAAACACTACAAAATAGCCCCCATGGACCGGTATATCCGGCAGGAATTGCTCCGAACCCATGGAATCAACCCGGAGGCCCGGCGCATCGGGCACAACATCGTGGAGAAGTGGATCGGGTTTAGTGCAGACGAGACCAGCCGGATGAAGCTTCCGGGGCAAAAATACGTATACTTCGGGTTCCCGCTCGTGGATCTGGGATTCAACAAGGACGACTGCATATCCTATCTGGAGTACAGGGGCCGTCCGGTGCCCCCTCCCTCCGTGTGTGTGGCGTGTTTCAGCAACCCGGCCGCATCCTATAAGACCATGGGACCCACCGATTTCGAGCGGGCCCGCGCCGTAGACGAGAGCCTAAGTCAATGGGCACAAATCGGAATCAAGGGAGATGTGTACGTCTCAAAAACGCTTCGCCGACTAAGCGACATCCGGGCCGACGAAGAAACCGAACCGGACACCGACGAAGGATCGTGCGATGGCGGATACTGCTTCGTGTGACCAGAATCACAGGAATCCGCACCCAAGGGGTTGACACCCGAAAACCGAGCCCCTACAAATAGTCCAGGGCCACCAACGGCCCAGAAACCGAACCAAGGAAACCCGAACATGTTCAAAGACTACATTGGAAAATTCGTTATCGTGCGCAGCGACAAGGACGGCGTCTGGGCCGGAACCCTGAAAGCCCTCGAGGGCTCCACCGAGGGCGAAAGCCGCATGACCGCCTCCCTCGAAAACTGCCACCTGGTCCACTCGTGGCAATCGACGGCGGCAACCGCTGGCCTGGCCGTGTTCGGGCCCGGTGAGGGCTCCAACGTCAGCGACGCAACCCCAGCCCACATTTGCGCGGACGTGGTCGGATTGTCGGTCGCCACGGCATCCTCCAAGAAGCGGTTCGCCGACATCAAAAAGTGGAACCCATAAGCCAGTGATAGAGCTATTTATGTCAGGAAACCGAAACGACGGCTCCGGCAAGGGCTCCGGCTCCGGCAAGGGCTACGGCTCCGGACGCGGCTACGGCTCCGGCCGCGGCTCCGGCCACGGCTCCGGCTCCGGCTCCGGCAAGGGCTCCGGCCACGGCGACGGCTACGGCGACGGCTACGGCCGCGGCGCCGGGCCCAAAACCGAACCGAAAGAAAACGAAACATGAAAACCGAAATCATCCAAAAAATCCAAGAGCTCCTAGCGACCCCCCCAACCGCGGACGTGTTGGAGGCTGCCACGGATGCCGCAATCGAGCACCTAGACATCGACGGCGACGAACTCAGCATCATCTGGGACACCAAAAAACCCCGACGTGACGCAATCGAGGTCCCCGGCTTCCGCGCGTCCCAGGTGCCATGCATCATCCTGCCGAACACCAGAGGCACCGCACTGAGTCCGGCCGAAAAAGCCGAAATCCTGGCCGCCGTGGACTGCAACACCCTGACGTGGGACGGCCGAACCGGAGCCCACTGGATCGTCATCAAGATGCGCCACCTCAAAGGTCTCCGGGCCTGGGCAATCGTCGACAAATCGGCAACCCTAGGCGAGGACCCCACCCGTATCCTCACCGAATCAGGCCCCCTTGCCCTGTATGCGCTCGAAACCGAGGGCCACCTAGTTCGGGAGGGCCGCCTAGCCCGCCATTGTATCGGAAGCAGGCAGATGGGCTACAGGAGGTCCCTAGGGTCCGTGGACATCGCCTACGTATCCGTGCGCCGAAAAGAAGCCCCCGAACTCCCAGTGGCCACGGCCGAGATCCGCGGAACCCGCATCATCCAGATCCAAGGCCGCAGCAATTCGGCCGTTAGCCAGGACACCCGCGCGATCGTCGAGCGCTACGCAGCTACGCGATGATCGAACTATTCATACCAGGGACCACCAACTACGGCACCGGCACCGGCGACGGCTACGGCTGGGGCTCCGGCGAAGGCTACGGCGGGGGTAACGGCTGGGGCTCCGGTGACGGCTGGGGCGACGGCTACGGCCACGGCTACGGCCACGGCACCGGCTCCGGCTCCAACTGAACCGAAGGAAAACGAAAAATGCCAAAGAACAACCTGCCCCTAACAGGGCCCACCGACCCCCAAAAACTGGCCCTCATCCTGGCCACCGTGTTCCAGGCGGCCAGCGTACCCTACACCAGGGGCCAATTCGACCCAGGAACGGCAACCATCGACCGTTGGCAACGCCTGACATGCGACAACCCGGAGGCCATCGGACTCGTTTTCTGGGAGCTCACGCAAACGATGCTGATGCGGGATGCGGTTGCCCTATACCTAGGTCTTGCACAGGCCGCCGTGGCGCACGACACAGATGGCGTAATCCCAGACGTGGCCGTGGACCGAATAGCAGGGCACTGCATGCTCGGTAAGGCGCCGCATGCCCTGGGAATGACGGTTCTAGGGGCGGCATGGGCCGCGGAAAAGAGGCAACGATGAGTCAGGAATTCAAAATTGGCGACAAAGTCCGTTTAACGGATCCGCATTTCCGAACAGACGAGGGGAAATTATGCCCCCTGTCAGACGACTGGAACGGAGTAGAAGGGACCGTGGCGGGTAACCCGGACCGGGAAGGGGATATCCCCATCCGTCTAAGCGAATTTCGATGTGAGCGGGTGTCTCCGCATTGCCTGGTGCGTATCACGGACCCCGTATCCAACCCATCCCACTACAAGGCCCCAGGGCTCGACGTCGAGTGCATGGACGTCATCCAGGCATTAGGGCTGGACTTCCCAACTGGTTCGGCGCTAAAATACATCTGGCGTCACCGAAACAAGGGCCGCCCACTCCAAGACCTCAAAAAAGCAAGAGCCAACCTTGACCGAGCAATCCAAGCCATCGAAAACGCCGATCCCCCCTCAAAAAGCGATGCTACGGACACCTGACGGCCGTTTGGTGCTGTGCTGGGTCCACGTGGCCGAGCAAATCGAACCAGAACCCCAAAAAGAGCCCCACTGAAAAGGAAGCAGGAACCATGGCCCAAAAACCCGAAATCGGACAAAAAGTCCACTGCAAATACACCGACGCCAACGGAACGTGGCACCATGAAACCCTGGTGGTGCGTGAAATCGGCGACGGGTCCTACTGGTGGGACCTCCGGGCCAGCTACGGCCCCGAAAGCGCTAACACGGTCTACGTGGGCCGCGACTGTTGGATTTCGGCCGACCTGGCCCCAGAGCCCGTGCATGCGTGACCCAACCCCATCCCAAATCGCAATCCTGAGGTCCCAGCTCCATTTCAGCCGCCACACGATCGCGGCCCTGCACGAAGAAAACCGAAACCTAGCCCAGCAAGTGGACCTTTTGAAGTCGATCTGTATCGCTGGCGGATTTCTGTTGCTAGCGGCCGTGTGTGCTGCTATTTGGACCTAGGGCCACCGAGCCCCCAACGCGAAAGACGAAACATGCCAACCGGACCCCATAAAATCACAATGAGACGAAGGCCGGCTGCCAAGCGCCCCATGTGGGTAGTTGAGAAGGACGGCGACACCTGGATAACCGACACGGTTACCTTGGACGCTGAAAACTTCCACAAAAATGCCGAGATCCACATCATTGTGGACCCCAACCCGAAAGACGAGCCATGAACCCGATCCCAAACGACCCATCCGAAATCAGCTACCTCCTTGTTGATCACCCGAAATGGGGTCACGGCCTTATCAAACGAGTCCGCGGCAGACGATGCACGGGCCGAATTAGCCGAGCCGTGATACTGAAGCGCCCAGGAAAACCGGATCGCACATTCGCGTCGATGTCGGAAGCCAGGGACGCCATGGGTGTGACGGCCATCCGTCCGGGACTCGTGGACCACCCGACCATGCTCCAGGAGGGGGCCCGCCTGGTCAGTGCGTCGGCATCCCGCATCAAAGGCGCTATTCCCCGAGTGATCGATCAGCGCTCGGCGCCTAGTGAAGTTAAGCCCACGGAGCCTATGAGGCCGACTACAGCGGACTTCATTGTGCGGCGTCGAGAACCTCCTATCCGAACCACCAAACCCGAGGCCACCGAGCCAACGGTCCGCCGAATCACCGGCAAGGCCCTCCGTAACTTGGCCTACCTGGTGAAAGCTGTGGACGTGGCAACGGATGCCGTGGCCGATTGTGACGATGTGGCGGCGGCCGAGGTCAAGACGGTGCTGGATGCCCTGGTGGCCAAGCGGGCCAAGACGGTGCTGGGTCTGGAGGTGCGACTGTGAAGGTGGATAAGTACGTGCAATCAACCACTTAGACCACCTACCCACAACGGAACAGGACCCCCAGTATTCTCACAGGGGGCCCATTTCGCGG
>Ga0316202_10000544_pt1 | contig 39432 bp, 36 predicted proteins | sample 3monrhotite_MG_FD_204934 | JGI IMG/M metagenome (GOLD analysis project Ga0316202, IMG submission 204934) | Microbial mat bacterial communities from mineral coupon in-situ incubated in ocean water Damariscotta River, Maine, United States -... | ecosystem: Environmental > Aquatic > Marine >...
CAATTAAATTGTCCCTCAGTAATTGGGAAGCCTTGAGGATCAGTATTAAAATAGGCATCACTTTCAACACCACAGCGTTGATAAAGTTTTTGTTCAAAAATCACAGCCAGGTCTTGTTGATAGACAACCTCTAGAACCATACCTAGAATATTTGCTAGGCAAGAATTATAAACAAAGGTTGTACCAGGCTTGTAATTGCGTATATTTAGGTTTTGATACGCCCATACTTTGGCACCAATTGCCGGCTCACCATCAAGTGTCGGGTAATATCCAGCCGCTCTTGTATAATCCCAATAATGAGCGTCAGGATCACTATAGTCTTCATTAAATTCGATTCCCGCCTGCATATCCAGCACATGTTGTATGGTTACACCTTGCCATGCTGAGTAACTAACAAATTCCGGGAGATAGGTGCTCAATTCAACTTTTGAGTCTACAAGCCCTTCCTCAATCGCAATAGCTACTAACATTGAGCACAGTGATTTGGTACAGGAATGAATAACATGGCGATCATCCGCTGTCATCCCATTACGATAGGATTCATGAATGACCTTGCCCCGATGCATGACCATCAAGGCATCATTAAAAATCCTGCGATTTAGTAATTGTTCTCCACTGATGGTGCGGCCTTGCATCAATGGGTCATCAAAGGTCATAGTTTCGATATCTAAAGGCCGATTTGCCACTTTAAACGGAATGGCTGCAGAATTTGGCTCCAAAGCTACTGTCCTGAATAGATTTTCCATAGCAATCTGTCCAAGCGCGAGATTATTTGGCGCGTCCCAGTTACTTTGACCAATATCCAGCTCAGGATCAATAATATAACTCGGCTTGTCAGTAATCAGTTTCATTTTATCTATCCAGGTTAGGTGATATTGCACTTTCACTCATAGCAGACTTTTCTAGTGTTTCAGCATTCCATTCGAAAAGATTCAATTCAATAAAAACAAATGCCACTAGCCAAAGGAATGCGTCCCAAAAATCAAGAAAATCACCCTTAATACCCCAATAGACTGCAGCCAAAAATAAGATCGAATAAAGTGCCGTTTTAATCCATTTGCTAAAGGAGACCATTTTTTCGGTAAGTTTTCCTCGTAACTGTAAAATTACCTCTACCTCCAGAATCAATACAATCAATAACCAATTCCCCGAATTTATCACTTCGGTCATTGATAGTCTCTGAGCTTCTATTAATCGCTCTTCAGTAGTAATGATTTCGGTACCTACTATTTGTTGCAATGGCATATTAGCGTATGCAGTACAAATTTCTTGAGTCAAAGGCATATATTCATCAATATCTTCAATATAGGTGTAACTACTGCCGATTAGGGAACAGACATCAGGAATCGAATATGGGACCGACGTATGAATCATGGTGTATTTTGATAGGTAGCCGTAAAATGAATAGACGATAAATGAATAACAGGCAAGACTGGTCATATTAATTGCCCATTTTATGCCCCCTTTTATTTTATCATCATCCAGTACATAGGTTTCGAGTTCGAATAACAATAACAATACCACCCAAGCTGCCGTATCGATGGTTGCAGTAAAAGCCTCGATGAGTTGTCCTGGAGAAATTCCAGCAGCAAAAGTTTGAGAACTGGCGCTATAATCCTCGATAAAAAAATGATAAATATTCATCGACAATAATAAATAAACAGTATATTTAAATAATTGAAAGACCGTATCTTGATCGAATACAGCTGATATTTTATTTTTAATGATCATTAGACTTAATATGTTTAACTATTATTAGTACCAGCTTATTAGAATAACCTGCCTAATAAATGAAGTCGAATCGCCAAGCTTTGTCCATCAAAATTCTCTACTTGATTGACCTATATAGTATCTTTCAAAGACAGATCGCATTGAAAGTGAGCTAAAAAAAGAATCTTTTATAATGTCGAATATGTTGCGACTTCTTTGACGTCGTTACCCTTGTGACGCATTAAGAACGGTAAAAGTGAACGGATTCTCATTATTTTCCCAAATTTATCCATTTCAACTGATAAACACGTAATTTTTTAAGTTTATGCTAAACTCAAAATTGTAAATGCCGATAAGAGTTTAGTGCAGAGAGAAATATGTACTTGGGCTTCTGAGCTGAAGTATGAGTCTGACAACTCAAATTAACTACCAGAATAATTTACAAGAGGTCTAACTATGAAAAAATTACTAATGAGCTTTTTCTCAATTTCTCTAGCTTTAATGTCATCACAAATGCTTGCAAGTGAAGTATCCCCGTTAACAGTAGAGGGCGCTACAACCATTGATGCTACAAAAGCAAGGGCCCTTTTCGATAGTGGCGCCTTATTTGTAGATGTTAGAAGCGATAAAGATTGGGCCGCAGGAAGAATTCCAGATGCTGTGCATATCGAATTAAAGAAGGTATTCAATGAAGCAACTTTGTCTGCTGAAGCTGCTAAAACAGATGTTATTGTTATGTATTGTAACGGTGAAAGTTGTTTACGGAGTTCACAAGCATCAGCCAAGGCAGTAGGATGGGGATTCACTAATATTTACTACTTTCGTGATGGCTTCCCCGCATGGAAAGCTGCAGGCAACCCGTCTGAGTAATAATTAGCCATTATTGTATAATTTATACTTAATCAGAGGTGTTACTTAGAATATGACGCTAAGAACTAGGATTACTTTAGTATCGATCATTGCCACTTTATTGGTGGCAATTTCTTTAATTATTACGAGTAACATCTCTCAAAAGCAGGTCGAATATCGCTTTAATAAGGCAACCAATAACGGCAAATCCGTTTTATGGAATAAAATTGTAGAAAGCACAGTAAGAACCATGGAGACAGGCTCAACGGGGCTAGTTCGTGACAGAAATACTCGAAAAGCACTGCAAAAAGGTGATGTAGTTTCACTGACCGAAAGTGTACAAACTACCTATAACCTGCTTAGTGCGCAAAACATAGTAACGAGACTCCAAATCACCGACTTAGACTCTAATGTGTTATTTTCCGCACCTGATAGCTTTAGTGGAAAAACATCAAAGAAGCTAGTTTCATTAGCGCTCGCAGATGGTAAGGTGAAAGGTGGCATTGAAGTAGATGATGATGGCAAACTCGTTAGTGTCCTTGCTTTTCCTTTGTATATGCGGGGCAAAGCAATCGGTACAGGCGTGTTCATCAAGACCTTAGATGAAGCAATAGCTGACTTTAAGACAAATGATGATTCTGAAGCCATTATACTCTCAGCAAATAACCAAGTACTCTATGCAACTAACGAGGGCTTATACAAAAAACTATCGTTAGAGTTAGCTGAAACTGGTGAAACGAATGTTGAAGTGGCGATGACTGATGAAGCTGACTACTCAGTAGCTACTCAGCCAATTTTTAATGCCCATCAAATACCTGTTGCAAAGCTTGTTAGTATCAAGGATTACACTGAGAGCTATAAAACTCAGAAAACATTCGACATCACCGCCTACATTGTAGTTACACTGATAATACTTTTAGCAAGTCTGTTCTTATATTTCTATATGAATCGATCGTTGAAACCACTGCAATCATTAGCTGAATCTCTAAATAATATTGCAGATGGCGATTTAAGTTACGATGTCAAAGTCACTTCAAACGATGAAATCGGTGCCTTACAAAATGCCATGCACGCAACTGTTGAGCAATTAAGGTATATGATGACTCAAATCAATATCGCCACTAAACAACTAAGCTCCTCAGTAGACCGGATGTCCCAGATAACTGAAGATACAAACACTGGTGCTATTAAACAACAATCAGAAACTGATCAAGTTGCGACCGCAGTAAATCAATTAACAGCCACTGTTAATGAGGTTGCTTTAAATGCAACCGAGGCTGCCAGAGCAGCTACGAATGCTGACAGCGAATCTAATGCAGGCAAAGAAGTCGTAAAAACAACAATAAACTCTGTGGATAATTTAGCCAATGAAGTTGATAAAGCATCTGAAGTGATAAACAAACTTGAGCGAGATAGTAAAAATATAGGTACCGTTTTAGATGTGATTAAAAATATTGCCGAGCAAACTAATTTATTAGCCCTCAATGCAGCAATTGAAGCTGCTCGTGCGGGTGAACAAGGTAGAGGTTTTGCTGTAGTTGCTGATGAAGTAAGAACGCTAGCCAGTAAAACCCAACAGTCGACTGAAGAAATCCAATCTATGATAGAGAAATTACAACAACAGTCTTCCAATGCGGTTAAAGTAATGAATGAAAGTAAGCTACAGGCAAGTTTTAGTGTAGAGCAAGCAACAAAGGCTGGTTCTACATTAGACGCAATTAGTGATGCAGTTTCGACTATTAATTCAATGAACTTACAAATTGCAACAGCAACAAAACAACAAAGCATCGTCACTGAAGAACTAAATTCTAATATAATCAATATAAGTATGATTGCCGAAAAAAGTGCTGATGGTGCAACTCAATTAGCAACGGCCACAGAAGAAATAAATTCACTATCTTATAATCTAGAGAATCTGGTGCATAGATTTAAGTTATAGACGTGGCTTATTCGCTAGGCAACAGAATTGTCTCCAATAAGAATCGCCACTGTTCTAATAAATGCAACTAGATTAACTCTTTAAAACACTGTTCAATAATATTCATTCCCTCTTCTACCAGTTCAAACTCTATAGTCAAGGCAGGCAAGAATCGAATCACATTTCCCCTTACACCACAGGACAATAACACCAAACCTCTTTTACCCGCTTCCTGTACAAGTGCCTTGGTTAAATCTGAGTTTGGTTGTTCTATATCGCCATTGTTTACAAGCTCTATGGCTACCATCGCTCCGGTTCGACGTTTAGTCGCAATGATGTTTGGATAAGTAGATTGTAGCTTATCAAGCCGATTCATGAATGCCGCACCAACCTGTTCTGCTCGGCGAATCAATTGTTCGTCTTCAATTACTTTCTGAACAGCCAAGGCTGCTGTGATTGCCGTCGGCGATCCAGCATAGGTTCCACCTAAGCCTCCTGGCTCAGGAGCATCCATCATCTCAGCTTTACCAACGACTGCCGCCAATGGATAGCCACCGGAAATACCTTTTGCCATGGTCATTAAATCAGCTTTCACCGCATAGTGTTCCATACAAAACATCTTACCCGTACGTGCAAAACCGGTCTGAATCTCATCGGCTATCATTACAATTCCATACTGATCACAAATACGGCGTAAGCCTGATAGGAAGTCAGCAGGACATTGGTAGAATCCGCCCTCACCCTGAACAGGTTCGACAATAATCGCTGCGGTATCTTCAGCCGCAATTGAAACTTTGAACAAATTCTCAACAGCTTTCAATGATTCTTCAACACTGACTCCATGCTCTGCGATTGGAAATGGCGCATGGTAAATATCACCAGGAAAGGGACCAAACTGATGCTTATAAGGAACAATTTTACCGGTCAAGCCCATGGTCATATTGGTCCGACCGTGGAATCCACCATTAAAGGCGATGACACCACGACGACCTGTATGTGCTCTAGCTATCTTGATACAGTTCTCAACGGCTTCAGCACCAGTAGTAACAAATATTGCTTTCTTATCGCCATCAATCGGAGCTAACTCACATAGTTTCTCTGCTAACTCTACACCTTCAATATATGGAGTTACCATAAAACAAGTATGGGTAAAGTCATCAAGCTGTGCTTTAACAGCCGCTTTCACTGTCGGATGATTGTGCCCCGTATTAACAACGGCGATACCTGTACCAAAGTCAATATATCGATTACCTTCGATATCCCAGAGTTCAGAGTTCTGTGCTCGCTCAATATAAACAGGAAGCATATTTCCTAAACCGCGCGCTATGCATTTTTCTTTTCTTTGCTGCCATTCTTGATTAGACATGTTAACTCTCCAAACCACCCATACAGATATATTTAATTTCTAGATAATCATCCAGGCCATATTTGGAACCTTCACGGCCCATGCCTGATTCTTTAACGCCACCGAAAGGAGCCATTTCATTTGAAATAATTCCTTCGTTAACTCCTACAATGCCGTACTCAAGCGCTTCTGAAACGCGCCAGACTCGACCAACATCTCGACTGTAAAAATAAGAAGCTAAACCAACATCCGTATCATTGGCCATAGCAATGACCTCTTGTTCAGTATCGAACCCAATCAACGGAGCGACTGGTCCAAAAATTTCATTCTGAGCAACAGGCATATCATTAGTAACCTTGCCAAGAATGGTTGGTTCATAAAATCGACCTCCAAGTTCTGATACCTTTCCGCCTAGCAGAAGCTCAGCACCTTCGGTAATGGATGTATCGACCAGACTTTGTACATCATTCACCGCACTATCATTTATAAGTGGTCCGTGGGTTGAGCCTTCAGTTTGGCCATCTCCAAGATTAATTCGATTACTGACTGCTTCAACCAACTTATCTTTAACTTGATCATAAACACTATTTTGAACAAAAATACGATTACTGCAAACACAGGTTTGACCGCTATTACGGTACTTCGAAAGCATTATTCCATCAATGGCTGAATCAATATCAGCATCATCAAAAATAATAAATGGCGCGTTGCCGCCGAGTTCCATCGATACTTTTTTTACTGTTCCAGCACACTGCTCAAGTAGCATTTTTCCAACTTCAGTAGAACCTGTAAAGGAGAGCTTTCTAATCACTGGACTTTCAGTTAATACTGGACCAATCACTGATGCGCTACCAGCGACCATATTAATGACACCCTTTGGAATCCCTGCCCTATTAGCAAGCTCTGCCAATGCGAGTGCTGATAGCGGTGTTTCAGAAGCCATTTTACAAACTACGGTACAACCAGCAGCCAGTGCAGGTGCTATTTTTCGTGTCAACATAGCATTGGGGAAGTTCCAAGGGGTAATACAGGCGACTACACCTACTGGTTGCTTAACACAGACTATTCTTTTGTCATTGGCTGGTTGTGGAATAATATCGCCATAAATACGTTTTGCTTCCTCTGCAAACCACTCAATATAATTAGCTCCATAAATGATCTCACCTTTAGCCTCAGCTAGTACCTTGCCCTGTTCAGCAGTCAGAATGATTGCCAAGTCATCTACATGCTGCAAAACTAACTGATACCATCTCTGTAGATAGGCCGCTCTTTCTTTAGCTGTTGTCTTACTCCAACTAATTTGCGCTGTTTCTGCCGCCGAAATGGCTGCCTCTGTCTCTTCCTTAGTAGCTGATGCAATGTTTGCAAGAATTGAACCATTGGCTGGATTGCTCACATCTAAGCGCTTGCCATCGGTTTCTGAACGTAGGAATTCACCGTCTATGAATAGGCCAGTTTTCAACAAATTGGGATCATTTAATGTAAAAGACATAGTTAACCTCATGATGAATTAATCATAAAAGAAGCTATTATAGACATAAGCTGCAGGCATATCTTGACTTTTTATGCCGCATAAACAGCATTTTATGCTGTTTAGTTGTTGATGCTCGGCAATAATATCTTTAGAGGGACCTGGCTTCTGGAAACAATTTCTTTCATCACTACATAACTATGATATTTCTCTATGGCCATATCTTTATCAAGTACACTGCGGATAACATCCTGATAATGGCTAATACTTCGGCACATAAAATGGACTTGGTAATCAAATCCACCACTCCCCATAAAACAATGTAAAACTTCTTGGTAGGTAGGAATTTGTTGCTGGAATTTATGATGTGATTCAGCCGTATCATCTTTAAGGTTAAAATGTGTTAATACCTGGACCGTATCTAAGATCTGTTCAAGTGATATTTCTGCTTGATATGCTTTTATGAAGCCCAGTTTTTCAAGTCGTTTAACACGTTGTAAACAAGGACTAGGGGAAAGTGCCACCATTTCTGCCAGCTCAACATTTTTCATCCGACCATGAGATTGCAATTTAGATAGAATTGCTAAGTCTGTTACATCCAGTTGATTTTGTCTCATTGTTACAGCCAAAAAATATCAAAGTGAACCTAACCTTATCATAGGACATTATTTTGTTACTAGGTATTGATTGTTGATTGTGTTCTATACACTCCTAGCCTAAGATAGATATTAGTAATGGCCATGCATCGAATTGGCCTAGAGATCAGTTTTAAATTCATACCATGTAATGAAGGAATAGAACGATGGCTAATACTCCTAAGAAGACAACCACGACCCGTAAAGCCCCTGCAAAGAAGGCCGCACCGAAGAAAGCAACCACGACCCGTAAAGCCCCTGCAAAGAAGGCCGCACCGAAGAAAGCAACCACGACCCGTAAAGCCCCTGCAAAGAAGGCCGCACCGAAGAAAGCAACCACAGCTCGTAAGGCCCCTGCAAAGAAGGCCGCACCGAAGAAAGCAACCACAGCTCGTAAGGCCCCTGCAAAGAAGGCCGCACCGAAGAAAGCAACCACAGCTCGTAAGGCCCCTGCAAAGAAAGCCGCACCAAAGAAAGCAACGACAGCCCGTAAGGCCCCTGCAAAGAAAGCCGCACCAAAGAAAGCAACCACAGATTTTCATCCAGATCATGTTGGCAGTTCAGCTAAAGAGAATATGCAAAGTGCAGCGGCTCAAATAGATAGGCAGATGAAATATATTGCTAATATGGATACTAATATTTTAATCGTTATGGACAAGCTTTCCGAGTTCCAAGAACAAGTTCATCATAAGGGTGTTGAGTTTCAAGAAAAAAATACCAAGGCGGCAAAACGCGCCTGGGAAAGTGCTATTAAACGATTTGAAATATATAAACAGAAGATGGATACGTTTAAGCATGAAAGAGAACAAGCGATGCATAATTTAACAGAACATAAGACGCTTCATAAAACCTATGAGAACCTTGTCGAACAATTAGAGAAAGGCAAGAAAAAAGCGATTGAAGAAGCGCGTAAAGCTGAAGTTAAATTTCTTAAACAACTTCATAAAGTTGAAGAGAAAATGCTCAAAAAAGCAGAACAAATCAAGAAAAAATACAGAGATTAAATTCTATGTCTGATGAGTCAGCAAAAGGAGCCATTCCTAGCCTTAAAATGTTGGCTCAATTTATTCTCCCCTACAAGGGTGTAATGCTTGGTGCCAGTATCGCCCTGGTATTTACAGCCCTTGTTACACTGAGTATGGGACATGGCGTCCGCTTAGTGATTGACGAAGGTTTCGCCAAAGACTCACTTGATGGACTAAGTACCGCTGTTTCTTATTTGTTAATCATTGCGGCTCTTATGGCAATCGGGACATTTGTTCGTTTTTATCTGGTCTCATGGCTAGGTGAACGTGTTAGTGCCGATATTCGTATGGCAATATTTAATCACCTAATCGAATTGCACCCCAGCTACTTCGAAGAAAACAAAAGTGGCGAGATTATGTCTCGTCTGACAACAGATACCACATTGCTACAATCGATTATTGGGTCGTCATTTTCGATGGCATTGAGAAGTTTTTTAATGTTAATTGGCTCAATTGTGATGTTGCTATTGACCAACTATAAAATGACACTGATGGTATTAATTGGTGTACCTCTGATTTTGCTCCCTGTCATTCTCTACGGTAAACGTATTAGAAACCTTTCCCGAGAAAGCCAAGATACCATTGCCGATGTTGGAACCTATGCAGGAGAAATTATACAAAATATAAAAATGGTACAGAGTTTCACTAACGAACCCTACGAAAGAAAAGCCTTCTCAAATGAAGTAGAAGTGGCATTTGACGTGGCTCGTAAGAGAATCATGCAACGAGCCATCATGATAGCGGTTGTTATTCTTATCATATTCACAGCACTTTCAGGAATGATGTGGTCAGGCGGCCATGATGTAATTCAAGGTGTAATGTCTCCAGGTGACTTGGGCGCATTTGTATTCTATGCCATGATGGTAGGTTCAGCCTTTGCAACTATTTCCGAGGTGTATGGCGAATTGCAACGAGCTGCCGGTGCTACAGAACGGCTAACTGAGTTACTCAATGTATCTTCTGAGATAGGTACTCCTGAGCAGATCGAACAAATATCTGATTCGGCCAATGATGTAAGCTTTAATAATGTGACATTTCATTACCCTTCACGACCGGATCAATGGGCTCTTGAAAATGTCAGCCTATCAATTCCTGCTGGGAAAAGTTTAGCTCTGGTAGGTCCAAGTGGTGCTGGAAAATCAACCATGTTTGAAATGCTGCAAAGATTTTATGATCCGCAGCAAGGCCAAATACTAATTGCTGATCATGCAATTAACTCAATATCGCCACAAGATTTAAGATCTCGAATTGCCGTAGTACCGCAGCACCCAACATTATTTAGCCAAAATGTTTGGAAAAATATTCGTTATGGGAACGTGAATGCTACGGATGATCACGTTATCGCTGCGGCCAAAGCAGCGCATGCTCATGAGTTCATTGAGGCCCTACCCGAAGGTTATGACAGTTTTCTCGGCGAGCGTGGTGTACGGCTATCAGGAGGCCAACAGCAACGAATTGCCATTGCCCGTGCAATTCTTAAAGACCCTCAAATACTGTTACTTGATGAAGCGACCAGCGCCTTAGATGCAGAAAGTGAAAAGCTGGTTCAACTTGCTTTAAAAGAGCTTATGCACAATAGAACAACCCTGATCATTGCCCATCGATTAGCTACGATTTTGGATGTCGATACTATTGCTGTTATGGAGCACGGTAAAATAATCGATACTGGGCAACATCATCAATTACTTGACAGTTGTCATTTATATCGAAGACTCGCGGATTTACAGTTTAATGAGAATATTAATGTATAAAGAAAAAGCCGAATTGGTATAACTGTTTAGAGAACTTATTGGATTTATCGATAGGAACTAATAAAAACCATGAGTCAGATTATCTGACACCCATTGCTCAAACTCATCTTCAGGTAAGGGTTTTGCAATATGGTAGCCCTGAGCAATATTGCAGCCTAACTCCTTTAGTGCCATCAACGTATTCTCAGATTCAACACCCTCAGCGACTACTTTCATATTTAGCTCTTTAGCCAACATGATACAGGTTTTAACAATTGCGAAGGCATCTTTGTCAGAGTCCATGCCCATGACAAAGGACTGATCCACTTTCAACTCATTAAACGGTACTTTATGTAACATAGAAAGTGAAGAAAACCCGGTTCCAAAATCATCAATTGAAAGAGAAAAACCTTTCATTCTAAGGCGAGTTAAAATATCAAGCGAAGTCACTAGCTCACCCATCAAGACACTTTCTGTGACCTCTAAACTTAAGTTGGCAGGCTTTAAATCATTTGTTTTTAATTGAGCGCTCAGCAGCTCTGGTAGTTGAATACTACGAATTGAGTCAGCAGAGACATTGACTGAAATAGGAAGGTCCCTATTCTGATTATTTAACTTAACCAACTGACGCATGGCTAGCTCAAATACTGAGCTTGTTAAATCATCCATCAGGCCGTATTCTTCGGCCTTATTAATAAAGCAAAAGGGAGATAATATTCCATAATCTGGATGGTCCCAGCGCACCAATGCTTCACCGCCAACTATGTATCCTGTGGCAAGGTCAATTTGAGGTTGGTAATAAAGAATCAGCTGGTCTTGATTAATGCCATCAGAAAGCTCTTCTTTGGTAGGTACAAATAATTCGGAATTTGGTTGTGACCTACCTGCAGGGTTTATATCTTTGTGGTCGAGTAATATTTCTAAAAGATCATTTAAATGAATCGGCTTAGTGATTGTGCTGATTATTTCAAGTTTATGTGCATGAGCTAGCTTTTCTGCGGAATGTAAAACCCCTAAATCGTAGCCGCTCATCAGAATTAAGGAAGCACGAGAGTCATTCTTGGCAAGTTCACGAATTACCTCAATTCCATCCATTCGCGGCATATTTAAATCAAGTAGAATTATTGAGTCATCATCACAGCTTTGGTGTTCAAAAAATAGCGTCGCGTCATTATAGACAGTGGGGTTGAACCCAGCCAGTTCTACAACTTCGGCTAACATTTCAGCTACCTGTTTTTCGTCATCAATAATAAAAACTTGGGTCATTCAACAACTCAACTATTACGTACATATGACTAATTATAGAACAGTTAATATAAAATATCGGAAAGATTTAATCATATTATCGAATTCTATATCGATTAAAACCTACTCATTTCGCATAAATCAATTTTTTAGCAAATTTCATCATACTTGCGTCACAACAACATGTCATTAATTCTTTCACGGTATCTGTTTAAGATTCCTATTTAATGCAATTGAAATGTATAAAGCAAGAACTTTGACTGGAATTAAAGCATTGATTTGTGGATAATGCCCGACTCCTAAATCAACGATGAAATAGTATGATATTCAAAAGCGCACGATTATTTAGATTTACTAAAGAAATAGACCTAATGACAGAGACATTAGAAAAACAGCTAGCAGAGTTCGCTTTTGTTCCTTGTGATAAATACCAATCATCAAGCTTCGGCTGGATTGAGCCTCTAGGAAAGCATGGTTCTATATTAACTCATCAAACTGATGGCCGAATAATGCTATGCGCCTGCAAAGAAGAACGCTTATTGCCAGCTGCAGTACTGCGCGATACTGTCGAGCAGGAAATTGAAGAAATAGAAGAACAACAGCAACGTCGTGTCTTTCCTAGCGAGAAACGCCGCCTTAAAGAAGATGCGGTACAAAGGATGTTACCTCAGGCATTTACCAAGCGACGCAAAACATTTGCCTATATCGATGCAAAACAGGGCTTATTAGTTGTTGAAGCAACAACCTTGAAATTGGCAGAAGAATTATGTCAACTATTAAGACAGACGCTAGGCAGCCTTCCCGTTGTGCCTGTAACAGTGCAACAAACACCCAGTGCTGTTATGAGCCATTGGCTTCAAAACCAATCACTACCAGACGACTTTGAAACGGGTGATGACTGTGTCCTTCAAGATCAAAGCGATACCAAGGTTACACTAAGAACTAAAGGAATCGATATTCATAGCAATGATTTTACTGTTTATCTTGAAGGTGGTATGCGAGTAATCAAGCTATCTATTGCTTGGAAAAATCAGCTGCAATTCGTTTTAAATGACGATTTGGCTATTGGTAGAATTAGGTTTGACGATCTTTTAAGAGAAAGTACTCAGGCATTAGACTCAGATGATTTTGCTGGTAGGTTTGATGCTGATTTTGCGTTGATGGGTGCAACATTTAGGATATTATTTTCTGAACTATTCGAAGCCTTTGGCGGTATCGATGAATCGATAAGCTAAACCTCACAGAAATAAAACAAACAATCTGAAACTGCTATCTCTAGATTGGTAGTTACCATGAATAAGTGTAAGGGCTGCTTCGCATGCAGCTCGCCATTTTTATTGTAAAAGTACTTCTCTACCTGATCATTGCCTTCATTATCTATAGCCTTCAGCCCTTTCAAGCCTTCGGAGCCTAACCAGCCTAGATTTTTATTCGGCTGAGTGGTGCCAAAATTTAACTGTTCTATTTTATGCTTAAGCGTCAAATCAGAGCCTAGCTGATACTCGGAGGCATAGTTTAAATAGTAATCCTGCTGCATTTCTAAACGGAGTGGATGTCGGTAGGTGGTGAACTTATTTGCCTTTGGCATTTGCTCCAATGAAGATAAGCTCAGAAAATTCTTGATACCATGGTAAGCAAGAAAATGAGATTCATTAGCCTTATTTCCACCACACTCAACGGTAATTATAGGGCCACCAAAATCGTGCTCCATTAATGCCCCCAGATGAATATCAGTTAACACCATAGTTTGGCAAAATAGGTTTGAGAAACATTCAATTTTGTTTAAATAAGGGCTATCGGATGGCGCCACACAAAAGCCAGGGCCTTCACCAGAAGTATTGTGTACATCTGCCACGGCCTGAGGTTTAAACTCTTCAATATCCTTAACTATTGCTTGTGCGAGCATATGAACTGCATCATCAGCCTGGCCAAGGTTTTTACCAAAGCAACGATTTAAATCAGGATTGGTTCTAAGCATTCGATGGCTAAAGATTGGATCTGTTAAAGCAGTTTGTACCGATGCAATGAGCACCCAAGTATCCACTGCAGGAACAAAACCTTCTTTTATTAGTCGTAAAACAGCGATTATTCCTGAGGGCTCATTGCCGTGAAGCAAAGTAGAAACAACTCGGCAACTGCTATTAGTTTTACCCTTTAGAAATAACCAGGATGGTCGCTCTATGATTCTTAAACAGTCAGTAACATCCTTAGATTTCTCTAACGGGGCCAGATCATCTATTCGAGGAATATCCACCATCAATGTTGTTCCCAAAATGCCACACTACGTCCAGAGCGCATTTCACGTATATAGTCTACTTGCATTTTTTCCAATGATGTTTCCAAATCGTTAAATTGCTGGTAGTGCGCCAGCGTTTCCAATTGCCAAATAGAACCCGTTCTATTTTTATCAAGACGATTCTGAATATTACCTAAGTGAAGGCTTATATCATCTGAGTCTACGCCTAATAGTTTAAGTCCCTTCTCAGCCACCGGCAATAAATCATTTAGTTTTTGTATGACAGTTACTTCTACTGGACTAACACTCTTAGTATCAGGCCAAACTAACTTTGCATTTAAACCATCTTGAGCCGCACGGTAAAAATTGTACTCCGCTAGCTGAAATGGAAATGCTGGTACTAAATTGGGCATTTCATCACGCAAGCCTAGAGCAAGACCGCTCAACAATGCGATGTTTGAAATCATATCTACTGATGTTGGACCAGCAGGTAAAGAGCGACACTCTATTCTGAAATGACCATCTGCCTCAGGGTCAAAAACTGCTCTATTCCAAGTCCATATGGTACTCTGATGCAATCTGAGCTCATCAAGATCGGGCACATCACCAAGTTTAAAGGTCTCTGCGGAATCTTGCGGTGAGGAAATTGGTAATACCGGTTCAAACAATGCAACATTTTCAGCAAACAACTCCCATGGTCCTTTTCGTAACCAACCCTGCCCAAAATTTACTCGTGCTGGTTTACGCCAATTCTGCATATCTCTACGTCGGTTATCTACAGATTGTTTAAACAATGCAATGCGGGTTTCTTGCCATAATCGATGACCAAAGAGGATGGGAGAATTACCTGATAAGGCCAATACCAATGGCGTCACTAACTGTAATGCATTCCAGGTATTAGTAAAATGTTCGAGTGGGGTCTTAAGGTGAAACTGGAATGATGTATTGGCACCTTCAAGTGTAATATCATGGCAATTAAATGAACACGGATCTTCACCATTGATTTCAACATTAAAAGCTTCACCACGTAGGTGTTTTAAACCATTGCTAAGGGCTCTAAAACGACTTAGGTTGGTCATTGTATCTTTCTTAATATCATCCCTTTTTAAAGTCGGTAATATACCTATGGGGACTATTTGAGCATCTAAGATCTGGGCATCTTGGTCAACAAGATCTTGAATCTCATTAATTTCATTTTGTAATGTTTGAAATGGACGTCCTTCCGTTGCAACCGGACTGAGATTATATTCAAGATTGAATTTATTCAGCTCTAGACTGATCCGTGGATCACCAACTTGAAGCAATAATTCTCTGTTGATTGGTTTTACTATCCCTTGACAGTCTGTAACATAGACTTCGAGTTCAGCACCAAAGCTGTATGAATCACCACCAAATCCCGATGTGTTGACCATATCACTCAAAACTTCAAGCTGCTCACGAATGCGTACTTGATATTTACAATAGTCTTGTTCAGTATAAGACTCTTGGTATATTTGAATTCCCACGGGTATCCCTCGTTGCAGGTTCTAATACATCACCACGAGCTGCAATTGTCGCAAATTATGGACCTAGGGCCTTTTGATCCTAGTCAATGGAAGCAGTTTTAGCGGGTTGATCTTTGTCAATTGAACAACAATTTGTTTAGGTTTGAGATGAATAAAAATAATAAGCTTAATAAGTCAGTACCTATCAAAAGTATCTGGTGCGGAATAATACGTCTAAATTTGGTACTTTTTGCTACTCTTATCATGACTGCCTGTGGCAGTAGATTAATCAATGTTTCATCGCCTCCTGCTAAAAGTGATTACACTGGTCTATGGAAATTTATTGATCAGGCTGAGGATACACATAAGCAGCTCAGAAGACGATCTCAATACGCCACCTCGAACATCATTCCAATTGAATCTCGAGACGGTTCTACACGTCGTTCAAGAAACCCTTATGACACACCGGTTCATATACTTACCGATATGCTAATTGGGTTACTAAGCCTTACCCCAAAAGAATTATTTATTACTCAAAGCGGGAATAAAGTTGAGGTGGATTATGGAGTTGCTGGATATCATAGTTTTCCAATTGCCGAGCCAACCAAAATAATTATGGCCAATATTGAACTTGAGGCTATTGCTGGCTGGCAAGGTAAGGAGCTGATTATCCAGCTAGTTATAGGTGATGGAATGTTTATATTACAGCGCTTTAATTTGCTGGACAGTAAAAACTTACTTGAGACCATCGAAGTAGAGATGGCGGGTCGAGGAGAAAGGCTTCGACATCAGAGATGGTATCGCCTTTCTATCCAGTAGATCATTGTCGGAGTATCTTGTTAAATACTAAGTATGCTTACCTCTAGTCCAGTCCTGCTGATGTGTTAAATAGGTTTCACCAGCATTTACAGCACCTGACTCCATGGTCGTAGCCATACTGTCGTTCCAACGATTCAAGTAACCAAATAGTGAAATAACACCAAGCATCTCAACAATATCATCTTCTTCCCAATGGGCATGTAATTGTTGCTCTATCTTTTCATCTACTGCATTAGGAACAGCCGATGCAGCCAAAGCAAACTCAAAAGCTGCTTTTTCAGCATCAGAGTAAAGATCGCTAGAACGAAATTCCCAGATATTATTCAATCGTTCTTCACTACCTCCGTAACGCTTAGCGGCTAAAATTGTATGGGCTTGGCAATATCTACAGCCGGTACTAGCACTGGTTAAATAACCAATTAATCGTTTTTGCTCACTGCTAACATTACCGGCATTTTGCATCACTGCCATGTTTAGATTAATAAATGCTTTAGCAATCTCTGGCCGACGTTGCATAGTCAACACAGAGTTGGGACAAAAGCCCAAGGTTTCATTAAAAAATTCAGCCAGCTCACGGACCTCATCAGAGTGATCCGGGCTCAATGGAGTAACCAGAGGCATAATGTCTCCTAAATTATTGTTGTAATGGACTAGACTGTTAGCTTAGGAGCGCTTTAGCTTCTTCGATATCTTCAGCGATACCATCGACTTCGTGCACTTCCATATCAGTCTCTAGACCGAGTCTTGCGAAAGATGGAACTTCGTTCCAATTGATACTTGCAAACGGATGGTCAGAACCTGCATAACTTTGCAAGTTCGCAACACAAACCACATCAGCGTAATCAGCGCCACCATCATGTTGCCGACCAAAGTTAACATAGTCCATTGGTACATTTTGAAGTTCTTCAGGGAACTCCCAGGCTTTCAAGATAGCAGAACCAATCTGTGGGTGTAGTTGAGTTATGATTCTATCCAACATTTCTTCATCTTCAAGTAATGCAGGATTTTCTTCAGCAATGGTTAGGATTGGTAGGATGCCAATCTCATGTGTTAAACCAGCCAAGGTCGCCTGATCCGGTTTTAATCCAGCATAGTGTTTTGCCAGTACGTGACTAATAGAAGCAACTTCAATACTGTGCTCCCATGATGCTCTCATTCTCGCATCGACATATTCTGATGTTGCTTGGAACATTTGCTCCATAGCTAATCCAGTTGCTAAATTTCGAACAAAGGTGATACCCAAGCGGGTAATGCCCATCTGTAAATTGTCCACGACTACGCGGCCGCGGAGCAAAGGACTATTGGCTACCTTTATTAGACGCGCGCTCAAGGCTGCGTCAGAAGCAATTACTTCAGCAAGTTTGCCAGCTGAAACCTCTTCATCTTCTACAGCCTCTCTTATTCTTAATGCCACTTCTGGTAAAGTCGGGAGAACCAGTCGATCAGTCTTGATCGCATCTAGCAATAGGTGGAGGAAATCTTCTTCCAAGCTCATGGGCAAACTATCTCCTATAACAGGTCAGGTTTTTTGATATTACAGAGTATAGTACTTTCCGAGGGATTTGATAACCTTAAATTTCCAACTTCTAATAAGTCTTTTTTAACTGAAACTAAAGCAATATTTCCCATGCCAGATCTTTCTGTCTGGTAGATCAGAGTTCCAAGTCTCTTATCATCACCAGATTCGTCAATATAGTTAAGGCTCTGCTCAAAAACGAAGCCAGGTTCAGCAACAGACAGAACCCCATTACAATACTTAGGATTACCACGGTAATGCATACGAGCGACTATTTCTTGTCCGGTATAGCAGCCCTTTTCAAAACTTACACCACCCAAATTAGGTAAATCAATGTCATGAGGTAAAAACTTTTCTCGATTTGATTCATCAATCCAGACATAGCCATCTTCAATATCCCACTGATGCCAGGTTATCGAAGCGTCCTCCTGCCAATCAGCGGGAACTGATTGCCCCTGAGGTATTAATACCAATGCCCTTCTATTGGTGCTTTTAGGAATAACCTGAATTAATTCCCCTTGTTTGCTGACCGATAAATCATTTTCATCGCTGTCATTAGTCTCTGAACCGATTGTACCTAGCACTTGATAACGTTCAGAAACGTCCGTCAATTCTACTTTAAAAAATGCGATGTAAGGTTTTAGCTCCTGTTGCATGTACTGGCATTGATCTGCGGACATCAGCATCAACAGCTCATCTTCTGAAGCTTGTATCAGAATGAAGGTCGTTTTGACACGCCCTTTAGGGGTACAGAATGCACCGTAGAGGCCCTTGGTAGCACTTAGTTCATCAAGGTTAGTACTGCATTGCCCTTGTAAGAATTTAGCGCCATCTTCGCCTTTAAAACTCAGTACGCCATTTAACTGTAGTCTGGTAGTATATTTCGTCATTATCAATGTAGCCTTTTCGTTCGGTCATTTAAGACATCTTAGGTTGTGATTAGATACAACTTAGTGCAGGATCGTCAAGTAAACTTTGCATTTATAAAGGATTGGTTCAATTGTCTAAAAATCAAGATCTAATAGCAAAAATTCGCTGGGACTGTCGAAGAGGAATGCTAGAACTCGACTATGTATTTGATTATTTCATCAAAGATGGTCTTAATAAACTTAATGATAATGAATTAGTAGAATTTCAGAAGTTTCTAGATAACCAAGATCCGGATTTGTTTGCCTGGTTCCTAGGCTTTCAAAAGCCTGATGATGAATTCTCTGCTAAATGGGTCGCAATAGTACTGGAATCTCAGCCAAAAAATAAATGATATTTTGGCGTTTCTGCTCAACCGGAAAAACCCAAATTTGGATCACCTGGATTTGCCTCGGCTATTGGCTTGTAGCCATCAATATCGAACTTGCAGTAATTGCTAAAGTACTACTGTCTATCAACTGTATTGTCATATGGTTAGAACTGGTTAGACAATTTAGTTCAATCCCTCTTGCCATTAGCACTAATACCAAGCAGTGGACGATTATCTATAGCAACAAAATTGAACAGCTTCAGTTGCAATCAGGTTTTGTGTTAGGCCCAATCGCATATGCTAAATTTAAATTTTCAGATCAAACGACTAAAAGCCTATGGATTGCTCGATCTGACATCGTACCAAGTAACTGTTCAGGCTGTGCAAATTGGACGCAGTTAAAAGCGTTGATAATAATGAATGTAGCGTCTAACTCTAGAGCTGTACCAGAATGATAGAGATAACAATGACTGACAAAAATAGGCCAGTCATCACTAATGAAGAGAAAGCTTGTCTAACTTTGCGGTCGCATATGAGGGAATAGAATGACGTCCTTGATGCTTGCTTGATCTGCTAACAACATTACTAGGCGATCTATGCCTATACCTTCGCCTGCTGTGGGTGGTAATCCATATTCTAAGGCCGTGACATAGTCCTCATCATAGTGCATCGCCTCAGCATCACCTGCATCCTTAGCTGCTACCTGATCTTTAAATCGGCTGGCCTGATCATCTGGGTCATTTAATTCTGAGAAACCATTGGCTAACTCTCTTCCACCGACAAAAAATTCAAATCTATCGGCAATAAAGGGATCATTATCATTACGTCGTGATAAGGGTGATACTTCAACTGGGTAGGCCGTTATAAAGGTTGGCTGAATTAATTGATGTTCAACTGTCTTCTCAAAAATTTCAATTTGAATCTTTCCCAAACCATAGGAGGATTCAACTTTAATACCCATATTATCTGCAATTTTTGCTGCGGTTTCACGATCGGATAACTGTTCTTTAGTTAAATCAGGATTGAACTTCAATATCGAATCAAGCACAGTAATTCGTTCAAAAGACTGGCCAAAATCATATTCAACACCTTGACTTGTAACCTTACGATCGCCATAAACTTCATCAATAATGTACTGAAACATTGCTTCGGTAAAGTTCATCAAGTCATTGTAATCAGCGTATGCCCAGTAAAACTCCAACATAGTAAATTCAGGGTTATGCCGAGTGGAAAGGCCTTCATTTCGAAAGCTACGGTTAATTTCATAGACTTTTTCAAAACCACCAACCACCAGGCGCTTTAAATACAGTTCAGGAGCTACACGAAGAAATAGTGGCATATCCAGGGCATTATGGTGAGTAACAAAAGGTCGTGCGGTTGCACCGCCAGGAATAACATGCATCATAGGTGTTTCAACTTCCATGAAATCACTCTGATTCATAAAATCACGAATTGCTGCAACAATTTTGCTTCTCGCTTGAAATGTTTCTCTAGCCTCTTGATTAACGATTAAATCAACATAACGTTGACGGTATTTAACTTCTTGATCGGCCAACCCTGACCATTTATCTGGTAATGGACGCAATGACTTGGTTAGCAGTTTAATTTTGGAGGCACGAACGGAAAGCTCACCCTTGTTTGTTTTGAACACCTTACCAGTAACACCGATAATGTCACCGATGTCCCATTTTTTAAATGCTTCGTAGTCACCCTCTTCTAACAATTCACCTTTAACATAGACTTGGATTCTGCCGCCCACATCCTGCAGAGTAAGGAAACTGGCCTTACCCATCAGTCTACGCGTCATGATTCGTCCCGCTATGGTTACTTCTTGATCACGTTCCGCTATGGCTTCTTTTTCCATAGCATCAAACTCTGAAACTACATCTGATGAAATATGCTCACGCTCAAAACCATTGGGATAAGCTTCATTATTCTCACGCAGGCCTTGTAATTTTTCTCGGCGTTGTTGAATTTGTTCGTTAGTATCGAGATTTTCTTCTGTCATCTTGTTCGTCCGTTTTTATAAACCTTGCTTTAAGCTTGCTTCAATGAAGGCATCGAGATCGCCATCAAGCACCGCTTGCGTATTACTTGTTTCCACACCGGTTCGCAAATCTTTAATTCGCGACTGGTCGAGTACATATGAGCGTATTTGCGAGCCCCAGCCAATGTCGGATTTAGAATCCTCAAGATTCTGTTTATCCTCATTTTGTTTTTGCAGTTCCAGCTCGTACAATTTTGCCTTCAACTGACTCATGGCTGACGCTTTATTCTTATGTTGTGAGCGATCGTTCTGACACTGAACCACTGTATTGGATGGTAAATGTGTAATTCTAACGGCTGAATCTGTTCTATTCACATGCTGACCACCCGCACCACTTGCACGGTAGGTATCAATTCTCAAATCAGCCGGGTTAATATCAATTTCAATGCTGTCATCCACCTCTGGAAATACGAATACAGATGCAAACGATGTATGACGTCGGCTACCAGAGTCAAAAGGCGACTTACGAACTAAACGATGAACTCCTGTTTCGGTACGTAACCAACCATAAGCATAATCCCCCTTTAAATGAATAGTCGCACTTTTAATACCTGCGACTTCACCATCTGAGAGTTCAGTAACTTCTGTTTTAAATCCTCGTCGTTCACCCCAACGCAAATATTGCCGTAACAACATATCAGCCCAATCTTGCGCTTCAGTACCACCAGAACCAGACTGTATATCAAGATAGGCACTTTTAGAATCCATCTTGCCGGAAAACATCCTTCTAAATTCTAACTGTTTAACATCGTCATCATAGACCTGAAGATCTTTGACGATTTCCTCAACTGCTGATTCATCTTTTTCTTCAACTGCCATTTGCAAAAGATCATGGGCATCTTCAAGGACGGTATCTAACTTAACAATGGTATCAACGATGAGTGCCAAATCGGCCTGTTGTTTACCTAACTCTTGTGCTTGTTCTGGATTATCCCAAACATCAGGTTGTTCTAGTTCTCTTTCAACTTCTGCAAGTTGTTCGCGCTTTTCGTCGAAGTCAAAGATACCCCCTCAGGGAATCAACACGTCCCTTAAGGTCACTAATGGTTTCTCTAATTGGATTGACTTCCATCTAACATTCCACCTGCAGTAAAAAATACAATTTACAAGCGACGAATTGTACCTGAGGCAACAGTCTGATTATAGGGGGTAAAGCACAATACCTTTATAGATTGCTGAATAAAGTATTCCAATCTTAGTTTTAAGCTCAGACTTGTTGGTTTTGCAGATGTAATTGAAACAGCCAGTGGCTGGTTAATTTATCATCAATACACTGCAATAATAATATAACATACTGATATATATGAATATTTAAGAAATTAATTTGGACTCTAGAAACTCATGCTTACATTATAACGACATCTCTTACAGTATCACGACAGAATGCTGTGTACATTATGTGAACAGCTTCCCGGAATGGTTTTTGATGGTCCGCTATTATTAGCTCATCAACTAACAGCGGACATAAGCAAAATGAAATTAGTGCAAATTACACTACTCGGTCTGATTCTCTCTACGTCATCGTTGATGGCCGAAACAGCAATTCATTTTGATTACAACCAACCTGTCTGGAGTCCTTATCTAGGTGGTAATACTCAGATCAATTTTCCAATGACATCAACAGATAATGCATACAAGATTGAAGAACAGAGAGCAACGTATCTAAACTTAACATTCGAACATGACATCGACTTTTTACCAAACATCGGTTTACGAACCAATATTAAGGAACATAAAGAGCGTGCCAATATCGATCAGTTGTACATCTACGACAGCATCGCAAGTTTCGAAGGTGAAGCAGTAGACAGTAAAATAGACCTAACCCATAGAGACCACCTAATTTATTACAGGCTCATGAGTCAGGAACTCAAACTTGATTTAGGTATGGACATCATCCGTTTCGATGGCCGGATCAATTTACGCAGTAATAGCGAGAACAAAACGATAGAATTTAATGACGTAATGGCTGGCGCATATGCTCAGGTACACTACGATATTCCTGAGACAAGTTTATACCTCAAAGCAACAGCTACCTATGCTATAGATAAAAGCAATACGTTCAATAAGGCTCGCTATATGATTGGCTGGCAGTCAAAGTCTGGTATAGCGATTGAAGCTGGTTACCAAGCCTACAATGCCGAATGGAATGACTACAAGGGCACTGATGGCACACTAAACTTCAAAGGACTGTATACGGGTCTAAGATTTAACTTCTAAGGCGGGCTGATATAATCGATCATCAATTGTAATTTTGAAACACCTCTGAATCTATTGATCGATAGGCGATACAACAAATGAACATGATCAAATTGGCGATACAGCATGTCATCGCTCTGATTAAAGGCAATCGCATCGACAATTCCCGAGTCACCCAGCGATAATCGAAACTTGATGTGACGTTGTTTGAGAATCTTCCAATCAATGACTTTAAATTTACCATCAAATTGTGGCTCTGGAAATTTTTGACCCCAAGGACCAGACTGCTCTAATAACTCAGCATTTTCTAAATTAAGTTGAGCTGGACTGAGCTCTCCATCTGACCATAAAATATTATCGAATACCCCGTCATCAGACCAATTTTTCACCACCTCATTAAAAGTAGTTTCAAACTCAGCCAAATATTTTTCTTCAATGGTTAATCCAGCAGCCATAGCATGGCCGCCAAATTTTTGTAGCATTTCAGGTTTTTGTGTAGCGATTCTATCTAACACATCACGAATATGAATGCCTTTAATTGAGCGTGCAGATCCCTTAATCAAGCCCGTCTCATCAGAACGTGCAAAAACTATGGTTGGGCGATAAAGTTGATCTTTAATTTTTGAGGCAATCAGACCAATAACCCCTTCGTGCCATTTTTCTGAATACAAACAGACGGCTTTTTTATCAGACATTTTATCTAACTTTTGTTGCCTAACAATATCTAGAGCCTGTTGCTGCATTTCTTCTTGAATCGCACGGCGCTGAAGATTCCAGTGATTCAACTCTTCAGCCAATGGTTCAGCACCTTGCTGGGTTTGGCTCATCAAACATTCAATTCCAATTCGCATATCGTCAAGCCGGCCTGCTGCATTGAGACGAGGCGCTACAATAAAGCCTAGATCTTGTGCCTGTATACGACTAAATTCACGTTGTACAAATGACAACAGCGTTGTGATTGCAGGTCGGCAAGTCTTTTGATTAATACGTTCGAGACCCTGCTGTATTAGGCAACGATTTAGATGGTCTAATGGTACCAAGTCTGCAACAGAACCCAGTGCGACGAGATCGAGATAATTTCCTAAATTGGGTTCGGCTATACCCTGTTTAGCAAACCAATCTCGCTGTCTTAGCTCTGCTCTTAAGGCCAGTAGCGTATAGAATGCTACCCCAACACCAGCCAATGCCTTGGACGGAAATTCACAGCCAGGTTGATTTGGATTTACTATGGCATCTGCATCCGGCAGAGTCTCACCGGGAAGATGGTGGTCAGTGATAATAATACCAATGCCCAGTTCTTTCGCGCGCCTTACACCTGCTTCAGATGCAATTCCATTATCTACAGTGATCAACCAGTCGGGGTTCTCGTCCATAGCAAGATCCACAATTGCTGGACTCAAGCCATAGCCCAATTTGAATCTATCAGGCACTAAGTAGCTGACATGCTTGGCTGAAAATTCTTTTAAAATCAGCTGCATAAGCGTGCAACTGGTTGCACCATCAACATCATAGTCAGCGATTATTAATAATCGCTGCTGTTGCTCGATAGCATCAGCTAGCAATCCTGCAGCCTGAGTAGCGCCCTTCATTAGGCTAGGATTTGGTAAATGCTTTAAACTGTAATCAAGTTGCTCATTGGAACTAATACCACGACTCGCAAATATATTTGCGAGCCATACAGGATAATCATTTAGTTGAATATTATCAGGGATACTTCTAGTACGTATTTCTGCCATAGTAAAATTACCTAAATGATCCACTATCGCCAGAGACGATATTTATGCCAAGGTTTTAGGCTATAGCATTGAGTCTCAGTATATAACTCAAGTTCTGATATTTCCCCAGTTTTAACCAGGTTAATGGTCGGGAAGATATAATTTTCCAGCCAATAAGTAAACCGGTTCTGCCAATCAGTAACATCATTCTGATCTCTTGCATTTCTTAATTCAGAGTTCATTATTTCAATAGAATTTGTACCAACTAATAAGTCATTTAGTTGAGGAATAACAGGACCAGATACTTGCCCATCAAAGGCACCTCGTAGCAATGCATCATTGCAATAAAACTGCTCTGCCTGAATCGTTGTATTTACCACTGCTGGTTTATTAGGATTGCCCCAGAACCAGAGACCACTAATGGCTTTTTCACCACATTCAGTCCGTTCGATATTGCATTGGGCGCGGTGCAATAACATCTGAGTTTCCATCAATATTCGTTGCCAAAATCTGCCCGCTTCACCCTCAGGTAAGTGATGACTAATATCTTGACCAAGAACCTTTGCTAGCGGCGAAAACCTGGCTTCTTGATTATCACCGATATTCATATAGGCCTGTGATTCCGAATGAAACTGTAAGACTAATCCATCATCCAAAAAGTGTTTATTAAACAGCATTTCGATTTCTTCGCGCTCACTCTCTTCAAGCGCAAGCACCGAATTACCTCTGCAAACAATTCCATTATGAGTTGCTTCTAATATCACTGGATCGGCTCTTAACCACCGGCCCTTAGATAACATCTCATGGTTATTTTCTCCTGCAAGCATCCAGGCTGTAAAATTCTGTTCAGAGCCCAGCTGGTAATGACTTGTTATTAAATTACTATCGTCAGACGTCGTTAGATCGGCTTTTCTTAATTCGGTTTGGAGCTTGGACAGCATATCTAAACCATCTTGAGCCAATGTTTTTAACATATGCTCATCGAGTAATGAAGGCATCAATAGCCGAATAGCTGGTTTCATATTTTGCTTACTATTGTTTTAATTGCAGGATGGTGATGATTTTATCACTGTAACAGAGACTAGGTTACAAATCATAAATCGTTAATGAATTCGACTGTACTCAGGAGTTATTACTTAAAGTAGATAACTCCCTCATGTAGCGTAAATAAACTCAAGAGCCTGAGCTTTTTTCTTTTGATTCAGCGATGGCTTCAGCGCGCTCCTGCTCTAATAATTTCAGTAAATTAGCAGGTTCAACAAAACCAGGAAGCAAACGACCGCTCTCTAAAATTAATGCTGGGGTGCCATTAATTCCAAAGGCGCGAACCAGTTGCATGTGTTCTTGGATAGGATCTTCACAGGTATCAGTGCCAAAGGTACGATCAATTTTTGCTGCATCCATGGCTTTATGTTGATCTGCAGCACACCAAACCGATCTTAGTTTGATGTGTGAAGATGAACCTATTCCAGCTCTAGGATAGCCTAAATACTGTATGGTAATGCCTAAATTATTGTATCCTGCCATCTTCTGATGTAACTGACGACAAAAACCACAATCAACATCCGTAAAGACACTTACTTTGTGCTTTTCATTAGTGGCCTTATAGATAATCATGTCTTTATCTTCAACCTGAGCAATTTTTGCTTGGCGAAGTGGTGCTTTTTTCTTGTCAATACGAGCTAGAGCATCTTCACTCAAATCGACAATACCATTTTCTATCGAGAATAATTTACCAGAGACAATGAATTTAGCATCGGCAGACACATAAATCAGCTGGCCCGAAGCCATCACTTCGTACAAACCTTTCATGGGGGACTTGTTAACGTCCTGAACATCCATCGATGGGATTCGCTTTTGAAGCTGAGCGATAATGGCCTCTATGGCAGGATCATTATCTTCAGCGACCACAGTCAGCGCTGAGGCTAAACCGATCAAAATGAATGTAATTTTCATAAACATATTCAAAGTATTACTCCAATTTCTATATCAACCACGTGGGTGATGTATTTTATGTAACTGTTTTAGCCGTTCTTGAGCCACATGCGTATAAATCTGTGTTGTTGATAAGTCACTATGTCCTAACAACATTTGTAGACTACGTAAATCAGCACCATGATTTAATAAATGCGTTGCAAATGCGTGACGTAACACATGCGGTGATATCGACTTTTTAATATTACTAATTTTAGCGTAATGTTTGATACGATACCAGAAAGCTTGACGAGTCATTCCGGAACCTCGTCTACTTAAAAACAACTTATCAGATACCTGTCTATTAAGTAGCTCAGCTCGCCCGTAACGTAGATAACTATTGACCGCATCAATTGCAGCATCACCTATTGGAACCAGCCGTTCCTTGTTACCCTTACCAATGACTCGGATCACACCCTGTTGCAAATTTATCTCATGGGCATCAATGTTAACGAGCTCTGATATCCTCAATCCACAAGCATAAAGCATTTCTAGCATGGCTTTATCGCGCAAGCCCATAGCATCATCTGGCGGCATATCTAATAATATATCGACTTCTTTCTCGGTTAAAGTCTTGGGTAAAGATCGTCCAATCTTGGGCGACTCAATCAGCGTACTGGGATCAGTTTCGAGCAATCGCTCCCGAACACAATAACCGTAAAATCGACGCGCTGAAGACAAAAATCGATTGGTAGAACGCGGATTATAGTTTTGCTCAAAACGATAGGCCAAATATGATAATAAATCAGCTCTAGCAAGACTTATGAGACCCTTTTCACACCACAGCCCTAAATGCTTTAAATCATATGCATAGGAGTTTAAAGTGTGCTGACTTAAACCTTTTTCCAACCAAAGGCTATCCAGAAAGCGCTGAATCAGCTGTTTGGTCTGTTCATCAAGTTCAGGTTTCTTATCTGTCATCGCTTAGCACTGTGATACTTTAGAGGTCATTCTAACAGGCACAAAAAAGGGTAGCAAAGCTACCCTCTATATTTGTCGATAAAGCAGCGGTTATTTTGCTAACTTTTCCTTAATTCTAGCAGCCTTACCACTTAACTCACGTAGGTAGTAAAGTTTTGCCTGACGAACATCACCACGACGCTTAACTGTTATGTCACTGATCATCTTTGAGTAAGTTTGGAAAACACGTTCAACACCTACACCACTTGAAATCTTACGTACTGTGAATGCAGAATTCAAACCGCGGCTACGCTTAGCAAGAACCACACCTTCAAAAGCCTGAAGACGCTCACGCTCACCTTCGATCACTTTCACGTTTACGATAACCGTATCACCAGGGGCAAACTCAGGAATATTATTGCCTTCCATCTGCTCCGCTTCTAATTGATCGATAATGTTGCTCATTTTGTTCTCTCCTATTTCAGCTTCTCAGCTGTGAATCTTTAAATCACTAACCAATGACTGTCATTGGTCTTTAATCTGGTACTTGCTATAGAGGTCTGGTCGACGTGTCTTAGTACGCTCTATTGCCTGCTCATGGCGCCATTTGGCTATTGCCTTATGATCACCCGATAATAATACTTTGGGAACTTTATTTCCCTGCCAATCATCTGGCCTTGTATAGTGAGGGCAATCCAATAAGTCCTCACTAAACGAATCTTGTTCAGCAGATTGTTCGTGTCCCAATACAGAGGGTACTAATCGAACCATCGCATCGGTCATACTCATAGCAGCTAACTCACCACCACTGAGGACTATATCTCCAAGAGACCACTCCTCATCAATCTTTGCTTCTATCAGGCGTTCATCAACACCTTCGTAACGACCGCAAACAAAGATAATTTGTTGCCAATCTAGAGCATTTCTGATCATAGATTGATTAACCACTTTGCCCTGAGGTGATAAATAAATCACTTTCGCGGCTTTACCATGCTGCTTTTCTGATTCTGCTTTGGCTGCGTCTATCGCATCTGCCATGGGCTGAATCTTCATCAGCATTCCAGGTCCACCACCATAGGGTCTATCATCGACCGTTCGGTGTACATCCTGTGTGAAATCTCTAGGATTCCAATACTCTATCTGAGCTAGACCGTTCTTAAAAGCACGTCCCGTAACGCCCTGTTCCGTTAAACTCTGGAACATCTCCGGGAATAAGGAGATGATGCCAAACCACATAGGAACCCCTAGTTAGTAATTAATATCCCAGTCGACAACTATTCGACCCTTATCTAGCTCAACCTTCTGGACCACCTGTTCGTCTATCCAAGGAACCAAGTGCTCCGCTCCATCTGATGCGCTCTTTACTACCATCACATCATTAGAGCCAGTTTCCATAAGACTCTTAATCGAGCCTAATGTTTCGCCTTCTTTGGTGATAACTGACAAACCTATTAAGTCTGTCCAGTAATAACCGTTGTCTGCGGGCTCTGGCATCATACTTCGAGTAATTGCAATGGTTGCCCCTACCCAAGTTTCTGCCTGTTCTCTAGTATCAACACCTTTCAGTTTTGCTACCAGTGTTTTACCCTGTGGCCGACCTTGCTCAATTGAGAGTTCGAGCCACTTACCATCCTTCTTTACAAGCCAGATAGGATAGCTGAATATGTTCTCTCTTGGCTGGCTGTGAGAAACCAGTTTGACCCAGCCCTTGATCCCAAAAACGGACGAAATTCGTCCGAGTATAATGCGGGTATCTTTCTTCTCTGCCATTGGCTAGAGTGGTCTAACGATGTATTAAGCTTGCTTTCTTGCGTCAGCAACAAGCTTAGCTACACGATCACTAGTTTGTGCACCTAAACCAACCCAATGGTCGAAGCGCTCTAGATCAACATTCAATTTAATATCATTACCACTGGCCGTCGGATTGAAAAATCCGATACGCTCTAAATAACGTCCATCACGTGGATTTCTGCTATCAGCAACATGGATATGGTAATATGGGCGTTTTTTAGCGCCACCTCTTGATAAACGTATGGTTACCATGCGTTTTATTTCCTCTTAAATATCAACAACTTAAAACAAGTCATCGGTAATTGATTCACACACTGTGCATAAAGACCGCGGATTCTACCGTTATTTGTTTCAATTTGAAAGTGTTTTTTAATAAAAAATGCCTCTGATTGGCAGAGACATTTTGGTTAATTTTCAATACGCCTGAAAGATTCCAGTTTGTCTAGCGAAATGGCGGCATGCCACCACCCTGACCACCTGGAGGCATCATACCTTGCATAGAGCGCATCATCTTTTTCATACCACCTTTACCCGACATTTTTCGCATCATCTTTTGCATCTGTGTAAATTGCTTCAGAAGCTTGTTCACTTCCTGAATCGTGGTACCTGAACCATTGGCAATACGCTTTTTACGTGAGCCTTTAATTAGACGTGGAAACTGTCGCTCTTGAATGGTCATTGAGTTAATAATGGCTTCCATTTGAACAGTCGCTTTATCATTGACTTGGTTCTTGACCGCATCAGGAATATTGCCCATGCCAGGAAGTTTGCCCATTAGGCTGCTTAGACCACCCATATTTTTCATCTGTTGCAGCTGTTCTTTAAAGTCTTCTAGATCAAAGCCATGACCCTTGGTAAGTTTCTTAGCGAGCTTTTCTGCTTTCTGTTTATCTACTTTGCGCTCAACATCTTCAATAAGTGACATAACATCACCCATTCCCAAGATTTGAGAAGCAATTCTATCCGGATGAAATGGCTCTAAGGCATCAGTCTTCTCACCCATACCCAAGAATTTTATTGGCTTACCGGTGATATGCCTAATTGAAAGTGCAGCACCACCACGAGCATCACCATCTGCTTTTGTTAGAACCACACCCGTTAAATCTAACTCATCATGGAATGCCTTGGCTGTATTTGCTGCATCCTGACCCGTCATGGCATCGACCACAAACAGCGTTTCAATCGGCTGGGCGACCTTATGAACCTCTTTTAGTTCAGCCATCATTTGTTCATCAATGGCGAGTCGACCCGCGGTATCCACAATGACTACATCAGCAAATTGTTTTTTACCTTCTGCAATAGCTGCTTTTGCAATCTTGGTAGGCTTTTGATCAGACGAAGAAGGGAAAAAGATCGCCCCTACTTCTGTTGCCAAAGTTTCCAACTGCTTTATTGCAGCAGGACGATAGACGTCAGCACTGACCACCAAAACCTTTTTGTTTTCACGTTCTTTTAAGTAACGAGCTAGTTTTGCAACGGTGGTGGTTTTACCAGCACCCTGTAAACCAGCCATTAGAATGACGGCTGGAGGTTGAGTATGAAGGTTTAAGGCGTCATTCGCTTGGCCCATTGCTTCAACTAACTGGTCATTAACAATCTTAAGGAAGGCTTGGCCAGGATTCAGGCTTTTACTTACCTCTTGACCTACAGATTTATCTCGAACACCGTCAATAAAGGACTTAACCACAGGCAAGGCAACATCAGCCTCTAATAGGGCCATACGCACTTCACGTAATGTGTCCTTGATATTTTCTTCGGTTATACGTCCCTTGCCACTAATGGCGCGAAGGGTACTGTTAAGCCGATCGGAAAGACTTGCAAACATGTTCTATTACCATTATTCGTACAGGGGGGCTATTCTAGAGTCTCAAGAGTTCCAAATCAATTCTTTTATAAGCTCAGATTGTAGGTCGGTCTGTAGGTCGGTCTTTAGGCCGACGAATGATTGACCGTTGTCACCCTGTAGGTCGGTCTTTAGGCCGACGAATGATTGACCGTTGTCACCCTGTAGGTCGGTCTTTAGGCCGACGAATGATTGGCTGTTGTCACCCTAAAGGGCGACCTACAAAAAGTAGAACCTATTAATCCTGTGTAGTCTGCCATTTAAATTCAGTTGAACTGGGAAGTTTCTCAATAAAGTCTGCTCCCATCAACAATGAAGGTGTTTTAAATCCAGCAGCAGGCTCCGTACTTAACAGATGTTCAACTATTGCCAGTGATGCCTCCACAGTTACCTGATAACCATTAGCCGTGCTGATGCGGCCAGTAACGATATTACCAGCCGGATTTATCACTTCACCCCATACCTCGGTCCTTTGAGTTTTAAGCTGTTCATCGCTTGGCCCCTTAACTTTCTTATCGATCTGTTTCTTCATAAAGTTAACTAACCAGCCCCATTTAAAAATCCAACGGACCTTATCAATACGTTTTAACTGTTTAATTTTTGCATCAGGTAAAGGAATATAAACATCTATATTGGGAATACCGGTACTGTAATATGCAGTAGATACATCACCCCAAGGAATGGTTGTAGATGTCAGACTTTCATTTCCATAATCAATTTTTCTTACTTTATAAGCCAATGGTACGTCCATGATATAGCCATCTCGGCGAACACGGCAGCCACCGGCCAAACCCTCTACTGAGGTTTTAGCTGTGCCAGGACTAAACCTTGAATTACTCGAGAATCCGAGCCACAGGCTATCTGCATCAGGCAATTTTTCTGATAACGCCTTGGCTAGGCAGTCTGTAGGTACAACATCAAATCCTACACCAGGACAAATCATCACCCCAGCTTGCTCTGCACTTTTGCTAAGCAGGTGGCCATGTTCAAAGATATCAATCTCACCGGTAATATCTAAATAATGGCTTTTACTATGTAAACAGGCTGCCATCATTGGTCGCGCGGTCTGTGAGAATGGTCCAGCACAATTAAGTACTAAATAACAATCATCCAGTTGCGTGGCGATTTCCTGTCTAGAATTCAATTCAAAACATCGATATTCAAATCCAGTTTCATCATGCATCTTTTGTAACGCAGCTTTGCTTCTTCCAGCAATAATTGGATTTAAGCCTCTTTTCTTAGCTTCTGCGACAATTAGGCGACCGGTATAACCCGTTGCACCATAGAGTATCCACTTTTTGTGCACAATTTTTCCTTTGATACGTTTTACTACATGGGTGTCCATGCTAACATGACCTGACTTAAAACTACTGATTTTTTAGTGGATGGATAACAGCATTCTAACCATATTAACCGCCAGCAGTTACCTACTTATTAGCGGTTATCAGTTTTGGCTCCTGAAAAAGCAAAACAATAACCACATAAGACAGGTTGCTGTACTTTCGATCTTACCCATCAATATGCATGGCTACCTGCTACATATGTCTATTGATACGGTAGCAGGTCAGAATCTTAGTATGTTAAATATATACTCCATGACATTCTGGATTATTGCTATTGCCCTGATGTTCTCTAGCCTAATTAAAAAGTTGGAAGTGTTAGTAATGGCTGTTTTCCCTGTCAGTGCATTACTGGTAGTACTTTCGAGTATGTCAACGGATCATCATATAATTGACGCATCATCGCCGGGCTATTTGATTCACATACTCATCGCCATTGCTTCTATTAGTATTTTAGGCCTAGCCGCAATTCAGTCTGTATTTGTTACTATGCTGGATAATCGTTTAAAACGTGCCCCCACAAAAATCAATCTGGCCTTACCTGCGTTACAGGATATGGAAAAGTTTCTATACTTCTTGGTAGCCTTTGGTTTTGTATTGCTCAGTTTGGCAATCATCACGGCTATATTATTTATGCCTTCAACTGGTGGTGGCATTCCACTTCATAAACCCATCTTATCAGTCATCTCATGGCTCGTTTTTGCGGTCTTCTTAGTCGGCCGATTCAAGAAAGGTTGGCGTGGTAAAATTGCCGCCTCCTGGACCATTACTGGTTTTCTATTTTTATTCTTAGCATATTTTGGTACACGAACCGTTATAGAATTTATCCTAGGTTAAATTGTGGAATTTGCATCGACAGAAGCATTATTGTTATGGATCTTTTTTCTGATCCTAATTTCAGCATTTTTCTCTGGCAGTGAAACAGGCATGATGCGGGTCAACCGTTATCGTCTAAAATCGATTGCCAACAGTGATGATAAGAAAAGCAAATCAGCCAAACGAGTTCAGAGATTACTCGAAAAACCAGATCGCCTGCTGGGTTTAATTCTGATTGGAAATAACTTTGTTAATATTCTTGCCGCAACCATGGCTGCTATTGTTGCTGAACGGCTGTGGGGTACTCCAGGTGTATTTATCGCCTCTTTGGGGTTAACTTTCATTGTATTAATCTTTGCAGAATTAACCCCTAAAACGCTTGCAGCGCTTTATCCCGAGGACTTTGCCTACCCAACCTCAGTATTATTGAAGCCACTACTAAAGCTCCTTTATCCCTTTGTCTGGCTTATTAATAGCATTGCAAACTGGATATTGAGCCTGTTTGGTGTAAAGCTTTCTGATGCGGATGATGAGAAACTCGATGCGGATGAACTAAGAGCAATAGTGACTGAAGCGAGTCCAATGATACCGACCCGCCACCAAAAAATGTTGCTCAATATTCTCAACCTAGAACGCTCTACCATTGAAGACATCATGGTCCCTAGGAAAGAGATCAACGGTATTAATCTACAAGACAGTTGGGAAGAAATCATTACCGCTCTCAAAAATTGCCAGCATACGCGTATTATTGTTTTTGATGGTGAAATTGATAACCCCAAAGGAATACTACACGCCCGTGACCTAGTAAACTTAGTCACCTCAGACAAGCTGACTCGCGAAATCCTCATTAAAGCCATTTCCGATGTTTATTATGTCCCCGAGGGAACTCCCCTTCATACTCAGCTATTAAATTTTCAACGTAAAAAAGAACGCATTGGTGCTGTCGTTGATGAATATGGTGACATACAGGGACTCGTTACACTTGAAGACATTCTAGAAGAAATTGTCGGTGAGTTTACTACTGATCTTGCTGCAGCTCAGGAAGAAATAAAAAAACAACCCGATGGCAGTATTTTAATTGACTGTTCAATCAATGTTCGTGAAGTGAATAAATCGCTAAATTGGTCATTACCCACCGATGGCCCAAAGACCATCAATGGTTTAATAACTGAATTCTTAGAATTCCTACCAGAAGAAGGTTATGGCTTTAGATTGCATGGCTACCCAATGGTTGTAACTTCAGTGGATGAGCACAAACTCGATTGGGTTCGCGTTTTTCCAAAGTTATATGAAGTCTAGACGGGTTTAACCAATCGCTCTTGGGTTGTCCATTCGACATGGTACTTTTGACCGGAGCTTTCACCAAGTCGTTCAAAAGTATGTGCACCAAAATAATCTCTTTGGGCCTGCAACAGGTTGGTAGGCAGTACATCTCGCCTAAAGGCATCAAAGTAAGTCAAACTCGCACCGAAGGCTGCAAATGGAATACCCGCTAAACTGGCCTCAGCAATTACCTGTCTCATAGCCCCTTGCTGATTATTCAATTGCTGTTGAAAGTACGGCGCTAATAATAAATGCTCTAAATTAGACTGTTGCTGATATGCTTGGGTAATATGCTGTAGAAATTGAGCTCTAATAATACAACCGGCACGCCATATTTTAGCAATTTCAGCAAAATCCAATTCCCAGCCCTGTTCATCTGAAGCTATTTTCATTAAATGAAAACCTTGGGCATAGGCACAAACCTTGGCACAATATAAAGCCTGTCTGATGCGCTCTATAAATTCAACACGACTATTCTGATCAATTTGGTGATCGGGTTGATTAAATAGTTTAGCCGCGGAAATACGCATAGTTTTTAAACTCGACATAGAACGGCTATAGACGGCTTGGCTAATGGTTGGCGCTGGGCATCCGAGCTCTAAACTACTAACCGCTGTCCACAGACCTGTGCCCTTTTGGCCTGCCTTATCAAGAATCACATCAACTAGAGGTTGATCGCTTAGGCTGTCTTCTGTGGCTAAAATTTCAGCGGTTATTTCAATTAAATAACTACCTAACTCTGTTTCGTTCCACTCAACAAAAACCTCAGAAATCTCGGTACAACTCATACCAAGACCGATTCGCATAAGATCGTAGGCCTCACAGATTAATTGCATATCAGCATATTCTATGCCGTTATGAACCATCTTTACATAATGACCCGAACCGGCAGGGCCAATATAGGTTGTACAGGGTTCACCTTCTACTATCGGTTGTCCAATAGCGTAAGACTCTAACGCCTTACCTGTTTCTGGATCGACCTTGGCTGCAATAGCTTGCCAAAGTGGCTCTAACCTTGCCCAAGCCTCAGGGTTGCCACTGGGCATTAGGGATGGACCAAACCTTGCACCTAACTCACCACCTGAAACGGCGCTAGAAAAGAATAGAAATTGATTTTGATATTGTTTCTCTCGGTTAATTGAGTCAGTCCATAGACTATTACCCGTATCAACAACAATATCATCCTTCTGTATACCTGCTACTACCAAGGCTTCACAGACTGAATCCACTACAGAACCTGCTGGAATGGAGAGCACAATAAGTCTTGGAGATTGTAGATTATCTAGCAGGTCTTTAAATGAAACACAGGATTGCATTCTCTGCTCGCCAGCCTCAGACATATCCTGTATCAGGCACTGAGATACTTTCTCAGCATCAATATCATAGACAGCCAATTGATAACCATGATCTGCCATATTCAATGCGAGACTTTTTCCCATCACGCCTAAACCTACCATGCCTACAAATGCACTCATGTTATCTCCAAAGCATCCCTGTTATCTCTCAACAAGAATGATATTTATACGTCTATTAATCCGTACTGTTGATCAAGAATATCGATAATTTCCTGCTTTGGATTATCACTTAGCTCTATTCGTTTACCTGTTATTTTCTCAGCAATACCAAGATAGGTTCTTGATACTTCCATCATTACTTCATCGGGAAGTGCATTATCTCGAGCCAAGGCATAGCGTTCTTCCATACGATCCTTATTAACTAAAATATCAGGGTCAGGAAAATGCTTTAATAATAACTGACGGAACGCTTCTTTAGATTTCTCAACCACCTTGCCTTCTCGTCGAGAAGGACCATCCCAAATACGTGAAGAGTCAGGTGTACCAACCTCATCCATATAAATAAGCTTCTCATTACCATCAGCATCATCGACATAACCAAATTCAAACTTGGTATCTACAAAGATCTGATCAATTTTGGCCAGCGCTTCACTAATCAAATTAAAGCCTTCACTAAGCAGCTTTTCATAGACATCAATGTCATCCTTAGTAGTGAATTTAAAGGCTTCATAATTATTCACGATATCATCACGACTAATATTTACATCATCTACCTCAGGAACACCTGGAATTCCCTTTAAGATGCCTTTGCTAGAAGGTGTAATTAGTAGCTCTGGAAGTTTCTCATCGCGGGTCAGGCCATCAGGAATTCGTATGCCACAGAATTCACGTTCGCCCTTTGCATAAGATCGCCACATAGAGCCAGTAACGTATTGTCGAGCAATTGCTTCGATCATCACCGGACGTGCTTTTTGAACAATCCACACCAATGGATGAGGCACATCCAATATATGACTATCAGCTAGGCCATTTTCTTTAAATCGTTGAAACCAATAGTTTGAGATGGCATTCAATGCTGCACCTTTGCCAGGTACTCCTTGCATACCTCCCTCTGAACGCCATATACACTCAAAAGCAGATATACGATCACTAATAACCATAATTGCTAAAGGTGCATCAGGGGCAACGTCATAGCCTTTATCTTTAATAAGTCTCGCACTATCTTCTGCCGTGAGCCAATAGACAGAGCGAACTTTACCGCTATGTATAGGCGCACCAGTGCGTATTGGTAAGTCATTATTAACAGCTAGAACTTTATTTGCTGTGGCCATGTTTCGGGCATCCTCTCTAAAGTTAAGGGAAAATCAAATGGAAAAAAATTATACCAGAATCTAATTGATTATTGCGGAATTTTTGACACAAAAAACCCCGCAAAAGCGGGGTTATAACATTGTTTTAATGCTGACTTTATTTATCCAGTTTGGTTAAACCAATACTCTTCAAAACAAATCGTTCAAAGAAGTTCTCGTAATCACCTTTTTTCATCTTTCTGATGAAATATTTTTCAAAGGCTATCTTAGCCTGGTGAACCCACTTACCCTTCTTAAACCAAGTAACATTTCTTGGTGGAATCTGAGGTATGGCGACAAATGCTGCGCCCGTATCGCCCATATCAGCCAAACATACAGCACTCCAGGTGCCACAGGCTTCTGGTTCGTCACCATTAATAGAGTGCTGAATATTGTGCACAATGGCTGTAGACATGGTTTCAATCATATACCCCGTTTTTGGAGCACCTGTTGGAACTGGCGTTGCTTCCACAGGAGGTATCGCAACACAAACACCCGTTGAATAAATATTCGGGAACTTAGGATTACGTTGATATTCATCAATCATCACAAAACCGCGTGGATTACATAGCCCTTCAACCTCAGCGACAGGATCAACGCCTTTAAATGCTGGTAACATCATTGAGAAGTTAAATGGTAATTCATGCTGCTTAATGACTTCACCTTGGTCATTATACTCATCAACATACATGGTGCCATCTTCTACCTTGGTAGTTTTAGCATTGCAAATCCAGTTAATTGAACGAGTACGTAACTCACTTTCTAACATGCCTTTAGAGTCACCAACTCCACCCAAGCCTAGATGACCGATATACGGCTCGGAAGTAACAAAGGTCATGGGAACATCTTTACGCTTTTTGGCTTTTTTAAGTGCCGTATCCAAAATCATTGCAAATTCGTATGCGGGACCGAAACAACTGGCGAAGGGAGCGGCACCAATGATCACATGACCCGGATTATCTAACAATTTCTCGTATTCGCCATGAGTTATTTTGGCATGTTCTGTATTACAAATAGATTGAGTAAATGCATCAGGGCCTAATCCTTCAACTTCTTCAAAGGCAAGTCGTGGACCGGTTGAAATAACGAGGTAATCGTATTCGACCTTTTGGTCTTCGCCAACGATCAGACTATTCTCTTCAGCATTGATTTTTGTTACCGAACCGTGGATAAATTCAACACCTTTTTTCTTCAGCGGAGCAGCTAAGGGAACCGCTATGCTTTCTGGTGTTCGCCAGCCCACAGCAACCCATGGATTAGACGGCGTAAACTGAAAATGATCGCGATCATTAATCAGTGTCACAGTATGTTCTTGAGAGTAAACATCTCGCATTTCATAAGCGCAAGGAAGTCCACCGACACCAGCCCCCATAATTACAATATGTGCCATAATCTATATCCCCTTAATTGATTCACTATTTATATAATAATATTCTAATGTTTAAGTATCATAAGACTAAAATAATCAAAGATCTAGCGGAAATCAGCACAAAAACGCACTCATATTAAGGAATGAAAATCATTATCAGTTGGCGGGCAAGATTTGTATTAAAATGGCTTATAAACTCATAGTGTAGGTCGTGGATCACGGGGGCAATGTTAGTATCGCGTCGGCCTAAAGAC
>Ga0316202_10000545_pt1 | contig 39423 bp, 38 predicted proteins | sample 3monrhotite_MG_FD_204934 | JGI IMG/M metagenome (GOLD analysis project Ga0316202, IMG submission 204934) | Microbial mat bacterial communities from mineral coupon in-situ incubated in ocean water Damariscotta River, Maine, United States -... | ecosystem: Environmental > Aquatic > Marine >...
AAATTTAAATGCCACTGCCATTTGAATCACTATAAAGCGGCTCTTGCAGGTTCAACATACACTACTACTTCAACTGTTTTTTTAAAACTAAGTGGTGCGCCCTAGTGGATTCGAACCACTGACCTGCGCTTCGGAGGCTAACACAGTCTACGCTTTAAACTGGTATTAATTGTCATAACATGTTGTAATACAACATGTTTATAGCATGTTAAACCTGCGAATTATATCTATCAATACCACTTAACAACATTAATTTTAGGCACAAAATGAGAATTATTATAATACAAACTTGCATTACAATTGACACTTAGCCTACACTCCGGGTATGGACAATAAAACTGACACCTCAGAAATTCAAACACAGAAGACCATAAATGAGCTAACCTACATTCCATTATGTTCCATAGCCGGCCTTCACCCTAGGATTATTGAATTGGATAAGGAGCACGCTGGGGTTTCTCCCAACAACTTAGCCAGCATTAAAATTTCAAAAGAAGCACTTACTTCTTTGATGATTTTAAATCCAATAATTATCCGAAGAACAAAAACAAAGATTTTGTGTGTTGGAAACACGCTTACCTTCTCACTCGCAATTATTACCTTAGAACGTAATCAAAAAGTGCCTGTCATAGAAATGAAAAAAAGTCGCGTTGTAGAAATAGAGAAACTTTATTGGGCTGAAAAGTTAGTTGCTCCCATCACTATGAATCTAGGGCGAACACCTCATAAGTGGCTATTTCATTTATGGGGCATATTTCAAAATATTTTCCCCGACCTGTGGAAAAATAAAGTCTTTCCGGAAGTGGATTCCACTAGAAAGTTTGCCAACCTTATTAAAGTTGACCCGCGAAGTTTAGAATGAAGGAAACCGATCCTCCTGAAATTAAAGACCATGAAAACTTGCTTAAAATAGCTTCCGAGGTTGGATGCCCAAAAGATCATGTGAGAAAATTACTTTGGCTAATTAATGCCCCAGCCTCTCTCACCGCATTTATTCAAATTGCAGACAATCTTAGACAATGTTTTAGGTTATCTTCAGCTGAAATTGATTTCGATATTAATGACTGGATTAATTCTTGTCTTCTCCTACTCGATTACATTGTTGAGAATGAAGAACAAGCCTGTGAGGTAATCGGTCAACACCTCATGGAAGGAGGTAAGGAACGCAATGGTAAAATAACGCATCCCTTACATGGTAAGGGCATGGTTCGTTATCCAATGTACACATCAATTTGGAATATACATGAGTCCTTTGAAAACCAAGACACTTATAGACTACTGCAAGCACATATATTAATTGCATATATGAAACTTATGGAAGATGTCACAACTATTAAATCGTATGAATGTCATGCCCAACAAGAACCAATCCTCGGTAACTTCAACAGCTCTGCGATAAATGCCTGTAGACTGATGCGAGATATGAGCCTTATATCTTGTGCCGATGATTTTAAAGAACTTATGGAGGAGCAGACTTACTACGTCTATCACTGCCTTGCCACACCTGAACTAAGGCCACTTTTACTCCTTCCACACAAGGAATTTTATACTGCTTTGGTGTCAAAGCATGAAAAGCAATCAAGTTCTGAGCAAACTGATTACACCAAACATTTTGGGTTGTTTTTTAAAAGGACTTACACAGAACAAGAAACAAAGAAGCGTAGCGGAGGTGGGCATCATAATCATGGGTCGAAGTTAAGGCATGATGGGTATGTGAATTTATCACCGTTTATTTTAAAGCAAATAACTGGTCTTGCTGAAGCAGACGATACTGATGGTAACTGGGGGTCTCAATATCTTATTCGAGAGCAATTTGAGTTGGATAGTGATAGTGACCTTGAAGCTTTAGAAAGCGATACAGGTGAAGAACTTTATTTATCTAAATTTGAAGAAAAGTCACAGTCTATTTTATCTGTAATCCTCTCAGCTCGAGGGCAGGTAAGACAACTAACAATGGCAAACCAGCTATTGAGAGGAAGATGGGGAAACATGACCATTTGGGAAGTTGCACAGTTGATGCTTATATGCGGCTCTATGTTTAGAGAAATTTACGGAGATTCTGAGGCAATTAATGAATCTAAATTAATTATTTTAGAAGCTATTGGCTTAATAATGACAATGCTTTGGACAGGCAGCCCTCTTGAACGAGCCAAGAAAATAGCACTTACAACTTCTACAGATAAAATAGGATCTGAGCTAGCATATATTACTGATAAAAAAGAATGGCGAATCAAACCTTGCCTGCTCGAATATGCAACCCAGCCAACCAAAGAGCAGATTAACAAATCACGAAATAAAACACGTTATATTTACTTGCCAGACTTATTCAACATAGGTGGCTATTTAACAAGTATCTCAAGTCTAAAAGGAGCATCAGAGGGTTCAGGATTAATTTTTACTAGGCATATGAGCAGCTATAAAAAGGCGATTAAAGAAGTAACAAAAGAACTTCCTGAAGGACATAGGGTTACCGAAGTAAAAATATCCAAATATCTATTTCACCTCATCGCATCTGAAACATCAGGTGATGTCGCAGATGCGATTCTTACTACAGGTAACTATCACCATCTTGGGCAAACATTATTGCATTACACTACCCCAAGTGCTGATTATATTCGAGATATTTACACACAATCTATTGAATCTATCATCAACGAAATTTATCAAGAAGCATATGATAAAACTCCTCCTGAATGCGGTACGGCAACAGCTTTAAAAGGGTTTTATTTGGGCAGTAGGTTATGCCCCAAAAGAGAAAGTATAATTACGATGGTTGAACAACTTTCATCACATATATGCGATGGTAGAAGTGACTTTAATATCGAGTCTTTTATTCAATATCACAATATTTATACTATATACACAAGTCAGATGTTTGCCTATGCAACTGGGGTGCGGGCAATAAAGTCTCCGTTCATTCATATTGAAGAAGTTGATGAAGAAACTGGTCTGGCTGTGATCTCTGATAAGGATGGGAAAGATTTCTACAATTCACGTCTTGTTTGGCTGCCCGATAGTGTGCGTAAACAATTATCTTATTATTCAAGCCATAGGGACTATGTGATGAATGAACTTATACTAAAACATTATCCAAATGACCTTTCTGACACGCCATTTCTTTTTTTGCTTAATCATGACTTCTCAATAATTGAGCTTCGGCCAAAAAACATAAAGCCACTTCTTGAAGATATTTTCCCAATGCCTCTGAACGTAAATAGGAGGTTTCTAAGGACTGAAATGAAAGAACGTGGTTGTCCAATTGAAATTATTAATTGCTTTATGGGGCATTGGTCGCTGGGTGAAGAACCTTGGGGAAAATTTTCATCCTTATCGTTTCATGATTATGTTAAAACCTTGAAGCAACATATCATTCCCATATTAGACATGCTTACATGGAAGCCAATCCAAAGTCGTGTTTTTAAATGAATAAACCCACCCAAGCGCCTTCATCAGGTGAAGAAATACACCAAATATGGAGTGATGTTATTCACCTTTTGCCTGAAAACATTGTATTGGTAGAAGGTGATTTGGTTACTCATCTAAAAAACAGCCCATTACCTATGTCTAGTTATTTATTGACTGGGTCTTCTGCTATCGACGTAAAGTCTAATGATGTTAATAGCGTTGTGGATGAAATTATTGTGAATAATGTGAAAGGGCTAAAGTTCGTTCGCAATCAAATAATATATCTTAGCTTTGTAATAGAGACTGGAAACCGACAAAAAATTTGGTCCCTACCGCTCCCTCCAGTCCCTACTTTTATAAAGCGTGAAAAGAACCCTTTTCAGCCTGATAGCTTTAAATCTTTGAGATTGTCACAAACCTGGTCTGAGACAGTCACAGATTCCTTCAATCAGAACATAAGTTTTTCTGAACAAGCGAAGGTTGGACGCATTTTACTAAGCTCAATGACTAGAGGTGGGTTGCTTCAAATTAACGCTGTTGAAACATTACTAAAACAATTACAAGGAGGTCTTTCTGTAGGAAATAAACGAAGCTTTATAGATTTATCACTTCGTTGGCAAGGTCATGATGATATGGAAACTCGACGTTGGTTTCCCGATACTCTCACGGAGGTATTAATTTTACAGAATGAGGTTAACCCATCGCTGATGCCTGCCAAAAATGCTTGGGGTTTTATAAGCAGTTTTTTTAAAGAAGTTGGCATGAATAGCAAAAGTAGACCTCGTAATATGTCAGCATTAATTGATGCGATTGCTCTTGGACTACAGACTAAGATTCCACCATTTTTAGTGAACTATATAACAAGGAAGTTTATTTCACATTCACTAAAAAAGAGTGCATGGCTACGCATTCAGGGTTTGGAGCATACAGAGTTTGACGAAGGTGATGATTGCGATGAAGAGTTTTTATTTAAAAGTAACTCGATAAGTAATGATGATTATGGTGAATCAACGTGGGGTAAGAAAATTAAGTTGGCATTAAGAGAGAGTAGTAAGCCCACTGCTTTAATAAGTTTATGCTCTGTTAAGACTGAAATATCTGACCCTCCTGTTAAAACTTATATTTTAGGGTGGGCGAAGTATTTAATTGAAAAAGGATCCAGGTATGGACGTTCGCTAACTCTGGGAACAGTGAGGGATTATGTTGGAAGAATTGCCTCAAGAGTTTATGGCGTGGTTGGGAATGAAGATTTAGAGAAAATGAATGTTGAGGCTTTTGAAGAAATATATCTTCAAATTCTGGAAGATGCTTCATCAGTAGGAATGCGTCGACAATTAGCACGTACACTTCGGGAGTTTCATCATTTTCTTACCTTAAAATTTAATGCCCCTAACTTGGATTATTCAGTTCTGGGTATAGGTAACTCCTTATCACCTGTCGATGCTAATATTATTTCTATCGAAGAATACTTGGAAACGTTAAATATTCTAGAATCAGGTGACCTTATATTAATTCACCCAGACTTTCCTTTGATAGCTAGAATTGTTACAACACTCGGTTTTAGATGTGGTCTACGGCGAAGTGAAGTTCTCAAGCTTCGAATCATTGATGTTCATGGCAAAGTAGACCCAGAAATTCTTGTTCGACCTCATGCCACTCGCAGGCTTAAAACAAAAAATTCAACCCGGCGTATTTTACTTTCTTGTTTACTGGAACCACATGAATTAGAGAAATTGCTTGAATGGACACAAAAGCGAAGAGAAGAAGAGCAAACAGAAAGCTACTCACCATATTTATTTAGCATTCCTCAAAAGAAATATGCATATATTCCTGAAGAATTATTGTTTCCTGCTATTCATAGGGCTTTGCGTTATGTAGCAAATGACCAAACTCTCCGGTTTCATCATTTGAGGCATTCTTGCGCATCATGGAACACTTTGAGGTTAATGATTGCAGACCATGGAGTTCCTAATCACTTTTTTGAAGAATTGCCCGAAACATATAAATGGCTTAAAGAAAGCGAAACATTTAGAGATGCACTTTACCGTCAAAGCCATCCAACTCGGAAACATCTATATGTAATTGCATCAATGCTTGGGCATTCAAGTCCAAGTATGACCTTGGAGCATTATATTCATTGGTGTGATGTGATTTCACACGATGTTATGTTAACTAGTGTTAAGCCAATAGAAAGTCCTTTATGGGTTAAGATTACTGGTATGCCACAAGCCACCGTGTATAGGCAATTGAAGCACGATGGGGAGCAATCTTTACTAAAAAGCATAAGAAAAAAATCAAGCCATAAAACCACTGTTATTCCAAAAGATAAACGAAAGAAAAAATTATTGAATCAGCAGGGGAAAAGTATTAAAGAACCTGCATTTTCCTTAAAGGTTGAAGTCATCTGGAAATTAATAAATTTGTATAGCACTCGTTCCTTACCTATGGAAACACTTGCAGAACGTTATGGTTTTTCGTTAATTGAAACCAAAAATATGATGGCTGAAGCAACGAAAATTGCAGGCATAAAAAGCAGAGATAGGCATGCTAGCTATCGCCATAGGATGTTAACGTCAGAATCAAACGAGCGCTTAATATGCCCGAGAAAACCAAGATTCGATACATCCAAGTTATTAAGTAGTGATTTTATTAATCGGCTTCTAAATTTATTTAGTACAGATTCAAACAACTGCACTTGGATTCTTCAATACTACTTGAACCATGCAACGACAAGCTCGAATGACTTAGTATTTAAAAAACCTGCAGATGCGACTAAATTTCTAGACATTGTCGGACAACTAAAAATACCAAATAAATTTATTAAAGTAACTTGGTTACATGGCAAAAAACATAAGAAACTTTCAAATATCGAACGACGTAAATATTGGCGTGATGCATTGCAATTACCACACAATAAACAATTAGCTTCTAAAAAAATTAATGATGTTAGGCCACTGGGACATTATGGCTGGATTAGTATTCGACTCCTCGATTACCTACATGATGAAGTTAAAGGGCACTCTTCCGATGGCTATCGTTTTGCTTTTATTATGTTCGCTATTGCTCACTCTGCGAAATTGATTAGTAAACAATAATACCTTAGCTTATTTATCAATCTAAAAACTTAATCATGATGCTTTTTTTCTTTTCTAAGTTTAATGAATATGAGAAATACTATTAAAATTAAAGGTGAAATGGCCAGTGCTAGTATAGTGCTCTGCTGTAAACTTTCTTTTGGGTATAAAGTCTGAATGCAGTCAGCATATGCTTGTGCTTGAGAAATTATTGCTTCATCATGCCTATAGCCTTGCACAAAACTCTCACAATATTGCTTCTGTTCCACAGTGTATATTATGGTTCAACCTTGCCACTCATTATGGTTGAAAGTAGCCACTTAGAATGGCGGAAAGCCAACCAGTAGTACTGGTCACCCACAGTCGTAGTTCGGCCAACTCCGGACAGTCGATATGTACTTAGTTCGAGTCCTTCTTGGGGAGCCAAGCAAGAACATAGAACGTAACTGTTTTCATGAGAAATTCACAAATAATGCAATTCTCCATCTTTAAGCTATAGTGAACATTCGGGGATACAGGACGCGTATCCGTAGCCCGGTGTACTGAAATGGGGGGGGGCATGATGCTTAAGGCAGCACAGGAAATTTGTTTGGAAGCAAAGGGCCTCACTTTACATTCTGTTAATGAAGCTACCACGCGGTTAAAGATCATAGATCGAATTATTTTCGAAGTTCTTGGCTGGGCTCACTCTGATGTGGATGTCGAAGAGCATGTTTCAGAAGATGGTAAGTCTACATATGCAGATTATGTGCTGAAAAGTGCAATGGCAGGCATTGTTATTGAGGCAAAAAAGGTTGGTGTGACATTTGATGATATCGACACAACCCGAAGGGAAGAGAAAATAAATACTCTTACCAGAACTTCTGCAGGTCCAGCTATTATGCAGGCTAGAGACTATGCGAGAAAGTTAAGCATTCCATTTGCGGCAGTAACAAATGGGAATCAATGGATTATATTTACAGCCACACGGACTGACCAAGTCACGTTCGAACAATCACGTGCATTTATTTTTCCATCTCTCGATGTTGCATTGCGTGAGAATATTGATGAATTTCTTAAGCTTCTATCAAGAGGTGAAGTAATCGCTGGGAGTTTAGAGCATGCATTAATTGGGCGCATGGAGAATCAAACTGACCGACAACGTTTAAATGACTATTATCATGAAAGTTTTTCTAAGATACACAGACAGAATCTTTTCCATCTGATTGATGATGAAATCAATACTGCCTTTTCAGAGGATATAGTATTTACTTCGCCTGATTTGCTCGAAAAACTTTATGTTGATACACCTGATCGTACGAAATTTGACTCCCGTATCCATATGCACATTGTTAAAAGAAAGTCTGTGGTTAATGGACCGTCGAAATCAACAATAAAAGCTAATGACAATGCAAATGTGTCGAAAAAAATATTGTCAGCATCAGAACGAACTAGACCATTGGCGATTATCGTTTTGGGTTCAGTTGGGTCTGGCAAAACAACTTTTCTACAACATACTCGATATGTTAAGAATGATGCCTATTTTGCCAAGCATAAAGACCATCCTTATCCACATTGGATATATGTTGATTATAGAGAGTTCTCGCCAAGTGAAGATCACATTTCATTTCTATTCAATGCATTGTTTGATTACATTCAAGCAGATGAATTTTTATCAGATCATGATAGGTGCATTAAGTACGCCTATCAGACCGAGATCAATGCGATGAAAAGAGGGCCGCTTAAGCTTATTAATGATCCGGACGAAGTGAACAAGAAGATCAGTGAGTTCTTACTAGAGGAGTATTCAAAGCGCAGAGACTACGTTGAAAAAATATTGTCTTATGCTGCACGGAACGCACCTATTTTTTTGGTCGTAGATAATGTCGACCAATTTCCAGAGGAAGGGTTGCATAAGAAAATTTTTAGTGATGTTGCTGCGATTTCGTTTCGTATTGGATTAAATCTCTTTATTTCGCTTCGTGAAGATACCTATGTAAACAACAGGAATTTGCCAATATTCGATGCGTTTGACTTTGATCCGATTCGTGTTGAACCACCCATTATCGAAGCAGTGATATCTAGACGGTTCTTTGTTTCCAGACAACTTATGGATGGCAAGAAATGTGAGTTTACTGCTGAAAATGGAATATCGGTAGCACTAGAAAATAAAGCAGTCATTAATGATCTTCTCCAGCATTCAGTTCTAGGGACTGAAGTAGGCCGATTGATAGAAGTCATGGCTACGGGCGATGTTCGGTTAGCATTACGGATTACTAGAGAGTTTCTTCAGTATGGCTATTCAGCAACAGGGAAAGCGTTAGAGATATATCATAAAACTGGCAAATATACTCTTCCACCTCATGAAGCATTACGTGCAATTATGCATGGTAATTCAAACGTTTATTCCGATGAGTATTCAGTAGTCGGCAACCCACTTGATGCAAAAATAAATAAAACAGAATGTCAGTTTCTGCGTATATATATTATAACTGCGCTAGCGAATTTGGCGTCATCACCGAGATTCAGATCTTGTTTAGGTAGCGAAATCCAAAAAAATCTCCGAAGTATTGGTTTCGGAGATTCTATTGTTCTTAGGGTTTTAAATGACCTGTTTAAATTCCGATATTTGCATACAATTTCACATACGGAACCGTCATTCGACTCTGAATTTATTCCAACGCGCCTTGCCGGCTATATTGTCAGGGACTTGCTAGCGAATTTCGCTTTTCTTGAAAACCTAATGACAGATACATTTATTTTCGATAAATCAACTTGGTCTGATGTCTATCGCTTAACACAAGATATTTATTCTGAACGAAGTGCTAATAAACGGTTGGAAATTCGAAAGGAGAGAGCTTTAATATTTTTTGATTTCCTCTTAGCTAGTTTTCAGCCGTTAGCCGAAGAAAGTCAGCGTCGCGGACTTCCGTCCGAGTGGTGTACAAACCCTTTTGAGGCAATTTCTGATCGATTTAAAGAAGACCTAAAGCGGGCAACTCGATCCGCCTTAAGGCTCCATCCCGAGGGATCTTTTAAAGGCTTGAACCACCGGCGATCTGTGGGCACAGTGACAAAGTGTGATGCTTCTAGGAAGTTTGCTTTTGTTTCTTTGGATAAAGAGGCGGAGAATGGCTATGTTTCTTCTCGGGTAATTGAACGAACAGATATAGACATCATCGAAGAAAACCGAAGGGTTATATGTGATGTTATTGATGGGGCGAGAGGACCTGAGGTAATTAAAGTTGAAGAGTATTCCGACTCAGATAGCTCACCAACTGAATAGAGGAATTTTCATCTATCAGTAGAATATTACTACATTCCAATTGTACCCAGATTTGTTTGGTTTGGGGAGCCATGTCAGACTCGAACTAAGTACATATCGACCGTCCGGGTTTGGCCGTTTGTCGCCGTTCAGCACTAGGATTTTACCATCATAACCACTGGCAAGGTTGCAACCATAATAAGTAACCACTTTGAACTGGAATTAGTGGATAACTTCACCGTAATACACACACAGCATCAAAAATCATACCGATAGCTACATTTGATGTTATAGCTGCCATATTTCATTCCTCACTTGCATCTTAGAAACTCTATAGTTCACCTGTATTATCAAGATAACAACCTGACATGCTACTTGGCATAGCTGGTGTGATAGCCCTCCAATATGATTGTTGGCTGTTTGTAATGCACTGCGACACATTGTATTTTGCTGGAATACCTCTGAAAGACCTTTTCTCCATATCTAACTCCACGCTTAGTTTATCTGCAAGTTGCACTATATGCGCAATGGACATTCGTGGTTTATATCCCCATCGCTTAATGGAGCTGCAAGTTAGCACGTGCCGTAAGGAAAACGCTCCATCTGGCCATGCCTGTTCTAAAGATGCGATCTGCCGTGCACATACCTCAAGCGTTAAAGCCTGGTGATCTACAAGGTACCCAAGACTCGTTCGAGTCATATCGTTAAATACCCTTATTTTACCTATGTCATGTAATAGTGCCCCGACAATTGCTAAATCTCTTTGTTCATCATCGAGCAATTCTATATTCGAAGCTATTTGGGCACATTCAATACTATGCTTCATCAAGCCGCCTGGTTCGTTGTGATGATGTTTTAGGCTTCCAGGCACTGACATAAATGGAATGGCAATTTCCATATCTAGGAATATGTTAAAAAGCATGCTCTTAAGAGCATGGTTTTGGATTATACTCACAACCTTGATAAGCTGAGGTAATAGCTCGCAAACAGGGCATTCACTAAATGGTAAAAGAGATAAGGCATTCGAGCCCCCATCTTGCTTAATACGAGCCTCCTTTAAATCAATAACCCATTCGCCATTGTAATATCGTGAACGACCCTTCACCTCAATAACTCCCATATATTCAAATGACCAAGGACCATGATATTGGCCATCCCATATATATGCTGTAATGCTTCCAGAGCTATCATCAAGTTGAAGCCTCATATATTTCTTACCTGTAGATGTGCGTAGCACTTTGAATGTGGCCACTCGATACAGCCCATTAAATATCCTAGGCATGGAGAGGTCTTTAATTTCACTCAGAAAAGTCTTTTTACTAACAATATTTGTTGTTTTATACATGGAGGTATCAGGACTCTGGTTCATCATTACTCTCCTTAGCAAGTCCATGTTTTTTAAGTAGCCGATCAAAGGCTGAACCATCTTGCCTTGTTAAATTAGGAACATAACGAGAGTAAACACGAAAAAGCATTTCAGTTGTGGTATGTCCCATTTGTCTAGCAATCCATTCGGGGCTTTCGCCAGCTGCAAGCCATAGTGTCGCAGCAGTGTGTCGGGTTTGGTATGGTCGACGTATTCTGAGACCAAGGTGCCTAAGTAATGGCCGCCATATCCTTCTTCGAACATTATTATGGTAAAGAGGTCCACCTTGCGTATTACAGAATACAAAATCTAAATCACCTGTCGCAGCATGTTGTGAGTGTAATGCCTCATAGACTATATCTGACATATCGATGGTACGAAATGAGCCGTCATTTTTGGTATATACTAACTCACTCTTAACAAGAGCCTGACGTATGAGGATTTGCCGACGCTCAAAGTCAATGTATTTCCATTGTAACCCATCAATCTCCCCTGTACGCATCCCAGTGAAAAATCGAACGGTATAGTAGTTTTTATAATCGGATCGAACATCATCAATAATACTCTTTACTTCTGCCAAGCTAAAAGGCTCGACATCTGTTCGTGGTACTTTGAGTGATTTTATCCCATTGTACGGCGAGCTGAACTCATACCTGTTTGCAGCCTCATTAAGAATCATACGCAATGGCGTTATAATATGATTAACTCTAGATGCACTTAGGCTTTTGCCTTGTTTAGTTTTAACTTTGGCAAGTGAGGAGCGAAACTCAAGAACGTCAGCTTTGGTAACGTTCCCTATCGTCTGCTCTCCAAACCAAGGGATAAGGTACTTATCAAGAGTTAAACGTGTTCCTGAAATGTGTGTTTTCCGCCATTGAATTTGCATTTCACTAAACCAATTTTCTGCGAAATTTTTAAACGTTGGAGTGTTTCCATATATTGTTTTAGAAGCACTTTCTTTGAACTGCTCTGCCTTAGAGCTATTTGGAAAATATTTCTTATATTCAAATTGTTCTAATGTTATTTCAGCCTCAATTTTATTGAGCAATTTTTGAAGCTTCTTTCTGTTTGCTGGTGAGTCATCGAGTAACGTTTGTTCCCTGCACCGTTTATTCTTATAGTGAAAGTCGAGAAATAATTTTCCATTGCTTGCTCTAGAACGAATACTACCCATGGCAAACACCTCCATTAGCCATTGGTATTAACAAGTCGTTACAGCCACTTTGATTAAACATATCCTTCTCAATTGTATTCCATATATATAGAATTTTTCTGCCTCCAAATGGCCGAAAATAATGGATACCTTCAATTAGAACCGAGTCCTTTAATCGTTCTCGAATAGTTCTTGGATCATATTTAATTCTTTGAGATAGCTCTTCAGTGGTTAAATAGTCATGCATCATAACAAACTCCTTTCTAATATCATATGACCTTAATGCATCATATATGAGCATATTAGCGCACAAAAGAAATCAGTCAAGCTTTATTTGACGCATATATGATTAGATGGCAGCTTGAACGACTATTTTAGTGCGTAAGGAGAGTCGTTTGATACGGGTACTGTTAAAGCAAATGCTTGATGATAAATCGTTTGCAGAGAAGCGTCGTATTACTTTGAATGAAGTAAGTAAAGAAACAGGAATATCTCGCGCTACGCTAACCCGAATCTCCAATGTGCCTGGCTACAATACAAATACGGATACTATTAATGCATTATGCAAATATTTTGAACGTATGCCATGTGACTTATTAGAATATTATAAAGATGAAATTGACTCGTAATTAATCAAGCTCCAAGCCCTGTCTGTTTGTAGACCTTTTCTGACATAAATCGTGATAGAAATAATCCCAGCTCATAAAGTAGTAGCATCGGCAGAGCCAATAGTGTCTGAGAAATAATATCTGGAGGGGTCAGAATTGCTGAAAAAATAAATGCCCAGACAATCACATAGCGGCGTTTAGCAGCTAAAGACTTTGTATCAGTTAAACCAAACTGAACCAGTAATAGAATAACCACTGGAATTTGGAAGCTCAGTCCAAAAGCAAAAAGAAGTTTCAATGTGAGTGTTAAATACTCTTTAATGGCAGGCAATGCCTGAATAGTGTCCGTGGAAAAACCAAGGAAAAATTCAAAAATAACTGGAAACACCGCATAAAAAGAAAACGCTGCTCCTACAATAAATAACATAAGACTAGATAAAAAATAGCCTAGAAAAATCCTTCGCTCGTGCTTGTAAAGTCCTGGTGTAATAAAAGCCCAAACTTGATAAAAAGTAATCGGCGCAGTGACAAATAAACTCAACATCAATGCGATTTTCAAATATGTAAAAAACACATCTGGAGCATTCAGAAAAACCAAAGGCGTGCCTGATGGTAAAGCAGATCGTATGGGGTCTGACATAAAAGAAAATACAGGCTCTGAGAAATTCATCAGCACCAACACACCCAGTATGTAAACAATAACAGCTATTGTGAGTCGCTTCTTAAACTCATGCAAGTGCATCATCAAAGGCGTGCTGCCTTGACTCAATCTCGTTTTACCACAGATTCTTTTGTTGCGCTAAGCTCTTCTTTTATCCCTTCAACAGAACTACTTACCTCCTGCTTAATAGTACTGAGTGGTTGGATAAGCTGTTGCTTTTCTGCATCAAATTGCTGTTTAATATCATTAATCCACTTTCGACCTTGACGAATAAAGCCTGCAATTTCAGAGAAAAAACTGGGCAGCCGCTCTGGTCCAATCACCAAAAATGCAACAAGTCCTATTAGAATAAGCTCAAACATGCCTATATCTGGCATAATTAAACACTACCAATATTAATCAAGCTGATTTACTCTCATTTTCTGATGCATTCAATGGTTTATCCGTATCATCGGAGATATTCGTACGAAAGCCTTTGATTCCTCTTGCCAACCCTTCACCAAGAGCTGGAAGCCTTTTCGCACCAAACAAGACCACGACAATAACTAAAATAAGTATTAACTCTGTTGTACCCAACCCAAACATATAAACTCCTTTATTCTAAAGACTTTAAAGAATCAAACCTTCACCAATGCCAATGCCATACATAACAAAAGCACCCAGTGCTATCGTAGCCACACCAATAGTTGTCTGGAAGCCATGATAAAACCTAGTTAAATTTTTAGCTGAATGTTGCAGTGGAATCAAGATAATACTCGCCAAAACAGCCATGCCAAAGACTGAACCAAATCCAAATAGTCCAATATATATTAAGCCCATAACGGGTGATGAAACAGTTTGTAGCGTCAACACAATCAACGCTGCCGATCCTGCCATGCCGTGCATCATACCCACAAAAAGTGAACGAAAATGAAAGCCTTTTTTATGCGTATGCTCATGCTCTGATTTTTGATGCTCATCTTCACCTTGATGCGAGTGCGCATGGAAATGCTTCACGCCGTCATCATGTTTATGCAAGTGAAAATGTACGCGTTCTTTGCGCATACGCCGAATCACATCAATGCCCAAAAATACAAGCATGATACCAACTACAAACTCCAAAGATAATGCCATGGTGTCAGGGATAACTGAGTCTGAAAAAATAACAATCGAGCCAAATAAGAACAATGTTAATGTATGTCCTAACCCCCAAGTCGCCCCAAGACGCATAGCTTCTCGCAATGATTCCGTTCGTGTTGTCATTGATGCGACTGCCGCCACATGATCTGCCTCAATGGCATGACGCATTCCCAATAAAAAACCAAGTATTAAAACACTTAACATGAACCCTCCACCCTGATGAAAAATACAATGCAACTTATATGCCATTTCACTTATCCTTTAATACAAGGAAGGGATTTTTTTAAGTGTGGAAACAATGTATCCATGCGACATAAAAACATGGATACTCACATGGCATTTCTTACTGCGATTACCGATGCGACTACCGCTTGCCCCAACGATAATCCTCCATCATTAAGCGGGTAATCATGCGGTATCAATACATCAAAATCATGCGCTTGCAATTGTTCTTGCACACCTTCTAAAAGTAGCTTGTTATGAAACACTCCACCACTTAATACAATCTGTGTGCAATCGATTTTTTTCGCCAAATACGTCGCTTGTTTAGCAACTGATTGAATCACCGTTTGATGGAATCGTGCTGCAATCTCAGCACTTGAAACATGTCTTTTTAAATCATCTAGTAAATTATACCACATAGGTTGCCATATAATGCGCTGTAAACCATTGTCTTCCAAAATCGTAACAGGATATACGGGTGTTTGCGCTGTTAAACTTTTTTCTGCAAGCGCTTCCAAAGCCATCGCTGCTTGCCCTTCAAAGCTAGCTCGCTCAAACCGAAGCCCTAAAGCCGCTGCGACTGCATCAAACAATCTACCCATCGATGATACTTTTGGGGAATTCAATCCCTCACTAATCATGATATTTAAGTTGGCTAAAGGCTTTTGTTTTAATTTTTGTATCAACTCAAGCTTGGAAAAGTTTTGTTCAATCGCATCCCAGCCAGTTGCCTGAAGCTGTGCGTAAGTATTGCGCCACGGCTCATACATAGCTTTAGCTGCGCCCAACATGGGGGCAGACTGAATACTACCTATTCGCTTGGACTGTTGATAAGAGACATGTAAAAACTCGCCACCCCAAAGTTCGTCACCTTCGCCCATGCCCAAACCATCCAGTGCAACACCCAGCACTTCACTCCCCAGTGGCAACCCATGTTCTGCCATGCATGCTGCGATATGTGCATGATGATGTTGTACTTCAATAAGCTGCAAGCCATGCTCAACGGCTAGCTGGTTACCCCATTGGGTGGAAAAATAATTGGGATGTTTATCCACCACAACCACTTTTGGCGTAAAGTCATATAAATTTTGATACAATACTAGGTTTTTACGGTAATCATCATGCACAGATACATGTTCCAAATCACCCATGTGTTGCGATACAATGGCTTGTCCATCTTGTAGCAAACAAAAGGTATTCTTGAGCTCACCACCCAATGCCAGCACACCATCTACATGTTCAAAACCTTCGGGTAACAACATTGCCCCTGGTGCATAACCTCTGGCGCGGCGCAAGATTCTTGGCGAGCCAGCCATGACTTTAGTAACCGAGTCATCCAAACGACTCACAATATCCCGATTGTGCAGCACATAAGCATCTACCAAACCATGCAGTCGCTGCTGTCCATCATCATTGTGAATACATTGTGGCTCATCGCTGATATTACCCGATGTCAACACAATCGGGAAATCAAGTTGATTGAGTAAAAGATGATGCAGCGGGGTGTACGGCAACATAAAGCCCAATGTGCTTTGTTCTGGAGCGACACTTGGTGCAATACGGTTGCTTTCATGTTGATTCAAAATAACTACAGGTGCTTCCACACCTTGTAACAAGGCTTCCTCTTGCGCTGAAACATCCACATGCTGGCGTATTTGGATTATATCTTTGCCCATCAGTGCGAAAGGCTTGTGAAAACGGCGTTTACGTTGACGCAATGTTGAAACAACGCTTTCATCTGTTGCATCACACGCCAAATGAATGCCACCAAGGCCTTTGATAGCAAGAATTTTACCCTGCTCTATCCAATCAGCGACCGTTTGAATTATATCAACAGCCTGAACAAGCTGCCCATCAGCATCCAAAAGCTGCAAACGAGGCCCGCAATCAGGGCAGGCATTAGGCTGGGCATGAAAACGCCTATCTTTATGATCTTGGTATTCACTCAAACATGCTTTACACATGGTGAATTCAGCCATACTGGTGTTTTTTCTATCGTAAGGCACAGCTTTGATAATGGATAAACGCGGGCCACAATGGGTGCAGTTGGTGAATGGATATTGATAATGTCTGTCTGTCGGATTTCTAACATCCTGTAAACATGCGCCGCAAGTTGCTGCATCTCCCGCAACACCTGTTGCCGTGTCGCCTGTAACACTGGAAATAATTTCAAAGCCATCCAGCGTACATGGCTTGTCTAAAGGTTGCATAGAAACACATTGAACCTTAGCCAGCGGGGGAGCTTGCTGGCTTATATCTTTGATGAATTCTTGTAGTGCCGAATCATCGCCCCAAACATGAATCTTAACACCCTTAGCATCATTCCACACTTGCCCTTGGAGCTGATGACCCTCTGCTAGATTAGCGATAAATGGTCGAAAACCTACACCTTGAACCACACCGCGAACACGAATGTTAATCCCTTTCATTTAGTGAACAGTACATACCATGCAAGGATCAAAAGAGCGTACAATATGCTGCACAGAAACAGGTGTTTCTTCACCTTCACGAATGGGTGCCCCCAATAATGCCTGCTCCAATGCGCCAAGCTGGCCATGCGCATCACGCGGGGCAAAGTTCCAAGTGGTGGGTGCAATGATTTGATAGTTTAAGATACGACCATTTTTAACCCGCAACCAATGCCCAAGACTGCCTCGTGCAGCCTCCATCATACCAGCACCTTCTGCCTCATCAGGCATGGATGTCAGATGATAAAAAGGCTCTGTGGGGCGTATGGCTTTCACCCATGTTTCCATTTCAATCACTACCAATGCAAGCTCTAATAATCTTGCAACAACACGGTTTCTGACATTGCCACCCGACTGCCCAATCAAACTTTGAATTAAAGGGTGACCGTTTACGATTTGACGTGCCAGCGCACCAACTTCCACAACATCACCACCCAAACGCGGTGCTTTGCACCATGTATAACCATCTTTCATATCTGGATCAGGAATAGTTACACCCTCATGAGGATGTTTGGGTTTATCACCATTTTTCATCCAGCTGTGTGACACATCTTCTTTGATGGTTTCGGGTTGCAATGGAGAGACAATATCATCTTTCCATACACCTGCTTTAAATAGGTTTTTACCCGCAACAGGGTACACGCCAAAGCTCATAAAATGATCCGTAGCATTGCCCATATCTGCCAAGTTTAAGCTGTCTGCAATCTCTAAAAATAGACCCAAATCACTTTTCCGATGAGCATCCTGCATTGCCCATGCTTGTAAATCTTTGGCGGATGATAAGTTAGCAATGGACTCTAACTTATCACCAAACAAGGTATTTTCTAAGAAACTTCGGAATTGATAAATAATGCCCAATAGCCTCACTTTTTCTATAGCAGTGATTGCCCGAGAAGTTCCACCTGGTTGAATAGATAAGGTATGCGGCCATTTCCCAGCCAACATACCCATCATGTGCATAAACTGCGCTCTGGCAGGCAACATATCTTTGGCGGCCGTACCTTTCACTGCTGTAAATCGCATTTTTACACCTGCATACCATGGTTCATGTTGGTACACTTCTCGCGTAAAATCAGGCATAAAAAACATATAAAAATGGGTGAGGTGGTCGGATAGATTTTCATTGGCTAAAATTAAATTCGTAGCTAACTCACCATTTTTGGGCACTTGAATGCCTTGTGCATCAGCAATGGCATAAGCTGCGGCAACCGATTGTGCGACCGAGCAAATGCCACAAATGCGTGGCACATAACTCATGGCATCCGTCGGTTTTTTACCATGTAACATTTGCTCAAACCCGCGATACATGGGTGAAACGACCCAAGCATCGTTCACTTGCCCATCTTCAATATCCAATTGTACTTCCAAGTCACCTTCAACACGGTTAAATGGCCCAATAATTCTACGACTCATATAAACCTCATTTCTTGCTCTTCAAATGAATGCTTGGCGCAATTTCAACATGGTCTGCCACTGCATTTTTCTTTAATCGCTCTGGTGTTGCGGCTTTGGAAAGTGATGCGAGCGCAACAAACCAAGCCTTGGGCATATCCGTTGGTAAACCAATGGGAATACCTGCAATTTTTGGTGTTTGAGTAAAAGTATGCCCGGGCTCTTCAAAACCTGGTGCTGTGCAGTTGATACATGCATAACCACCGCGAATGCATGAGCCTTCACCATTCCAAAGCCGCGTATTGCAATCAGCATGGGCTTGTGTACCAACACAACCCATATGCTCCATCATACAACCCAAATCTGAGGGTTTCTCAGCACTGGCTTTAAACTCATAAAACTCATTGCGTGTGCATCCATGATGCACCAATTGATCTGCATAACTGCGCGGCCTGCCCAAATAGTCCATGTTTACTTCGGTAAAATCACCCATGGCGATTTCGGCTAAAGTATCAGTCACCCAATTGGGGTGTGTTGGGCAACCTGCAATATTCACCACAGGGATATTAGCTCGGGAACGAAAATCAACGCCCAAAAGACCACCTTTTTTCTCACCATCGTATTGCATACCACAAGCATCTGATGGGTTACCACCTGCCGCCGTAATACCACCATAAGCAGCGCACGTTCCCACAGCAACTACATACTCTGCTTGAGCAGACAAACCTTCAACCCAATGCATCATAGGCTCGCCTGTACCAGCCAGCATGTGAAATTTACCTGTGTTATTTGGACCGCGCACCACAGAGCCTTCCAGACACAAAATATCCAGTTTGATTTCACCTGCAGAAATAGCGTGTAAAATATTCGTCACCGACTGTCCCGTTTCCAAGCTTAAAGAAGGGTGCCACAACAGATGGATGCCAGCCATATCCAAACAACCCAATGCATCAGGTGACTCCGCATTGAGCAATGACATCGTGCAACCCCCACAGCCGCCTGATTGTAGCCACAATAGATTGAGTTTATTTGTCATGATATATCTGCATTATAAGGCAAGGCAATGGTAAATACTGCACCACCATCCATATGGTTATCCACAGTTAAGCGTCCCTTACACTGCTCAACAATCAAGCCATAACTCACATAAAGACCAAGCCCAGTACCTTTGCCAATATCTTTGGTTGTAAAGAAGGGATCAAAGATTTTTAGCTTATCTTGTATTGAAACACCTGTGCCATAATCCTTTACTGTAATCACAGCTTCATTACCTTGCTGGTAGCAACGCACATCAATACGCGGTGCATTCTCACCTTCCATAGCATCCATGCTATTTTGGATTAAATTTATCAGCACTTGATGCACAAAACCTTTATAACTATGGATGAGTAAATGCTCACCTTCAATCGATAAGCTGACTTGCATTGTTGCTGTTTGCGTTACCCACTTGGCTGCCTTACTAGCCACATCCAATACATCAAATGTTGTTTTATCCTCACGGTGACTACTAGAAAAACGACGTAAATCTTGCACAATCGTACTCACCCGCATGGTACCTTCTAAGCCACCATCCACCAACGATGGAATATCATCCAAAATACGGTCTATCTTTAATTTTTTGCGCAAATCATTATCAATATGCTCACCAAGTTGCTGATGCAATGTCTCAATATATTCACGCAAACGATAACCATATTTCTTAATGGCAAACATATTACTATGCACAAAACTAATCGGGTTATTCAACTCATGTGCCACTCCCGCGACCAAACGACCCAACGATGCCATTTTTTCCGCTTGTACCAACTGCGCTTGGGCTTGTTTGAGTTCGGCATGTGTTTTATTCAGGTCGTTATACGCTTTACGCAACTCACCAATAGGGCGACCAATCAATACCATGCCAACAAGAACACCTTCATGATCATAGTGTGGAGAACAACGAATGACCAAGGGCGATGCGTTGCCTTTTGCATCGGTAATGGATACTTCTAGCTCGGCAGTGTCTCCATTGCGTACGCTTTCTATGCACATGTTAATATTGGTTTGTGAGGATTGATTAAATACTGTTGTTAATGCAGCGCCAACAAGTCCATTTTCAACTGAGCCTTGCAGCTGAGACAAGGCGAGGTTGGATTGTTGAATACAACCTGACAAATCACAAACTACCAATACATCACTCATGGATGACAATACTTCACGAATAAACTGTTGTGCTTCTTCTAAAGCAGTATTTTTTTCTTCAAGCTCTACTTGATAATGCAATAAATCTGCATATACGGCATCCATCTTTTGGATGACTTCAACCCACACCTCTTCATTACCATCTGCCATAACATCCGTTACGGGGCTGGTAATTTGTTGTGAAAGTGCAATGGGCATGGTTAAAGCTTACTCAACTTCCTGTTGCCTGCAATGTGTCATCTGGCAAGTCCAGTATTTCGACTTTTTCCAAACCATACCTTTCCAATTTATTACGCAACCCTACACGCGATAAACCAAGCTCTTTGGCTGTTTTACTTTTATTCCAACGATTACGAATCAGCGCTTCATTAACAATGCGCGCTTCCAAACTATCCAAACGTTCACGCAATGAGCCTTCTTGAATTGTTAGCCACTCCAACTCCGCTTCATCCTCTTGTGGGGCAGCCCGTAAAACTTGCGCTGATAAAAGATCTGCTCCCAAATAATCACCTGTTGCCATCACCAACATACGCTTGATTTCATTTTGTAATTCGCGAACATTGCCTGGCCAATGGTAAGCCTGCATACAAGCCAGCGCTTCATCCCTAAAGCCTTTTACTTTTTTACCTAATTCTTTCATAGAATCAGTCAAAATTACCTTAGCCAATAAAGGCACATCTTGCAACCGTTCGGCAAGAGGTGGAATGATAATTTTAAATGTTGATAGTCGATAATATAAATCTTCTCGGAATCGACCTTCACGAACCTCAAACTCCAAATCTTTATTGGTCGCAGCTATCACGCGCACATTAATATTTTTACGCTCGTTTGAACCCAGCGGACGAATCTCTCCTTCTTGCAATACACGCAACAACTTCACCTGAAATGCTGGCGTAGTATCACCTACTTCATCCAAAAATATAGTACCACCATCGGCTTCTTCAAATAAACCAATACGGTTGGTATTCGCACCTGTAAATGCACCTTTTTTATAACCAAACAGCTCGCTTTCAAGTAGTTCATCAGGCAATGCCGCGCAGTTCTCTGCCACGAAAGGTTTATCTGATCGTAAACTCCCGTAATGCAAGGCTCTTGCAGATAGCTCTTTACCCACACCTGAATCACCCATCAATAATACCGATACATCAAAGGTCGCCACTTGGCGAATGGTGTCACATACTTGATTCATACAGCTATCAGGCGCACGCACAATGCCATAATCCACATCATAAGCATTGCTCAAGCGTTGCCTGATTTCTTGTAAACCTTCTTCAACGGAAGAGGGTAACATTTTGAGTTCTGTGGATAACTGTTGATTCTTACGATGAAGTTCGAATAAATGTACAGCATTACGCACGGTGAGCAATAAATTGTTTGGATTCCATGGTTTGGTAATGTATTGATGGATTCCCGACTCATTGACTGCTGTAATAATATCTTCAGAGTCAGTATAACCTGAAATAATCATACGTATTACATCTGGAAAACGACCTCGAACCTCTTGTAAAAACTCAACACCCGTCATGCCAGGCATACGTTGATCAGAAATGACAACTTGTATCCATTCATCTGCCATCACCACCATCGCCTCATCGGGAGAGTTTGCGAGATACACATCAAAATCATCTTCAAGCAGACGTTGCAAGGATTCCAACACTCGGATTTCATCATCAACCAATAAAATCGATGGTAATATTTCGCTCATGCTACCCTCCTTACTTCATTCACGCGCATGCTACGATGACTTGCTAATGTTAGCGGTGTGCGCGACTTACATACTTTATAAACAAAATTATACCTTGCCACATGATAACTCGGGTCGAACCCATAAAAATTCTTCTTCATACGGCATAGTTCTTCTTCCCTGTATGTCGATAGAGGCTTAAAGTTTTCATCTTTGATTCTATCAAGCTGTTTCTGGTGAAGTGAAGAAAGAAAACTTTCTGATAAGGCAATGGCTTGTGCTTTAAATTGCACTTCTTTTATAAAACTGAATTTAATGCCACTGATAATACCATCAACCAAACCCAAATATTTTGCCTCATCAACACCCATAGGTAGCCGAGCTTGAGTAATACGTTTGGCATGATCTTCACCACAATATTTGGGTAATAAATAGGTCCAATATTCAGAGCCATAAAGGTTCCCCATATCTTTGTAGTGCGGATTTAAAGTAATGCTTTCATGTGCCCAAACTTCATCGGCAGCTCTGGCTAAAAACACACCGCCCGCACCTGCATTGCCTTGCATGGCAGAAATAATAATGTGCGAGGTCGTGGTAATAATTGCTTCTGCTAAATCATTCATGGCATTGATATTTGCCCAAGATTCATCAGCTGCACTTTTCGCAGCTTCAATCATGTTCAAATGGATGCCATTGGACCAAAAATCAGCCCCTCCCATCAATACAATTACTTTGGTATCTTGTTGGGTTGCTTCTCGATATGCAGCTAACAAACGTTGGCACTGCAATGTGCTCATAGCACCATTATAAAATGGGAAATATAAATAACCGATACCATGCTGCTCTTCATACCAAATATCTTGATAACCTTCATCACTTGGCACCTCAAACAGATTTTCACAGGCTTGTTTGAGCAACATGGTCGAGGGTAATTTAAAGGCGTGGTCATGGGTCTTATCTTTGATATGCCCAATCCATACTGCACCATCGATGGTCGCTCTGCCTATCGCTAGTCCTGATTTGGCAATCACTTCGCCTGCTACACCATGTAGCCCCACTGCTTTCTGTGCATCATAGATAAACACTTCACGTCTAAATAATTCATCTTTAATGCCCGGAAAACCATCTGCACCATTGATTTTACGCAAAATAGTGGCTGTATCATCGGTTTGCCAATCAATCTGCCTATCACCTTGTGTCATCACTGGGCGAAGCTTACCTTTTGCCGTTAATAAGCATGACTTGAGTGCCGTAGGTTTAAAGTTATGATCTTGAAAAGACATGATGGCTTCTTGCACAGCTTGTAGCGCTGCTTGGGTAACTTCATTGCGATAAATACTCGCTTTGGTGGCATCACGCATAGGAAAACTCACACTTGCCCAAATATCACCTGCATCCATATCTGCATTGGCTTGAAGCACGGTTACACCCCAAGTTTTTTCTTGATTCACGATTGCCCAATCCAACGATGAAGGGCCTCTATCACCAATGATTCCAGGATGAACAATCAAACATGTATAGTTTTTCCAAATCGATTCTGGAATAGCACGCTTTAGGTAAGGCGCAACAATCAAATCAGGTTGAAACAAATTAATGGCTTCTTGTGCTATTTCATCATTGATATCGAACTCAATGGTCACATCATGTTCATCTTGTTGCAATGCCACGAACAACCTTTGCGTAAGGTTGTTAAAAGCGTGAGTAAGCAACAAAATCCTCATAATGTTAGCAAATCCTTGGCAGCTGCTCGCCAGCCAACCAATCCACAATACGCGAGCCGCCAAAGGTGGTTTCCATTTGTACAAAGCCGTGCTCATCTTCAACTACTTTGCCGACGATGGCAGCGTTTTTTCCATACGCATGGCTTTTCATAATGTTCAATAACGTTTCAGCATGTTGCGGCGCACAAATACAAATGAGCTTGCCTTCGTTGGCAACATACATGGGATCTAAGCCCAACAATTCACATGCTGCCTTCACATCTTCATGGACGGGTACATCATCTTCGATTAACTGTATGCCTACACCCGATTGTTGGGCAATTTCATTGAGCGTGGTTGCCAAACCACCACGGGTTGGGTCTCTTAAACAATGAATATCAGGCACGGCTTCAACCATCTGCGTAATCAAGCCATTGAGTGCCGCAGAATCGGATAAAATTTCAGTTTCAAACTCCAAGCCTTCGCGGCTGGACATAATCGCCACGCCATGGTCGCCCATGGTTCCACTCACCAAGATAGCATCGCCATCTTGGGCTTTATCACCTGAAATAAACACTCCTTCTGGCACAACACCCACACCCGTGGTGGTGATAAATACGCCATCACCTTTACCACGCTCAACCACTTTGGTATCACCCGTTACCACCATCACGCCTGCTTTTTTAGCCGCCACAGCCATGCTCTCCACAATGCGATTGAGGTCTGCCAACGGATAACCTTCTTCAATGATAAACCCCGCAGATAGATATAAAGGTTTGGCACCTGACATCGCGACATCATTGACGGTCCCATGCACCGATAGCGAACCAATATCACCACCAGGAAAAAACAACGGTGAAATCACATGACCATCACAACTCATCACCATACGCCCAGCAGTCACCTTAAATAATGCTTGGTCATTGCCTTGGTCTAAGAGTTCATTGCTGAAATGTTTAACAAAAATTTCTTCAATCAATTGCGCCATGGCTCTGCCGCCACTGCCATGCACCATTTCAACTTTGCCTTTTTTCAGGTCAAGCTTCATCGGGAAACGTTTTGCTACCATCGTTATGCCGCCTCTTTTTCTATCTTAATAACTTTCGCCCCTGACTTCGCATCAGGCTGACGGAATCGTCCGTAAGACCAATAAGCTGCACACGCACCTTCTGAAGATACCATGCACGAACCCATAGGGTTTTCAGGCGTGCAAATTGTACCAAACAACTTGCAGTCGGTAGGTTTTTTTACGCCGCGCAAAATAGATGGGCATTCACAACCTTTCACATCATACGCCACAATTTTGGGCACAGAAAAACGAACTTCTGCATCAAATTCAGCAAATTCTTCTTTAATAGACAATGCCGAATACGGAACCATACCCAAACCACGCCATTCAAACTCGCGGCGCAATTCAAATACTTCCGCCACCAATGCTTGGGCTTTCAGATTGCCCTCACGTGTCACCACACGAGTATATTCATTTTCAACTTCAGAGCGTCCTTCATTGAGTTGACGAATCAACATTAATGCCGATTGCATCACATCCAAAGGCTCAAACCCTGCAATCACCACGGGGCGTTGAAATTCTTCGGTAAAAAACTCATAAGGCTCAGTACCAATCACTGAACTCACATGCGATGGCCCAAAGAAACCATCAATAGATACCGCTCCCATTTCACGTACTTCAGGCGATTGTAAAATATGCTGAATCGCCGCAGGTGTTAACACATGATTGCAAAATACGGTGAAATTTTTCAAACCTTCCACTTTGGCTTGTTTAATCGCCACCGCAGTCGGTGGAGTCGTAGTTTCAAAGCCAATAGCAAAGAAAATAACTTCTTTATCAGGAAATTCGCGCGCAAGTTTCAAAGCATCTTGCGTAGAATACACCATGCGAACATCTGCACCCGCAGCTTTCGCTTTAAGCAAGCTCTTACGCCCAGATGCTGGCACACGCATCATATCGCCATAAGTACAAAGAATCGCATCATTCTCTTCCACCAGAGCAATCGCATTATCAATCCGACCAATGGGTAATACGCACACAGGGCAGCCTGGCCCATGTACAAATTTCACATTATCAGGCATTAAATCTTGAATGCCATAACGGAAAATCGCGTGTGTATGTCCACCACAAAACTCCATTAAATTATAAGTGCGCCCTTTATCCACTTCTTGGGCAATAGCTTTGGAAAGTTTACGCGCCAATTTCCCATCACGAAATTCATCAATGTATTTCATGACTTCACCTCAGAAGTTTCACCCGTAAATTCTTCCATCAGCTCCACTTCATCAAATATTTCAAGTGTTCGTGCCGCTTCTTCTTCAGATATTTTATGCAAGGCATAACCCACATGTAATAATACATAGTCATCAATCTTGGCATCATCAATCAAAGCAATAGAAATCTCTTTCTTCACATTGCCCAACGTGACCGTTGCCATATCTATTGTATCTTCAATCGCTACAATGCGAGCTGGAATGGCTAAACACATAATCTACTCCTAAGCTGCTTTTGCTTTTGATACTTCTTCTAGCTTGGGTTGATAACCAATCATGGCAAGTTGATGCGTGGCTTTAACCCATTGATACCAAGTATCCATACCTTCACCCGTGGTTGCTGAAACCTGAATGATTTTAATGCTAGGATTAACGCGACGCGCATATGTCATACATTTCTCTATATCAAAGTCTAGGTAGGGCAACAAATCAATTTTGTTTAGAATCATCAAATCTGCTGCAAAAAACATATCGGGATATTTGAGCGGTTTATCTTCGCCTTCGGTGACTGAAAGAATAGCAACCTTGTGCGCTTCACCCAAATCAAAAGCAGCAGGGCAAACCAAATTGCCTACATTTTCAATGAACAACACACTTTTATCTTCAGGAGATAGTGGCTCCATAGCATGACCTACCATATGGGCATCCAAATGGCAGCCTTTGCCCGTATTAATCTGCAAAGCTTTAACGCCCGTTTCACGAATCCTATCGGCATCATTGGCTGTTTGTTGGTCACCTTCAATCACCGACAATAGCAACTCATCTTGTAAGTCGGTCAAAGACTTGGTGAGTAATGTTGTTTTCCCTGAACCAGGGCTAGACACTAGGTTTAATGCGAGAATGCCATGTTCGGCAAAATAGCTGCGGTTGGCATTGGCATAGGCATTGTTTTTACCCAAAATATCTTGCTCAATTTGTACCATTCGACTTTGACTTAAGCCAGGCACGTGGGCGTGCGCAGGGCCTTGCCCATAATCGTGGGTTTTATCGTCATGGTGATGATGTTCATGGTCTTCATGGCTGTGAGGGTGAGCATGCTCATGTGGGTGCTCATGGTCATGTGAATGATCCTGCCCTTCAATAGTTGTTTCACCTTCACTGCATCCGCAAACTGTACACATCACTCCACCTCCAATTCTTTAATCCGCAGCTCATCACCGCTGGATACTTGTAACTGATAACTTTCACATGATGGGCATGGCTCACCTCGCCCTGTGATTTCAACTTCATTCATACATTGCATACACCAAGCTTGGGCGGGTAGCTCAATAATCTCCAGCTTGGAACCATCGGCGATACTTCCTTTTACCACTACATCATAACTAAATAGCATCGCTTCGTGTTCAACGCCAGACAATACACCAATCTCAAGCCAAACTGTTTTTACTTTTTTAAAGCCTTGCTGCTTGGCACTATCTTCCAATACGGTCAACACACCTTCGCACAACGACATCTCATGCATGGCTTATCTCCAGATGAAATTTTACACAAGGATCCATAGCATGAATGAGAAGCTTCGCTTGTTGCTCAATGGCTTTCGCATCACCTTTAAGTGTCATCAATGCTTTCTGTAACACGCCTTGAGGATGAAAATTCCACTCGGTTGGTGCAACAATTTGGTATGTTTTTACCTTATCACCTTCCAACACTACACGGTGGATTAAACGACCTCTTGCAGCCTCCACAATACCCACACCAGTCTTGCCTTGAACTGGCGTGTCATGATTGGCATGTTCAGTCACCGAATTTTTTTCCATTTCAACATAAGTTTGTGACACTTCAAGCAACACCGCCATATATCTAGTCAACAAGCCCACACCAAACTTTGCTACCAAGGCTTGCAATAAAGGGTGGTCTTTTTGTCTTGCAAGCGGGGTGGTCTCATATGCCGCACCATCAATATCAGGGCATTTCATAAAAGCTTCCGCACTTGAAGACTCTAACTTTTCTTGCAACCACTTTTCTTGCAAATCAGGAAGTGCAAATGCATCCGCATCACCTACCTTCGCAAGGTTTTCACCTATCAACCATTGTAACAAACGTGCGGCACCTGTTTGAGTATAACGTGCCCACAACAACAGTTGTTCAACATCTTGGCAATCGTAGAATGTTTTGGGCGACATATAAAACACATGCTCATTTAAAAAGGAACCGCAAAGCTTGTTTAAGGCTGCCACCTTCGTCATCACAACAGGTTTAACTTGTTCGCCAGCCTTAAATGCCAAATTATCGACATCCCAAATATCAGTCCAATCTTTATCAAACGCCAAAACCTGTTTCATCAGGTCGCCTTGTGAGCCTAGCCCCATCAATGGGGGCCAATCCAACAGTATGCGCCACAAGTGTTCACGAATAAGCTCCATGCGTAGTAGCTGATACCTTGCTAACAATGCTTCACTACTCACTTGCTGTACTTGGGCAGCTTCCAAAGCATTACTTGCTGCAAAAGCCTGTGCTCGACCACAGAGGCGAAATACCAAAGCCACCAAAGCAGTTATTTCATTGGCAGGCTTTCCAGCCAAAAGCGATTGTGCCAAAAGTGGGCGTTGTGATGCTATGCCTGCTTGTATAACAGCACTTTCGCTAACTTTCAGCGCAATGACGACTTGTCCTTCAATGTTCATCAATGACTGAAGCATTATCACGTTTGCTGATCCACATTTCATAAATAGAAACAGACCACATAAAAGCGAATGCTATTCCCATACCGCTACCACCAATCAATACCAGCCAGGCAAAGATAGGGTCAAACTTGGTTAACCACCATGAGGTAATATCCATAACTTGTGAAACAAATGGCATGGCAATTGCAATAGATTTCAACCAAATAGGGACATTCTTAGCAAAAACAAAAATTACCCCTACAAAAAAGAAAATAAATGAAATCCCAAACAAGTGAATATGCGAAACCCGCGTTAACGATGAAAAGGTTGCACCAGTATCAGGCTGAGCCCGCGCTTTGATATTTTCAAACTTACTAAAATCAGGAAGCCCCATCTCGGCTTCTACAGAGTGACACCCTAAACAGTTATTCTCCATAATTGTTTTTATGCCATGTGTTTCAAACTCAACTTCATCTGCTCCATCACGCACCCACTGGGTGATGGCAAATCTGTCTTTATCAGGCGCATTTTCTTTCATCGAACCTTCCAGTTTATTCTCAAGCAATGTACCCGAGCGGTCGCCATAATAACTGTAAACAATATCATCAATAGAAAGGCCAAATTTCCCATCTGCCATACCATGCGTAAATAAAATTTGGGTGAACGCCATCATATAGCCAATACCCACCACACATAAATAACTGGTAAACAGCACCTTTAATGGTGTCCCTATATTGGTAAGATTATAGCCCTTAAGCATTTCCCTCTCCTTCCTTTTCTACATTCTCGCGTTGCTTCCGTAAAAAACTCCCTCGCAATAAGTCACGTCGTGATAATGGCTTTTCCATATTTTTTTTAGCTAGTTGACTAATCATCTGCGCCCCTTCAAGTACCGTTTCAGTGATACTAGCCTCATTGACCTCTATCACTTCATCTTTCGTTAGGCTTTGCGACTGCAAAACCTCTTTATTTTCTTCTTTGAACATGCCTGTGACAATAGCTTCTGCTGTTTGTATAGCGGCCTCATGGGTTGAAAAATCAACCATGGGTGAAAACATTGAACAGCTCATGTACTTACCGAGCTTTTCCTCTTCGCCTACAATAAATTCGAAAAGCCCTGCCTCAAATGCATAATTATGCTTGCTGCCAACACTGTACGTTGACCAATCCGTTTCCTTAGTTGGTAATAACATCAAGTTCATAAACCATGGTGTAATCAGTACGCCAAGCACATGGCTGTTCCATTCTCGAAACCCAACAGCTTGAACCTTCAACTTATCATTAAGGATAGGGATGCCTGTCATTCGAGTCACCCGAATATCATCATACAGCTGCTCCAAATGATAAGCTGCGCCCATAGGGGTCAAAGACTTTAAAAGCATCTTATATATCTTTTAAGACGACCATAAAGTCTTCTTTTCTACCATCACATTCTGGACACTTCCAATGATCTGGCAATTCGGAAAATGGTGTGCCTGGTTCAATTTGCCAATAAGTATCACCTTCGTCTGGCTTGTATTGATGCCAGCAAATTTTGCATTCCAATATTGTAGCATCTTCAATCTTATCGCCATTACCACCATAAGAATTGAAAAAAGTTTCTTTACTCATGGTCGTATAATTCCATGACCTCAACAAAGCGATCATAACTACCTCTAATATCTTCTTCTGCTGCGCAAGCCACCGCAGGAATTGCACTGATTTCCAGCGTATCCAAAATCAACTTATCGTCCGAATTGAAGTATTTCACCCACCATACATTTTTGGTTTCAGTACAAGCAATGCGACAGTTGCCATAGCCACGCGACAAAATAACAACTGGCCCTGAACCCAAGAGCTGGTCTAAAAACACCAAGTCTTCTTCAGTTTGCGGCAGTAAACTGAAATTGATTACATGAGGTTCATCACCTTCTTTCCATGTTGCCACTTTATCATTAAGTTCAGTAATCAAGGCTGGTGCATTCATCACTCGCTCAGGCAAGTTTTCTAGATCATATTCAAGTTTAGTTTTCGCTTTAACAAAGGAAGAGTTTTTTACGAGCTCTGGAATACTTGCAATCTCAATAAAGTCTTTGACAATATTTCTATCAGCATCCAAATAAATAATCCGCCAAACGCCCGCAAACACAGACTCTTGGATTTCAGTTCGCGTACCACCTTGATAAATCACGCTTACTTCACCATGACCAAGCATGCTGTTTACCCATGCACGATTTTGGTCATTCAAATCCGTAATATCAATCATGGTAAGCTCATCGTTCATGTTATAATTCTTAAGTGCATCGCGCACCAAACGTAGAGCTTGCATACCTTCTTTTAGATTCGCTACATCTTCAGGCTCGGGCATGTTGGGGACTTCAAACACACTCATCTCATGCGGCATAGGAATAAACTCTAAGGTCTTACTATCTTCATCTATTGGCTGAGAGCCAACACCAATAGAAGTAATCGGGATATGAATTTCAGTCATCTTGAAAGCTCCTTAAGCTTTGGCTGGCGTAGAGCCAGGGCAAATATTATCTAAATCAAATGCAGGTGGAGGTGTTGGCGTTGTTGCCAACATGGTTTTAAACTCATCAATATATTCAAGCCAATCGCGCACTTTAGAAATGGTTCCCACGTATTCACCATCACGTAAAAATACCAATGCGGGGTAACCTTTAAAACGGTAGCTGCGTTGCAGTGGACGCTCACTTTCGCGACTCACAACAGCGGCTGCAATTCGCCCTTCAAATGACTTCATAATCTCAGGGAGAATAATCGCCACATCATTGCTTTCAGGGTAGTTGTTTGCATTTTCAGTAAAGAACAAGACCACATCATGGTGTTCCTTTTGAAATGCCTCCAGAGCCTCTTCAGTTAGCACTGGATATTCATATTTTTCAATCATTTCATCAATCAATGGTGTATACATTTTTATGACTCCTTATTTACTTCAGCTTGTAAGTGTGGGGGCAGTTGAGGTCCACGTTCAATAATATCGGAAAACAAGCTATCAATGCCTGTAGCATCATTACCCATAGCTAAATTCACTGCCTCAAGCGCCTTTATCACTTGCAAAGCTCGATCCTCATCAACAACTTCTCTTGCTGCATCAAGAAAGGTAATTACCCATGTGCCAACAAGTTGCTGACCAACAAGGTTCATATCAATATTTTTTTGCTGCCCCATGCCTTGGCAGTGCGCGACATGTTCACTGAGTACAGTAACAACTTGCATTGGAATTCCGAGACACATTAGCGGTATTTATCCAAATGATGCTCAACATCGACATTTATCGGGCTGTCACCAACATTTGCTAACTCTGGCTCTGTGACATTAAATTCATCAGATGCTAAAATTCGATCATCACCCATACGGCAAGCCTCTGCTTCGCTAGGGCGACCTTGCTCATAGTTGTTCATGGTAAGGATTGCATCTTCGCTAAAATCGCTGGGGATAAATGGTTCAGCTCGTTTGGTATATGAAATATTATTAGCATCCATGAATGCCAGTGCTTTCTCAATTGCAGGCTCTATTTGCGCTTTAACAACAGGAAGTAAACTTCCACCAAAATCTTCAATATGTTCAGGTTGGACACCGATAAGGATAATTTGTTCAGGATAATCGCCCATCATGTCTGCAAGCGCCAAGACTTCCTGAAATCCAGTCTGGTGAAGACTTACTTTCTTAGCGCCCATAAACTTGGGAACATCTTCATTTTCAATAATTTTCATCGTGCCTGGTTCCAAGCCATAATCAATTGCATCAAACACAATTAACACATCCGCATCCCTAACATCTTGAACCAAATACACGCCCTGCGTACCACCGTCCAAGAGAGTTACGTAATCAGGAAACTCATAATGACTTTGTAAGAATTCAAGCGTACGCACGCCAAAACCTTCATCCGCCCAGAGAATATTACCGATACCCAGAACCAGCACCTTTTTCTGTTCGCTCACAAATACCCTCCATAAGTACGTATAACCTATTATACACAAAGCATAGTAGCTGCCATGAAGAGTAATTTAATTAGATTTATTGATTTACACGGTATTTTTAAGGTTTGAGAAAGAAATTATAACATATATGAAATACTAAGTATCCATGTTTGTATTGCATTCGGATACTTAGTATGTCTTTTTCAGACTCTTCACATCGCTTCCAGTATTATTTTTTTTAAATAGTAAATAAAGTTTCCAAAGCGTATTATTTATTGATTAAGGCAACATTTTTTATACTTTTTACCACTGCCACATAAACAAGGTTCATTTCTTCCAAGTTTTTTAGAACCTCGAACAACCGTTGACGAACGCCAGCCCATGGGTGCTACACGTTCACCCGGAATAACATCTTTATCAACAATCGGAACATCTAGACTTTCGTAATCTTTGCCTTTTTGCAAAAGCTTTCTATCTGGGTATAGCCACCAGCTCAATTCTTCGGATGGAGCTTTGATAAATCCATCCACTACATTTTCTTTGTGCTTAAGTGCATCTTGAAAAGGTTGCGCCAAGCAATCTGCTAATGAACTTTCATTTAGCACAACGGGCTCAATAAGTTTTGCCTTGATTGCTGTCAACAAGTCAGCTTCTAATTCTTTGGGGTGTAAATCATAAGCAATTAAAGCTACTGCATCCCAAACATAACTAGGCTCCCTTTCTAGTTTATGAGCCAATAACTCATGCAAATAAGAAATTACTTGCTCGCGCGAAAGAATATCCTCTTTCCACAGCACCATTAAAGTATCCAATGCACCTGCACGTATCCAAGGATTTAATTTTTTATTCTCAACAACATCTTGAATGGGGGATACATTACCATCAAAAATAGAAGCTAAAATTCTACCCAGTGCCTCACTGAATACTTCCCCTGTTAGAGTGATAACTTGATCACCCGGCTTTGAGATCAATTGAATGATTTTTGGATAGGCTTTTTTCTCACGGAAATACGCCAATAAAAATATAGCAAGCGTATGCCGAATATATGTTTTTCCACAGCCTTCAATGTAACTCGGAGACGCTATGAAACCATCAATTTCAGAAAGAAGGAGCGGTGTCAATACTGCTTTATTTTCCAATATCGACTCAAAATCTTCCTTTGTTGGTGGAATATCAATCGTTTTTAAGCGATTAAAAAATTCTAAAGCTTCTTTGTTATCCAAATCGAATACTCCTCATATATACTATTTACACAAAGTAGGCGGCATGAAATCATGCCGCCTACTTTGAACATCAGGGGAGGTGCTCAAACTTGTTAAATCAAGGACGGTCATCCTTGAACATACGCCAACCACTGATCATGGTACTAACCATGCTTTGACGAGACATAATATCTTCACGAATCGCAGCATAAACATGCGCTATAATAAAAATAATAATCAACCACATACCTAAATGGTGAAAAGTATGTACATCTTGGCTTTGTCCAAACAGCGGAATAACCCAAGAAGAGAACATATTATACTGCCATGATCCCATGCCTGTACCTTCGCCATATAGCGCAAACCCAGTTGTTATCATAAAGATAACACCCAGCACAAACATAAAGAACATCGCAAACATGGCTAGGGGATTGTGACCCACACATTTAACGGATTCCTTTTCCAAGAAGGCATACCAACGAGCTTCGTGAATAGCTCCTTTGATATTTTGCTTGCTAAAAGGAGGGATAAATAATTGTTTTGCATGGTGATTGCCAACAAATGCCCAGTAAATACGACCCAAGAACCCAATCGCTAAAATATAACCCGCAGCAAAGTGTGCAAAACGAATATATCCCATTAAAAAGCTTGAGCTTGGGTCACCTGGCATCGTCGGTAGCGGGCTACCAATAAAATAACCCGATATACATAGCACTGTAATTGCCAAAGCATTTACCCAGTGCCAAAGGCGTACGGGTGCTTCATAAACATAGACAGATTCTGTACGCTTAACAATATCATGCGATGTATCAGTTGTAATTGAAGTATCTGACATGACTATTCCTCCTTTTGTTTTTTTGGCAGGTGGTCATGCGACCACCTGCATAAAAATACCCACTCACTCTAGCGCACCTTGGCACTTACGATTTCTTCACCTTCTTCACTCATCACATGTGTTGAGCAAGCAAGGCAAGGATCAAAGCTGTGAAGGGTCCGAAGAATTTCAACAGGCTCTTCAGCTCGTTCAACAGGCGTGCCCATCAAGGAAGCTTCAAATGCACCAATATTCCCCGCAGGGTCACGTGGCGAACCATTCCAAGTTGTGGGAACAACACATTGGTAGTTTTCAATTCTACCATCTTTGATGCGAATCCAATGCCCAACAGCTCCGCGAGGTGCAGCAGCAGTGCCAACACCCTTGGCTTCTTTTGGCCATGTTGATGGATCCCATTTCTCCATATTTGCCGTAGCCGTATCACCAGCTTTAATATTGGCAATTAATGCATGCCAATCATCTATCATCATGTCTGAACAATATTGCGATTCGAGTGCGCGCGCCAATGTACGACCAATGGTGGATTGCAAAATTGTTTTTGCACCCAAATCTGTACCTGCGAGCGTATTAAATGCAGCAACACTTCGATGCACTTGATCTTGTATATACTTATGATCTTGTGCATATGCCAAGACATAACGTGACAATGGACCCACTTCAACAGCATGACCACGCCAACGTGGAGATTTAATCCAAGAGTATTTGGCCTTTTCATCAAGCTCTTCAATGTTTGTGCGTGTGCCTTTAGCAGTGCTAACATCATAGTCAGGATCTGTGATGCCATCCCAAGGGTGCAGGCCCTTGCTCTCATCTGGATATTTATACCATGAATGATTAACAAACTCTTGAACCTGCTCTGGGTCGCGAGGGTCAACTTCCATCACATTATCCCAGTTATCATCAAGGATTACGCCACCAGGAAGCTGATCGGTTGATTTATCATAATTAATTTTCGGATAAGCCCCATAATCCATGACACTTTTCGCGCCTAGTCCACCGCCCCATAGTTGTTTCTTATAAAAACTAGCGATAGCCAACACGTCTGGAATATAAACATTATCATTAAACGCTTTCATTTCATCAATACGTGCTTTTACAAAGTTTAAACGTTCCATATTCAGAGGTGCGCCAGCGGCCATCTCGCCATCCATATTAATAGCACAAGGAACACCACCAACCAAATAGTTTGGATGTGGGTTCTTACCACCAAATACCGTATGTATCTTTACAAATTCTTTCTGTAAATCCAAAGCTTCTAAGTAATGTGTTACCGCCATCAAATCAGCTTCTGGGCTAAGTCTGTATGCTGGGTTATCCCAATAGCCATTCTTAAACGGACCCAGTTGACCAGACTCAATAAACTTCCGGATACGTGTCTGTACATCACGAAAGTAACCAGGGCTGGATTTCGGATGATGCGGACCTGTTAATTGCTGTAACTTTGAAGTTGCTTTGGGATCAGCTTTAAGCGCATTTACAGGATTTACCCAGTCTAAGGCATGAAGGTGATAGAAATGAACTACATGATCATGCACCTGTAATGTTTTTGCCATTATTTCACGAATCAAAAATGCATTGGTTGGAATTTTAATATCCAAAGCATCTTCCACAGCACGGCAAGAAGTTAGAGCGTGACAGCCTGTGCAAACACCGCAAATGCGCTCAACAAAGGCCCATGCATCGCGTGGGTCACGACCTTTAAGAATCACTTCAAGACCACGCCACATTGTACCTGTAGACACTGCGTTGGTAATGACATTATTGGAATCCACGTTCACTTCACAGCGCATATGTCCTTCAATGCGCGTAACAGGGTCAATCACAACCCGCTGTCCACTTGTATCTAAACTATAACCATTTGGAGTAGTAGTTACGCTCATGATTTATCTCCCTGATCTTGTTTGTTTGTTGCCGCTTTAATAGCAGATGCAGCGGCATGCACTGCCACAGCGCCGCCTACAATGGCAGCTGCTGTACCGCCGACTTCATCCGCATTCTCTTCAACACCGAATTGATGAATGCCTGACAAGCGGTCATAGAAGCTTCCCTTATCCCAAAAACCATCTTCAGAACAACCAATGCAACCGTGTCCTGCTTGAATTGGAAAAGAGGTTCCTTCATTCCAGCGAATGGTTGAACATGCATTGTATGTGGTTGGACCTTTACAACCGACTTTATACAAGCAATAACCTTTGCGTGCATACTCATCATCAAACTCTTCAACAAATTGGCCTGCATCAAAATGTGGTCGACGATAACATTTATCATGAATACGCTGACTATAAAACATTTTCGGCCGCCCTTGGCGATCCAGTGACGGTATCTTGTCGAATGTTACCATATAGGCAATCACAGCGGTCATTACTTCTGCAATAGGTGGGCAGCCTGGAACCTTGATAATCGGCTTATTCGGCATGCCTGGAGCTCTATGAATTGGCACAGCATGAGTTGGATTCGGGCTAGCTGCCTGTACACATCCCCATGAAGCACATGATCCCCACGATATAATCGCCTTACAATGTTTGGCAACATGAATTAATTGCTCCAAATAAGGCTTGCCTGCTACAATCATGGACATCCCATCTTGGTTGAGCGGCGGGTTGCCTTCACAAGCTAAAATAAAGTTACCATCATATTTTTTGATAGTTTCTTCGATAATCTCTTCTGCCTGCTGTCCTGCCGCAGCCATAATAAGATCATCATAATCTAAGGATATCATAGACAGAATGACATCTTTGGCCAGCGGGTGCGCCGAACGTATAAAAGATTCCGAACAGCAGGTACATTCTAGACCGTGCAGCCAGACCACTGGAATTCTTGGTTTTGTTTCCATCGCATGTGCAATTTTTGGTGCAAATGATGGGCTTAAGCCCAGTGATGCAGCTGTAAGACTACAGTATTTTAAAAAACTACGACGTGTAATTCCCTGCTTACGCATCACTTCATAAAATGTTTCTATCTTTGCCATAGATGCTCCTATTTGATATGTATAGAAGAACAATCATTCCCAATGCTCCCCAACATTGCATATTAATAGCAGAGTATGTGCCAAACATAAATCCATTATATTTCAGCAAGTTATATATTTCATATCGCTGCAACCCGACATCTTAGTATATCTTTTATCGTAAGCAGTGGTAAGTATGTGTACATGCCTCACCATGGGCTTGCCAGCAAAACAATCACATTACGATTTGCTAGTATGTTTTACAAACAGGAACTAATAAATCTAGCTCCCATTAATATCATCGACCATGAAATATATTAAGATTAAAAAACACCGCATAAGAAGGCTTTCAATGAAATTTAACAATTATATATATTACACTTGCAAGTTGAATCCACACATTCAAAAAATATTTATTAGGCTAATGGTCATTATAGAGGAGCATTAAATGTAAGAGGTTAGTTCTGTAGGCACGAAATGGGCACAATTTGGGCACAAGTAAGAATTTGGGTGTTTGTGCCTAAAAAGGCTAAAGGTCAAAATGGTGCCCCTAGTGAAGCCCCATAGTCTAAATAAAAACATGTTTTTAAATAAATAATTTTGCCATGCCCTAATTTATACCGTCATAAATACCGCCAGATCTAAATCCTTCTCCCATTATTCTGATTTATTCAACTTTCATCATCTTCGCTAACCAGCGCACCCGCCTTGCATGCTTTTTATATGCGGTTGCTCTCAATCCTTTTTTAACTGGTCGCCCTGTACTTTTCCCACCGTGTAACCTGCACTTTTTTTTATCGCGCATAGCTGGTTGCCTGCATGGTTTGCCTGTCTGTCGAGCGTATGCTCCACACATGGGTGACTGTGTGAGTGCTGTTCTATCCTCTCGCATGGCATGGGGTTTTGTTGTACTTTGTGTTTCACTGCTCTCAACCACCGTATGGAAACACCTATTAACGATCTTTACCTGTTCCGCTGGACTGGCATTTTTATATCCCATCACGACCCTATGCAACAACAAGCTATCTTGGTAAAAAGTGTACAAGGTCGCCTTGGGCAGGTCTGTTGTCATTTCTTCATGGAAAACCTCAATTAATGTTTTTGCCATCAGCTTCCACCGTACCGCCTGCACATAGCTTCAAGCGGCTTGTGGCGTAGTCTTTGACTTGTTTAGGTCGGTAGCCTTTGCCCCTAGATTTTGCCATGTAGCTAAGCCGATAAACTGGTTCATCTAAACCTTGCTTATTCTCAACAAAGTAAAAGGGCTTTTTGATATATGGCATAGAGTGGCTACTTGGATCGATTGCTTCCCACTTCCGCATGATATGGGCAAGTACCTTTTGAGGGTGTTGT
>Ga0316202_10000547_pt1 | contig 39266 bp, 38 predicted proteins | sample 3monrhotite_MG_FD_204934 | JGI IMG/M metagenome (GOLD analysis project Ga0316202, IMG submission 204934) | Microbial mat bacterial communities from mineral coupon in-situ incubated in ocean water Damariscotta River, Maine, United States -... | ecosystem: Environmental > Aquatic > Marine >...
CGACCTTCATCGATTTGCCCTGTTTTATAGACTCTTTTGGCATTTTAAGCAACGTCACAAAAACATTTTTCAGTTTTTTTTCGTGCTATCACACTACCCAACAGCTACTATGGCACCAACATGAAATCAATTGATGCTTATTTGGCATGTCCGTCATCAGCCAGCAAGCATCTCAAAAACAGGAAAGGGCTCACTATGAGTGAAAAAACCCTTCAAACAAAGTCATTGCGCACTAAGCCAGAAGTGTTGCACTCAGAGATTATTGCGCGTACCAATATTTTCCGGGTCGAGCGACGTGACCTGCGTTTTTCCAATGGCGTCGAAGTCAGTCATGAGCGATTGGTCGGTTCTGAAAATGGCGCAGTGCTTATTGTACCCATGCTCGATGAAAATACGGTATTGCTGATTCGCGAATACGCCACAGGCGTTCATCGCTACGAACTGGCTTTACCCAAAGGACGCGTCGAGGCTAACGAATCGCTGCTTGATGCTGCAAATCGTGAAATCATGGAAGAAATCGGCTACGGTGCCCGCAAGCTTCAACACTTCACCAGCCTGACGGTCGCGCCGGGATATCTCAGCCACGAAACACATATCGTGCTGGCGGAAGACCTCTACGAAGAGCAACGTGATGGCGATGAACCTGAAGAAATAGATGTAGTACCCTGGCAATTAGATGCTTTGCCTGAACTGTTAAAGCAAAAAGAGTGTACAGAAGCACGTAGCATTGCTGCTTTATTTATGGTGCAGGCACACTTAGCAACATAAACCGCGTAACTATACCCATAGCATTGCGTTTTATTCTTATTTCACAGCAGTAGGGGAACATATTGTGAGCAGTGAATTAATCGATAGTATTATTGAGCTGGCTATTGTGGCAGGACGCCGCATTATGGAAATCTACAATACCGATTTTGATGTCGAACAAAAATCTGACAATACCCCTCTTACTGCTGCTGACATGGCTGCTCACCATATTATTATCAAAGGATTGGGTCGACTGACTCCTGATATCCCTGTTCTTTCGGAAGAGTCTGCCAACATTCCCTTTGAAGAGCGTGCCCGGTGGCAGCGCTACTGGTTGGTAGACCCGCTGGACGGTACTCGTGAGTTTGTTAAACGCAATGGTGAATTCACCGTTAATATCGCACTGATCGACAGTCATGAGTCGGTGCTCGGTGTCGTTTATGCCCCTGTTACCGGCACTATTTATTATGCTGCACGCGGCATGGGCGCTTTCAAAAAAAACCGGAGTGATACAGGTAGTAACGAAAGCGAAACCATCGCCATTCATACTCGATGCAAAACTGCGGGCAGTGCTATTATTGCAGGCAGTCGCTCACATCGCGGTGGTTCACTGGAAGCTTTTCTACAAAAAATTGGTGATTACGAGATGATCAGCATGGGCAGCTCACTGAAATCCTGCCTAGTGGCCGAGGGGCACGCCGATATTTATCCGCGTTTGGGACCTACCTCGGAATGGGATACTGCCGCTGCACAATGTGTGGTAGAAGAAGCCGGTGGACGCATTACCAAGACCGATATGCAGCCTCTGCGGTATAATACCAAGGACGAATTATTGAACCCTTATTTTCTGGTGATTGGTGATCCTGATTTTGACTGGGCTCAATATTTGTAACAACATTCATTATTATTTACTCATCCTGAAACTTTAACAAGCAAGGAAACAATGTGAAAAACCCATTATTATTCAGCGGCCTTGCCGCCATTATCATGCTGCACAGCACGGCTATTAGTGCAGCAAAACCCGCTACTGACAAAGAAAAATTCAGTTATTCTATTGGTTTCCAGATTGCTCAGGGGTTTAAACGTGACAACCTGGAAATTGACACCAAGAGCATGTCACAAGCGATCAATGACGTATTAGGTGACAAAACGCCGCAACTAAGCACTGACGAAATGCGTGCCGCCATGGAGGCTGCTCAGCAGAAATTACTGGCTGCACGCGCCGCCAGTGGTGAAAAAGCCAAGGCTGCTGGTGATGCCTATCTCGCGGCCAACAAAAAGAAAAAAGATGTTGTTACGCGTGATAGCGGGCTGCAATACAAAGTCATTAGCATGGGCAAAGGCAAACAGCCGACTGCTGACTCATCGATTACGGCTCACTACAAAGGGACTTTGATTGATGGCAGTGAATTTGACAGCTCTTACAGTCGGAACGCGCCAGCCACATTTAACGTTGGCCAGGTTATCCCTGGCTGGAAAGAAGTGTTGCCATTGATGCATGAAGGTGATAAATGGCAAGTGTTTATTCCATCTGAACTAGCCTATGGTGAGCGCGGTTCTGGCGGTATTATCGGCCCTAATGAAACATTGGTTTTCGAAATCGAGCTGATCAAGGTCAACTAAGGCTCCTATTTTCTGCAGACATGAGCGTCAGCACCCCTCCAGCACAGCAATTGTTTTTACAACGGCTGCTGGAGGTGTTGCGCGCTCATCCTGGCGGTATCAGTGAATATGAACTGATTCATGCGTTGGACGTCATCGGCGAGTCTCATTTTGGTGCCGACTGCTTGAATGACAACCTGTCATTATTTCAAACGCATTTTTTTCTTTTTCACAACCTCTACCAGTTGCACGATCAGCTGTGGCATAGCGATGGAACCTATCTTGAAATTGGTCCGTTGTGCATACAATTACTATCGGGCAATAGTCGTCTCAGGCCGTCATTATCGACACACAATCCACTACGCGATTATTATCTGGATATTGATAACCTGAACAACACCGATGTTAATGATGTTGAGTTATTGTTGGGAAAATTCTGGCAGCGTTTCATACGCAATGACAGTCGGCACGATGCGCTGACTGAACTGGGGTTAAGCGATCCTGTTGATTGGGCAACCATTAAAACTCAGCATCGCCGATTGGCTATGCAGCACCATCCTGATCGTGGTGGTGATGAGCAACGCCTGCAAGCTATTAATGCAGCAATGGATGTGTTGGCACGGGATAGTCGCCATCAATAAAAAATGTAAAGACAGTCTGGGTAAGTTGCTATACATTTTGAAAGTCGGGTTGAAAAATTGTTAGGTATATCTATTGCCCTGCCGCCAATCCTTGAATTCTCACGCCCATTGGCGGTATTTCTTCTCCATCGATTCTTACATCGAGTACGGCAGGGCCTCTTTCTGAAATTAAATGGTCGATATCCAGTTTTTGCAAGTCCTCTGAAGACCTGACAATATATCCGCGGGCTCCCATTGCTTTGGCTATTGCACAAAAGTCGGTCGGCGGAAGTTCGAAAGCGATTTGTTCAGCGTTGTTCAAGCGCTGCCCATGTTTTACCATGCCCAAAGCTTCATCATTCAAGATGACAAAAATAATTGAAAGTTGTTCGCCAACAGCAACACTTAGTTCCTGTCCATGCATCATAAAGCTGCCATCACCGGTAATACAGACGACAGGACCGTCCTGATAACCTAGCGCAGCTCCTACGGATGAACCAATTGCCCAGCCCATTGATGAAAACTCGATACTGCTGCGAAATAACCCGGCATTGATGCCGCGTCTTCTGATGCTGCGTCGATCTGTCGGCTGAAGATAATGTATGGCCCACGCAACACTGTTTCCCGTGTCAGCAAAGAAGCGGGTATTCGATGGAAACAGTTGGTTTAGTTCATACATTAATCGTTGAGGTTTTATAGGTACTGCATCAGAGAGCATAATTTCCTGTTCATCGGGTGTCAGCGTTGCATGCAAACCAGAGAGGTTATCTTTATTTTCTGGTACGATTAATGCTGGCTTGTTGTTTCTGATTAATTCTAACAGTCGCTCAAAAATGGCTAGAATGTTTCCCCGTACGTGTAATTTTGCCATCGGGGATCGAGTCATATTTTCTTCGGTCGAGTCTATATGTATTAAGCGTTTGTTAAGGAGGTAATCTTCGCTCCAGCCGCTGCTTGCCCATTCGCTAAGATTGGTTTCAATTGCAATGACAATATCTGCATTTTGTTTGCTCAGTGCTTTTCGCGCGCTATCGTGCCCTGCAAAACCGATGACACCTTTGTAACAACTAAGGTTTGAGCCTATCAGACCTTTACCATGCGGGGTGGTGACAATGCTTGCATTCAGCAGTCCAGCCAGTTCCAGAATGAGACCGGTAGCTTCTCCGCACTCTCCTCCCAGCACCAATGCGAATTTATTATTTTGAATAATATTTGAATAAAGTTCACGCAATGCGCCTTGGTCACAAGTCGCGTTTGCCTTGAGTAGCTTGTTGAGATCAACGTGTTCATGAGGTGGGCGTGCTACCGCACGTAAGACATCAATTGGAACACTGAGGTGTACAGGGCCTTTTGGAGAGTGCATTGCTGTCATTATGGCGGTTACGAGCTTTTGTTCAATCTGGTCGGTATGGGAAACAAGGGTGCTGTAGCGCGTGCAATATTGAAACATACCTACCACGTCTATACCGGCGTCAGATGACTCCTGAAATGCACCTCGCCCAAACGTTGGAAGGGCTGTCTGTGCCGTTATCACCAATAATGGAACGTGATTTGCGTAGGCATTGGCAACACCAGTAATTAAGTTGGTTGCTCCGGGGCCCGTTGTTGCACAACAGACGCCGAGTTTTCCGGTTTGCCTTGTGTACCCGTCAGCGGCAAAAACAGAACTTGCCTCATGTCGGGTAACAATCGGCCGAATTCCTCCATTTTGAGAACTTCGGGCAAGCGAGTCGTATAGTGGCTCAATGGCGCCACCGGGTATCCCAAATATATATTCAACACCTATTTGTTCGAGAAAATATAAAATCAGGTCTGCGCCAGTTAAAACCGTTTTTCTCGATGACGACAATATGTTTTTATCCATAAAATATATAATAAAAATGTCCGGTTAAGTAAGCATCAGGTTTTTTTCACTCTCCTTTCGATGACAAGACATTTCCATATGATCAAGCATATCCAGCAAGCTACTGTTGTGTATCAATAAATGTTTATTGTTTAGATACACTACGTGCCAATAAGATACCACATTTGACAGTGCCCATGTTTTCATAAACTTTGTGTTTGTTCAATAAATTATAATGGCTCTCTATATTTAGAATGCTGTGTGCTGCTTAGGGTGTTAGGGCGACGTTCGCAATTAATGAGGCTGTATTATTGAGTTTTTCGGGTTGCGTCTGAAAACGCTATGCTGCGTTATTCGTCATTCAGTTGCAATAAGCAAACTTTCCCTCCCTTCATTTCGCATGGCAATTTTTCTGGTACAAAGTACGATGCGGCCTTGTGCATTAAGCTTCTTTTTAGCCTTTATCGCCAATATTTGAATTTTCTGCAAACATATGCCTGCAAGCGATCAGGGATCAGAAGTATACTGGCCAGCCTTCAGGTTTTCTGCGAAATATTCTCGTAAAAATAGTAATCTTAAAGTAATTGCTATGCTTTGTGCTCTTAAATTAAGTGTGCCTACTCGATAGCGGTAGCTGATCTATCAGGAGGGGTAAATTATCAGTTTCGATCAAAAGTTTATAGGTCAATCCGGTCTTTAAATATCAAAAAAATTGTGTGGTTTTTTGTCAAAGGCTAATCGGCTTAATGAATTCATGAAGCGCGACAAGTTATAACACCAGTAGGTACTCACTACTATTCCTTTGGAGAATTTTTGCTATTGATAGGGTTATTCACACTGATGCCTATCAGGTGCTGCCAATGGCTCATGCCATTTAACTTAAATTAGTCAACATATTTTCTGGCAGTATCAAACTTAGGCATAGAGGCGTCTGCAGCGCCAATATATCAGCTATAAAGTAAGCGATAAAAACCTAATCCAGAGAGTTTCAAACTTATTAAAGACTCAGGATGTGCAGCTGAAAAATTTACGGGAAGACGATAGAGATAATAATAACCACAACGAAAAATATCAATCCCTTAAATGTTACATTAATGTGAATAACAGTACCCAAGCCGGACTGTCAACTTTATGTTAGCAAAAAATTTAACGTCGATTTTTATTCATTGGGAGGAGGGTAGGGTTACTTTCAGTCTGGATATCCTATCACGCATGTTAACAATAACGTGCTCACGGAAGGTTTGCATTGGAATCGCATAAAGGGCGGGCACGAAATAATTCCCTGCTTGGCGCTGGAATTTAGTGCGTATTCGCCTGTTCTGATTGAACAAAAAAGTGTAGGAATAGTCGTTCTGTTTCGTGCTTTTATGGAAGAGTTTACGAAGAAATAATGAATAGTTGCAAAAAGCGATATCAGCAGCGAATTTTCTCGCAATAGCTTCAAATTTATGGTAATCAAAACGCTCAGACTATCTCATCCAGTTTATGTTAATAAAGATAACTCTGGTATGAAAATTGAATAAAAGCTGTGAGCGCAAGCCACTGGGTGGATTTCTGAAGCCTTGGGTAAATTGGCGGCAGATGCCAATTGGGTACTGGTTTTTGGTTCTGCCAAACAACTGAAAAATGATCATCATATTGAGGAAATTCGGAAAGTTTATCCGAAAGCGCTTATTAGTGGTTGTTCCACGGCAGGAGAGATTTTTGATGTCACTGTGTTGGACGACTCACTTTCCGTTACTGTAATTCATTTCGAGCACATCCATCTACAAGCCACACACTCCAGGATCAGTGGTCCGAAAGGCAGTTTTCGCTGCGATAAAGAATTGGTTCAGGCTATCCCTCATGAAGGGCTTCGACATGTTTTTGTATTGTCAGGCGAGCTTAATATCAACGGTAGTGAATTGGTCACTGGGTTGACTGAAAAACCTCCGTCAGATGTTACTATCACAGGTGGTTTGTCGGGTGATGCTGGCCGTTTCGAGGAAACCCTCGTGTTGTGGCAGGATCAGGTACAGGGCTCAACATCAGCTTCGGTTCGCTGGGAGGTTGGGATTCTTTCGGGCCTGAACGCCTCATCACAGGCGCTAATGGTAATGTACTCCATGGAATGGATGGCAAATCTGCTTTGGAGTTATATAAATCATACTTAGGTAAGCATGCCGGTGGCTTGCCCGCTACGGGGTTGTTGTTTCCATTAAGTTTGCGTTCTGCGGATAGCGATGCTGGTCTGGTAAGGACCATTCTTGGCATCGATGAGCAGAGCATGATTTTTGCCGGTGATGTGCAGGAGGGCAGCTGCGTTCGCCTGATGAAGGCAAACTTCAACTTCTGGCATCCAGTCTGATCCGGTATGAAGGACCCCCAGTAGGTCTGGAAACCGCTTTCGATATTACTGAGCACAAGCGCATGGAGGATTAGCTTCGTCATCAAGCCTTTCATGATAAACTCGCGGGGCTATCGAATGGCGCCTTGTTTCTTAACCGCTTGGAGCACGCTATTTCTTGTAGTAATCGATAAACTCAAGCCGATTAATGATGGTCTCGGACATTTGGTCGGCGACAAACTTCTCCAGGTAATTGCTCATCGTTTACAACACAAGTTGCGGGCCGAAGATGCGTTTGGGCGGCGATGAATTCGCGGTTTTACTGGAAGAGCTTCAGCATGCTGATTACGCAATTTTTGACTCAAGCATGTAAAAAATACTGTAAGCGTACTGGAATTGGAAAGCGATATGCATCGTGCGATTGAGCGTACAGAATTTGAACCTAGAATCCGCAGTTGAACGGCCTGTAGAGTGCGTTGGATTTTGTGACTGGCGAGGCGCGATGAGAAGTAATAGCTTGCTATTGCGACGATTCGCATTGTACAAGGATGTACCGGTGTCGCGAAGCACAGGACGTGCGAGAGCGACCAACGCGGCCAGACGCAAAAGGCAACGTGCTATACAGGTCGTAGCGACTCACCCAGCAGGTGAACTCTCCAAAACGATAAAACAGGATGTTGATCAAAATGTTAATACATCCTCTAAGCGGTCAACTGCGGAATCTAGGTTGAACTCTACTACCAACGAACCAACCAATCATTCATTCAATTAAAAAATGGCCACATTAGCGGTTTCGAAGCCCTTATACGCTGGAATCATCCACAACGTGGTTTAGTGCCCTCCGTCGAATTCTCCTGATAGCGGAAGATGTTGGTTTAATCAATGATATTGGAGGCGGGGTGCTGGAAGGCGCGTGTCAATTCGTGAAAGCATAGCAAATACACAATGCCAACGATTAATATCAATGTTTCCAGCCGACAAATTGCTTAGGGCGATTTTGTGCAAAAGGCTAGCGCTGCTATACAAAAAAACCAGATCGATGACGCTAACTTAAAGCTGGAGCTTGCCGAAAGCAGGGTTATGGAAAAACCTAGCATGGAAAGTTCAATGATTACGAAGTTAAAACAATACCACGTCCAGACAGCTATTGATGATTTTGGAATAGGCTATTCTGCTGAGTTATCTGTGTCAATTTCCCATTGATACACTGAAAATAGATCGTTCATTCATCAGTGAACTTAAAGCAGATGGGACGAATGCAGAAATCGTTAATACTATCGTCATGCTGGCGCATCAATCTTGGATTGAATGTCGTGGCCGACGGAATTGAAAAAGAATATCAATTACAACACTTGCGTTCTATTGGTTGTAGTTTTGCGTAAGGCTACTATTTTGCTAAGCCCATGCCGGTCAGCGTTGTATTGGCGGTGTTGTTATCTGACAAGAGCCATGACTAATAGCTTTCAGGTTTATGACAGAAGTAACCGCGCTAAAAAAAAGGATATAGTTTTATATTTATCATTGACGACACTCATTGTTATCGTTGATAGCGTTTTCAATATACGTATAACCCCTGTCCAATATCCCCATAACTCCTAGGCTATCCTCTGTCAACAAAAATAACTGTTCCGTAAAGTAATGGGTAAAACCTAAATTATTAACCCTTAGTTCTATATTACTCCGAGGGTATAAAAGCTGTGTATTTGCTAAGAGGATCAATAATGAAGTCATACTATTTCGCCTGAAAAATTGCTGGGTACCCAAAGCCGGTATTTTAGACAAAGGTGGGAAGGGAGGTTTACTCATCGCGAATGAGCAACACAGTTCGGCATTTTTTCGGGTGCAGTCCGAAGAAATACGTCTTACTCATTGGGAGTCTTAATATAGTGAAAAAATGAATAATAATGAAAAAATGGATAAAACTACGTAAAGATTGAATCAACCTTGGTCTGCATGTCGAATTTTATGGTTGAGAGTTCACCTGGTTTTTTCAAAACTTTCATCATTTAAGATTATCGTTGATCGCTTTCTTAAACACTTTATTTTATTAAATTCAACACTCCCTTTCATTAAATTATAAGAAATGTCAAAATGTACCCTTTATATCAAACAGGAGAGCCTTACTCATGGCCGCAAAAAAGAAAGCCAGATCCAGCGTATCAAGTAACGAATCATTAAAATCGGTAGATAATGCCATTGCCAGTTTGCTAAATGAGGCAACCTCAATATCAAAAGCGGTTATTGATACAACCAAAAATAAGAAAAAACTATTAGCTGAATCTAAGCGCCTTGCAAAAAAACTGGCGACTCTGATGAAAAAGAAGAAGACAGCTAGAGCGGCTGTGAATAAGGATTCCAGTGCTGCTAACCGGAAAGCCGTCAAAAGCATAGAAAAAGATATTTCAGCAAATAAAAAAGAAGCAGCCAAAATCACGGCTGAAAAATCACAGGCAATTACAGAGCTGTCCGCACTTAAGGTTGTATCCAAGCGTGCTTCGGTCTACGTGAAAGCTTTGACTTCTGCGGACAAAGGGCTGAATAAACCAAAAAGGAAGCGGAAAAAGAAAAAGGCTGTAAAAGTAAATCCCTGATCTTTATCGAAAGAATGGGTAAGAACCCACCCAATAGGTGGGTTTTTAGGGCCTGTTGACGTTTCAAAAACTGGACTGAAAATGCCTTGGATTGCGGTTGGCGGCGTTAAAATATTGTCAAAAATGCTTATGCGTATCTATTATTTGTACACTCCGCTTTTTGACGATGTTTTGTTTTGTGGTTCATCAATCCGATGCATTCTCAGTCCAGTTTTTGGGACGTTAACAGACTCTAAATAGTGCCAGACAAAAAAACGGCCTTGAGGAAAGGCCGCCGAATGAAATCACCATCTGAGAGGGATAACGGTGATTTCATTAATGTATGTAGACGTAAGCATTGGAATAGTCAAGAAAACGCCCCAATGCTTCATTGATTCCTTCCTTGCATGTATTTTTGCTCACACTTTGCCGTATTGCAGGCCATTACCCAACCATCGCCGCATCAGCAGGACAACACTTTCAGGGTGTTCTTTCAGCAGTGTTTTAGCGCATCGGGCAATATGCGGAATCAATGCCTGATCTCGTTGAAAATCTGCAATACGCAAATTTACTAGACCTGTTTGCCGGGTGCCCAGCAACTCACCTGGGCCACGAATTTCCAGGTCCCGCTGCGCCACCACAAAACCATCGCCACTTTCCCGCAAAATCGCTAAGCGCGCCTGTGCTGTTTTTGACAATGCCGCACCATAAAGCAATACGCAATTGCTTTGTTGTGTACCTCGGCCTACACGACCACGTAGCTGATGTAATTGCGATAATCCTAAGCGCTCCGCGTTATCAATAATCATCAACGTGGCATTGGGCACATCGACGCCTACTTCAATCACTGTAGTGGCTACCAGTAAATGAATCTCACCTGCCTTGAATCTCTCCATCATTTTGGCTTTTTGCGCCGTCTTGAGTCGACCATGTATTAAACCGATGCATAAATCTGGCAGTGCCATCTGCAAGGCCTCTGCCGTTTCCTGCGCCGCCTGACATTGCAGTTTTTCAGATTCTTCCACTAACGGACACACCCAGTAAGCTTGTTGGCCACCTTGGCATGCCTTATGGGTACGCGCCACGACTTCATCACGGCGTTGCTCTGAAATCACCACTGTTTCCACCGGGCTGCGACCCGGCGGTAATTCATCAATAATTGACACTTCCAAGTCGGCGTATGCTGTTTGTGCCAGAGTGCGTGGAATAGGGGTCGCGGTCATTACCAGCTGATGCGGGTAACTTTCACCATGCATGCCATTGCTCGCACCTTTGTTACGCAATGACAAACGCTGATGCACACCAAAACGATGTTGCTCATCGATAATGACCAGTCCGAGTTGTCCGAATTCTACGCCTTCTTGAAACAAGGCCTGGGTGCCGATAATCACTTGTGCGCTGCCATCTTTTAGCGCTGCCAGAGTATCTCTGCGCGTCACTCCTTTTGTTTTGCCGGAGAGCCAAAATACCGATATGTCCAGTGCAGATAACCATTGCGTAAAGTTGATGCGATGTTGTTCGGCCAGCAATTCCGTGGGCGCCATTACGGCCACCTGAAAGCCTGCTTCTACCACTTGCAAGGCCGCCATCGCTGCGACAATGGTTTTACCACTGCCTACATCACCTTGCACGAGGCGTTGCATCGGGTGTGGTTGATCTAGGTCTTGCTTTATATCATTCGTCACCCGTCGCTGGGCTGCGGTTAATTTAAAGGGCAAATTTTTTTCCAAAGCCACTTTTAAACGGCCTTTGACACACATTGCGGCCGCCGCTTTTTGTTGCTGTTCGTGACGTAACTGACGTAGGCTGACTTGATGCGCCAGCAATTCTTCAAAAGCAAGGCGTTGCTGCATGGGATGTGTGCCAGCCTGTAATTCATGTACGTCTGCATCCACAGGTGGACTATGCACATAATGAATGGCTGCCTGTAGAGTAGGCATTTTTTCCTGTTGCAATATTTTTGTGGGTAAAAATTCTGTGAGTTGTGCAGCAAACAATGTTGGCTCTGCCAATACTGAATGAATCAAGGTGCGCAGCTTTAACTGGCGCAGACCTTCCGTAGAGGGGTACACTGGCGTCAAGTGGGCTTCTTTTTTGACCGGTTCGGTATTGCTTTCTATCAAGCGATATTCCGGGTGTACCATTTCCAGTGCGCCGCCCGCCGCCCGCACTTCGCCAAAACATTCCACATAGGCACCCCGTGCCAGCCCCGCTTGTTGTTGTGCGCTGAAATGAAAAAACCGCAGAGTTAAAAAACCGGTGCCATCGCTAATACGTGATAACAACATGCGGCGGCGACCATATTTTATTTCGGTAAGCTGTACCTCACCACGCACGGTAATTTCGTCCCCATTGCGCAAGCTGCCAAGCACGGCAGTACGGGTACGGTCCTGATAACGTAGCGGCAAATGGAATAATAAATCGGCAATGCAATGAATGCCCAGGTTAGCCAGCTTTTGTTGCATGCTGGGGCCTACCCCTTTTAAGCGGGTCAGTGATTGGTTTTGGGGGTTTTCCGATATTGGTGCAGGTTGATTCAAGGCAGCCTATCCACTGGAGGGATTCGCTACAATTGTACACGGTCACTGAAGTTTATGAAGAACGATGAGCTATCGGCTCATCGTTCTTCTCTGAGCACCCTATTTTAGACTGGCGAAAAATGCGGCCAGATCAGCAATGTCAGTATCACTTAATCCGGTAGCCATGGGGCTCATCATCGGGTTTTTACGCTGACCATCACGATAATCCTTGATGGCTTTGATCAGGTATGCTTCTTGCTGTCCAGCCAGATGAGGGTTTGAGGGTATGCTGCTCTTACCATTTATGCCATGGCAAGCGGCACAAGTGGCACTTTTTGTCTTGCCAGCGGCGGCATCGCCTGCATGCGCATTAACCAACATTAACGTTGTTGCCAGCATTACTGTACTTAACAAAATTTTTTTAACGGACACTGTCATTTTATCTCTCCTTTTGTTTTTTCTGTGATTTACGTGAAACGTATTTATTAAGATACATGCCCGCCGTCATCTTGTACACTTTTAGGTAATGTGTAAAACCACATTTGATAGATCGAAATTACCCACTGTACAGCAAATGAAATCCCCATGAATGCACCACTAATCATCACCACCCACGCGAATGGTGGATAAACTTTAGTGAGATACCAGGAGCCGATATCCAGCACAATTGCCAAGAAAGGTGTCACCATCACCACACATTTTAGCCAAACAGGCTTAATGTAAGCATGGCAAAAAATTGAACCCACGATATAGAAAATAAACGTAATGCCAAATAAATGGATATGGGATACACGCACGAGAGTAAAAATATCCATGCCCGTATCCAGCTCGGCCATTGACATTATATCCTCATAGTTTTTAAAACTTGCTATATGCGGGTTTGATCCGTTATGACAGATCATGCAGCGTTTTTCGATAATCGGTTCAATATGTGCTGTGTATTCTTCCTGCACCGTCCCGCGACGCACCCAGGCAATGATTTCATCTCGTTCATCCTGTGGCAGCATATTGGCCATGGGCCCCTTCAAGGCTCCCTCAAGGCGGGTGTCTGATTTACTGCCGCTGTAGGCAATAATCAAATCATTCACTGATAAATTTGGATTTCCATCCCGACCGGCATGTGAGGCAAAAATATAGATCATCGCAAATAGATAACCCACTCCCAAGACAATCAGAGTGCTGGTAAACATCACTCGCATGCCAATGGGTAACATGGAAAAGTGGCTACAATGCTCTTTTGTAAACATTCAGAAATTCTCCTTAACGGTTATTATCGTGTGCGATTGCCAGTGTTTTCAATGATTGCTTCAGGTCTTCGAAACTTTCTCTTTAAAGTGTAGGTGGTATTCTCAACTAATAATCACGCGTTATGTGCAACGATTCATACTATACTTTCCCGTAGATAACCACCGGAGGCACCTTGTGTACCCATATCGAACGACTCGTCTAAATTTGTCCGTTTTCGCTGCCGTATTGCTGCTCAGTAGTTGTGACAGTACACCTCCCGCCGCTGAGATCAGTTTTTCCAAAGAGATTCAGCCTGTTCTCGTTCAGCATTGCTTGAAATGTCATGATGAAAAGGGTGAGGGAACCATCGCCAGTGGCTTGAAATTGTCGAGCTACGAAGAGCTGTTAAAAGGTACCAAATTCGGGCCAGTGATCAAGCCTGGAGACAGCCTCTCCAGCACCCTGGTTATTTTGATTGAAGGACGTGCGAATCCCTCCATTAATATGCCGCACGGTAATCAAGCACCGTTAAGCAGCGAGCAAACCCAGGTTTTGCGTCAGTGGATTGACCAGGGTGCACGCAACAATTAAGTCAGTATCTAAATCTAAGCTAACACCATAATGGCATCCATCTCCACGGGTACACCCTTGGGCAAGCTGGCGACGCCTACTGCAGCACGCGCAGGGTAGGGTTGCTGAAAGTAATCGGCCATTATTTCATTCACCAGTGCAAAGTGGGAAAGGTCCGTAAGGAAAATATTTAACTTGGCAATATTCGCGAGGTTGCCGCCTGCCGCGATGGTAACCGCTTGAAGATTATCAAACACCTGGCGGATTTGTGCAGCCATATCGCCATCAAGTACTTCCATGGTCTCCGGCACTAGCGGAATTTGCCCGGAAAGGTACACCGTGTCACCAACCTTCATTGCCTGCGAATAAGTACCGATGGCGCCGGGTGCGGCATCAGTATGTATGGCTTCACGTTTTTTTATTTTAGTATCAAGGGTCTGACTCATCAGTTTCTCCTGTTTTTAAACCTGGATCGCGCATACAGGATTCAGGTTAAATATTAATAGTTATGATTTTGAACGTGCAATTTTTATCACGCCATCAGTAGCTTTTATACGCCGTATCAACCGTGCCAAATGCACACGGTTCCTCACGGACACGGTAAACATCATTGTAGAATAGCGACCATCATGTTCTGTAATGGATACATTTTCAATGTTGGATTCAAGGTCTGAAATAGCTGCTGCCACTGTCGCCAAGACACCGCGTTGGTTTGCCGTGTTCACACGAATGTCGACAGGGTAAAAACCCTCGGCATCGTTTTCCCACTGTACGTCAACCCAGCGTTCCGGAGTATTTTTGAATTCACCCACATTTTTACAGCCGCGCAAATGTATGACGATGCCTCGACCCGCGCTTACAAATCCCAGGATTGGATCGCCTGGAATAGGGTGGCAACATCTGGCATAAGTGACAACCGACCCCTCCGTGCCACGAATAGCCAACGGACGACTGATTGAACGGTTTGTTGATGTTTTCATCCAATCGGGCACATAGCGATTGAACATGCCTTTCACGCCAGCCCTTTCCTGATTGCGCAAGTGTTTGTTTGGATGAAAGTCGGCAATTTGTCGGGCAACCACTGATGCCACTCGTTTTCCCAGGCTGACATCTTCGTAAAGATTGTCCAGGATTTTTACATTCAGGCTATTCAGAATTTCATGTTGTGACTCGGGTGAAAACTTGTCCCAGGAAACTGAAATAGCAGCCATTGCCTTTTCCAATAAACGTTTCCCTAAACTAATTGCCTCATCCTGATGCATGTGTTTCAAAAAATAGCGTATGTTGGCGCGCGCTTTGCCTGTGGTGACAAAGTCCAGCCAGACTGGGTTCGGTTTTGCGCCGGGTGCGGTAATAATTTCCACCGTTTGCCCGTTAAGTAATACACTGCGCAATGGTGACAAACGCCGGTCAATCTTCACCGATACGCAGGTATTGCCCACATCAGTATGTACTGCATAGGCAAAATCCAGTGCTGTTGCACCACGCGAAATATTCATAATATCTCCTTCAGGAGTGAATACATACACTTCGTCGGGAAACAAATCGATTTTTGCATTCTCAAGAAATTCTTCAGAATTGCCTGCATTTTTCTGCATTTCCAACAAACGCTTGAGCCATTCAGTAGCATGCACCGGTGTGGCATCACCCGTTTTGTACAACCAGTGCGCAGCAATGCCAGCTTCTGCCACACGCTGCATTTCTTCGGAACGGATTTGAACCTCAATGGGAATACCATAAGGGCTGAACAAAATGGTGTGTAAGGATTGGTAACCATTGGCCTTAGGTATGGCAATATAATCCTTGAACCGGCCCGGCACGGGTTTGTATAGGTTGTGTACGACACCTAATGCGCGATAACAGGTATCAACCTTGTCGACAATCAGCCTGAACGCAAAAACATCTGCAATTTCTTTAAATGTTAATACCTTATTGCGCATTTTTTGGTAAATGCTGTAGAGGTGCTTTTCTCTGCCGATGACCGGAACATCCAATCCTTCACTGCGCAAGCGTTCTTCAATGGCAATGCGGATCTTATCGACGATTTCTTTACGATGTCCACGGGCCTGTTTTACCGCTTTGTCCAGTACTTGGTAACGTAATGGATAGATTGCCTCAAAACATAAATCCTCTAACTCTAAGCAGATATTCTTCATGCCTAGGCGATTGGCTATGGGCGCATAAATATCCAGCGTTTCACGCGCAATACGCCGTTTTTTATCGGGCCGCATTACATCCAGGGTGCGCATGTTGTGCAGACGGTCTGCCAGCTTGATAAGAATGATACGAATATCCTTCGCCATGGCGAGGATCATTTTACGGAAATTTTCGGCCTGCGCTTCGGCTTTGCTGCCAAACTTGACCTGGGTCAGCTTGGTAACACCGTCCACCAGAGCGGCGACTTCTTCACTGAAGTTGCTTGCCAGATTTTCTCGAACGGTGTCGGTGTCTTCAATCACATCATGCAGCAGAGCTGCAATGATCGTGTTGTAGTCCATACGCATTTCGGCCAGGATTCTGGCCACAGCAAGTGGATGATAAATATAGGGTTCACCGCTAAGACGGTGCTGACCCTCGTGGGCTTCCGCACCAAACAGATAGGCTCGATAAACTTCTTTTACCTGATCCGGTTCAAGATACCCTTCCAGCAGGGTACACAGGTCATGGATTAGAAACACCGGGCTTTCTTTATATTAAGGTATTTGATGGGGAATGAGCATTCTGACTGTTTGAGGGGAGTCCCCTTCGGGACATAAAACAATTGGGGAGAAGCGTACACACAGAAATTGCTTTATACCTCCCAGAGTTTTTTTACCTGTCACACTTGTTATCTCTCATGTCGCTCGGCAAATTCAGCCGCTTCTGCCGCAGCGGCTTCTGCTTCGGCAGCTTCGCGTGCCAGATGTTCATCATTTGCCATTTTTTCCAGGATTTTGTTACTGATTTTGCCCTCACCAATTTCGCGCAGAGCAACAACCGTGGCTTTGTCATTTTCCCAGTCCACCATTGCCTCCTTGCCATTGACCAGTTGCCGGGCACGCTTGCTCGCCAACAACACTAGTTCAAAACGACTATTGACGTTTTCCAGACAATCTTCAACGGTGACTCGTGCCATGATGTAAAACTCCTAAAGTGCGAATCGTAAAAAACGAATTCTGATAATTTGAATGAGACCCCAACGATGCCGCAAAACCGGCGAATTTTCACGAGGGCGGAAAATTGTACAAAAACGCGCTCGGCTTTACCAGTTCTAAAGAAGCTTTGATGACCTCGGATAAAAAACCGGCGAACCGTATTACGCCAATAAATTGGCTAATAAACCTTTTAACCGCACACGCTGGTGTTTAATTCCCAGTCGTTGGCTGCTGATTATCGCCTGCAAATCTGTCACAGCGGCATCAAAGTTGTCGTTTACCACCACATAATCAAATTCAGCGTAGTGTGACATTTCGGTCTCCGCGTCCCGCATGCGCCGGGCAATAATGGCTTCGTCATCCTGACCGCGCCCGGTGAGTCGCTCCCGTAATGCCGTTTTGGAGGGCGGCAAAATAAAAATGCCCACCGCATCTGCAAAACATTCACGTATTTGGCGAGCCCCCTGCCAGTCGATCTCCAGAATAACATCTTGTCCTGAGGCCAGCAGCGTCATCACCGCTGCTTGAGATGTGCCGTAATAATGATCAAAGACCCGAGCATGCTCCAGAAACCCCCCCTGTGTGATCATTTGTCTGAAAGTGTTTTCATCCACAAAATGATAATGCTGACCATTTTGCTCGCCGGGACGCATTGCCCGCGTAGTGTGAGACACCGACACGCCTATACCATCCGCGTTTTCAAGCAATACCTTCAGCAGACTCGTTTTACCTGCACCGGAGGGAGCCGAAACAATGTAAAGCGTGCCGTTGGCACCTTGCTGCTGTGTCATGCCGATACTCCCAAAAACGTAAATATTGTTAACCTGCGCTTAAAGTGCCAACAGATCCTGATACGACAAAGGTACCTGATTATTCGATATTTTGAATTTGCTCCCGCATCTGCTCAATCAGCACCTTTAATTCTACCGAAACGGCCGTGGTATCGGTATGCACCGATTTTGAGCCTAGCGTATTGGTTTCCCGGTTCAATTCCTGCATGAGAAAATCCAGTCGTCGGCCTACCGGCTCATCCTGGGTCAATACCCGTCGTACTTCGTCAACATGAGCTTTGAGGCGTTCGATTTCTTCGTCCACATCGGCCTTGTTGAGTAGTAACACCATTTCTTGTTCCAGCCGCGCCGGGTCCAGTTCATCCCGGATTTCTGCCAAGCGATTTTCCAGGCGCTCGCGTGCCGCTTGTAAAATCGTGGGCAAACGCTCAGTGACAATTTTCACCTGCGCATCAATGGCGGCACAACGCGTCTCAATGACCGCTTTGAGTTTTTCACCTTCTCGCGCCCGCGAATCCAGCAAATCGGCCAATGCCGTTTCCAGCAAGGCCAGTGCATTGCTAGCCAATTGCTGAGTATTTTTTTCCGGCACCGTCAACACGCCGGGCCACTGTAATATCTCCAGGGCGTTGATAGGGGCAGCGCTGTACAACAATTGATCAATTTCTCGACTCACATGAGCCAGCTTCTCCACCAGCGCCTTGTCAATTTCCAACGATGCTGGTTCATTGCCTGCCAGATGATCGGTGGTTTGAAAACGTAGGGCCGCATCAATTTTTCCACGCTTGATTCGTTTGGCTATCTGCTCCCGAATTTTCGGTTCCAGGAAACGTAGTTCCTCCGGCAAACGCAAACTGACTTCAGAAAAGCGGTGATTGACCGATCTTAATTCCCAGGTGAGGCGCCCATTTTCAGTATCGCCTTCCTGTCGGGAAAACGCCGTCATGCTATGAATCATTTTCATTGCTCCCGAAAGGTTATGTGCTGCAAACAAGCGCGCAGTGTAACCTCTATTCGACACGCGGAGAACCGGCCTTTGTAACAGATCACAGTGATCAACAAACTGTAATGTATTTATGATTGAGCCTGACATTGCCCTTCCTGCCGGTACTGAACTGGAACATTATCGCATCAACAGTACATTGAGTGCTGGTGGTTTTGGCATTGTGTACCTCGCTACTGATTTACAAAACAATCAGCAAATCGTTATCAAAGAATACATGCCCAACAAACTGGCGCAACGCCTGCCCGATGGTTTTGTGATGCCACAGGGCGAGCAACAGCAAGAACATCACAACGAAGGCATGCGCCTGTTTTTGCAGGAAGCTGCCGCATTGATCAAACTCAAGCATCCCAACATTGTACGCGTGCTGAATTTTTTCCGTGCCAATGGCACTGTTTACATGGTAATGGAATATCGCCCCGGCAAAAATCTGCAACGTTATATCAGAAACCGCAGTGGTAGCCTCAGTGAAAACTTTTTACGCACCATCTTTCCACCTTTACTGGAAGGGCTGAGAGTTGTGCATGAAACGGGGTTTCTGCACCTGGATATCAAACCCGGTAATATTCATTTGTGTTCCGGTGGTATTCCGTTGCTTCTGGATTTTGGGGCAGTGCATCCCCGCAATACCAGTCGTAAATTACAAGTTACCCAGGTGGTTACCGCTGGATTCTCTCCGATGGAACAATACAATCTTGGCGGATATATCGGCCCCTGGACTGACATCTATGCCATTGGAGCCTCCATGCGCGCCTGCATTGAGGGTGTTGCCCCCATGTCTGCCGGGGAACGGAATGAAAAGGATAAAATGAAGTCTGCCGCCAGCGCCTTTAAACGACGTTACTCGGCCAGCCTTTTGCAGGCAATGGATTGGGCGATGGAGTTAGACCCCTTGCTGCGCCCGCAAACAGTTGATGAGTTTCTTGATGCCATCAATCAGCAAGATGATGGAGGCAGTAACCTGCTCGGTAAAATTGTCGATACTCTGACCCGGCCACTCTGACATGAAATATCAACTCGCCAAAACCTCCCGCCTTGGTAATCGTATTGTTAATGAAGACCGCATCGGTGTTGTGGAACACAATAATGTCGCATTACTGGTTTTAGCGGATGGCATGGGTGGGTATCGCGGTGGGCAGATTGCCTCCAAAGCCATGGTCAATCGCATGTTGCGACAATTTAAACGCAGCAAATTGCCCGCAGCCGATCCTGCTGCCTTGCTTAAAGACCTGATCAACGATGCGCATTTCGCCGTACTACGTGCTGGCAATGAGCAGTACCCACCCATTGAACCACGTACCACCTGCGTGGCGTGCCTGATCCAGGAAGGCAATGCCTGGTGGGCGCATGTGGGTGACAGCCGCCTGTATCTTTTCCGTGGAGGCAAACCGTTTGTGCGTACGCTTGATCATTCAAAAATTGAAGAACTGCGTCGCAAAGGCAAGCTCAGCAAAGAAGAAATGGATAAGCATCCACAACGGCATCTGGTTACACGTTGCGTGGGTTACCAGAAACACCCTCCCATTCCCACGGTGAGCGACAAAATACCGTTAGAAAAATATGACATGTTATTACTGTGTAGTGACGGCCTGTGGGGACCACTCACAAAAGAAAATATTGCAGATACATTAACCCAGAATCCACTAGCCGAAGCGGTTGAGCGCATTGCTTATCAGGCCGAATTTCGCAGCTACCCGGAAGCTGACAACATCAGTGTAATTACTCTGCGCTGGATTTCCAATGAAATAATGGACGAGACTAACGAAACACCAAAAGAAGATGTGCAGGATGAATTAACACAAACCATTACTGCCCTTGATAATGCTATGGGTAAACTCAACTCTCGATCATAACGTCGTGAATCTGCTTTGTTGGACAAAGCCGCTACGCGGCAGAAAAAGCAGGGATATGCAAAAAATTCTAAAATGCAAGATCACTTTTATATCATACGCTGGGTGGTTTGCCCGAACCGAAATCCACCCACAGATTTTGTTGAGAAATCCAAAGTGATAGCAATGACGTTATGTGTTTGTTAAATGGGGTTTATCGAGTGCTTACCTTTGTTAAGCCTTCGCCTCGAATTTATCTTGAATGACAACCTCATCAATATCAAGTTGGCCGCTTCTTGGCCAAGCACTCTTTACTCCTTTCCCAATGGCAACAAACATGGAAATTACATGATCATCTGGAAGTTGAATAAGCTGAGCTACTTTATCAAAATCAAAGCCATCCATAGGACAGGAATCATACTCCATCTCTTTGGCAGCCAGCATTAGCGTTTGAGCTGCAATACCACAGGATCTAAACGCCTCGTCCCTTTGCACTTCTTCTTTTCCTCGATAATACCCATCAATGGCAGGAAGCATAAAATTCTGCACCTCTGCTCCAGCATTAGCCCAATAGCGGGAAGGTTCTTTTTCCCAAGCTTTCAGGTCTGCACAAATAATAACCAATAATGAGCAGTCTGTTATTTGTGCCTGCCCCCATGCGGCTTCCTTTATTTGGAGGCGTAACTCGTTATCTTTTACGACGACGAATCTCCAGTTTTGTATATTGAAGGCCGTTGGCGACAGCATGGCTAAAGACAATAACTCATTTTCTTCATTTTTTGGTATTTCATAGCTAGCATCAAATTCCTTAATCGCTCGACGGCTTGTAATCGCTTTCTTCGTGTTCATACCTGTCTCCTATATGTGACTAAATTAAAAACTTGATGTTATGCTATACACATAAATATTGTAAGAACGCACACTTTTGTGACGTAGGCACATAATGTATACCATAAAAGTGAGATGTAATTGCCATGAGTAATAAGGGTCAACGTTGTAATTTTGGATGTCCTATGGAGGCGGCCTTAGACGTTTTAGGTGGAAAATGGAAAGGACTCATTCTCTATCACTTGAGGGATGAGACTCGGCGATTTAATGAATTGAAACGGCTTATTCCAGGTATTACACAGAGAATGCTGACTAAACAACTAAGAGAATTAGAGGCTGACAAAATTGTACATAGGGAGATATTCCGAGAGATTCCGCCCAAAGTGGAATATTCCCTTACAAACTTCGGACTGACCCTTACCCCTATTCTTGAAGCACTTCAGAGATGGGGAATTGAATATATCGAAGAAATAACGAAAACCCGTAATGAGGTCTAACGAGACTGTAGAATTTTTGCTTTTGAGACCACTCAGAATTTTGTGTCACGATAGTAAGCTAAATTTTCAAACACGCCCAACAGGAAGTGTCAGATTAAGTTTGCAGTAGTATAATTTAACCGCCTTGTTCTTCAATTTTTCGGCGTTGTAGGGCAGCTGCATCTTGGAGAGTTTTCTCGATTTTTTCGGCTTTTTTAATAGCGTCCATTTTTTCCGTCAAAAAATGCTCTTTTTCTGCCGATGGTTTTTCGGATGTTGCTTTGTCGGAACAGGCAACCAGTGTCGCACTGAAAGATAAGAGTAAGATCATCAGCCATTTTCTATTCATATTTTTTCCTCGATCAGGTTGGAGGACACACTTTGTGTCCTGTGAGTTATTGTATCAGCGTAACTATGGCCCGACGGTTTTGCATGCGTCCCTTATCGGTACGGTTTGTTGTTTTTGGTTGGCGCTCGCCGTGAGATTGGGTTTTGAATAACTTTGCTGAAATACCTTTTGAAACTAGATAATTTTTTACTGCTTCACTGCGGCGTTGGCCGAGTTTATCATTGTTGCGTTGTCGACCGACGTTGTCGGTGTGGCCGGAAATCACCACTTGTTTCACTTCCTGGTCAGACTTGAGGTAACGAGCTACCGCGTCCAGCTGTTTACGGTCTTTTTCTGTCAGCTTGTGTTGACCAAAAGCAAAGTGCAACAGGTTAGTTTTGAAATCCGTAAATTTATAAACCGGAAGTTTTGCAAGGCAGGAGATAAACTCATCCAGCACGGGTTTAATATTAATGCCGGGCAGGGTGACAGTAACCTGATCGCGGGCATCGGCCCAGTCGCGATAACTGAAGGTAGGGAACATACCTTTTTGTAGTTCGGCCAGCATGCGACGGGACAATTCTTCCTGTAATTGAAACGGGGTATCGCCTTTATGTATTGGCACTTCGCCTAAATCCACCACGCCGACCTGATGTTTCCATTCTGGCGGCAAGGCGCGTAAACGAGCACTGTCTCTAGTGCGGCTGGCCTTGCGTTTCACCACCAGTTTGAATGCCAGTTTATGGCCAGCGGTTTGTGCGAAAGTGGCTGTGCCGTAGAGAGGGATGTCGTGGCTCAGCGTGCAATGCATTTTTTTCGATGATGTTTGCCAGTTTACGTTTCCCAGTGGTGCTTGATAGTGCTGCATACCGGCCAGCGTGCCACTGCTGATACTGTAAAGTAATACTGCTGCTGGTAACACGGCTTGTTGCACTGTTCGCCGGAATAGCTGGCGCATTGGCACGGATAGTGTATTCAATTGCATGTGCAAAATTTCATCGTGAGTCTCTGTTCTTGCTACAGCGGCGGTGTACCAGAGTTTCTTTAGTGTTTACAAGGTTCTGCGGTGTTTTTACGGGTGTAGTCACGAGGTTCATAAAGAGTCTTAAACCCGTGTAATCACTAAAGATTTTGCCGCTTTTTGCCGCTAGCGGCAGTAATCGATTGTTTGTCACCAGTGATGCTGCCGGTGACAGATTAGGGGAATCAGCGTGGCGACAGGCGTGGAGTTTATGAAAACGTATTTGATGTGGTGTGCGGGATTACTACTAGCTGGATTGTTGTTGAGTGCGGCACAAGCTCAGTCTGTGGAAGCGGAAGGTACGTCGCCTATCAATGGCCCGGTGGGTGTGGCCAAACGTTTGGCTTTGCAGGATGCGATTCGACAGGCATTGTTGCAAGCTAATGCCGAGGTTTCTACGACCACGGTGGTGTCGTCTCGTGGCGTGGTGTCGGACAATGTGCGTTTTACCGCGCGCGGCAATGTCAGCAATGTGGTAATTCTCGACGAGTGGACAGACGAGACTAATTATTACGTGCGTATTCGGGCACAGGTGCCGGGCGCGATTGCAGTGACAAATCGTGCTGCGGGAGCAAATGTCGGTATGCGCAACGCTCGTCGGCAAGTATCGCCAGCCCAGTCCGGCTTAGGTGCTCAGTATCGCCGCAAGATGGCCATTACCCAATTTCATGTGCTGGATCGTGCCCAGATTGCTGATTTACCCAATATTGAAATGATGCTTGCCCGCGAACTGAAGCGTCGCCTGGATGTGGATGGCCGTGTACGCACTTCCGATGCCTCACAGTATTTGTTGCCGTTAGGTTTAGGTAATGACGGTGTGATGTCGCAACGGCGTATTTTGGGTGCTCTGCCAGCGGCACAGGAAGTCGGGCAATTGGCCACGGAGTTTGCCGAGTCTTTGGGGGTGCAGTTTGTGGTGAGCGGCGTCATTCGTGACATGGGCATTACCAAACATTTGCTGGGTGCGCGGGTGCGACATCTGGAACTGGATATCATTGTGCATGATGGCATTACCGGTGTTGAAGTGGCGCGTCATCGACTCAATGAGTCGGTGGTAGATGCCGGGTTGTTTGATTTTCCTACTACTACACCGGTGTTGAACGACAAATTTTATGCCTCACCTTTTGGTCAACGGATTAATCATGTTTTGGATAAATTGGTGAGCATGTTGGTGAATGATCTCAATGCACAGTTGTTTACCGCGCGGGTGATTCGTGCCGAGGGCAAGCAGGTGTTTTTTGATGCCGGTGGTGCGGCTAACATCAAAGTGGGTGATGTGCTGAATACTTTTCAGTTGAGTCAGTCTGCGGTGAATGACTTGCCGGGTCAGAAGGCATTGGGTTTTTCCGAAACTCCCACCAGCATTTTGGTGGTGACACAGGTACAACGACTTTTCTCAGTGGGGGAACTGGAGTCGGATACGGCCAGGTTGAGTCCTGGGGATGTGATTCGTTTTGAACCCTGAGTTTGGACTTACTGGATTGAGGTGATCGTGCCGGCAATGGTATACAGTGACGGTATACCATTGGCTTGCGTACGTACCACTTTAATTACCGCATCAAACGGTGATACGACTGAATGTTGTGGTGTGATAGTAACTGCCAGTTCCGCCCCCTGTGAAATTTCCTGTTCAGTGGTAAACATAATACCTGTGGCACTGAGATTGTGGCAGATCCCTTGTTGAACTTCATTCGAACCGACTTCCGTAAACTGCAAAGCATGTTTGGTATTCATGCGAATAAAATCACGTTTCTCTTCGTAATTGATCGACATTGGAAGATTCCTTGAATGTTGTATTTATTGTCTGAGTTTTGCAAGTGTAAGTACTTACAAAACTCAGGTACTACTTTAGTTAGCAGATGTATGGGATGTGCGCAAGATTCAAGTGCTTTTTGATTTATAAAACGGAATGTTTTGTCGGTGAAGAATTTTTCTTTTTTTAAAGACCCCCTACAAATGGCTTGTATTCGTTGCAAACGACAAAATCGTTGTAATCGTTTGAATCATTGCCGTGTCTGGTCTAGTGTTTGGCGGGTTGTTTTTTTAACGGCTATTTTGAACGAATGGGTAATTTTACGGAAAAATGTGATGAATAAATATTCAAACAAGGTGCGTTACATGACGCCGAGTGAAGCTGCGACTTTGTTGATGATATCTCCAGTCACTCTGCGGCACTGGGCATTAGCAGGAAAACTGGCTTTTGTAACAACACCGGGAGGGCATAGACGTTTTGCCGAAGACGAGGTAAAACGGTTTGCTTCTCGGTACATGCCTGCAAATAAAGCATTAGTTACACACATCAACTCTGCTTCTGGTGACGGCGATACGCACCGTATTCTTATCGTGGATAATGACGAACAGTTCTCCGGGTTTTTGGTGGCACTGTTGCAATGCCTGTTTGATCCGGTACAGATGGAAGTGGCTAATGATGGTTTTGATGCGGGTCAGAAATTACAAACCTTCCGTCCCCATACCGTATTGTTGGACTTGATGATGCCAGGCTTCAAGGGTTTTGATACATGCCAAAAAACCAAGGAAAACCCAGAAACCTGTGGTACAAGAGTAGTAATGGCTGGTTACCATACCCTTGAGAATATGATGCAGGCTATGCAAGTGGGCGCTGAAACCAGTTTGCTTAAACCGCTTGACAAAACTCAGTTATTTAAGGTTATTGGATTTGACAGATTGAGCGTAGAAAAAAGATAACGGATATTTTTGATTAGAAAAAAAACAGCAATAAAAATTTTCCTGTTATCAGAATAAAAAATAATCATCGGGCACATTTATTTTGTCGTTGAAAGACTGAATAGCTACGTACTCTAGTATAATAATCTGGCATGAATTGAGGGAATGAAAATGTCTTTGGCTAAAACACAGCAACCATTCAAAGTGCTTATTGTTGATGACGAAAAACAGCATAGAGAATTAGAAAAAGAAGTCTTGAGCAGTTCCCGTTATTGTATTAGTGAGGCTTGCAATGCTGAAGAAGCATTAGCCAGATTGCGTGAAGAAGAGTTTGACGTAGTGTTGGCCGACAAGCGTATGCCCGGCATGGATGGTGATGAGCTGTGTCGACAAATTCGTAATGAGCTGGGGCTGAAATTGTTGCCAGTAATTATGGTAACGGGTACCAACGACCGTATGGAGTTGTTAAAAAGTTTGCAGGCAGGAGCCAATGATTTTATCCACAAACCTTATAACCCTATGGAACTGGTGGCACGTACCGATAATCTGGCTACGCATAAACGGCTCACCGATCAGTTGGAAAATGCTGAGACATTGTTGTTTGCTTTGGCTCGCATGGTGGAAGCACGTGACGAACATACGGGTAACCATTGTTCGCGTTTGGCGCATATTTCAGTGGTGATGGGGCAGGCGATGGGGCTGAGTACAAGCGAACTTACCGCATTGCGCCGGGGTGGTGTGTTACACGATATTGGCAAGCTGGGTATACCGGACAGCATTCTGCTCAAAGACGGGCCGCTAAATGATGCAGAGTGGGTTGTGATGCGGCAGCATACCATTATTGGTGATGAATTATTACGTGGTCTGAAAAGTATGGAATTAACTCAACCTATTGTGCGCAGTCACCATGAGCGTTGGGATGGTAGTGGTTACCCGGACGGTTTAAAGGGCGAAGATATTCCATTATTGGCCCGTGTTTTCCAGTTAGTCGATATTTATGATGCTTTAGCTAATGCACGGCCGTATAAACCTGCTTTCAGTGTTGAAAAAATTACCCTGATCATGACCAGGGAAGTAGAAAGTGGCTGGCGTGATCCCGAGTTGACTGCGCTGTTTCTGAAAATTCTGCATGAACGACCTGACGATTTGTTGTTCAATGTTGATGAAGAACGCGATATGGGTACCGAAGTGTTTGAGAATATTCAGCGTACCGGCGCATTGACCTGGAAAGGATAATATGGCTTTTGAAAACTGTATATTGAGTTCTGAATTACCGAAGTTAGGTTTAGCGCCGCTGGAAATTCTGCAAAAAGTTTTCGACCAGCATGCGATTATTTCAGTCGCTAATGTGGCTGGAGTTATTACTTATGCTAATGATAAGTTTTGTGAAGTCAGTGGTTATGGGCGGGATGAATTGATGGGGGTTAGCCATAGCATTGTTAAGTCCGACAATCATCCGCCAGAATTTTTTCGTAGTATGTGGCGTACTATTGCGCAAGGTGAAACCTGGCAAGGCCAGATTCAGAACCGCTGTAAGGACGGTAGTGATTACTGGGTGCAGACGACTATCGTGCCTGTGTTTAATGATCAGGGTAAACCAGAACAGTATATTTCTATTCGTACTGATGTTACCCAGCAGGTTTTATCACGACGTGATTTAAGTAAATTTAAAAAACTGCTGGATCAAACGCTCGATAGTGTTTTTATTTTTGATGCCGAGCACCTTTCTTTTACCTATGTGAATATGGGGGCTATTGAACAAGTAGGGTATACCGAACCTGAGTTGTTAACGATGGCTCCGGTGGACATCACGTCAGAAATCGATGAGCAACAGTTTCGCACGATGCTTTTGCCATTGTTAAATGATGAAGTAGACAGCCTTACCTTTGAGACAATACATCGACATAAGTCAGGGCAGCGAGTGCCGGTGGAGTTTTTTCTGCAATATTTTCCAGAGCCCAGCGGTGGTGGGCAGTTTATTGCCATTGTGCGTGATATTGCCGAGCGCAAACGTATTGTAGATGCGTTAGAAGCGCTGACTGTTGCCGATCCGGCTAAAAATGTTTTTCATTCCATCGCCAAATCTGTAGCTGAGGCATTGGGAGTACGCTGGGCAGGCGTGGGTGAAATTTCTGAAAACGGTGATGATATTGAGTTACTGGGTTTTTGGGATACGGATCATGAAGGTAATCTTTTTACTTATGCCTTGAAAGGTACACCTTCCGGTGATGTTTGTAGCCAGCGTGAGCCGCTGATTATTTCAGAACAGGTGGTAGAGCATTATCCCGATGATGTTTTTTTACGTGATATCGGGGCCGTTAGTTATAGGGGGAAGCCGTTGCTCAATAGCGGCGGGTATGACATCGGTGTGTTGTTTGCTATTGATGATAAACCTTGTGAAGGCGCTGAAACGGAGCGTGCTTTAATGCATGTTGCGGCCAAGCGTGCAGCATTGGAGCTACAGCGCCTGCAAGCAGAACAAATGGCGCAAAGCCGTGGTGACCGAATGTATGAAACTCTAGAGCGTATCAGTGATGGCTTTTTTTCGTTAGACGATCAGTGGTGTTTTACTTACGTTAATCCTTCCGCAGCCAATATTTTTAATACGGCATGGTACAAATTACGTGGGGAGTGTATCTGGAATGTCATGCCAGATGTTGCCAGTTTTTTTCAAGTACATTTACGTCGGGCCATGCAAGAGCAAAACCGGGTTTGGAGTGAAGAGTTTTACGAACCACTGGGCCGCTGGTTAGCTTTGTATATATATCCTTCTCCAGAGGGCGTGTCAGTTTATATTCAGGATGTCAGTGAATACAAATGGCTTAAATTGGAACATCAGCGCATGGAGAAACAGGTGCAACAAGCGCAGAAAATGGATGCCATTGGCCAGCTGACAGCGGGTATTGCTCATGATTTTAATAATATTCTTGCCAGTATTAATGGCTATACCGATTTGGCGCTAACGCGTTGTGTCGGTCAAGGTCAGGAAAAATTACAGGATTATCTGGAACAAATTTACAAGGCCGGTGAGCGGGCGCGTGATTTGATTCAACAGATGATGGCATACAGTCGGCACAATGAGGCAGGTATGAGCGACCTGGACCCGCGACCGTTAATCAAAGAAACAGTAAAGATGCTGCGTTCCACCTTGCCAGCCAGTATTCAATTGAATTTTGATTCCCTGCCGGATGATGAGCGGGTCAGCATCAATATGGAGCCGGTACAATTGCAGCAGATCGTGATGAATTTGTGCGTCAATGCCCGTGATGCCATGCATGGTCAGGGACGGCTGGATTTGCGGCTTGAGATCGTACATCACCAGCACCAAGTCGAATGTACCTCGTGTCATGAAACCATTCAGGGTGATTATGTGGCACTGTCGGTACGAGACAGCGGTGATGGTGTGGCTCCTGATGTCCTGGAACATTTGTTCGAACCTTTTTTTACCACCAAGGACGTAGGCGAAGGTACCGGACTGGGTTTGTCCGTGGTGCATGGGATCATGCACGACCATCAAGGACATATTCAGGTGGAGTCACGGGTCGGTCGGGAAACGGTCTTTTATTTGTTGTTCCCGATGACGACGAAAAATGTCGATACCGAAGATGAGCATGTCGTGATTTCCCGTAACACTGCCAAAACGCCAAATGAATCTCCTGTTAGCGTGGTAGGCAAACGTATTTTGGTGGTGGATGACGAACCTTCAGTGCTGGGGTTCCTGAAAGCCTGGCTGAAGCGCAAGGGGTTTGAAGTGCAGGCCTATTGTGACAGTCGCGAAGCCTGGCTCTATTTTGAAGCGCATCAGGATGAAGTGGATTTGCTTATTACTGACCAAACCATGCCGGGAGTAACAGGCAGAGAATTGATACAAAAGGTATTGGCCCTGCAACCACAGTTGCCGACTATTTTATGCAGCGGTTACGCTGATCAAATCAGCACTGAACAGGCTACCAAGCTGGGAATTTGTCACTTTGCGGAAAAGCCTTTTAACCACAAAGAGTTTTTAGGGGTCATCGAACGGCTGTTGAGTAGACGGGGTGCCGAAATGTACCGTGGTGCTCCCTAGGGGATTCGAACCCCTATTACCGACGTGAGAGGCCAGCGTCCTAACCATTAGACGAAGGGAGCTTGGGCAAAAAAAGTGTTATTATACGCCGCCTTGGGAATTGCTCAAGAAACATCAGCCGGAATATTATTGTGAACCACAGCTTTTGACTATCGAATTAACAGACAAACCGGGCTCGCCCGATGTGATTCCGCGGCCCGAACATATCATCACCCGGACGAACATCTGCGAGAGCGCATTGAAGGTATTGTACCGCCTCAAAGCCGCCGGTTTTGACGCTTTTTTGGTGGGCGGAGGGGTGCGTGATTTGTTGTTGGGTCGTGAACCCAAGGATTTTGACATTGCCACGGACGCCCATCCTGAAGAAATAAATAAGCTGTTTCGTAACAGTCGCCTCATTGGTCGACGCTTCAAATTAGTCCATGTACGTTTTGGTCGTGAGGTTATTGAGGTAGCCACTTTTCGCAGTGGTCACGATATGGCCAGTAACGATATGGGGCACATAGAAGACGGCATGATCCTGCGCGACAATGTCTACGGTAACCTGGAAGACGATGCCTGGCGTCGTGATTTCACCATCAACTCCCTGTATTACGACATTCGCGATTTTTCGGTGGTGGATTACACTGGCGGAGTGGGTGATCTGGAAAATGGACTGCTACGTATCATTGGTGATGCCGAGCAGCGCTATCAGGAAGACCCGGTACGTATGCTGCGTGCGGTGCGTTTTGCCGCCAAACTGGGTTTTCGTATTCATGTCGAGAGCGAAGCCCCCATCGCCAGACTGGGTGATCGATTGGAAGCGGTACCTGCGGCGCGTTTGTTTGATGAGATGCTCAAGTTATTCCTTTCCGGCTACGCGGTGGAGACTTTCGAGCTGCTGCGTCACTATGATTTATTCCGTTATTTGTTTCCTGACACCGACGCCTGTCTGGCAAAAGAAGAAAAAGGCTTCCCGCACATGCTGGTGGCCAAAGGGCTACTCAATACCGATGAACGGGTGGCGGAGGGCAAGCCGGTGACCCCGGCCTACCTGTTTGCAGTGTTGTTATGGGAACCCGTGCGTGAACTTGCCGAAGCATTGCAGGCTGAAGGGATGAATGAAATTCAATCCCTGCAACAGGCTGGGGACAGAGTAATTGCCGCACAAATACAGCGTGTATCACTGCCCAAACGTTTTAGCCAGCAGACTCGTGAAATCTGGGTGATGCAGGCGCGCCTCAAACGACGCAACGGCAAACGGGCCGAGCGCCTGTTTGCACAGGCCCGCTTCCGTGCCGCCTATGACTTCTTGTTGTTGCGAGTAGAAACGGGTGAAGATGAATTTCAGCCGCTGGCCGACTGGTGGACGGAGTATCAGGAGGTCAATGTGGATAATCGGACTGACATGGCAGAGCAGGCACCCTCGGGTGGCGCCCGGAAAAAACGGCGTCGTCGACGCAAAAAAGTTGCTCAAGAGTAACCTGAAACGTGAAAGTTGCCTACGTGGGCCTGGGCAGCAACCTGGCTCAGCCTGAAACCCAGTTACGCACCGCGTTGACCGAACTCGACACATTGCCGCAGAGCTGTTGTTTGGCGCACTCCTCTTTATATCGTAGCCCGCCCATGCGGCTTCCAGGGCAACCCAGCGAACAGCCCGACTACCTCAATGCTGTGGCCTCGCTGGAGACTAAACTAAGCCCCAAGGAATTGCTGGCGGCCTTGCAACGCCTGGAAAACCAGCATCACCGGCAGCGCACAGAACGCTGGGGATCGCGTACCCTAGATCTCGACCTGCTGTTGTTTGGCGATGAAATAATCAACCTGCCCGAACTCATTGTTCCGCATCCGGGGCTGTTTGAACGCAACTTCGTGTTGTATCCTTTGGCTGAATTGCTGGCCGAGCAGGCGGAACACTTGCACATTCCCGGCAGAGGCACCTTAACCAGCTTGTTGGCGGCTTGTCCGCGCGGTGAACTGGAAAAGCTAAATTTTTAAACAGTAGAGTCAGATGTACCATGAGCGCTGTAGATATTCCCCGTTATATTGTTATTGAAGGGCCCATCGGAGTGGGGAAAACCAGTCTTGCCAAACGGATTGCGGAAGACTTTGGTGGCGAACTGTTGCTGGAAGCTGCCGAAGAAAACCCCTTTTTGGCGCGTTTTTATCGAAACCCCCGGCACGCGGCGTTACCCACACAATTATTTTTCCTGTTTCAGCGTGCCCAGCAGATTCAGGCGTTGCGTCAGTCCGATATGTTTGCACCGGTGCGGGTGGCGGACTTTATTCTGGAAAAAGATCGCTTGTTTGCCCAGCTGACGCTGGATGACGATGAACTGCAACTTTATGATCAGGTCTATAACAATATCACCGTGGATGCACCGCAGCCTGATCTGGTGATTTATCTGCAAGCACCGGTGGATGTGCTGTTGAATCGAGTGCAAAAACGTGGTCGGGAGTACGAGCGTTTTATCGAAACCAATTATCTGGAACGGCTGGTGGAAGCCTATACCCATTTTTTTTATCATTATTCGGCAACGCCGTTGTTAATTGTTAATGCTGCGGCTATTGATCTGCTCAATAATCAGCAGGACTATCAATTGCTGATCGAACGCCTGCACAAAACCACCAGCGGTCGACACTACTTCAACCCTGGTTCATTTGATCTTTAGAATCGACGATAAACAACTAACCATCGTTATTATGTGAGGAGGTTCCGATGAGTCGCATCACCACATCTACCCTGCAAAAACTGAAACAGGCGGGTGAAAAGATCGCCTGCCTTACCGCCTACGATGCCAGCTTCGCACAGATTTTGGTGGAAGAAGGCGTAGAAATCCTTCTGGTAGGCGACTCGCTGGGGATGGTCCTCCAAGGTCGAGACAGCACCCTGCCAGTCACCCTGGATGAAATGATTTATCACACACAAATGGTGCGTACCGCCAGCCAGAATAGCTTGTTAATGGCAGACCTGCCGTTCATGACCTATGCCACCCCGGAGCAGGCACTGACCAGCGCAGGCCGTTTGATGAAAGAAGGCGGCGCGCACATGGTTAAACTGGAAGGCGGTGCCCTTATGGTGGAAACAACAAAACTGCTGGCAGCACATGGCATACCGGTTTGCGCCCACCTTGGCCTGTTGCCGCAATCAGTGAACAAACTGGGTGGTTACAAAGTGCAGGGGCGTGATGAAAAACAAGCCGAAGTCATGTTGCTAGACGCGCGCGCCATGGAAGACGCCGGGGCTGACATGCTATTGCTAGAATGCGTGCCCTCACTGTTAGCGGCAGAGATTACCGCTGCGGTGGATGTGCCAGTGATCGGTATTGGCGCAGGCCCAAAATGTGATGCACAAGTGCTGGTGTTGTACGACATGCTGGGCATCACCCCTGGAAAGCGTCCACGTTTCAGCAAAGATTTTTTGCAGGATGCGGGTGATGTACGTGGAGCCGTGCGAGCCTATGTGCGGGCAGTCAAAGACGGCAGTTTTCCTGCTGACGAACACTCCTTTTAGTTTCAGGTCATGAAAACCATTGATACGGTTACCGGGTTACGGACCACAGTCGCCCGGTGGCGAGCAGATGGTGAACGTGTGGCCCTGGTGCCCACCATGGGTAATTTGCATGCCGGACACTTGCAGTTAGTCGAGCAGGCACGAAAAAATGCAGACCGCGTCATCGTCAGCATTTTTGTCAATCCCATGCAATTCAGTGACCTTGGTGGTGGCGGTGGTGATTTTGAACGTTACCCACGCACCTTTGAAGCAGACTGTAAAAAGCTATCCGCCATCAATGATCAGCCCGATGTGATTTTTGCACCCACTGTGCAGGCAATGTATCCCGCAGGCTTTGAACAGGAAACCCGTATCGAAGTCCCAGAGATTTCCAATATTCTATGCGGTGAATTCCGTCCCCGTCATTTTGTGGGTGTCGCCACCGTAGTGGCCAAGTTATTTAACATGGCACAGCCCGATATAGCCGTGTTTGGCGAAAAAGATTTTCAGCAATTGCTGGTAATCCGGCGTTTTGTCGCAGACCTGTGTTTTCCCGTTGCGATTATTGGTATGCCTACTGTGCGTGAGAAAAATGGTTTGGCCATGAGCTCACGCAACGCCTACCTTTCTGCCGAAGAACGTGAATGTACCGCCACGCTGTACCAAACCCTGCAACAGGTGCAACAAAAAATAGAAGCTGGTGAACGAGATTTTGCCATGATTCAGACACAGGCCACTGCAAAGCTGAGCGAAGCAGGGTTCCGACCGGAATATTTTGAAATACGCCGAGCACAGGATTTGCAGGCCGCTACCGACGCGGATGAACAACGGGTGATTCTCGCTGCTGCCTGGTTAGGTGAAGCACGGCTTATTGACAACATCGTGCTGGAAAATCCGGAATAATAAAATCCGGACAGTCTCGTTTCCACGTTCCCGCGCGGGAATGCATACCGCGCTGTTTGCTCATGCGGATCAGTGGGTCAAGTCACTACTCGCTTTCAGGTTTGCCCAAAACAACAATGTGTGAAATCCCCTGATTCCGATATTTCCGTTGAGCACCACAGTTGTGAAAGAGAATGAAGCACCGTATTCAATAGCCAGTGGCATACCATTCATACCCACCACTGATTGTAAGTTTTACGTGGCCACCTTTTTATCCGAGCCGACCTCCGTTGCCATTCCCAACATGCACGACAAAGGGCTGCGCACCGCATTGCCGCCGCGTTGCAAAACATGGGTATAAATCTGGGTTGTTTTGACATCCTTGTGCCCTAAGAGATCCTGTACCGTACGAATATCATAACCATCTTCCAGCAGGTGCGTAGCAAAGGAGTGTCGGAATGTATGGCAAGAGCCTTTTTTATGCACCCCCGCATGTTGGATGGCCCGCTTTACTGCCCGTTGCATACTCGTTTCATAGAAATGATGTCGGCGTCGCTGACCAGAAACCGGATCAACGGAAAGTCGTGGCGCTGCGAACAGAAACTGCCAGTGCAGACTTCTGGCTTCCGCTGGATACTTTCTTGCCAATGCATACGGCATTTGCACTTCGCCATAGCCATCTGCCAGATCCTGCTGGTGGAAGGCATGCACACGCTCCATTGCTCTTTCCATTGCCTTCCGTAAATCAGGCACAAGCTGTTCGGGGATGATCGTAACTCGATCTCTTCCACCTTTACCACTACGCACCATAATCCTAGATTCCGCAGTTGACCGCTTAGAGGATGTATTAATATTTTGATCAACATCCTGTTTTATCGTTTTGGAGAGTTCACCTGCTGGATGAGTCGCTACGACTTGTATAGCACGTTGCTTTTTGCGTCTGGCCGCGTTGCGAATCGTCGCAATAGGCAAGCTATTACTTCTCATCGCGCCTCGCCAGTCACAAAACCCAACGCACTCTACAGGTCGTTCAACTGAGGATTCTAGGATAATGGCAAGTCGCTCAAAATCGATATCCTTCAACCGGAGGCGCAGAGCCTCCATTAATCGCAGGCCGCTGCCGTATAATAAAGAAGCGATAAGATGGTACGGTTGATCCAATCGGCAAAAAATAGCACGGATTTCCTCACGGGTGAAAACCACCGGGATACGCCGCGACTGCTTCGCACGAACCACGCCATTAATATTTTCAAAAGGTCTTTCAAGCACCTGTTTGTACAGAAAAAGCAACGCGTTGAAAGCCTGGTTTTGGGTAGAGGCAGAAACCTGTCGGTTGACAGCTAGAAAACTGAGAAAGTCGGAAACCTCTGGTTCCGACATTTCCGTTGGGTGTCGCATGCGGTGAAAGCGAATAAAAAATCGTATCCAGTAACAATATGCTTTTTCAGTTTTGCGGCTGTAATGTCGTACTCTAATGGCGGCTTTGACCTGTTCCATCAATCGCGATCCTTGCATTGTTGTTTTCCCTTAATCCTGTATTTAAAAACAGTACTATTGAATAATATGAAAGTGATGGAGTCAAGAGGTGCGCCTTGATATTGGGCGGATATTGGTTGAATGGCCATTAAACTCTTTTGTTTTCAAAGTGTTATAAAGCCGTATTTTCACCCAATATCCCGACAATATCCGGCGTATGCCGTAAAAGCCCCCAAAACTGCCAATATCACGGCGTACGCCGGATATTTATCCATGCCTCTTGCGCAGGTTTGAAAAGTGCTTAATAATCATGGCAGTATGAGAAAGAACTCAAAATATAAAAAAAGACATAGACGGCGTAAGCCGGATATCAACCCCATAGCGGATAATATCCGGCGCATGCAGCTATTTTTACGATATCCGGCGGACGCCGTATATTAAGCGTTATGCTTAAAATAAATACTTATGAATTGTAGCTACAAATTAAGCGAGTCTGAAACTACTAAAGCAATGCAGCTTCATGGGAGAGGTGCTAAGTCCACTCTAATTGCTTTCTGTGTCAGTGGGCTTATTCTAGGATTAGTTGGTATTTTCACTAAATTTACAATCATTGTCTTTTGCGCAATCATTGGTGGGGTTTTAGGATATTTTGCAGTTATTTTTGCACTAATACCATTTAATGCTAGAAAACAATATAAGGAAAATAGAGCTCTAAGAAATGAAATCACACTGGAATTAACAGATCATGGTATAAGCTTTAGAAGTGATTCAGGTGAAAGTAAATTGAAGTGGAGTGACATCCATAAATGGAAGCACGCAAATAAAATATTTCTATTATATATAACTAGCAACATGTTTCACATGGTGCCTTCAAGGGCACTTACAGATGAAGGGCAACTGATTAATCTATTAAGCAAGAATGTCGGGGCAAAAAAAGCATAACAAGCAAAATTCACTCAGACTTGCTACTGTGGTGCTTGAATTTTTGTTGGGTGCATTCTTTCATTTTCAGCGTGTGTGGCACGTTAAGTATAAACTGGCCGCAAGCTGGTGATTTTGGACGTTATATTTTTCAATCATGAATGAAAATGAGAGCCATTTACTAACTAATTACCAGAGTTTAATGCAACCGCATGAAAAAATGGTGGCTCGCTGGTTAACCGAAGAATGGAATGGTACGGATAAAGAAATTCCAAAATGGCTAAAAAATAAGGTGTGGAATGAGTTCCCATATAGAAATATCAATGACCCAAATTCACTGGCAAGGCTAATATGTTTAAATCTTTTAGAAAATCATAAGCATGAAATATCATTGCGTGAAAACAAAATATAACAAGCGCGGTCAAGCTGACAAATTTCCGCGGTGCTCATTTGTGCCGAATGGCACAAGCCTCGCGTCGCTCCAATTTTCAGCTTACCGCGAACGTTAGCATTAATAATATGAAGAAAGACGAAGCAGAAAATATTGTGGAGCGAGAATTATTCTTAGACAAAAAGAATTGTTCTGTAATGCCGAAATCTACCAAAGAGTTTAGTAAATGTTTTTGCATTTATTATCAATCTAATAATTATGTCGAAACTGGTCAATTTTCTGATATGTTGGTAGGTCATGGACCTGTTCTTATAGAGAAATCAACCGGGCGAGTGTTCGAAACGGGTTCAGCTTTATCAGAAGAACATTATGTTGAAGCTTTCGAAGTATGTGGTGACCCAAATTCTGAGTTGAGTAACAAAATAGTAATTACTGGTTGGTTGGAAGGTGCAAATAAAGTACTGGCGACAAAGTGTTTGAAGGAGTCTTTAGGTATTGGGTTGGCAGCTGCGAAGAAATATACTGATTCAGTATTGGCAGGAAGCAGCGAAACAATCGAATGCAAAAATTCAACTACAGCACTTGAAATTAAAAATAATCTTGCTAAGCATGGTTTTATAGCTAAGCAGCTGTGGAGCAATCAATGCTAACCAGCGCATCAACCGGACCTATTTTTCAATGGCTGAAATTTTGTTACGTTTCACTTTAACAAAATTTCAGCCATTGAAAAATAGCCCGGTTATGCAAAACGTTAGCCCTATACGAAAACTACGCAATCGTTAATATTATTGTAATCAACCGCTTCGTGGGAAATAAAATTATGTCTCTAAATCGCCGACAACTTTTAAAACTTATGGCTGGAGGTGCAGCTGTAAGCTTACTCACAACATCTGCACTAGCTCAGGTTTCAGCCAAACCTAGTATCAAGGCAATTGCTTTTGATGCTTTCCCAATTTTTGATCCACGGCCGATCTTTGCTTTAGTAGAAAAACTGTTTCCTGAAAAAGGTAAGGAGTTAAGCAATGCATGGCGCACTAGACAGTTTGAATACCAATGGCTACGCGCTTTGGCGGGAAGGTATGTGGATTTCTGGCAAGCAACAGAAGAAAGTTTATTGTTCGCAGTGAAACAACTAAAGCTCAGAATGAGTGACGAAAAGCGTGAGCAACTGATGAATGCCTATCTAAATCTCAAGCCTTGGCCAGATGTTGTGCCTGCTTTGAAGTCACTCCAAGACTCAAAAATCCAATTAGCTTTTCTATCCAATATGACACCTAAAATGCTTAACACAAATATGCATAACTCAGGTCTTGATGCATATTTTGAACACATTATTAGTACGGATAGTGCAAAAACTTACAAACCTGACCCTCGTGCGTACCAACTAGGGCTAGATACTTTAAAGTTAAAGCGTGAAGAAATAGTTTTCGCGGCATTTGCGGGGTGGGATGTGGCAGGTGCTAAATGGTTTGGTTACCCAACCTTTTGGGTTAACAGAGTAGGATTTCCTAACGAAGAATTGGGTGTTATGCCAGACGGGATGGGGAAAGGTATGGATCAATTAGTTAATTTTGTAAAAACGTAAAGTTCGTCGTACATTCTAGGGCTAACACATATGAGCCCTAACTCTGTCAATGGGCATTAAATATCTTTTTCGGCCCTTTAAAAGAACCAAACTAAAAATCCGTTAACAAAACCGAATACTTCGTCTGTCATCGTCGCTACTAAGCAAAGTGCTTACAGCAAACACATATAGAGGGTCTCTTATTGCGGTCTCACCGCTGCCTGCATTTTTCGCCATCCATAGCGAGGTGCAGGGCCACTAGACATTCATCGGTCAACCTTATGCTGGCACTATTCAAGGTGGCAGGCTTACTCATAGAGCATCCAGTTAGTTTCAGGCTCAGCCAAGGTGTAAGCGACTTTGTTAACGGTATTA
>Ga0316202_10000548_pt1 | contig 39252 bp, 46 predicted proteins | sample 3monrhotite_MG_FD_204934 | JGI IMG/M metagenome (GOLD analysis project Ga0316202, IMG submission 204934) | Microbial mat bacterial communities from mineral coupon in-situ incubated in ocean water Damariscotta River, Maine, United States -... | ecosystem: Environmental > Aquatic > Marine >...
CAGTAGCTACTTCCCAGAGTGGAAGCCAGATGAAGTACTACAGCTAGATGAACAAGAGATACGTTCAAGCAATGGCAGCAGGTATTGGGATGCACTATATATGCAGAACCCATCGCCAGACGAAGGCGGTATCATTAAGAAGAAGTGGTTCCAGTGGTGGGAGTATGAAGACCCACCGCAATGTGAGTTTATTATCCAGACATATGATACTGCCTTCTCCACCAAGAAAACTGCTGACTACAGTGTTATTCAGACGTGGGGCATCTTCCACCAGGGAGAAAGGGATGAGTATGGCAACGAATACGTAGTGCCTAACTTAATATTACTGGGTAATGTAAAGGAAAGGTTTGAGTACCCTGACCTAAGACGTACAGCGCAGCACCTATACCAGAAGCACCGACCTGACGTATGTATTATTGAGAAGAAGGCTTCGGGTCAATCGCTGTTGCAGGACATGCGTCTTGCTGGACTGCCAGTGCTGGACTATCTGCCCGATAGGGACAAGGTGTCTCGTGTCTATGCTGCAACGCCTTTAATGGAATCAGGTCGTGTCTACATTCCGAAGGGTAAGGAGTGGGCAAAGGACTTATACGATGAATCACTAGCCTTTCCCAACGGCGCACACGATGACCAAGTAGACGCAATGACTATGGCTATCCACTATATGCGGGACAGCTGGCATGTGTCTCACAACGAAGACCCTAATTGGGAAGATGATTATAACCCAAGACGAACAAAGAGGGTTGGATATTGGCGTACTTAAGTGTATAATATAGGCAACAGTAATTAATCAAGGATATTCAACATGGCTAAAAAAGAATCCATTTACGGACCTGGTGATAAAACAGAGATTCCAAAAGCTGCAGCAGCTAAAAGAAGTTTATTTGGAGACGCAGGGTATCTTAAAGAAGCAATTAAAGAAATAGTAGAAGGACGTTTTGGAGGTTCACAGGGTACTTTTACTGGAAAAATGCCAACGGCAGGCGCTGCAGCAAAAGCACTTACAGTAACTGAGGCTAAGAAAAAACAAAACGCAGGTGTCCCACAGGGAATGAAATTAAAAAAAGGTGGCAAGGTTTCTAAAAAGAAAACTAAAAAGCCACGTGGTGTCGGCGTTGCTCAACGTGGATATGGTAAAGCTCTTACAGGAAAGAAAAAGTAAATGGCAACTGAACGTAACCCATACGAAATGAATAACGACAGGTCTGCACCGAAGCTTGAGCTTGAGATGGATGATGTCTCTACTGCTGATGCTAACATTACCATTGACCCAGAGACAGGTGAAATTGAAGTAGACCTTTCAGGCACAGCCAGTGAGCTAGAGCTAGAGGTTGAAGCAGGTGACTCAGGTTTTTACGATAACCTTGTAGACATCCTTGACGAAGATAAACTAGATGAAATTGGCGCAACTGTTATTGATAAGTTTGAAGCTGATAAAGATTCTCGTGATGAGTGGGAATCAATGTTTGAACGTGGCTTCGACCTACTTGGTCTTAAGCTTGAAGATACGACAGAGCCGTTTGAGGGAGCAGCCACAGCAGTACACCCACTGTTGATTGAGTCTGCAGTTAAGTTCCAATCCAAAGCCTCTACTGAATTATTCCCTGCTAAAGGGCCAGTAAAGGCGCAGGTACTTGGTGACGCAACGATTGAGAAACAACAACAAGCAAACCGTGTACAAAACTTTATGAACTATCAGGTAACAACACAGATGCCTGAATACTTCGATGAGTTTGAGCGTATGCTTTTCCACCTACCTCTTATTGGTTCAGCTATTAAGAAGGTATATTATGATGCAAGCCTTGACCGCCCCGTGTCTGAGTTTGTACCTATTGACCAGTTCTATGTGTCTTACTACGCAACAGACCTACGCAGAGCCGATAGATATACACATGTTATTTATCGCAGCCCTGTAGACATGGCTCGTCAAATGGAAGCAGGCATGTATGCAGATGTTGAGCTACCTAAAGCCAGCATCCCTAATCTATCAGGCATGGCCGAAAAGATGGACAGTGTTCTTGGTTTGTCTCCTGCATCAGATAATGACCCGCAGTATGTATTGCTGGAACAACATTGTTATCTTGAACTTGAAGAAGATAAGATGCACAAAGGCAGAGCAGCCTGTCCTTACATTGTAACTGTAGAACAACAGTCAGGACAAGTATTGTCTATTAGACGTAACTGGGCAGAGGACGATGACAAGTATGTTAAAAAGATGCACTTCACACATTACAGATACGTTCCTGGTTTTGGCTTTTATGGTCTGGGGCTTATTCATTTCTTGGGCAACCTCACAATGTCGGCCACTGCAGCTATGCGGAGTCTTCTTGATGCAGGTCAGTTTGCTAACCTTCCTGGTGGCTTCAAAGCTAAAGGAGTTCGCATGGTGGGCGATAACGACCCCATTGCGCCTGGTGAGTTTAAAGAAGTAGAAGCAACAGGCATGGACTTGTCTAAGTCTATTATTCCACTACCATTCAAAGAACCATCGGGTACTTTGTTTGAAATGTTACGTTATGTTACAGGAGCAGGGCAGAAGTTTGCCGACAGCACCGAACAAGTAATTGCAGACAGCGGGGGCTATGGGCCAGTAGGCACAACCATGGCACTACTAGAAGCTTCAAGTAAGTTTTTCTCTGCCATTCACAAACGCCTACATAAAGCACAAGGCGATGAATTTAAAATTTTAGCTCGTATTGATTACGAGTATCTGGATGAAGAATATCCGTATGACCTTCCAGGAATTTCTGAAAAGATTTTCAAGATGGACTTTGATGGTAAAGTAGACATTGTTCCAGTGTCTGACCCTAACATTCCATCTAATGCACAACGCATGATGTTGATTCAAATGGTTCAGCAGGTAGCGCAACAATCTCCTCCAGGAATGTTTGACATGGAAGCTATTAATAGAATGCTTCTTACTACGGCTAATGTTCCTGATGTCGATAAGTTGATGCCAATTAAAGACGAGGCACAACCACAAGACCCTATGAGTGATGTGAAGTCTGTATCAGAAAACAAACCTATTAAAGCATTCCCAGGTCAAAACCACGATGCACATATTCAATTTAAAACATTATTTGTAAATGACCCATCTAATGCTAAGAATCCTATGATGCCCAAAATTGTTCCTGCTTTGCAGGCTAACATTGCAGAACATTCTCTTATGAAATATGAAGAAGAACTGCAGGGTATGATGCAACAGGCACAGCAAACAATTATGCAAGACCCAATGTTAGCACAACAAGTACAACAAGAGCTTGCCAATGTTCCTGACCCAGAAGCAATGATACAGTTACAAGCTGCACAACAGCTACAGCAACTACACCAACAAGTTATGCAACAGGGTCCAATGTCTCCTGAACAACAAATGGTTCAGATGGAAGGACAACGTATTCAAGTTGAAGCAGAAAAAAATCAAGCACAAATGGCTAAAGCACAAGTTGATGCACAACTTAAATCTCGTGACCTTGACCTTAAAGAACAGAAAATCTTTATTGATGCACAGGAAGCAGGTGTCGAAGCTCAGATGTCTGCTATGCAGAAGGACGAGGACCGAAGCAACAAACGTGCCATTGAAGCAATGAAATTGTTAGGTGACTTGCTGAAAGCTCAAGATGCAAACGAGCTTGAAGAATCAAAAGCCACTGCAAATCTTTTGATGGACTTATTAAAAACAGGTAGCGCTACTTAATGCTTTATGAAGAATTAGTTAAAGAACTACAAAAAGAAATAGAAGGAATAAAAAATTCGCTTGCGTACGGAACCGCTTCGGATTATGCTAGTTATCGTGAGACAGTTGGAACGATAGCAGGGATTGAGAAATCAATAGGTCTTATTAAAGACTATCTCAACAAGTATATAGAAGAGGACTAAAAATGCAAGCAGCACCCAGTTCACTAAAGAACGATGAATGGATTACAAATGAAGAAGTTGCTGACCCGAAAGTATTACCAGAGATTCCAGGATACCACATTCTTGTGCGTCCTGTCTCTGTTAAACAAACAACCAAGGGCGGTATTCTTCTTCCTGACTCAACCAAACAGGACATGGCTTATCTTACAACAGTGGGCCGTGTAGTAAAAGTAGGTAACCTAGCTTACAAGGACGACAAGTTCGATGGTAAAGCTTGGTGCAAGGAGGGGGACTATGTGTGCTACGGCAAGCATACAGGCGATAAGTTTTTGTATAAAGGTATCCAGTTCTTACTTATCTTTGACGATGCTATTAAAATGGTAGTTGAAAATGCAAAAGACTTAGACCCTACATTTAACTTAGGTTAAATAATTTTATGTGTTGCTATTGTGACACAACAATTTATACTATATAATATATCACATAACAGCGTTACTCGTCTTATTCGCTGTGGACGTTAAACAAGGAGAATATAAATGGCAGAGACTGAATGGTCTACTATTACACCTAATAAAGGTGACCCCCAAGAAAAAGTTGAATTTGAGATTGAAGGTGAAGAAGAAGTTGTTGAAGCAGCAGCCCCTGAACCCGAAGCTAAAGTAGAAGTTGTAGAAGAAACAGAACAACCAGAAGTTGAGGTTGAAGAAGTCGAGCAACAGGCTACTGATGAAATTGTAGAAGAAGCTAAGACAGAAGAAGAAGTACCAGAAGAAAAAGGTATTGAAACATCTGGCGCTCAGAAAAGAATTAGACAGCTTGTCGGTCAAAAAAAAGAACGTGAAGCTGAGATTGAAAAACTTCTTGAGCAGAACAAGCAAATGCAGCTTGAGCTTCAACAACAGAAAAAAGAATACCTTGATGCAGTAGGAACAAATCTTCAAAGTTCTGAAGCCCAAGTCAATGAGAAGCTTGCTATTGCTAGAGACTCTTACAAAAGAGCAATTGATAGCGGTGACTCAGATATTATTTTACAGGCACAAGAGTATTTAAATAATGCACAGCAAGACATTGTTCGTCTTGCAGAAGCTAAAAGACAATACGAGGCATACGTACCGCAGGTCCAAGAAGAACCTGTAGAACAACAGTCAACAGGCGAAACCTACAATGGATATGGACTTAAAGCATATCAGTGGGCCGCTAGTAATGACTGGTTTAACCAAGACCAAATTCTTACAAATGCTGCATTGGTTCTTGATGCGCAACTTAAGGAAGAAGGTTTTGACCCAGAAGAAGATGATTTTTATTTGGAGATTGATAAGCGACTAGCCGAAAATTTCCCACAAAAGTTTGGCAATACCCAAGAGGTTGCTGCCGAAAAACCCCGTACGAAGGCTACGTCACAGCCTTCTCAAGTAGTAGCTGGAGCTTCGCACACTGCAGCATCCCCGTCTAATAAGAAAGTTAAACTCTCGCAAGAAGACGTACGACTCGCACAAAAATGGGGAATTACACTTGAACAGTATGCTGCCGAAAAGCTGAAAGTAGAATCAGCTGGTGAAGGCGAATATACAACAATCAACCGATAGCTGCGAAAGGATACATATACTTATGGCACGAAATACAACACGTGAAACCCAGAGTCGTGAACTGGATACAAGAGAAAACGATGACGTTTATGTCGAACCAAGCCTTTTAGATATTCCAAACTTTGTTACAGAAAGATTTAGTGACCAAGGAATGAAACTACGTTGGATACGCATCTCCCTTAAAGGCAAGGATGATTACACAAATGTCGGGAAAAGACTGGCCGAAGGCTGGGAGTTTGTTTCTCTGGACGAAGTACCTGAATTAGGACATACATCAATGGTTAAAGAAGATGGTCGTTATTCTGGTACTGTTTGCCGTGGGGACTTGGCCCTTGCCAAAATGCCCACAAGACGTGCAGAATCACGGCAACGTCACTTTGAAAACGCATCTGCAGAAATGGTTGAGGCAGTTAACTCTCAACTTGAGAATGCTTCAGACCGCAAGATGCCTGTAAGAAATCAAAGTAAATCAAACGTAACCAAAGGTCGCACACCATCTTTTGATTAGAAATTAATTAAATAAAAACTGCAGCCTTGGTACACATTTTTCACAACTTAAGGAGACTTATAATATGACTACTAAGCAAATTACTGGTTTGACTCCTTCTCGTGTTCGTGGTAACTCGCCTCAAAGCTCTGGTGCAACTTCGTATCCAATCGCTTCAGGCGCAACTGCAATGTACACAGGTACTCCTGTGCGCTTGTCAGGTGGTTCACTTGTTCCACTTGTTACCTCTACTGAAATGCCAATCGGTATTTTCCAAGGCTGCAGCTATGTAGCTGACGGGGAGCAGTACTTTAAATCTTATTATTCTGGCGTATCAGCAACTGATGCTGTCGGATTCGTAAATGACGACACAAGCCAAACATATATCATTAGCTCAGACACTACTGTTGCTGCTGGTATCGTTGGCAAAAACGTAGCCGCATCAAACATTGCTGCTGGTTCTACGTTTACTGGTCGTTCAACAATCACCGCCTTGACTACTGCAGGTAGCGTGGGTACATCGGCTGCTGGCCTGTTCCGTGTTGTCGGTATTGTAGACGAACCTGGCAATGCTGTTGGTGACCCATACACTCGTATGGAAGTTCAACTGAACGCTACTAACCAACAGAACTTCATTAACGTACTGGTTTCAACACCTGTTACGGTAACCAACTAAGGGAGATAATTAAAAATGGCTATTAATAGAGGAAGTATTTCCAAAGAGCTTCTCCCAGGTCTTAACGCTGTATTCGGCGTTGAGTATGGAGAAGTATCTGACGAACATGCACCGTTGTTTGACGTTGAAAACTCAGACCGTGCATTTGAAGAAGAAGTTCTTTTCACTGGCTTCGGCACTGCACCTGTTAAAGGTGAAGGCGCTGCTGTGTCTTATGATGACGCTCAAGAAAGCTACACTGCTCGTTACACACACGAGACTGTTGCTCTTGGCTTTGCCATCACAGAAGAAGCTATGGAAGACAATCTGTATGACACATTTGCTAAACTACGTGCCAAAGGTCTGGCCCGTGCAATGGCAAACACCAAACAGGTAAAAGCTGCTGACGTTTTCAATAACGGCTTTAACGCTTCTTACGCTGGTGGTGACGGTGACCCGTTGTTCTCTGCATCACACGCTACGATTGGCGATGGCGACCAAAGCAACCTGCTTTCTGCTGCCGACCTTTCGGAAGCCTCACTGGAAACTGCATTGATTGCAATTTCTAAAACAAAAGATGACCGTGGTATCCTGATTGGTGCGCAAGCCGAAAGCCTGCACATTCCATCAGACCTCGCATTCACTGCAGACCAGATTCTGAACTCTGCTTTGTCCACCACAATCGTTTCTGATTCAGGTGTAACAAACGTGAATGACATCAACAGCATCCGTAACCAAGGTCTAGTACCTGGTGGCTTCTATGTAAACCGCCGCTTCACCGATACGAATGCTTTCTTCATCAAGACTGATTGCCCGAATGGTGCGAAAATGTTCGTACGTTCACCGCTTCAGACTAAGATGGAACCAGACTTCGACACTGGTAACCTTCGCTTTAAAGCTCGTGAGCGTTATAGCTTTGGTTGGTCAGACTGGAGAGGTTTCTATGGTAACGCTGGTGCATAAGCATTAGTTTAGCTATAGACTAAAAATAGAAGGGCGTGGGAGTTGTATCCTGCGCCCTTTTTTAGTATAATATAGCTATTATAGTTTTTTACATAGGAGCAAACAACATGTCGGCAAATCTTAGAGTAGCATACGTTACCTGCAATACTACGCTAGTCAATACAGCAGTAGACACTGTAAGCGGCGTTACGCTAACCGATACTAGAATTAGAGGAGTACATGCACAGGGTGTAGGTGAGTTTATTATCACTGGAACATCTGTAGATGCTTTTGGAAACTCTAATGGTGGTATTATTAAATTCACAAACACAACTAATTCAGATGTAACGGAAGCATACCTTACAGACACGGGTGTTCGTATGGGTGGTCCTGTAGTTGTCCAGTGTCCTACAACTGCATCAACGGTAACAATTTATTATGGCTAATTATACATATCTTGTAAATGATATTATAGGCGCAACTGAGAACGATGGTTCTGAGTTTGTAGCTTATATTCCACAGATGGTTAATCGTGTTGAAGAGCGACTAACTAAAGCTTTGGATGATTATGGCTTAGTTACTGCTACGTCTATTGCCCTTACATCGGGTACAAATACATTTACTCTTCCTGATAATACACGTATTATTAAAAATATTCACATTAAAGAATCGGGAAGTAAGATTGGACTACTGCAAAGAACAGATGAATTTATTAACGACTACTGGCCTGTAAGTGCCAGCACAGGAACACCAAAGTACTATGCAAGAAAAACAAATACCAACATTGTTTTTGCTCCTACTGCAAGCACTACCTACAGTGGTGAGCTTGTCTATGTCGTTAAGCCATCTGCTTTGACCAGCACCAATCAAAACAATTACTACTCAGACTTTTGTTATGATGCCTTGTTTTATGGTTGCATGATTGAAGCAACAAACTTTATGAAGAACTTTAGCGTAACACCAGTTTACGAACAACAATATCAAAATGCAGTTGAAGGACTGCGCAACCAATCACGCAGAACACGCCGTGACGACATGGAGATGAATGCTTCTCCTGCTGGCGGTGACAATACAATTTCAGGAGGAAACTAAAATGGCCGCACCAACAGCAGCTAAACTAATTGCAAACTTTCTTAAAGGCTCCAGAAGGGGAGGTAAAAATTTAGGAAAACTTAAAGCAGAATTATCTGGAAAGGTTAGAGAAGGGACAGCAACTAAAGTAGAAGTCGAAGCCCTTAAACAACTTAGAGACAAGGACGTTGCAGCTACAATGACACAAAAAGCTGCTTCTGCTAATACACGAGGTAGAAATAAACCTGTATCACTAGCAGGCTCTCCTAGAGTAGGAGGAACCCAAAAGAAGTCTTATGGTGGTTCTATGAAAAAGAAAACAACTATGAAAAACAAAGGCGGTAAAATTGGCCGTGGATGTGGTGCTGCTCAACGTGGCGGTGGCGCAGTAATGAAATAATTAAGGAGAATTAAAATGGTATTAGCATTAGGATTGGTTAAAAAAGCAGCAGATAACTATGAAAAGTCAAGAAAGAAAAAGAAAAAGAAAGCTTACGAAGCAGGAATGGCTGCTGGTAAAGCACAAGCAAACATAGGTGGTGGCGCAGGTATGTCAGCCGCTCGTAAAGCTGGCGGCAAAGTAGGTTCAAAGAAAAAGGCTAATAAGGGTGGCGCTCCGCATAACCGCTTGTACTAATGTCTAACGGTAAAGAAACATATTCTTTTTATGAAGGTCTTGCAAAGTTAAAAGGCAAGTCTTTTAAAGAAGACCTGAAGAAAATGTATAAAGAACAAGGAAGGGCTAAGACAAATGCCAGGAAAAAAAGAACCTAATTATAAAAAGACTAGCAGTGGTGCTGTAGCAGATGTAGATTTTTCTATGCGTGTTCAAGAAGCAAATGAAAAGGCTCGCAAAGAACAAGAAAAGTTTATTGAAGAACAGCTTAACGATAACCGTGGTCGTATGAATAAAAAATAATATGATTAGAAAATTTAAAATAGTAGGTGAAAAATTTAGTGAAGCGTGGACAGCATGTATAATTTGTATGGTTCAAGCAGACTTATCAGTGCTTACTATAGGACATGCAATTACCGCAAGCAAGGTAGGAATCCTAACAGGTCTTGCAATGCTTGTTGCAAGTTTTCTTCCATGGGATAACAAATGGTTAGGTATATTTTTAACAGGTGTATTTACAATGCTTGCAGATGCACTTATACATGCAAATCATTTTCCAACAGAACATTTAGTAACGGGGTTTGGTGCTATGCTTTTAGCCTTGTTGTTTGACCAAACTTTTAAAGGAAACAGAAAATAATGCCGTTTGAAAAGTATTCTCCAAAACAAAAGAAGCTTGCAAGGGTTGCAAAACCTCGTAATAAAATTACCAAAGCAGATTTTGATGAGCTTGGTAATGGGGTTTCTCTTGCAAAGGGCGGTAAGATTGTTTATAAAAAGAAAGGCAGTTCTGTTAACAAAGCAGGAAACTATACTAAGCCTGAGATGAGAAAAAGGCTTGTTGCTAAATATAAAGCAGGAACTAAAGGTGGCAAGGCAGGGCAATGGTCTGCACGTAAAGCTCAAATGGTTGCTAAAGAATACAAAGCAAAAGGCGGGGGCTACACATCGTAGTATGATATATGGCAAAAACAAAATCACAGAAATCTTTAGACAAGTGGACGAAAGAAGACTGGGGTACTAAGAGTGGTAAGCCAAGTACACAGGGCAAAAAGGCCACGGGCGAAAGGTACTTACCAAAAGCGGCGAGGGCTGCACTCACACCGTCAGAGTATGCGGCAACTTCGAGAGCAAAAAGAAAAGGAACTAAACAAGGAAAACAGTTTGTTAAGCAGCCTAAAGCTATAGCAAAGAAAACAGCTAGGTATCGCAAATCAGGCGGCAAGATTGGTAAAGCACCACATAATAGGATATACTAATGGCAGTAAAGAAAAAAGATTCAAGATTAGCAAGAGCAGGCGTAAGTGGTTTCAATAAACCAAAACGTACACCCAACCATCCAAAGAAGTCACACATTGTTGTAGCTAAAGAAGGTGACAAGATTAAAACTATTCGCTTTGGCGAGAAGGGTGCAAGCACCGCAGGCAAACCAAAAGCAGGTGAATCAGCACGTATGAAAGCAAAGCGTAAATCATTTAAAGCTCGCCATAGGAAGAATATTGCTAGAGGCAAAATGTCTGCAGCATACTGGGCAGATAAGGTTAAGTGGTAATGGCTATTGGTAGGTCAGCGGTCAGTCAACAGATTAGCAAACCTGGAAGAAAGGTAGGTGGTCGTAAAAGAAACTCTACTGGTGCTGTTAGTCCAAGAGGCGCAGGCCAGACAGCTAACCTAAAGACTGACCGCAAACAATCGGGACATAACAGATTATATTAAGGAGAACATAGATGGCAACGTCAGGTACATACAGCTTCTCAATGGATATTGACGAAGTAATTGAAGAAGCCATGGAAATGATTGGCGGGGAAGCTACGCTTGGTAACGAGCCTAAGTCTGCTCGCCGTTCAATTAACCTACTTCTCCAAGACTGGCAGAACCGTGGCATCCAGCTGTGGACTGTTGGAACTACAACTGTAACAGTAACAACCAGCGTTACGTCTTACACACTAGGCGATGAGAACATTGACGTTCTGGAAGCTGTAGTAAATCGAGATGACATCGACCTTCAGTTAGAACGCATCAGCATGGAAGAGTATCTGAAAGTTCCTCGTAAAGGACAGACAGGTCGCCCAACACAGTTTGCTGTACGTAGGGAGCGTGACCAATCAAGAGTGTATCTGTGGCCTATCCCAGAAAATAGCACAGATGCAATTAAGTTTGAGACTGTAAAGTATTTCCAAGATGTGTCTAAGTCTTCACAGACTGCTGACATCTCACGCAGATTTTATCCATGCCTTACTGCAGGCACAGCTTACTTTATGTCTATGAAACGTCCTGGTGTAGACGCTGGTCGTATCCAGATGATTAAGGGTGAGTATGAAGAAAGATTGTTAAGAGCGCAGGAAGAGGATAAGGAACGTGCCAGCATGTATATCTTGCCTCGTCTGAGGTAGTGACATGGGAGCAACTAAAGCATTAGGTCTGTGCGACATCTGCGGTTTTAGATATGAACTAAAATCACTTAAGAAAAACAGCTACGGCATGATGGTGTGTACAGCTGATTACGAAGGTAAGTTTGACCAAAAGAATCACCCACAAAATAGAATTGCAAGAGTAACAGAAGACTGGTTTGTTAAAGACCCTAGACCACAAGTACCCTCGTTAGTATCAGCAGTACCTGTGTCCTCTTGGCTTCCGCCATATCCAGGACCGTAATAGATGGCTAAAGGAAAAAATGTACAGGCTGAATGTGATATTTGTGGGTTTGCTTATCCACGTAGTAGATTACGCAAGAATAGCTTTAACCTCTGGGTGTGTCCCTCTGACTGGGATGGAAGCTATGACAGGGTTAACCACGCACAGAACAAAGTCCCTGACATGCGAGACAGAAGCCAGTATGTAATGAATGCAAGACCTGACCCTAATATCGACAGAGGTATTACTTGGGACAAGGCTACACAAAGATATACCACAATATACCAGTGGGAGTTGGTAGACATAAGTTGGAATAATGTATAATGACTGATTTAACTGGCAAGCTAATTGCTAACACATATAAAGACCTTCTCACGGTAAACACTAGTACCACTAATACTGGGTTGGACAATAACTTACGTAAAGTACAAGATGGTGCTGGTAATAGCTCGTCTTTAAAACTATCACAGACTGATGCTGCCTTTACTGGCAACGTAAGTGTCAACGGCAACCTGACAGTTGAAGGTACATTTCAACCAGACACAGTTAACACTAATGAGTTACAAGCCACTAGAATCTCAGCTACTAGCATTACAACAAACTTTCTTACTGCTGGAACACTTATCTTTCAAGACGTAAGTGTAAGCAGCTTACGTACAGGTAACTTATATGCTGCTAATATTAGTGCAGGTACAGTTAGTGCCACCAACATCAACGCAACAAACATTACAGTAGCTGGGGATAACGTAGCTACCAGCAGTGCCTTGGCTTCTGTTAATGATGCATTGGTTTCTGTTGAGGCAGTTATTTCAAGTAACATTGTATTTGTTCTTAACGCACAAGCTTCTGTTCTTACTATACTGGCAGGCTTATCAGCAACAGATGTAAACCTACAGAATAATATTAATAGTGTATCAACAACAGTATCTGCGGTCAATGTTCAGGTAGGTATTAATGCTACACAGATTAATACATTATCTACTTCTATTACTGCTAATGCTTCAGCTATTGTTGTTAATAGTGACGCCATTACTTCTATTAACTCTGTGATTGCAGGCGGTGCTTTTGCAAGTGTAGGTACATCTGCTACACTAGAGACTAGGATTGCAGGTGTAAGCAGTACTATGGCTACCAGTATTAATAATAGTAACACAGCCATTACTAATCTATCAGCTACTCTTGCCTCTACCTCTGCGACTTTGGAAAGTCATATTAACACGGTTTCGGCTACCTTGTCAAGTACTAATGTTGCACTACAGACAAGTATTGGTAACAGCAATACTGCAATTGCTACACTATCAGCTACGATGGCAACAAGCATTGGTAATAAAGTATCTAAGTCTGGTGACACAATGACTGGAGACTTGTCGTTTGGTGATAACAACAAGATTAATTTAGGTGCAGGCTCAGACCTCAACTTGTATCACGATGGCTCTGACAGCATAATCGAGGATACTGGCACGGGCGACCTTATTATTAAGGCTTCTCAAAGAATATGGATGAAGGGTATTAACGATGAAACCCTCATCAGGTCTACAGAAAACTCTGAGATTTCGTTGTACCATAATAATAACGAAAAACTATCTACTTTACCTGGCGGAATCATAGTCTATGGTAACATTAAAGGTGCTACTTTAACTATTTCTGACATAGATTATCCAGCAGCAGACGGCACGGCTAATCAAGTTATTAAAACAGATGGCGCTGGAACCCTTTCTTTTACTTCAGTTATTACTGATGGCAGTGTTTTTGCAAGTGCGGGAACTTCTGCTACACTAGAGACTAGAATTGCCACAGTAAGTTCTACAATGGCAGCAAGTATTGCCTCTGTATCAGCTACTATGGCTACAAGCATTGCTAATAGTAATTCAAACATTGCCGCAGTATCTGTTCTTACAAAAACAAACTTAGATGCTATTGCTTCTGTTAATTCAATTGCGGTAGCTGCAGCAAGTGCAGGAACATCCGCAAGCCTTGAGACTCGTATTGCAACAGTAAGCTCTACTTTAGCTACGTCTATTGCTAATAGTAATGCAGCTATTGCCGCAGTAAGCTCTACGATGGCAACAAGTATTAACAATAGTAATACCGCTATTACTTCTGTAAATACTCGAATTAATTCTGTATCTGTTTTGGCCGAAACCAAAGCTAGTGCCGCTACATCGGCTAACTTACAAACTAGAATTAATGCGGTATCTGTTCTAACACAGACAAACAAAACAAGTATTGCCGCTAACGCTTCGGCTATTGCAGTTCTTCAGGGCGCTACTTATGCTAGTGCAGGAACATCAGCTACATTAGAAAGTAGAATTGCTGGTGTAAGTTCTACAATGGCAACGTCTATTTCAAATAGTAACTCAGCAATCGCAACTTTAAGTGCAACAATGGCGACAAGTATTGCCAATCATTTAAGGCTTTCGGGCGGTACACTTACAGGTTCATTGACCCTTAATGCAGACCCCAGTACAAATTTACAAGCAGCCACAAAAGCTTATGTAGATAATCTTACAGCCTCAAGTATCCACGTTCACGAAGCAGTAAGAGTAGAAACAAATACTACAAATCTAAATGCTACATATGATAATGGCTCTTCAGGTGTAGGTGCTACTCTTACTAATGCAGGAACTCAAGAAGCTTTGGTTATTGATGGTGTAACGCTTAACACAAGTGACCGTGTTCTTGTTATTGGTCAAACCAATCAGACACAAAACGGTGTTTATGTAGTTACTAATACAGGCTCTCCTTCTACTAACTGGATATTAACACGCTCAGATGATGCTGACACTTCTGGTGATGGCTCTCCTGATACCCTGGATGAAGGTTCTTACTTCTTTGTTCAAGAAGGAACTATTGGCGCTGCTCATTCTTTTGTTTGCAATACACAAGGAACAATTGTATTCGGAACAACTAATATTACCTTTGCACAGTTTAGTGATTCTGTTGAGTATACTGCAGGTACAGGTATTAATGTTAATGCCAGCCGTGTGATTTCTACATCAGGTGTAGCTACAACAGGACAGCTTACAACTCTTTCTGCTACGCTGGCTACAAGCATTGCTAATGTATCAGCAACATTAGAATCACGTATTGCTACAGTGTCTGCTCTTATTCCTACATCATTAACAGAGCTAGGAATTTCTGATGGTACTGCTGGTCAGTATTTACAAACTAATGCTAATGGAACATATTCATTTACATCTGTTGCAGGTGGCGGTTCTGGTATTTCAAACATAACAGCAGGCACTAATATAGCACTTACTCAGAATGGTGTTACTGTTACCGACACTACGACAAGTGCTACAATTAATGTAGTAGGTGTAGCTAGTGCTGGAACATCTGCCGCTTTAGAATCTCGTATTGCTTCAGTAAGCTCTGCAATGGCTACTAGTATTAACAATAGTAATGCCGCTATTACAGCTTTGTCAGCTACAATGGCTACAAGTATTAATAACAGTAATACAAACATCGCCGCTGTCTCTGTCTTAACAAAAACAAACAAAGATGCTATTACTTCTATCAATGGTGTGTTAGGAGATGGTAGTACTTTCGCAAGCGCAGGAACTTCTGCTACCCTGCAAACTAAAATTGCTACGCTGTCAGCTACAATGGCTACAAGTATTAACAACAGCAACACAGCAATTGCTACATTGTCAGCAACAATGGCTACGAGTATCAACAATAGTAATACAAACATTACTACTAATGCTGCCGCCATCACATCCATTAATGGTGTGTTAGGAACAGGGGCTTTTGCAAGCGCAGGAACCTCTGCTACATTACAAACTAAAATTGCTACGTTGTCAGCTACAATGGCTACCAGTATTAACAATAGAACCGCTGCAATTACATCTGTAAATACCAGAATTAATGCGGTGTCTGTTTTAACCAAGACAAATAAAGATGATATTACTTCCATTAATGGTGTACTTGGTGATGGCAGTGCTTTTGCAAGCGCTGGAACATCAGCTACGCTTCAAACCAAAATTAATACAGTATCATCTACAATGGCTACGAGTATTAACAATAGCAACTCAGCAATTGCCACACTATCAGCTACGATGGCTACAAGCATTAGTAATTATCTTCCTCTTGCTGGCGGCACGGTAACTGGCGACGTATCTTTCGGCGACGATGACAAAGCCATCTTTGGTGCTGGCTCTGACTTGCAGATTTATCACGATGGGTCGAATAGCTATGTGAAAGATGCTGGAACAGGGGATTTGTATATTCAAGGAACGCAACTTAGATTGCAATCCGCTACTGGAGAAAGCTTTTTTGTAGGTGTAGCAGATGGTTCTGCTTATGTTTATCACAATGGCTCAGCCAAATTAGAAACCACCTCCACAGGCATCGAAGTAACTGGTAATGTAGTGTCCGAAGTCGCAATCAATACACAGACTGGTACTACCTACACAACGGTTCTTGCTGACCAGTCCAAGCTGGTGACGCTTAATAACGGCTCTGCTATTACGCTAACTATACCTGCTAACTCCTCTGTCGCATATCCAGTAGGCACGAAGATTGACTTCGCTCAGTTGGGTGCAGGGCAGGTGACATTTGCTGGTGCTGGTGGCGTTACAGTAAACGGCACACCAACACTAAAACTAAGAGCGCAATATTCAGCAGCAACGTGTATTAAAATCGCAACTGATACTTGGTTATTGGTTGGTGACTTAGCGGAATCTTAAAATGTCAACGCTTGGTATCATAGCCTCGTCACATAAGTTTGAAGCAGGAAGGGTTACAATTGACCTTACGATTTCTAGTAATACAAATAATTATAATATAGTAACCGAAAGAGGTGGCACGTATGACGCTGGAAACACAGACGTAACCCTTACAATTAACTCTGGTGTTACGGTAGGCTCTACTGCTACCTTTACTCCTGCGCTAAATACTGGCTCCACTTGGACGACTGGAGATACTATTACCATTATCAACAACGGCACAATTAAAGGTCTTGGTGGTAATGGTGGTGCTGGTGGGGATGTTGTATATTCTAATACATCTGGTGATGGTTCTGCTGGCACTGTAGGTGGACGAGCTTTTCGTGCGCAGTTTGCCTGTACATTTACTAATAATGGCTCTGTCTATGGCGGCGGCGGTGGTGGAGGTGGTGGGGGAAGTATTCAAGGACTCGAAACCAAAACTATTCAAACTTATGCTTATGGCGGCGGCGGTGGTGGCGGCGGTGCTGGTGTTAATTCAAGCACAGGGGGAGCAGGCGGTACTGCGTCAGGTGCTACTCTTTTAGATAACGGTGATGCGGGTTCTTCTGGTACTGCAACTGCTGGTGGTTCTGGTGGTGTTGGTGGTTGGAATAATAGTGCTAGTACCTCTTCTGCTGGAGCAGGCGGTGCTGGAGGTGGTTTAGGTTCTAGTGGTAGTACTGGAGTTACTCCTACAGGTGGCATTTCTAACGGCACTGGCGGCGCTGGTGGTTTAGCTGGTCACTATCAATTTGGTGCATCTTTTATTAATGGTGGCGCTGGCATTGGTGGAACAGTAGGTGGTAGAAGTACAGGTTGACATAAATAACAAAAAAGGTTATAATAGTAAAATGAATTATAAAATACACGTATCAGGTTATATTGAAAGCACTCAACAGTTGCTTGTTTCTTTTTCTTCTGATGACACAAAGCATGAGGCTAAAGATTATCAGTCGTTAGCTTTTGATATTGTTCCTTATGGTGACATGAGTGTTTCAGATATTTTAAAAGAAATTGCCAAGCAAGCTCCAACGCTTTGTCAAGACATTGTTATGTATGAAAAAGTTACAGACAACAGCGAGAAGTCAGAAGAGTTTAGGGCTTTAATTGGTAAAGAGTTTGTATATGAACATAAAGATTTATTTATTACTGATGCCGTCCAGTTACTAAAAGAATCAGCACCAGAGGCGGTTGAGTCCGAAACATTGTAATGACTATACAAAGCGATATTAACTTTGGTCCTAATAAGAACACTGACAATAAACTGTTGGTGTCTGCTGCTTTTAATATCCACGAAAGTGGCTATATGAGCAGAGACAGTGCGCTTGAAATAGGACATAACAATGGAGAAATAGTATACCATCCAACAATTTCTGGACTAATTAGAAGCGGTGAAAATCATTTGCTAACTAAAGGTCGTATTCGTATTATTTACGATTTACATGATAGTGTTACTCCAGAACATATTGAAAACTATATTACATATATTACAGCAGACCAACCAAACGTAAGAGCTATCCACGAGCCTGTATCTAATTCAATACATGTGTTTTATAACATATCTTATACTCAAGATACATTTAGAGAACTACCTGCTAAGTATGCGCCTCTGTCTGATAAATCTAAATTTATGGTTAGTGAAGGTAGTGACATGTTTTGTTTCCTTAGAATTGATAATGAGCCTGAAGCATGGACTGTAGAGTACAGAGACATTACTAATAATGCTACGATTAACAAACAAGGAGGATTATGTTATGTCATATTTAGTACCGCTGTGTCTGTTAATGGGAATCTTTTGGTTCCTGCTAAAGCATACAAAGTAACTTCAGACACTCTTGAAGTTACTGTATCTGAGAATACAAAAGTTGTGAGGATGTATCGTGATTAACTTTATTAAAGCATTGTATCACTGGTCAAAAATACGTAAGGACAAACCAGTCGATAGACCTAAAAGACTTTTTAAGATAGTAAATTTGTTTGGAACTAAACGATATATGAAGACACGTGATAAGTTTCTTTCCAATCCAGACACTGCTGCTCTATTAGAAAGAGATAAAACCTTATCAGTCTTAATGTCTAACTACACAAAGTTTAAACGATATAAAAAAGGAACGCTTGGTAAAGAGATATATGAGTTTATGCAATCAGAAGAAGTTGACTATGCTAAATTAATAGCAGACTTCGGAGGATTTACTGATGGCTACGATGCACGTGAAAGGGACATACATGATATTATCCACGTTGTTTTTGGCTATAGTCGCTCTCGCTTTGGGGAAGGCGCAACGATAGCTACACACTATTGGCAGGGTAATTCTTTTGGAATAGCCTTTGCTGTTTTTATGGGCATTGCTCGACAGATGTTAATACAACCATCAACAGCTAGATTAATGTACACTGCTATTAGAGATGTATACAAAAGACAGAAGGGGATTAACTTTCATGCCTACCCGTTTGAGGACAATTTAACAAAGGACATCAACATCATAAGGTATGAGCTTAAGATACCAAGTAAAACCCATGCAATCCAAACGGTTGACAGGTTATCTAAATGGGATTAGTATTATCTATTGTTTACAATGAAATTTAAAATTAAAAAAGAAGACTACTTAGATAAAAAAATATTTGATAGGTTATATGATGAAGCCTATAGTAAAATAAGTTTTAACAGAAAAAAAGATTTAAACTTAAAGCAAGAGCTATGGACCAATACCAAAACAAAAACACTTTGTGTTTACTATTTAGATGACTATATAGTAGGAATAGGTACTTACATTATTCGAAATAACATTATGTACTTCATAACTCCAACGTGGGGAAAGACAAAAGAAGGCTCTCATTCTTGGTGGTATACAGAAGAATATCAAGAAGCTCTTTCACAATTTATGAAAGACTTAGGAGTAACAACAATAATTGCGGGACATAATACAGATAGTCCAGCGGCAAAGGCTATAACAAAACACTTTGGATATTATGGTAAACATTTATCTAAAGCTACGTTACACAACCCTTCTGATGTAATGCCAGTTGATTTAGTAAAGTTTTACCCTAAACCAATGAAAGCATTTAGGGTAGAGATTAAAGCGTAGTATTGCTTATTAGAGAGTTTTGTTGTATAATAAACCAATTACTATTTCTAGCAGAAGGACAAGAATAATGAAAAATGTAGACAAAGGTGTAATTGATTTGGGAGCAATTGGTGTCACTACGGGAGCTTTATTTGAGGTTCTTCCTAGCATCACTGCTTTAGCTTCGCTTATATGGGTTCTTCTAAGAATCTACGAAACAGAAACAGTTCAAAAATTATTAAAGAAACAGTAGGATAAAAATATGGCATCAACGTATACAACACGAGTAGGTCTTGAAAAGCAGGGTGATGGCGAAAATGCTAACACATGGGGACTTGTTCTTAATACAAATGTAATTGACCTTGTAGATGAAGCTGTTGCTGGATACGAAACGATTAGTCTTGCAGGGGGTGGCATCACACTAACAGATGACGATGGAACATCAAACCAAGCTAGAAACTTTGGATTAAAGTTTAACGGTGCATTAAGTGCTGATACTACGGTAGTTGTTCCTGCTAAAGAAAAAATTTATTTTGTACATAACAGTACAACAGAAAACTTTAATATCTTTTTAAAACCTTCAGGCGGCACTGCGGTAACAGTTGTAGATTCTGGGAGAAGCATGATAGCTGCTGTAGATGGTTTAAATATTAACCTATTAGAAAGCGTAGACCCAGCTGTTTTTGCTACTAAAGTAGAAGTTCAAACACTATCTGCTACGATGGCAACTAGCATTGCGAATGTATCTGCAACTCTTGAAACACGAATTGCTGGAGTATCAAGTACTCTTGCTTCTACTTCGGCAACTTTAAACAGCAGAATTAATACAGTGTCTTCAACGATGGCTACCAGTATTAACAATAGCAACGTAGCTCGTGCTTCTTTATCTGCGACTATGGCAACAAGTATTAACAACAGTAATACAGCTATTGCTGCAGTGTCTTCTACAATGGCTACCAGCATTAACAGCAGCAACTTAGCAATTACTTCTATTAATAATATTCTTAATGGCGGTGCTGCTTTTGCAAGCGCAGGCACATCAGCAACTCTTCAAACTAAACTTGACACTACTTATAAAACCAATATAGCTAATACGGTAAGCGCAGGAACATTTACTCTTCTTGATAGTGTTGCGCTTAATATAGGCACGGACTCAGACGCAGAGCTTTATAACAATGGTTCTCATTTATACCTAGATGTAAATAATAGCCAGAACTTTTATATTAGGGATGGTGCGGATTCTAATGCAACAAAGTTTACATTCACTGTAACCGCTGGTGATTTTACAGCAGCTGGCGACATTACAGCATTCTCAGACGAAAGACTTAAAGACAATGTAGAAACACTTGACGGCAGTAAAGTATTTGATATGCGGGGTGTTTCGTTTACTAAAGATGGTAAAGAAGGTTCAGGTGTTATTGCTCAAGAGATTGAAGAGATTGCTCCAGAACTTGTTAACAATACAGGAGAATATAAATCTGTTGCTTATGGTAACTTAGTAGGTTATTTAATCGAAGCAATTAAAATTCTTAAAGATGAAGTTAATGAACTAAAAGGGAAGTAATATGCCAGGACTTTCTGCGACAAACATAACCTTAGAAACTATTGCCTCAGTGTATGACGGAGTTCCAGGAACTTCTTCTATTAGTCTCAGTAATTATTATAGAGTAAGTTCTACTCTTCTTTTTACCAATAATGTAGATTTATATGACGAAGATAGGGCTGATGGCCCGCCTTATGATATTCACGTAAGGCCAGAAATTTCTACTGTTCCAATTATTACTGTTTCAACAACTCCAGTTAGCGCTCAACTTCCTATTTCATTTTCTGACTTCAGCAATACCAACAACAAAGCGCCTACTTATTCAAAGAAATTTATAGTAGGTATTAGAGAAGGAATTAAGGGAGCTCCTGATACGTATGGATATGATTTAAATTTAAATGTTTTAACTGGTCCTTTCGGCAGTATTAATAATAGATACCTTTCTATACCTGGTGTTACAGCTACTGACAATTATTACAACCATGGTATTAATGAAATAACACAAAATGACACTGGTACATTTAGAATTACAATGAGTAATACTAACAACGGAAATACAGGGTGGTCTAATATACAACTTTTTGATAATGGAGGAACAAAACAAGTAAGCATTAATAGAACTGATTTTGGTTCTTTTAATACAACCATTGCAAGGGCTGTGTGGGGAGAGAATATCGGCAACTCTTTTTTAAGAACTAGGTCTGCAGGAACTACAGTTACAATGGAATTTAATTAAAATGAGCTATACATTAGAATATCCAGCAAAGGTAGATAGACAAACTTTTGAAAGATTGTTTGATGAAGCTGAAAGTTACGCACAACCTGAAATAGACCGTGTAGGAGGAAGGGAAAAACTTCTTGAAGGAATGTGGAAAGACCACAACTCTGAGCAATGGGAATCACGTGTATATAAAGTAGATGATTACGTTGTAGGGTGTGGTCTTTTTAAACGTGATGTTCCTTTAGATGATGACAGGTATTTGTTTTATTTTGAAACATTACTTGGAAGAACACGGGAAGGCTCTAAAGCTTGGTGGTATTCTGAAGAAGCTGTTAAAGCAGAAAAAAAGTTTTTGTTAGACAACTCTATGGTCGGTACAGTTTCTCCTGTTAATGTAGACGCAAGACCTTTTTCTGTTGCGGGAGAAAGAACATGTAAATCTTTTGACGGACAACAATATTTTTCAAAGTATTCTTTTAGAACTATGCGAGAAACTTTTCCAGAGCTTATGGGAGATGTGTTTCAATATCCTGAAAATCAATTTCAAATTTTAAAGATAGATATATAATATGGCATCAACTGACACAAGGCCGCTAACGCTAAACTTCTTACCTGGTTTTCATAGAGAGTCTACACAGTACTCTGAGGAAGGCAAATGGTATGATGGTAATCGTGTGCGCTTTCGTGAAGGTAAGCCAGAAAATCTTAGAGGATATTTAAAGTTTTCTGAAGATGTAATAAGCGGTGTTGCTAGAGATATTCTAACTTGGAGTGATAATGAAACTAGACCATACGTAGCTATAGGTACGAATGTTCAATTATATACTATTCAAAATGAAGTGCAGTATGATGTAACGCCAATTACTTTTACAGTTTCTGTTTCAGGAAACTTTACAACTTATACAGACAAAACTTTAGTTCGTGTTAGCATGACTAATACCCCTGTTAGCACAGGCGATAGAGTTCAGTTTGTTGATGTTAATACTTTAGGCGGCAATTTAAATATTAATGGCATTTCAACAGCTGTAAGTATTTCGGGAACAAATAGTTTTTATATTGATGCGGGAACAACAGCATCTTCTGCAGCTGCCGACCAAGGGACAACGGGTAGTATTAATGTTCTTTTAAATGTAGCAGAGCCAAATGCTATTCAAGGTTTGGGCTATGGTGCTGGTGTATATAATGCTGGTGTCTCCGTTAGCGGAGCTAGAGCTTGGAATGAGCCAGCAGAGTCAAGTGACATTGTTTTGCTTCCTGCTATGTGGGAGCTTGACAACTGGGGCGAAGACCTTATGGCTTTGCGTAGAGGAGACAACCTATACTACTTAGATATTGATGCCTCTCTTACTCCAGTAAGGGCTGTGAATGTTACAGCTTCTCCTACAGCAACCACCTTCCTTGTGTCTCCCAATGATAGGCACGTTGTTTGTTATGGGGCTAGAGCTTTTGCTACAACAGTAGGAACAGGAACTAACCCTATGTTGGTTCGTTGGTCTGACCAAGAAGACTTTACCAATTGGACACCTAGTGCTATAACAACTTCAGGCGAGGTTGTACTGGCTGAAGGCTCAAGAATTATCGGAGCCAATCGTTCTCGTAATGCTATTAATATTTGGACAGACAAAGCTATGTATACGCAATCTTTTGTTGGCCCTCCTTTTATCTTTAACTTTACACAGGTTGGTTCTAACTGCGGATTAATTGGGCAACATGCTTCTGTTGATTATGATGGTGTTTCTTTTTGGATGGGCGACAATAACTTCTATGCGTTTGATGGTAGAGTACAAACTTTACCTTGTACAATTAGACGCCATATATTTGAAAACTTTAATTATACAAATAAAGAAAAAGTATACGCAGGCATTAATGCAGAGTTTAAAGAAATTATTTGGTTGTATCCATCAAGCGGAAGCACTGAACCAGACTCGTATGTTATCTATAATGTAGAAGAACGTACGTGGGTATATGGTAAATTATTTGAGAACGGAACGGTAACTGTTTTTGCTGACAAAACTGTTTATCCTAATACTCTTACCGTAGGAAGCACTACAGGCTCTGGAACAATTTCCTATTTGTTTAACAACGAGCCTAACAATATTTATACAGGAGAAGGAGTTGCTCTTCCATCTTTCTTGGAATCTGCTGAGTTTGATTTGGAAGAAGGTAAGAAGATGATGTTCTTGGATAGAATTATTCCTGATTACTATCTTGATTCAAACGAATCTGTTGAAATGACAATTGAAATTAAAGACTATCCAAATGCACCAACAAGAACTAAGGGGCCATTTACTATTGCACAGGGAACGCAGAAGGTAGACTTTAGAGCCAGAGGTCGATTGGCTAATGTAAAGGTATCTGCTAATAGCACGGGTGCGTGGAGATGGGGTTCTGTTAGAATGTCTATGCAGCCAGATGGAGACAGATAATGGCTACGTATCCTGGATTACCTAGTTACACAAAGATTACTACAGTGCAACAACTAGAAGATATTGTTCGTACATTTGTAAATGAATTGACAAGAGAACTTGACTTAGAAGACCAGAAGCAAACAAACGCACCTTCTACTAAAATCTATACAGTAACAACTGTAACGGAAATTGGTAGACCTGCACAGGGAGATGTTGCTTATTCTGTTAGCTCAAGTAAGTTTAGAGGGTATACCACAACGGCAACGGGGTGGGTAGATTTTAATTAGGGTATGGTATATTAACAACAAATATAGTATAATAAAGGCAATTAAATAAAGGAACAAACTATGGCATATGGACAAAATATGAACGCACCTATGGCGGGGATGACGGGACTAGCTGCTCTTAAAGGCAGGCAGGGTGATAACACTTTGGTTCATGTTAACCCAATGGAACTTAAAGCTTTAGATAACATGGCTCCAGGGGGTCTTACACGTAATCCATATACAGGTTTGCCTGAAGCATTTAAACTTAAAGACCTTCTTCCTACATTAGGGGCTATTGCTGGTACTGTGTTTCTTGGTCCTGCATATGGTGCAATAGTTGGAAGTGGTCTTGGCGCTGCAGGCGGTACAGCATTAGCAGGTGGTAATACAGAAGAAATTTTAGGGGCTGGTCTTGTATCAGGCGCTACTGCTGGTTTGTTTGGAGGTGCTTCTCCTGCCGCAGCAGCAGACAAAGCAGCACAAGAAACTATTAAAGAAACGCTTGCACAAGAAACAGCAGGACAAGCAGGTACTGGCTCATTATTAGCCGATACTGCCACTACTACTGGCACTAGTTTTATTCCAGATAGTATTAAAAATTTTGCAAAAGCTCCAATTAAAACAGCAGCAGATTTTTTACCAGACAGTATATCTCCTACAGCTGGTTACTTAGACGCAAATAAATTAGCTGCTGCAACAGCCGATACAGGCCTTCGAACTGCTGCGCAAAAAGCAGCAACACAAGCAGGCAGAGAAGCTTTAGTTAAACAAGGTTTAGCTGGTGCAGCGGGTGCAGCTTTGGCTACCCCTGTTAATATGCCTGGTGAACCTCCAGTAGGGCCAGCAGTAGGCCAAGAGTTTAAAGCAGAGCAAACAGCCAGCCGAGAAGACATTGATAAATATATTAGACAAGGTGGTGTAATGCCTAGTTTCTTTAATACAGGTTTTGTACAAGCAGAAGAAGGCGGTCAAATTGCTACCGCACCTATGTTCTCTGGCAAGGTAGAAGGCAGGGGCGATGGTATGTCTGATGAAGTACCTTTTGAAGTAGTAGGTGACCCAGAAATTGATACAGCAATGTTAAGTCCAGATGAGTATGTTATGGACGCATATACAGTAGCGGCACTTGGCAACGGTTCGTCCGATGCAGGTGCTGAAAAATTAGACGCATTTAGGAAAGAGTTGAGAGACAGGGTATACGGAAAGAAGGAGCAGCCTAAAGAAATAGATGGTGCTAAAGAACTTAGTAAACTTGCTTAATGAACCAAGAGTATTATCAGGTGCATCCACAAGATGTACATCAAAACTGGGAATTGTTTGAAGCTTTAATTTATAAAGCAATGACAAAGACCCAACAAGAAGAATACAGCCTACAAGGTTGTTACACTAGATTAACAAACAATCAATGGCAGTTGTTTGTAATATTAAAAGAAGGTGAGCTTGAATCTATTATAGTTACTTCCGTACTTCCTTTTGATATATGTTGTTATTTAAATCCTATGTTTATTACTGGAGTGGGCAACAACAAAGTAGATTTAGATTACATGCAAAAGTGTCTTGAAGAAATTGCTGTTAAATTTAAATGCGATAAGATTATAGGTGGCGGCAGAAAAGGATGGAAAAAAGTTTTAAGTAAATTTGGATACAAAGACCTTAACTTGGTGGTAAAACAATTATGATTACATTTGAAAAGAAAAGCAAATATGGCGACTTTAATGACACACTAGGAATGTCTATCGACACTGGTGATAAGTGGCTTAATAAAAAATTAAATGCTAATATTTGTTACGGTAAAGGTGGCGGCGGTGGTGGTGGTAAACCACAAGATGTACCAAAGACCCTTCAGCCATATGTCACAGATGTTTTAGGAAAAGCCAAAGGTTTATATGGAAGCTATCAGCGTTTTCAAGGATACCCAGGTGAACGTATTGTAAGTTTTAGTCCACAAGAACAAGCTGCTATGGGCGGCATCGAAGGTTTGGTAGGACGTGGTATTTCTGCAACACCAGGATTAACTGCCGCCTCTACTTACTATGCTCCTGCTTTAGGCTTATTGGGAGCAGGTGCAGCACAACAAGCAGGCGCAACAGGTTTACTTGGTCAAATCTCTCCAACTTTAGGAGCAGCAGGCCAACAGATTGGACAAGCAGGAGCAACCATAGGAACAGCTGCAGGAGATATTGGTCAGTTTAGAACAGGTATTTCTGGCGCACAACAAACATTAGCAGGTGTTAGCCCAGAACTTGCGGCATATAGAGCAAGGCTTGCTGGTGCTGAACAAGCTTTGGGGGCTACTGCGCCTACACTTGGTCAGTTTGAAAGTCAACTACAACAAGCAGCACAAACATATGGTGGCGCACAGCAACAGCTTGGAAGAGCAGAAGAAGCCGCTAGAGCAGGCGCAGGTCGTGCAGAACTTGGTGACTTAGATGTTGCTAGATACATGGACCCATATCAACAGCAAGTAATTGATATTGAAAAAAGACAGGCCAGACAAGATGCCTTACAAGCTGCACAAGCCATTGGCGCTAAAGCAGCAGGCATGGGAGGCTTTGGTGGTTCACGTCAAGCTATCCTTGAGGCACAACAGGCATCAGACTTAGGCACACGTCTTGCAGATATTCAAGCACGTGGCTCTCAAGCTGCCTATGACCGTGCATTGCAAACAGCGGCACAACAACAACAACTACAATATGGTGAAGATGTAGCTAGATTACAAAGACAGTCTGGTCTGGGTCAAGCTCTTGCAGGACTATCAGGCGCACAAGCAGGTATTGGGCAGCAACAAGCAGGTCTTGGTATCTCTGGTTATGGTGGGCTTGCACAAGCAGGCCGTGATTATGCTGGTCAGCTTGCAGGTTTGGGTGGTCAATATGGACAGATAGGACAACAGATAGGTTCACTAGCAGGACAGCAGGGACAACTTGCAGGACAGTTTGGAACTGTAGCAGGACAAGTAGGTCAGCTTGGAGGACAGCAACTTGGAGTTGGTCAAGCCCTTGGTCAGCTGGCTGGTCAATACGGCACTGGTGCAGGCGCTATGGGACAACAGGCAGCAGGTCTTGCAGGGTTATCTCAAGCATTTGGTGGTCTTGGTCAACAGGCTCTTGGTCAAGGATACAGAGAACAGGGCTATCTTTCTGGTGTTGGAGAGCAGCAACGTGGTATGCAGCAACAACGTGCAGACCTTGCCTATCAACAGTTTGTTGAAGAGCGAGAGTTCCCTTCTACACAGCTTCAAAAATACTCATCACTTATTCAAGGCTTTCCTTTCCAGTTTAGTCAAACACCACAGCAACCTAGTTCATTCCAAACAGCTGCAGGCGGCATTGCTACTTTAGGCGGTTTAGGTCGTGGTCTTGGTTTCTTTAACAAAGGCGGTGACATTGGCAAAGGAACAAAGTATCTTCAAGAGGGAGGCATTGCTGGCCTTTCGGGATATGGCATAGATGATATTAAAAAATATCTTATGGAAACAAGATTAACAAGAGAAGAAGAATTAGAAAAAATTGCTGACCAAAAACGTCAAGCACAAGCTTCTGCTTTATTGCAAGCTGGCGCAGGTATTATGCAAGCAGACCCTCGTGCTGGTGGACTTGCTGCTCTTATTCAAGGGGCGGGAGCCGCTGCTCCAGGACTGTCAGAGCTTGCAAGTATTAGACAATCTGAAAAAGGTATTGGTAGAAAAATAAGAAAAGCTGATATTGAAGACGCTTTAACTATTAAAAAACTAGAAGAATACGAAGCTGATAGAATAGCAGCACTTGCAAAAGCCAAAAAAGATGCTATACCTGACGACCCTATTACTCCAGCCCTTGCAAATTCTATAGCAAAGCTGGTCGCCGCAAGATTTGACTATACTTTTAATGATGAAACGGGCGAGGTTAGACAAGCAAGCGGTGACTCTCTTACACAAGACCAAGCTGCAGAAGTTTCTCAATTAATAACAGATGCTCTTGGAGAGGTGCAAAGAACTGGAAAACTTCTTGAGGGTTCAAGGTTTATTAGCTCTTATGGAAGATAGGAGCATACATGGCTTTTATAAATCCTCAAACAAAAGAATTTAAAGAAGCTCTTGATGCTGTAAATGCAGCTGAAGGGAATGTTGAACAACAACTTTCAATACTAAAAGATAAAAATATTGAGCCAGAAGATTTTTTACAAACATTAAGCGAGCTTCAAACAGCAGAAGAAGTAACTGGGGATGCTTCTCAGTTTATTGGCGAGCCTGCTCCAACAGGGTTTGACCCTGGAAAAGCTGTTGCTGGTGGTGTAGCCCGTGGCGTCAAAGCGGTTGGAACTCTTGGCTCTCAAGCTATTGAGACAGTAGCTGGCAAAGAAGCTCGTGAAAAAACTGAAAATGTTTTTCAAGAAGCTGCTGACTATGTTGATACTAATCTTAAAAAACTTCCAGGCGGTGCTGCAATATCAAGAGCCGCTAAAGAAACATTTGACCCTGAGTTGTCTACAGCAGAAGAAATAGGTGCGTTCTTTGTTCCGTTTGGTGCAGCAATGAAAGGTCTTACTGCAGCAACCAAAGGTCTTCAGACAGCATCTCGATTGGGAACTGCTGCAAAAGCTGGAACTATTGGTGTGGCTGCTGATGTCCTTACAAGAGAAGAGGACGAAGTATTTTTGCCAGAGATTATTTCTTTACTTGGTCCTGAAGCAGAAGGATTAGCGGCAGCAATTACAATTAATCCAGATGACACTGTAGCAGAAAAAAGATTAAAGCAAATAGCAGATAGCACTTTAGGTGCAGGTGTTGCCTCTAGCTTAATTAAAAGTTTAGGTTTTATTGGTAGGAAAACATTAGGCAAGGCTCAAGCTTTACGTGAAAATGTTGCAAAACCTTTAGAAGAAACAATCGACAAAACACCATTAGAAGCTAGAGTAGTTGAAACTGCTCCTAATGAATATAGACAGCAGGGTAAAATTAGACAGACAATCGGAAAGGTTAACACTGGTCTTGGTCGTCTATTTACTTCTACTGCTGCAATGCCAAAAGAAATGTTTGACTCTTATATCAAAAGCAGAGGTTTTGTTGAGGGTATGGATTTAATTGTGCAAGGTGAAGCTAGAAAACTTGATAAACTAATCAAAAAAACAAAAGTAAATCGTCAAGATGTAAATAGGGTATTGCTTGGTGAGGATGTTCCTGGACTGCCTCAAGAGGTGGTTGACCAAGCAAAAGTTGCACGTGATATGATTAATGATAATCAAGTTATTATTCGTGATGCTCTTAATGTGGCAGATGATAGTGAATTTGGTCTTGCTTTAGCAGAAGATGGTAGCACTTACATTACACGTGTATTTGAATTTACTACAAATCCTAAATGGTCTAAAGATATTGTTAAGGGATTAAAGGGACAGCTAAAAGGTACTACTGGACATAATGCTGATGTTATGGAAGTAATTCACAACGCACGTGGACACATTAAAAAAAATAATCCAGAGCTTACTGAAGCTCAAGTTGATGGTGTCATTGAGCAAATTGTGAAGAGTGGGCAAAAAAATAATCAAGCTACTATTATTAGCGACCTCTTAGGAGGTGGAGGTGCATCTGCAGGAGTTAAAGTTTTAAAAGGTAGAAAAGATATTGACAAACCAATTCTTGAGTTATTAGGTGAAGTTAAAGACCCTATTAGAAATATTAGGGAAACAATGAGAAACCAAAACAAACTGATTGCTAAGTCTAATTTTTTAAAAGATATTAAATCTTTTGCTGAACAAAACGTAGGTAAAGAAATTAAACTTGGTAAATTATTTCCTGTCTTTCCAGAAGAAACAGCTACATTTTTAAACAAAGCAGAAGTAGGTGTTAGTAGAAATGTTGGTGAGCTTGCTGAAAAAGAGTTAGGAAAGCTTGGAGGTTCTGGTGAACCCTTTGGCCTTAATAAATTTACAACCACTGATACTCTTCATAAAATGCTTGATGAAGGTATTGATGTCTTTGGCTTTGATAACCCTGTTGGCAAAGGTTGGTTAAACGTATTTGCTAAACCAGCAGCTGTTGGTCAGGCAATGGAAACCGTCTTTGACCATACTGCGCATATGGTTAACACTTATGGTATGTTCCAACAGCTTGCTATGAATGGTAACTTTTTACGTCCTAGTATTTTTAAAAATGCAAAAAATTCAGCATATACAATGTATCAGAAGGCAGCTAAGAATGACCCAGAAGCTTTACGGTTTTTAGCAAAACTTAAAGAGCGTGGTGTAATTGATTCAAGTGTTGTTGCCGAAACAGTTAAAAGAAATGTTGATAGGTTTGGAGAGGGGGCTGAAGGCATTCTTTCAAAAACTGCTAAAGCTCCTTTTCGTGGGGCTGCTGCTGTGTATGGGGGCGTTGATGATTTTGGTAAAGTAATTGCAATGCAGTCAGAAATGGCTGCGTATAAAAAAGCATTCCCAAACGCTACTGATGACGAGATATTTGACTATGCTGCTGATGTTGTACGTAATACAATGCCGTCATATTCTACAGCTGCTCCTGCTGTAAGGGCGTTGTCACGCATTCCTTTTGGTACATATGCTACATTCCCAGCAGAAGTTTTAAGAACACAAAAAAATATAATTAAGATTGGGTTAAAGGACATACGACAGGGAGTTGCAACGGGAAATACTGCTCTTGCTTCTACAGGACTTCGTAGATTGTCTGCTTTGGGAGGAACAACAGCAGGAATTGAGTATGCCATTAGAGAAAACAACGAAGAGTTAGGCGTTTCTGAACAAGACATTAGAGGAATTAATCTTATGGTTCCTGAATATCAAAAAAGTACTCTTAAAGTTATTACAAAGCCGCTTGCTATGGACCCTGAAACTGGACACATTATGACACAGTTTACTGACTCAGGTTCTTTAGATGCAGCACAGTTTGTTAAAGGACCAATCAGAGCAATACTTGGAAGGGTAATGGCTGGCGATGATGTAACAGATAGAGAAGTTGATAGCATATTTACAGATGCGTTTAAAGAAGTATATTCTCCTTTTGTATCTGAAAAGTTTTTAACTAGAGCCGTAATTAATGCTTATACTGGAATGGATGAAGAGGGCAGACCAATTCGTCGTGGTCTTTCAACAGTAGATGACATTCAGGCTACAGCCCAAGAGCTTGGTAAGGTTTTAATTCCAGGCTCTATTAAAGCTGGACAAAAAGTTTTGAGAGCAGACCAATCAGAAATGCTTAGAGGTGTTGGAAAAGGCCAAACTGCTGCTGGTTTTCCATTGAGAAAAGAAGAGCAGATGAAATTTTTTACAACTGGCATTCGTAATAATACAATGGATGTTACTAAAGCAATGGGATACAGCATGTATCAAGACTCCAAAGAAATTGATGGAACAAAAGATGCGTTTAAAAATTACATTAGACAAATACCAGACCGCCCTCTTACGGCAGAAGATGTTCAAGATATAGTAAACGAATATTCTAGACTGCAAGAAATTAAAAAAGAAAGAATGGCTGAACTATCTGATAAAGTAAATGTGTTTCGTAATATGACCTATGTAGACAAAGACGGGGACGAGAGAAAACTTGGACTTCAAAATGTTATTAAAGCGTCTACATCAGATAGCAAATATCCTATAGACTCTAAGATTATCTATTCTTCCGTACGTGGGCCTAAAGGAGATGGAGTTTTTATGCCTGATTCTTTATCAACAAACGAATTAGTTGAACTTGTTAAGGATAGAAAGTTTCCTTTTGATGTTGTTAAACAGCTAAAAAGAGCAGAAGCTGGATTTACTGGTCAACCTTTGCGTGAAACAAAACAATGAAGTATAATAGGGAAGAATTAATCGAACAACTAGTAGACCATGAGGGGTTAGAGTTAAATGTATACAAAGATAGTCTCGGCATTGAAACAATTGGTATTGGTCGTAACCTCGTGGACAGAGGCATTACAAAAGAAGAAGCCTATTACCTCTGCAATAATGACATTAGCATCGTTGAGTTGGAACTTATGGCTGAGTTTCCTATTGTTAGCGACCTTGATGCTGTTCGTCAGCGGGTGGTTATTGATATGGCTTTTAACATTGGTGTCCCTCGTCTTACGGGGTTTAAGAAAATGTGGGCAGCAATTCACTGCGGTGATTATGAAGAAGCTGCGTTAGAAATGATGGATAGTAAATGGGCAAGACAAGTAGGTAGACGTGCTGAACGGTTGTCATCAATGATGGAGTTAGGAGTAGAGTAATGGGTAAGTACGCCTCAATTACAAGAACAGGTAGAAACGAAGACTTTAATCTACACGTTAAGCGTGGTTTTGTAGAGGGTCATGAACACATACATAAGTTTGGATACAATCTTACAGTAAGTACGACTGAACGTCCTGTTTGGGATGGTGCTATTGAATATGTTTATCCAACATCAGCTGGTCCTTGTCTTGTTGCAAGTACTACGGCAGTAGATACAGGAAGCAAGATTACTGTTCAAGGGCTTGACCAAGACTACAACCAGATAACAAACATTGTAACTCTTAATGGCACTACAACTGTAGCAACTAGCGGTACTTTTTTCCGTGTGTTCCGTGCCTTTATTAGTAATGACGTAAGTTGCGTAGGTGATGTAAACATTAATCTTGATGGTAACTTAAATGCTCGTATTGACCAAGCAGAAGGTCAAACACTTATGGCTATTTATACTATACCTGCTGGATATACAGGTTATCTGCAGCAAATGAACATGGCTACTGGAACTGAGCTTGCGAATAAATACATTACAGTAAGCTATAAAGAACGTGAGCCAGGTGGTGTGTTTAGAACAAAAGCTAAGTACACTCTTGCTAATCAATTTGCAGAAGAGCGTTATCCTTATCCATTAGAAATACCAGAAAAAACAGACGTTCAAATTAGAGCAAGGTCAAGCAGTGGTGAAAACGAAATGTCTGCTTTGTTTGATTTACTGATTATTAAAAACGAATACACCGTTTAGGAGAATACTATGTGGCAATCATTACTATCACCAATCAGCAGTCTTGCTGGCAAGTGGATGGAGGGGCGTCAGCGTAAGACAGAACTGAAAGGCAAGCTTGAAGAAGCAAAGCTAAAGGGACAAATCAAACGTGCTTCTAGCGATGCGGCATGGGAAACCAAAGCTATGGAGGCTTCTTCTGATTCTTGGAAGGACGAGCTTTGGACACTTTTTTTCGTTGGCTTGCTATGTGCCTGCTTCTATCCTCCAGCACAACCATACATTGCAGACGGGTTTAGATTCCTCAGAGAGGACTGTCCTGAGTGGCTATCGTGGGGCATACTCGTAAGTATTGGTGCAAGCTTCGGTGTTAAATCAATCGGTGCGCTTAGAAAGTAAGTGCTGCTGACATCATCTCGTCAATCATAGACTCAAAGGTGTACTTAGGTTTCCAGCCTAGTACATCTTTTGCTTTTGTGGAGTTGCCTAACAACAAGTCTACTTCTGCAGGTCTGTAAAACTCTGGATTAATAGTAACAACTGTGTTGCCGTTCTCGTCCTTACCTACTTCGTCTGGTCCAGGCTCTCCCTCCCAATACACCCGCATATCTACAGACCTAAAGCAACGCTCTACAAGCTCTCTTACGGAGTGCAGTTCACCCGTAGCTAGTACGTAGTCATCTCCTTGTGGCTGTTGTGTCATTAAGTGCATACCTTCTACATAATCTTTGGCATGTCCCCAGTCACGCTCTGCGTCTAGGTTACCTAGTTCAATGTGTGTCTGTTTACCCTGTGCAATCTTAGCTACACCCTGTACAATCTTCTGCGTAACAAACTCAGACCCACGCCACGGTGACTCGTGGTTAAACAAGATACCATTAGAGGCATGAATGCCATAGCTTTCACGGTAGTTCTTTACTGTCCAGAAGCCAAACTGCTTTGCTACCCCATAAGGAGAGCGTGGATAGAAGGGTGTAGTCTCTGATTGTGGTGTTTCCACAACCTTCCCATAAAGCTCAGACGTGGACGCCTGATAGAATTTGGTATGACCCTCCATGCCTAGTGTACGAATGCACTCCAGCAGCCTTAATACCCCCATAGCATCGACATCTGCGGTGTACTCTGGTACGTCAAAGGAGACACGCACGTGTGACTGTGCCGCTAGGTTGTATACTTCATCGAATAGGTGTGTATCGAACAGACGCATTAGACTGCCAGCATCGGCTAGGTCGCCGTAGTGTAGCGTTAGATTAGGATGGTCTACTAGGTGGGCAATACGTTGTGCTGGCTCTGATGACACACGGCGGCGCAGGCCATGTACTTTGTAGCCCTTGTCCAGAAGAAGCTCTGCTAGGTAGCCCCCGTCTTGTCCTGTAATGCCTGTAATAAACGCAGACCTTTCTGCAAACTTATTCATCGGGGGTAGTTTCATCTTCTTCCTCTTCTTCAAAATCTTCTGGGAAAGTTTTCATAAACAACTCGTATATTTTTTCTTTACCTATGGTGTGCATAGCAGCACAGATACGTCCTTCTAGTCCTTCAATGTCCTGTGGTCCTTCGTCATCTGCATTGTTGCCACGAATACGTGATAATATTTCTAATGCTTTAAGTGCTGTTGCCCCGTTGCCGTTTGCTTTAGCGGCTTCATACTGCTTCTCTACTTCTGCAATAACATCAACATCAGTATTATACTCAGACTCTAGCTCTGCTAAACGCTCTACAATTTGAGGTTCTTTCAGAAGCCGCCAGCCTTGGTTGTGCGCTGACCTTTCAGAGTATCCAGCAGCAATGGCAGACTGGGTAGCGTTCTTTGTAATCAGATATGACTGACAGAACTTCTCCATTCGCTCATTAAGATTTGCCACGCATGTACTCCTTAAACGTCATAGAGTTTTTGTAGTAGTGTGAGTCATGCCAAACTGAACGGGCTAATGAATCTTCACCATAGAACTGAAGGTTAAGAACAAGGTCTGTTTTAGCCAGCATCTTCTCTAGGTCTTGGGCCAAAGCAAGAAGCTCACCCGTTGTCCAATATTTGTTGTCATTAATTTCTACGTGCATGTACTTGGGATTACCTGCCTCGTCTTTTGAATCTTTATCCTCGTCTGCTTTACTGTCTGGAACAGAGCAATCAAATCCAAACAGATGGATGTTTCTATACCCAAGAGTTTCAAGCAAGCCTAGTGTTCTGGTTGCGGCAGCTGTGCCTCCTGATACAAGAGAAGTTCCTGGAGGAATAGGAAGGGATGGGTCAATAACAATTTTATCAGTAACAGACATATCACGCAGCCCATCTGTAAAAGCATGGAAGCCTAATACATTATCTGTCTGTTCCATAATGTAATCAACAACAGAGATGTCTGTCATGGATGCAATAACAAACAAAGTACTGGGGTCGATGTTGCTAAACAACTCTGTGCGTACAATCCCGTGCGTACTTGTTCCTTCGATAGAACGTGGGTCTAAGATAACACAAGCATAGGGCTTGATGCCTGCTTCAAGTAGGCGTGGGTATGCGTGTTTAACACACCAGATTTTCCCCTTGGTTTTCTTCTGAATCTTTTTAATTTCTTTAACATCAAACGTACCACCAGATACAATGATTGCGTGGTCGTTAGTTGACTTGTAGTTTTTAATCCACTCAAAGTTTTTAATCTTAGGTACGTTGTATCTGATGTTGTCTTTGATGTGGTCTTCTGGCATACAGTCTTTAGGCTTAACGATAATAGGAACACGCATCAAGTCTTTCGGTACAGTCTTCTCGTCCTTGTGCGTAACAACTGCAAGATGTACGTTACCACCAAATGCTGTCTTGTCCTGCGATGGAAGAACTACTTTGTTTCTGCTTTTGATTTCGTCAAAGGTTCTTATGATTCCGTTATACTCTGGGTTGTCAAGAAACTCCTTGTCCTCATGTGAGTAGAAGTCATCGAAGACAACAACGGGTACTTCTTCTAAGTAGCTATAGTCGTTCTTCACTGTGTCATATGAATGGCCGCCATCAATGTAGGCAAAGTCTACGTCATCGAACCTAGCGTTAGCCATTGTTTCATTTGTGTTACCAGCATATAAACGATACGTGAATGTTTTACCTGCCTCTTTCATTTTGACAGTAAAGTCAGCAAGCCTTTTGCTGACAGCTTCGGTATAGTTATGGGGCTTGATGTTAAGCTCAAGCTTATCAGTCTCGTCTGTGGCTTCTTCAAACAAATCAAAGCCACGATAGTGTACCGTATCTACAGCATCAAAGGCCGCAAGAGCCATCTCAATAGCCCTGCCACCATTCCAAGTGCCTGTTTCTACAACAGTGAAGCTGCTCTTATCTGCTGAGTAATGACGAACTAGACCCGCTAGTTTCTTGTACCGTTCCGCATGAATGTCTGCTGACACTTTGTTAGAATTATCTTGAACTTTATTTTCAGTATCAAATTTAAGGTTGCCCTTGTTGTGTGTGAAGTATTCGTCTAGCATACAGTTCTCGAAGACAGCCAGCCCACGCACACCTTCCGATAGGTTGCGTACCTTTGCGCCGTGAGCCTCGTAGATTTTAAGCAGACGTGTAAACACAAAGGCGTCTGTCCATTCACGATACCCAAACACTTCGTCTGTATCGTACGCACCACGGAGGTCAACAAGTATAGAGGCAGCGTTATGATACTCCATGTTAAATGCCATAAAGCCTGTCTCACTGTAGTCAATGTCAACACGGCCAAGATGTACAATGTCTACCTCTGGAATCATAATCTTAGCAGCGTCTTCTTCCTTGAACATTTTCTTGGTAACTGTGTCGGCATCAATCCAGGCAAGCCAACCCTTGTCTTCGTTATCAATCATCTCAAGCGCAACGTCTGTTAGTGCATAGACCTTGTGACAAAAGCGAAGCGCATCCATACGATAGTTGTATGGTGCTTCAACGTACCTGCCGTTCTTGTCCTTGTGTCGGCCAATAAAGTTGTTACGTGCTTCAATAGTTTCAATATGACGATACTCAATTACTGTGCTGAAGTCGTTGTATGGTAGCTCGTCAAGGCTATCATAACCTTCGACATATACAATAAGCTTTGTGTCGTTTGGCTTCCACTTATTAGCCACGGACTCAAGCATCTTTTTGCCATATACATCATAGTCTTCTTTTCTAAATGTTGTTACAAAGGTATAAGACATTACATATTCTCCAGTATTAGTTGTGTTGTTATTTCTTCTTCTGCTTTGTTCCACTCTTCAACGTAGGCTTCCTCAATAGGTCGGCTAGGTTTCCACTTATCAAACCATGGGCCACCCGTTGTAAAGTGTACGTTCTTTGCTTCCACCTCTGGGGCGCTGTGTGCATCAAGCCAGTTCCATTCGGGATGAATAGCACCAATCTCTGAGTCTTCCAGCCAGCTAAAAGAATGCAGCCACCCACCAGCCTTTAGATTAACATCGTCTACTGTAAGCTTTAGGTTGGAGGGGTGACCGCAGTTGAACAGCATGAAGCTAGACCAGTTCTTTCTTCTGTAACGTGCTTGCGCTACGCCATCCATCTTTGTTTTGTTAGCTGGTTCGTATTTATGTTGTACGCATTGAACTGCATACTGTGTGTTCTTTCCATAGACATCGAAGATACCCGCAATGTCTGCACGTACAAACATGTCGGCATCCATAAACAAGGCCATACCATCGTACTGATTCAATGCGGGTACGAGGAAGCGGGTGAAGGTAAAGTCTGTACTGAATGGTCTGTTATCAAACACATCATATCGTTGGTGCGGCTCGTGCGGAAAGACCTTAGAGGCACGGCGGTACAAGCCGTTGCGCCGTAACGCAGGCTCGTTCAGAGGGATGATGTCATATTCTTTGTTGTACTTACGGATAGAGTGTACCAGAACCTCGAAGGCTCGATGGTCACGCACGTCATACCCGACATAAATTACTGGTCTTTTCTTCATAACATCTCCTAATAGGTAATGGTGGTGAGCCGAGAGGGATTGAGAGAGAAGGAGGTTCAGCCCACCACCATGTATATTATATAAAATTATATATTAAATGTCAAGAAGTTTTTTAGAAGTAGACAACAGCCGTATTAGAAAAAGAAAGCAAAGCTCCGTGGCCTTGTAGTGTTATTCTATTTTGTCCTTCTTTAAACGGGATTGGATTTGCAATTCTGTGTAAGAACAAACCACTACTTATGTATATGTTTCCTGCGGTGTATGGCTTGTATTGTTCTCGTCCTTCTTCGTCAACATAATCTAAGCCTCCAATATTATCAGGAAGAGATAGGGGAACTGTAAAGCTAAAGGGGGACGAGAATGGTTCAGGCCACCTTACGTTTTGAAAGGCTAAGTCAAGATGCCAGTCTGCTTGTGCGCCGTTAGCCCTGTCATCAAACACATGGAAGCCAACCCGCCCTGCATTAGGCATGTCTACAACTGATACATTAAACAACGAGGACAGTTTGTTTTTGGTTGCTGTTATCAAGTCAGAAAAGTTAGCATCAATTATTGGGTTTGTTTCAGAATACTTTTCTACGTAATCATTAAGGGAATCCAAATAGGCAGATGCTCCTAGCGTTGAGAACTTATTATCGCCTCTTTCATAGAAAGAATTACTTAACGATAGAACTTTATCGGCCTCCTCTTTAGCGGCGGCGGGTGATAAGAATGTTTCTTCTTCAATAATATTCATTTACTTGTGCCACATACCTTTCAGTCTTTGTTTAGCTGCTAAGTTTGCTGCTTTCTTTTCTTCATGTGTCATTGCTTGCCAGTTCTCCAAGTCACGTGACGTGCGGCCACAATGTATAC